>Ga0307478_10004129_pt1 | contig 10441 bp, 15 predicted proteins | sample atmos_gasesECM4C_2_FD_203713 | JGI IMG/M metagenome (GOLD analysis project Ga0307478, IMG submission 203713) | Hardwood forest soil microbial communities from Morgan-Monroe State Forest, Indiana, United States - atmos_gasesECM4C_05 | ecosystem: Environmental > Terrestrial > Soil > Temperate...
AGCAGACTTTCGACTCGTCATAGACTTGTCCTCCCACTGCGACAGAGCAGTGCACAAGGAGGACTGCATGGAACGATTCTTCAGGAATTCCCACACCATATGGCAAAAACGTCAAGGCCCCTTGGGCCCATACATCGATGATTTCGCACAACTACTAAGCGAGCAAGGCTATAACCAACAATGCGCCCGGCGGCGACTTCGACTGATCGCTGAATTTAGCCACTGGCTATGTAGCCGCCACTTGACTGTTCGGGATATCACCGCCACGAAGGTGGAGCAATTTCTAAGAGCTAGAGCACGCCCTCAACCCATCAAGCCCGGCTCTGCTGGATGCTTAAAAGCCTTTTTCAGATTGCTAAATCGGAAGGGCGTGGTAGCTGCGCCGCTCAGCACCATTGAAAAGACAGAGATCGACAAGGTACTCGGCGATTTCAGTTTGTACCTCCAACAAGAACGTGTGCTCGCGCCAGGGACGATCGCTAACTACCTATTGATTACCAAGCAGTTCTTGACATACTGTTTTAAAACTGGACCGATAAATCTCGCCGAGCTGACAGCCTCCAAGGTCTTCGAATCGGTCCTGCGCCTGGCATCCTCGAGTAGCCGGAAACGAGCAAAAGTGATGACCAGTGCACTACGGGCATTCCTGCGCTACGCGCGGTATCAGAACCTTATCCAATCGAATCTCGCAGCGTGTGTACCCAGCGTAGCGGACTGGTCGGTGGCATCGATTCCAAAAGCCTTACCGATCAAGCATGTGAAACGAGTACTCGCCAGTTGTAATCGGAAGAGTGCTATCGCGCACCGCGACTACGCGATCTTGTTGCTGTTGGCACGACTTGGTCTGCGGGCCGGAGAAGTATGTTCGCTCCAGTTGGAAGATATCGATTGGGGAGCCGGCAGTTTCACTGTCCGCGGCAAAGGTGGCTCCACTGCCCAACTTCCGCTGCCAGCGGATGTCGGGAAAGCGATTGCTGTTTATCTAAAAAATGGACGACCGCGATCCTTATGTCGCTCCGTGTTCTTGAAAACATGTGCACCGCTCGCCAGTCTCGGCAGTGGAACCATAGGCGAAATTGTTAACAAAGCTGTAGCGCGCGCAGGAATCAACTGGTCTACAAAAGGGGCGCATCAGTTCCGACATGCCCTAGCGACGAAGATGCTGCACCAGGGAGCGTCATTGGCCGAGATCGGGGAGATCTTGCGGCATCGTCATCTGCGAACGACCTCTATCTATGCCAAAGTCGATATCGCTTCCCTACGAATGCTGGCACTCCCATGGGCGGGAGGTGCTCGATGAACACGTTACAGAAAGCCGTGCAAGATTATCTGGCGATGCGCCGGGCTCTGGGATACCAGCTCCTTAACGCTGGCCCTGCTTTAGCAGATTTTGTTTCCTTTTTGCGGCGCAAGCGAACATCCCACATCACGATACAAATGGCAGTGAAATGGGCACAGAAGGCGGGCGCTCAACCAGCAACGTGGAAGAATCGATTGGCATTGGTTCGCGGTTTCGCCCGATATCGCAGTGCCACTGATCCGCGAACGGAGGTGCCTCCGCCAAGGCTATTGCCGTTTCGTGCAAAACGAGCGACTCCGTACTTGTACACAGACGATGAAGTGCGCTTACTACTAAACGCGTGTCTGCGTTTGTCACCAAATGACGCACTCCGAAAATGGACCTATCACGGTTTGTTGGGTCTGCTAGCCGTATCTGGTATGCGCCTGAGCGAAGTTCTTTCGCTGCGCTTGGGTGATGTAGACCTAGCGAACGCTGTGTTGACGGTTCGCGGTACCAAGTTTGGTAAGTCCCGGCTGGTCCCAATCCATGATTCGACACGCAGAGTGCTAATGCGGTATAGGTCGCGTCGGGATCACTACCTTAAAGGCTGTCCGGCCTCGGACTTTTTCTTCGTGACCACACGAGGAACTCGCTTGGACAAGAACAATGTGCGGGGGACATTCCATGTGTTGTCACGGCAGATTGGGCTGCGCGGTGAGTCCAATAGGCATGGACCGCGCCTGCACGACTTTCGTCATCGATTCGCTATTCGGACCCTTTTGCGCTGGTATCGTTCGGGCCAGAATGTCGAGCAACGTCTTCCCGTCCTTTCTACTTATCTCGGACACGTTCGCCCCGACGATACGTACTGGTATTTGACAGCTTGTCCAGAACTGATGGGACAGGCCGTTAAGCGCTTGGAGAGGCGCTGGAGGACGTTGCAATGAAAAGTAAAACCAACTTTCCAGGTCTTCTAGAGGGCTTCTTCACTGAGCGTTTGATGCAGCAGAAGCAAGCAAGCGCTCACACCATTGCTTCCTATCGTGACACCTTTCGCTACCTGCTTCGGTTTACCGAGAAACGACTGCACAAACCTCCATCTCGGCTCACCCTCGAAGAGATCGATGCCCCCTTGATTGCGTCGTTTCTTAAGGATCTCGAGAAGAGCCGATCTATCTCACCGCGGACCCGCAATCTCCGCCTGACTGCGATTCGCTCCTTCTTTCGCTATGCCGCCTTTGAAGCGCCGGCACACTCACACCAGATCCAACGGGTGCTGGCGATTCCCAGCCAACGATTCAACCGTACACTGATCCACTTCCTTTCACGCGAGGAGGTGGACGCACTTCTCGCGGCTCCAGAGCACGATACCTGGTCTGGCCGTCGCGATCAGGCTCTGCTGATGGTTGCGGTGCAGACCGGATTACGTTTATCCGAACTCAGCGGACTGAAGCGAGGCGATGTCGTGATCGGCACAGGAGCTCATGTGCGCTGCCGAGGGAAAGGGCGGAAGGACCGATGTACGCCACTGACTAAGCAAACCAGGGTTGTTTTAAAAAACTGGTTGAAGGAACTCGAAAAGGCGAATGCTGAGATCCTTTTTCCCAATGCACGGGGCGGTCATCTCAGCGGTGACGGTGTACGATATATTCTTTCAAAGCACATCGCTACCGCTTCGAAGACCTGCCCTTCGCTGCTCACAAAGAAAGTGACGCCGCACGTGCTGCGCCACACGATGGCCATGGAACTCTTGCAGGCCGGAGTTGATCGGGCTGTGATCGCACTCTGGCTTGGACATGAATCCGTGGAAACTACACAAATCTATCTCCACGCGAATCTTGCCCTGAAGGAGTCCATCCTCGCCAAGTGTAAGTCATCGCGTGGCGGCAAGCCCTGCCACTACAAGCCGGATGATAAGCTCATGGCTTTTCTCAAGAGCCTTTAGCATCCGCCAAACCTCAAGGCTATGTCGAGTAGTGGGGCGGAGTGCATTCGCCAAACCACCTCGGGCACTGTACGCTGGGGTCGGTCCGACCTCATGCTCGACATAGTCCGGAGGGCCACATGGTATCGGCTACGTGGTGATCCACATAGCCGATATACTTAATGTCGCTACTCATGTCGAGTTGCCTCCTTGGGGGAAGGTGATTCGTGCCAACGTGGATCTTTCCCCCAAGGTAAAGTGCCATATTCCAGTTCCCACCACAAAGGTCGCATCCTGCGCCTGACTGCGGTTATAATCAGCGCGAACTGAGCGGAGGATAGGGCTCTGCTTGGAAGCAACCCGAGCGCCGACTCAGTGGCCTCGACCGATCGAGGGGGGATGCCACTGCATCCCTTTTTAATGACGTGTGGGTAGAGCCCCCTCATCGGGACAGGCACCAAAGCGCCAAATCCTGGGGGTGCGGGGGCAAAGCCCCCGCCGCCGCTGGATACCACCCAGCGCTCTCTTTCCATCAAACAGCCGGAGCGTTCAGTTTTTCGATTGCAGTGCAGCGAGACGGAACCGCGCTGGCGCTACACATTGCTTCCGCCTTCTGAAGCGGGGCGCCCTTCTATAATGCATTGTAAACTAAAGTAGTTGCGTCTTCACACTCTGTCAAGACTTGTGGAATCAGAGAGTTCGCGAGAACATTCGGGAACGGTCGAGCCCGTATCACAGTGTTAGCAGTTTGATCTTAGTTTCCGTTCCCACATTCGTTCCCACGCAGGCGGGCGATCTGGCAGCCTAACCAAAAAGAACCTTCGTGATTTCCTCGACTGGCGCATGCTCCCGACCATCCCGACCAGTCTCGGCTCGCATCGCCACGTACAAATCTGGTAAAGTTGCCGGAACCATGCGGGGAGGTCAGAATGGACAGATTTGGCCACCTTAACAAGCAGAAGTTTGCAACCCACCTGTTACACATGGTACGAAGTGAGAACCCGCACAACCACAAAAACCTCGGGAAGTGTGCGCACTTTGTAGCGGAAGCGTTGCGGCGATCAGGAGTGCAGTTGCCCGATCTCAGCAAGGTACCAGACGGACATCGCCACGCCTATCTTTATGAAAAGCACCTAATAGATGCTGGATTTCAGCAGGTTGCCTGCGACCAACAATACCAAGCTCAACTCGGAGACATCATGATCTGGCACCCGATTAGGGTTGGGCAAACGAAGGACCATCATTCGGGTATTGTTCATGAACATGGACATATGCAAGCATTCATGGGAACACATTGGGTTTCAGATTTCAGACAGGAAACCCCGAATCCTTGGAAGGATTATAGTCACGCGCGCTGCTTTGTTTATCGTCAAGCTGATGCTCTTTAGCCGACGGCTTCGCCACACTAATGACGAAGGCTGAGGACGAGTCAATAGACTCTGCGCCACTTGTCGCGTGATCCGCTTTTGGTGTCTCTCACTCGCTCGACGAAAACCGGATCATCCGGCGCTTTCTTGTGCGCCCTCTCTGCTGTTTCTGCCTGCGTGTCACCTGTCGCACGGCCTACTTTCGCATACATTTGTTGTCGTAGCTTCGCGACAACTGACTCAAAACCACACAGATGTCGCTTGGGCTGAGTGGCCTAATCCGGGGCTTCGAAACATTTCCTGTAACTGCTCAATCTCGTCAATGATGCGTTCAACGTCCATTCCGTCTCAATATCCGACATGAGCGTGGCATTCGTCAAACGGGGCGGTATCCGCATGTCTTGACTGCGAGAACATCCTGCACCCAGCGGGAATCAGCATTTCCTAACGTTTTCTGCTGGCAGACGCACTTGAATTAACCATATGCTCTGCAAGCCAGCCCTCCAATTCCGGGCTGCCCCAACGAAAGCGAACATACCTCCCGAAACGGATATGAGGGATCGAGTCTGTAGTGCGACTACGCACGTGGTCGCGCACCCAACTCGCGGGGAGAACCCAGCGGCGGGCAAGCTCCACGCAGTCGATGATTTCGTAGTGTGTCCCTGTTGGAGAATCGGAACGATCAATTTGCTCGCCCTCTTGCCGCTCACGCCTCACGGTTTTCCTTTCGTCCCATTCAGTTTGGAGTTGAAGAAATGCATCGCCCAGCGGTACGAAGCGTACCATTTGGACCTGAGAAAGCCACATCCAGACTGCTTCGACTCTGAGCCTTCTGATCCCTCGTTACCCTCCGACGTTCCTCTGAGGGAAGAGCCGGAAGACGAAGAAGAAAACGAGGAAAGGCAATGACGAGGAAGACGACGGCTATGGAGACGAAGGGTACTCGGAGTGAGTCCTTGTTAAAGGTGAAGGATGAAGCGTGAACATTTCGTCAAGGTAGTCGAGGAGATTCTGGACTCGCTCCCACAAGAATTTCGCAGTCGCATTCAGAATGTTGCTGTTTTAGGTGGAAGATTTGCAGCCGACAACGGGGGCGGCTGCTTCTGGGCGCCCTTCATGGCGTGTCCACCAGCATCTTATCGGGATGTTACTTAGGACTTTCGCTGGGTGCTACAATCCGCGTCGGGACAGACTGCGGAGGACGTTTATGCAGCGATTCACTAGTTTTTGGTGGAGCGTGGTCCCAGTCGTGCTCGGAACAGCTATAGTCGTGGTTGCTATCCAGCGCGCAATGCACATACGGCTGCACGAGGCCGCGACTAGCGTTGGTTCTGTCCTGACCGCGATCGCAGTGCTCCTCGCATTTCGCACGCTACGCGCTGCTCATGAATGGAACCGCCGAAACTCAGCCGTGCAGCTTATGGACAAATGGAACGAAAGGGCAAGAACCCACATCGAGTTTCTAGAGCATCAGTTCCCGGATTTCTTCCCAGTTCCAGATTTTCTCACAAACCCAGATAACCTTCGCACTTGGAGGATGGATGCCGACCGAGCGAAAGCGGCGGTAGATTCACTCGTACCTTCAGAGTCCCCGTCTCAAAGTCGGTCGAATGATCTGGAAATCAGAGATCGATTGATCCAACTTTTCAACCATTTCGAGGACATTTCTATCGCGTACGAATTGTTCGTGCTAGATCGCCACGCTGTTGAGGAGTCGTTCGCCCCCGTGATGATCGAGATTTATCTGTATTTTCAGCCTTTTATTGCTGAAATGCGGCGTGTCACTCGTCGCGATCCATGGGCACCACTGTCTAGAGTCGCAGACCTTTGGATTGAAGAGGCCCGCTTCCGAACTGCGATGGACGGATTGAAGGACACCGAGAAGCGATTCCAGAAAGCTTTAGCTGCCGCAAACGAAAAATCGAGGCGGCCAACGGGCGAATAAAGCCAAGCAGAAATTGGCCGCGATGCTCTGAAATCTCGCAGGTGCCTGATCCCCGCAGACGGCTTTTACGACCGGATGCCAGTGATCCTCGCCCCGCACAGTTATGATCTGTGGCTCGACCTCGGAATGCAAAACGTTGCGGCGATCTCCGAACTGCTGAAGCCATACGTTGCAAGGCTGATGAGAACCTATCCGATTAGCTCGCGAATCAACCATGTGGCGAACGATGGCGAGGAATGCTCTCGACCTGTTGTGCTGGCAGTCGCAAGATCGACTGTTCTAGTCGCATCGTGACCCTGCCGATGGTATCTTTGTCCGCATGCCGAGAGCGGGTCGTAAGCGCAAGTTCATCGTCTACGTAGCGGCGAGTGCTGATGGCTTCATCGCACGCCCAGACGGGTCTGTTGACTGGCTAGATCGTCCGAATCTCAAGGGGGATCATGGCATGGGCGCTTTCTATCGCTCCATTGATACCTGCGTTTTGGGGCGAAAGACCTACGACGTGTCAGTCAAGTTTGGAATGGCTGACGGGTACGCAGGGAAGAAGAATTATTGTTTCTCTCGCAAGGTGTCGAAAGCCGCCAGCCCGAAGGTGAGTGTCGTTAGTGGAGACGTGCATATCTTCTCCGAGCGCCTGCGCTCCGAAAAGGGAAAGGACATTTGGCTGGTGGGCGGGGCTGAGCTTGTTGCCGCCTTTCTCGATTCGGGGCAAGTGGATGAGTTCATCATTCATCTGATCCCGACGATGATCGGAGAGGGGATTCCGCTGGTTGCGCCACGCCATCGAGATGTGCCTTTGAAACTACTGACGACCAAAAGGTTCCCAGATGGAGTCGTCAGACTGCATTATGCCGTCCTCGCGAAAGGAAGCACCACTTAACCGGGTGCTGATGTGCTCACTTTTTCTACAGTTCCAGACCGCGAGCTTGAAGAGGAGAAGAAGCCCGCCGCTTCAGAACCTCCTCGCATCCGATGTCCGCTGTGCGGCTGGTCGCCCCGCGAAGAAGATCGCTGGTTCTGTACGTGCGGGCACGGGTGGAATACGTTCGATACTGGAGGCGTCTGCCCAGCCTGCCTGCATCAGTGGGCTGAGACTCAGTGCCTCTCGTCCGCAAGGTGGTCGCCGCACTCGCATTGGTATGCCAATTCGTGAATTCAGCAACGGGGACACATGAACGCGGTTACCACCCATATCCGAAGCTGTCCTGCCGGAGCTTCTCGCGTGTTCATTCTCGGCATCTTCCTCGCAGCGTCGGTTTGTGTCGTCTCACAAGATAGGCCACAAGCAGTCAATGCCAATGCCGGGCGGGACGACATCAAGCAGTTGATCTCGATGTACGCGAAGGCGGCGGATGAAGCTGATCCTGCTTTGGCGTCACGCATCTGGTGCGACTCATCGGACGACTCACTTATCAACCCAGTGGGGCGCTGGCACGGTGTGGAACAAATCATGGGCTTTTATCGCCATGAGATGGGCGACACGTATTCCGAGCGGGACTTGAAAATCAGCGGAGTTTCCGTTCATGTGTACTCGGATGCGGCATGGGCAGAATTCAATTGGGATTTCTCAGCCACACGAAGAAAAGAAAGATCGGCAGTTTCATTTCATGGCATGGAGACGCAGATTTATCGCAAAACCCACGACGGGTGGTGCTTGGTTCATGTCCATTATTCCGCCATGCCCGCTGAAGAGAAGACAACCGGGGCACAATGAATCCGTCCAGCTAGAGTTGACGGATGTGTTCGAATTGACAAGCGTACATTATGAACACTCGTCATGATCTCTCAGGACGCGCTTTTGGGGATGTCGATGGTACGGGCTACACAGCGAGCTTCGTTGCCTACCTCGATTCGGCAACCCAGCAATTCCGGTCTTTGAAACAATGCAGTTTGGAGCGTTTGGATCTAGGCGCGGGCGACAACGCTTTGGATGTTGGGTGCGGTTTGGGGGATGATATCCGTGGACTGGCCGGACTCGTCGGTTTGACCGGACACGTTATTGGTGTAGATAGCAGTCAAGCTTTATTGGCTGAGTGTCGCCGACGATCTGCGGATGTTCCGTTCCCTGTAAGATTCGTGGCTGCGGACGCGCATCATCTCCCGTTCGCCAACAATCTTTTCACTGCCTGCCGAGCGGATCGAGTTCTTCAGCATCTCAGGAATCCTGTGCAAGCACTTCGTGAGATGGTCAGGGTCGTAAGACCGGGCGGCAGAGTCTCTGTTGTTGATCGGGATTGGAGTTTGGTGGCACTCGACGCTGATGACGGCAAGACCACACAATTTGTGCTCAAACGAATCGCCGACGGCATCCGTAATGCGTGGGTGGGGCGGAGTTTGCACGCTCTCTTTCTGGAGGTTGGAATCGAGCCAGTCATAGAACCTGTATCCATTCCCCTGTTCGACCTGAATGTGGCCGATACCCTTTTGGATTTGGTGATCGTCGCGAATAACGCGGTCACTGAGGGCGGGCTCGACAAAGCAGCGGTGACTTCATGGCTGACAGAACTGAAAGACCGTGATCGAACAGGGAGGTTCTCTGCCGCTCTGACACTAGTCATAGCAAGTGGCATAAGAAGGTTGTGAACCTCCAGACGGAGATTAGCGTGCCAAACCCGACGAAAAATGACTTCAAAGACCGCCTGTCCCGGTACCGCCAGATCAAGATCAGCGTCATCGGGAGAAAATCGGGGACAACAATCTCCGTCCCCGTCTGGTTCGTGCTGGAAGGCGAGAAGCTCTACCTCCTGCCCGTGCGCGGCTCCGATACGCAGTGGTACAAGAACGTGCTCAAGAATCCACAGATACGGATTGATGCACGTGGCGCGGAGGCAAAGTTCCAAGCGGTTCCCACCACCGAAGCCAACGCCGTGAAATCGGTGATCGAGAAGTTCCGCGAGAAGTACGGGGCAGGAGATGTGAAGAAGTATTATTCGAAATTCGATGTGGCGGTCGTGGTTCAACTGACCTGAACTGGAAGGCGCTGCCTCTGACGCTGGGATTAAGCCACGCCGCTGAAGATCGCCTCGACTTGTATGCCCCACGCTTCAAGTAGCCACTCAGGAACGTAGACCCGATTCCGGTTGTGCTCACACCAGCGCTTTAGCTCAGCCGATGAGACGTACTCCAGCTTGGTGAGTCCTAGCCGTTTGACCAGTATTTCGAACTCGGTCGGAAGAGCACGAAGGGGCGGCGGAGGTTGACCCCAGTTGGGATTGCCGCGCTTACCTTTCCTACCCGTCAGCGCGATGGTTCTAGTCATGATCACCGATGATACGCCAGACCGCCGACTCGTGCCGCGTTCGACGCTCGGAGGGACGCACGGTTGGTGACTGGTTCAAAAGGGTTTCACCAGTGTTCCTGCAAGTCGTGGAGCAGCAAGCAACGAAATCGGCGGTCTAGGGTGGTCAGCCGGGTAAAGGTTCTGCACCAGTGAAGGTCGCATCCACCGTTCTTCCCCGGATCGCCTCTCGGAAACGATGTCGGTAGTTTGCGGCATTCGCGCCCTTCGTTAGACTTGAATCGACCCATGCCTCCAATCGCCAATGTGAACATTGCCAGTTCCAAGTTCAAGGCTGACCCGTTTCCTTTCTACGCTCAGCTTCGCTCCGAAGCACCCGTATATCGAGCTAGGCTACCGGACAAGCGGAGCGCGTGGCTCGTGACGCCCTACGACGATGTTTTGCGAGTCCTGAAAGATGATCGCTTTGGCAAAGACAAGATCAATGCGCGGACACCGCCATGGCTGCCGGGTATGTTCAAGCCGCTACTGCGAAACATGCTCGACGTGGATGTCCCCTGTTAACGCCGGCGAAAAAGTGATCCGTTTTAGCCGGTCCCGGCCGGAGCCAGTGATCCAGAGAGAGCCCCGGTTGACGGGGACGCGGTAGGAACTCTACAGCAGTTTCTAAATTAAATTAGTTTTC
>Ga0307478_10004130_pt1 | contig 10441 bp, 10 predicted proteins | sample atmos_gasesECM4C_2_FD_203713 | JGI IMG/M metagenome (GOLD analysis project Ga0307478, IMG submission 203713) | Hardwood forest soil microbial communities from Morgan-Monroe State Forest, Indiana, United States - atmos_gasesECM4C_05 | ecosystem: Environmental > Terrestrial > Soil > Temperate...
GCCAGCCGCTTCCGTTGCCTCCTTGGCGTGGGACAACATGCGGTCGACATCGCTGATCGACAGCACTTTCGGCAGGCTGCGGCCGCGCTTCGGCCCCGACAGGATCGCGGCCGGATCGTCGCTGCGCATGCGTTCACTGAGCAGGAAGCGGAACAGATGGCGCAGCGCCGACAGTCGCCGCGCCACGCTGGAGGATTTGAAGCCGCGGGTATCGAGATCGGCAAGGTAGGCCCGCAAGTCCTCGGTCGTGGCGCCGGCAAAGTTCAGGCCGGTCTTACCGAGGAATTCGGACAGATCGGTCAGGTCGCGCCGATAGGCGTCAAGCGTGTTCTCGCCGGCCCCCTGTTCGGCCGCGAGCATGTCGAGGAACAGGCCGATCAGCTTCGCATCGGAGGGTTTGGTGCGCATCCGGTATTCCTTGCCGGATCATTTCTTCAAAAATTTGTCCGGCGGAATCGTAACCGTCATTTCCCGCGGCTTCGGATTGACGAAATTCGCAAGTGCATAAATCGCGCCATAGGCCACGCCGACAATGATGGCGACCACGGTAAGGAAACGGAACAGGCTGGGCATCGGGGAGCCTTAGAAAGGCGTATTAACCATTGAAATCATCCAACATGTTCGCCTCCAACTGGCAAGTGGCTCTGGCAAGCCATCGGGCCCGGGTAGTATAGGAGGCCTCAAGCGGGGTGTGCGCCTCGCCAGCCGCCTAACCGGAAAACACCGGAAACGTATGCCCGAGATCACGTCCTTAGCCAGTACAGGTCCAACGCCCGAGGCCGACATCGTCGCTGCCCTTGGCAAGCGGCTCGTGGTGCTGGTCGGCATGATGGGGGCGGGGAAATCGACGATCGGGAGGCGGCTTGCGGTGCGGCTCGGGCTGTCGTTCATCGACGCCGACACCGAGATCGAGGCGGCGGCCGGGATGTCGATCCCGGAGATTTTTGAAGTGCATGGCGAACCCTATTTCAGGGATGGCGAGGCGCGAGTGATCGCCCGATTGCTGGAGAGCGGGCCAGCGGTGTTGGCTCCCGGCGGTGGCGCCCTGATGCGTGAGGAGACCCGCTGCCGTATCGCCGACAAGGCCGTCTCGATCTGGCTGAAGGCGGATGTCGACGTCATCATGCGGCGGGTGAGGCGCCGTGCCGACCGCCCGCTGTTACAGACCGCGGATCCCGAAGCGACCGTCACGCGGCTGATCACCGAGCGTGAGCCGCTTTATCAAGCCGCCAACCTGACGATTGCCTCGCGCGAGGTGCCGCACGACAAGATCGTCGACGAATGCGTGGACGCGCTGCATGCCTATCTGTGTGGCGGCGGCGCGCCCGGAATGGCTGGAGCCGCAGGATGACCGCGCCGCTGAAACATACAGATCCCGTGATCGTCGACGTCGCGCTGGAGAATCGCGCCTACGACATCGTGATTGGCCGCGACGTGCTGGGGTCGCTGGGAGAGCGCCTCGCAGCGCTTCGCCCGGGGGCCCGCACGGCTATCGTCACCGACCGCCGCGTCGCCAAACATTGGCTGGACAAGACCGAGGCGGCGCTGGCAGGGGCCGGGATTGCAAGCTCGCGCATCATCGTTGAGGAGGGCGAGGGCTCAAAGAGCTACGCCACGCTGGAACAGGTCAGCGAAGCGCTGATATCGGCAAAAGTCGAGCGCAATGATCTCGTCGTCGCGCTCGGCGGCGGCGTGGTCGGCGATCTCGCGGGTTTTGCGGCCGCGATCCTGCGCCGCGGCGTCGATTTTGTGCAGGTGCCGACGTCGCTATTGGCCCAGGTCGATTCATCCGTCGGCGGCAAGACCGGGATCAATTCGCCGCAGGGCAAGAACCTGATCGGCGCCTTTCACCAGCCGGTGCTCGTGATCGCCGATACCGCCGTGCTCGACACGCTGCCGCCGCGGCAGTTTCGAGCCGGCTATGCGGAAGTCGCAAAATACGGCGTGCTGGGTGATGCGGCCTTTTTCAGTTGGCTCGAAGCCAATCACGCCGATATCTTCAAAGGCGGAGCTGCGCGCGAGCACGCGATTGCGACTTCGTGCCGCGCCAAGGCCGCGATCGTCGCGCGCGACGAGCGAGAGACCGGCGACCGTGCGCTGCTCAATCTAGGCCACACCTTCGGCCACGCGCTGGAAGCGGCGACCGGCTTCTCCGACCGCCTGTTCCATGGTGAGGGCGTTGCGATCGGCATGGTGCTGGCGGCGGAGTTTTCCGCCTCTCTGGGGATGATTCCACCCTCCGACGCCGTCAGGATCGAGCGTCACCTTGCCGAAGCTGGCCTTCCCACCCATCTGCAGGATGTCGCGGGATTTGCCCAGGAAGGGCTCGCCGACGCCGACAGGCTGATGGCGCTGATGGCCCAGGACAAGAAAGTCAGGCGCGGCAAATTGACCTTCATCCTTTTGGAAGCGATCGGCCGCGCGGTGATCGCCAGAGATGTCGAGCCCGCGCCGGTGCGCGACTTTCTGGTGACAAAGCTTTCCGGCAACATAGCAAGCGCCAAATAGCAAGCATGACGGGCTGGCTGACAATCTCGATCGTGATCGCGCTGCTGGCGGTCTCCGCCTTTTTCGCGGCGAGCGAGACGGCGCTGACCGGCGCCTCGCGCGGCAGTATGCTGCGGCTTGCAAAGCAAGGTAATCGCGATGCGGCCATTGTCGCCGAGCTCATCGCCAACCGCGAGCGCCTGATCGGTGCGCTGCTGCTCGGCAACAACATCGCCAATATAGGCGCGTCTGCGCTTGCCACCGGCATTCTCACCGCCTGGTTCGGCGAGGTCGGCGTGCTCTATGCGACCGCGGTGATGACGGCGGTCGTGGTAATCTTCGCCGAGGTGCTGCCGAAGACCATCGCCATAAACGCGCCTGACAGGTTCGCGCTGTCGGTGGGGCGGCCGGTGCGGCTTACCGTCACCGTGCTCGGGCCACTGCTCACGGTGGTCGAGGTCGTGGTCCGCGTCCTGATGCGGGCCCTGGGTGTCAAGGCCGGCGCCAACCAGCCGATATTGTCGCCATTCGAGCGCCTGCGCGGCGCGGTCGACCTCCTGCATAGCGAAGGCAAGGTGGAAAAGACCGACCGCGACATGTTCGGTGGACTCCTCGACCTGCGCGAGCTCCAGGTCTCCGACGTGATGGTCCACCGTACCGAGATGGTGACCATCAATGCCGACCTGCCGCCCGAGGAATTGGTACGGGAGGTGCTCGCCTCCGAATATACGCGCATTCCCCTCTGGCGTGAAAAGCCTGAGAACATCATCGGCGTGCTGCACGCCAAGGACCTGTTGCGCGCGATCCGCGCCTCCGAAGGCGACACCTCACGCATCGATGTGTCGACGATCGCACTGCCGCCCTGGTTCGTGCCGGAAATGCGTCCCGTGTCGGAGCAGCTCAAGGCGTTTCGCCGCCGCAAAACCCACTTTGCCATGGTGGTGGACGAGTATGGCGAGGTCGAGGGCATCGTCACCCTGGAAGACATTCTGGAGGAAATCGTCGGCGACATTGCCGACGAGCAGGATGTGGTAGTGGCCGGTGTGCGCGCCCAGCCCGACGGTTCGGTGGTGGTCGATGGCTCGGTGCCGATCCGCGATCTCAACCGCGCCATGGATTGGAATTTGCCGGACGAGGAGGCTACCACGGTCGCCGGTCTCGTGATCCACGAGGCCCGCTCAATCCCCGAACGGGGCCAGAGTTTCACGTTCCACGGTTTCCGCTTTCGCGTGCTCCGGCGCGAGCGCAACCGGATCACCGCGCTCCGTATTGTTCCGGTGCCGCGCGATGGCGAGGTCGAGGAGAAGCGGCCGAAACGCGCCGGCACGGCGTTTTAATTTCGCTGTCATCGTCCCGCGCTACAGACGAGAATGGCGAAAGGTCAGGCTTCTCCGGGCGCCTTGGCGTGGAGCGCGAGCGCATGCACCGAGCCTGCCAGTTCCGCGGCGAGCTCTGCATTAATCAGGCGATGGCGTTCGAGGCGGCTCTTCCCTTTGAAGGCTTTCGATACAATATAAACACGAAAGTGCGTCTCCCCGCCCGGCCGGTGGCCCGCGTGGCCTTCATGCAGATGTGATTCGTCCTGTACTTCGAGGCTCTCGGGCGAGAAAGCTTCGCGCAACTTGTTGGTGATAATATCTGTTATGGTCATGCCTGCGGCATTAAATCCGTGGGCTCGTTTCGTCAATCGTTTCGGGAGCTCAAGGATTCGCAATGTCAAGACTTGAAGCTTTTTGCATTGCGTAGTCAAAGTCCGCCATGCCGATCGATACATCCAAATTCTTCGACTCCATTCGCATCAACAAGCGGAGTGCGAAGCAGGAAACGCGGGTGCGCGAAGCCGCAGCACCTTGCGAATGGCCTGATTGCAAGAACAAGGGTAGCCATCGCGCGCCCAAGGGCCGCGACAATTCGCGCGAATATTGGCACTTCTGCCTCGACCATGTTCGCGAGTACAACCAGTCCTACAATTTTTTTTCCGGGATGAATGCGGAGGCGGTCGCGCGCTACCAGAAGGATGCGCTGACCGGCCACCGTCCGACCTGGAAGATGGGCGCCAACACCAGCGCACGCAAAATGACTGGCAGCGCCGCCGATTTCGACGGCGCGTCCGATCCCTTCAGCGTGTTCGGTGAGTTGAACGGCCGCACCGGCGCCCGGCCGCGCGCCGAGGCCAAGCCCGAGACGCGCAAGATTTTCAACGCCGAGCGGAAAGCGCTGCAGGTCATGGGCCTGGACGCCGACGCCACGCTCGGTGACGTCAAGGCGAAGTACAAGGCGCTGGTCAAGCAGCACCATCCCGACGCCAATGGCGGTGACCGCTCCACCGAGGACCGCCTGATCGAAATCATCAAGGCCTATAACTACCTGAAGACGGTGGTGCGTGAAGGCTGACGAGAGAGGTTGCAGCGGAGATCCAATCCCCGCTGCAGTCTTGCTTGGTTCCGCTCAGCCGTGTGACGGCATCGGGCCGACATAGGACGAGCTTGGCCGGATCAGGCGCCCGGTGCGCTGCTGCTCTCGCGCATGCGCGGTCCAGCCCGCAGAGCGAGCGACCGCAAAGATCGGCGTAAAGGCCTGGCGCGGAATGTTCAGCGCGTCGAGCAGGATCGCGGTGAAGAACTCGACATTGGTCTCCAGCGCGCGCTCCGGATTCTTCTGCCGCAGCGCCTCGCGAATATAGGCCTCAACCTCGCCCGCGAAGGGAAGATTGGCGCCGTTGGCGGCGAGCCGCTCAATCGCCGCTTTCAGAATATCGGCGCGGGGATCTCGCACCCGGTAGATGCGATGGCCGAAACCCATCATGCGCTCGCCGCGGGCAAGCGCGGCATCCACCCATGGCCGGATGCGTTCGCGCGTCCCGATCGCATCCAGCATCTCCAGCACCGGCTCCGGTGCGCCGCCATGCAGCGGGCCGGTGAGCGCGCAATAGCCCGCGGTGACGGCTGCGAACAGGTCGGCCTGGGTCGAGGCTACCACGCGTGTGGTGAAGGTCGAGGCGTTCATGCCATGGTCGCACACCGTCACCAGATAAGCATCGAGCGCCGCGGCCTCGCGCTGCGCGGGCTTGCGGTTAAGCAGCATCGACAGCGTATCCGCGGCGTGGCTCGCGGTCGGGTCTGGCGCGGCCGGCTCGGCTCCGTTCGCCCGCTGCACCAGCGCGCCGGCAATCACCGGAAAAGCGCCAACGATGGTCGCCTCATGCTCGAGTCCGCTTTCGGCGCGGAGGCCAGCGATTGCAGCGCGAAAGCCGTCGACGATCGATAGGCCGCGCGTCGCCGCAAGCAGCTCGGGGAGCCTCGCAAAGGCACGCACGCGGGCGGCGCCGAGGCTCGCGCGGACGTCGGCTTCGCTCAAACGGCTTCCGGTTGCACCGTTCCATAGCCGCGCGGTGACGCCCTCGAAGCTCGATTGTGCGGTGAGGTCGGCGACGCGCTCGCCTGCGATGATGAGTTCGCCGCGTTCGCCATCGACGTGGCTCAACACGGTTTCGGCGGCCGGAATGCCGTCGAGGCCGATCTGGCTTTTGGTGAGATGGATAGTCATGGGCCGTTCTCCTTTCAGGCTTTGAAAGGTGATGCCTCTCGACATATTGATCAATCTTGATTATGCTAATCAAGATGAAAAAATCCGATGCGCTCTATCTCTCAGCTCGGGAAGCCTCCGCCGAGCTCGCGATCTCGCCGGCCACGCTCTACGCCTATGTCAGCCGCGGGCTGATCCGCTCCGAGCCTTCGCCGGACTCGCGTAGCCATCGCTACCGCGCCGAAGACGTTCGCGACCTGAAGGATCGGCGCGTGCCGGCGCCGGAGCCGCGGGGGCTGCGCAGCTTCGATCCGGACCTGCCGGTGCTTGATTCGGCGATCTCGACCATCACCAAAAATGGCCCGATCTATCGCGGCGTGAACTGTGTGGAGCTTGCGGAAAAGGACACGCTCGAGCACACGGCCACGCTGCTGTGGGACGTGACCGGGGTCGATCCGTTCGCCGTCGACAACTGCCCACATGTCTCGGACGAAATGCGCGCGGTTGCCGAGGCTGCGCGGCGGGCGGCGCCGATCGACCGGGCGATCGCCGTGCTCGCGCTTGCAACCAGCGCCGATCCCGGTGCCTTCACCCGTGCGCAGGACGGCCGCGCGATGGTCGGCGCGCGCATCCTGCGGCTCATGGTGGCGACCATGCTCAACAGCGCGCCCTCGGCGGAGCCTTTGCATATGCAAATCGCGCGCGTGTGGTCGCCGGATCACAAGCACGCAGCCGACATCATCCGCCGCGCCCTGGTTCTCTTGGCCGATCACGAGCTCAACGCGTCGACCTTCACAGTGCGTTGCGCCGCCTCGACCGGCCTCAATCTCTATGACTCCATCATCGCGGGCCTTGTGGCCTTGAAAGGACCAAGGCATGGCGGTGCCGGCGTACTGGCTTCTCGTCTGGTGAAGACGCTGGTCGACAATGATGTGGCGCCGGTTATCCGCGAGCGCGTTGCGCTAGGCGAGCGCTTTGCTGGCTTCGGTCACGGAGTCTACAAGCACGGCGACCCGCGCGCGCTGTCGCTTCTCGATGCCCTGACGCGCGCAGGCGCGCCGCGAAAATTCACCAAGGAGGTGCCGGACCGGATTGCGGAAGCCACCGGCGAACTCGTCAACATCGATTATGCGCTGGCGGTGATGGCCCACAGTCTGCGGCTTGCTCCGGGGAGCGAATTAACTCTGTTCGCCATGGCGCGAGCGGTCGGATGGATTGCGCATGCCAGCGAGCAATTGCAGAACGGCGGCCTGATCCGTCCCCGCGCGCGTTACGTCGGTCCGGTCCCGGCACGCGGTCCAGCGCGCGAAAGTTAAGCCCGGCGCTGGAACTGCCTAGCTTTGACCTCTGACGCGCTGCGCGATTGGCTCGCCGCCACCATTCTGACGGCGGCGGACCACCCAGGTCACAAGCGCGACGATCGTGGCGCCAAGAATGACGGCCAGGATCCAGTAATGCTTGAGGCTGACGTGATGCGGGATTCCGCCGTAGCGATGCAGCGCCGAGATGGCCACGACCCCCGGCAGCACGTGTGCCGGGGCCCAGAGCAGGACCGCAGGAATATTGGTGGCGAAAAACTGCATCGGCGCCATGCCAAGCGCCCCCGCCGTAACAGGAACGAAGGCGCGGATCGGCGGCACGAAGCGGGCGAAAAACACGGCCCAGGTGCCCCAGCGTCGGAAGAATGCCTCGCTCTGTGCGATCACGGCCGGATACCTGCTCAAAGGCCAGGTGCTCAGGATTTCGTGCTGGGAGCGGTAGCCGAGAAGGAATGCGGAGCCGTCGCCAATCAGGGCGCCGACGATGGCAGCCAGCAGCACCCATTGAAGTGTGAGCTCGCCGCCCGGCACCAGCGCGCTTAGCGCCAGGATGATCGTCGAGCCTGGAATGACCGAGCCGACCACTGGAACCGCTTCCAGCAGCGCAGCCAGAAACAGCGTCAGATAGGCAAGCCAGGCGTGCGCTGCGACAAACGCAATCAATGGATCGATGTAGGAGGCCACAAAATTCTCGTGATGATTCAACGGGCCATTAGACCGACGACCTACCATAAGTAGGAACGGGGGGCGAAAGTGCCATCAAGGCTCGCTAGAGGCCGCTATTCTTCGGTCCGGATGCAGCCAGAGGGAGAACCCGACGCTTTCCGCAGGGCAGCCCTCCCAAAACCGCGTCCCATGCATATCTCAATGAAAAAACGACGGAACTTTGATCGGAGCGCGGGCTTCTGCGAAGCGGTGCCGTCTGCTAGGTTTGAGCGAAGCACCCAACCGCAGCCACCTGCTTATCTGGTTTCGGGAAAGCCCGTGACCTCGGAGGATGAATGACGACCGCCGCCATGACCAAGATTGAAGAGCCCGTCGGAATGCCCGACATGAAGGTGTCGGTCCGGCAGGTCTTCGGCATCGACAGCGACCTGGAAGTGCCCGCCTATTCCGAAGTCGACCCGCACGTGCCGGAGATCGACGTCGACTACCGTTTCGACCGCGCCACCACGCTTGCCATTCTTGCGGGCTTTGCCAAGAACCGCCGCGTCATGGTCACCGGCTATCACGGCACCGGCAAGTCGACCCATATCGAGCAGGTCGCAGCGCGGCTGAACTGGCCTTGCGTGCGTGTCAACCTCGACAGCCATATCAGCCGTATCGACCTCGTCGGCAAGGACGCGATCGTCGTCAAGGACGGCAAGCAGGTTACGGAATTCCGCGACGGCATCCTGCCTTGGGCGCTGCAGCACAACATTGCGCTGGTGTTCGACGAATACGACGCCGGCCGCCCCGACGTCATGTTCGTGATCCAGCGCGTGCTGGAGATCTCGGGCCGGCTGACCCTGCTCGACCAGAACAAGGTCATCAAGCCGCATCCGGCATTCCGCCTGTTCTCCACCGCCAACACGGTCGGCCTCGGCGACACGTCCGGGCTCTATCACGGCACTCAGCAGATCAACCAGGGCCAGATGGACCGCTGGTCGATCGTCACCACGCTCAACTATCTCGCCCATGACGAGGAAGTGGAGATCGTGCTGGCGAAGGCGCATCACTATCGTACCCAGGAAGGCCGCGACATCGTCAACAAGATGGTCCGCCTGGCCGACCTCACGCGTAATGCCTTTGCCAATGGCGATCTGTCGACGGTGATGAGCCCGCGCACGGTGATCACCTGGGCCGAGAACTCTGACATCTTCGGTGATATCGGCTTCGCCTTCCGCGTTACCTTCCTCAACAAGTGCGACGAGCTGGAGCGGCCGCTGGTTGCCGAGTTCTATCAGCGCTGCTTCAACGCGGAGCTGCCGGAATCCGCCGTCAATGTGGCACTGTCCTAGGAAAGATGTCGTCCCGGCCTAGTGCTCAATTGCGCACGCCGGGCCGGGACCCATACCGCGGATTTTTCAACAGAGCGATGCTGCCAGCCTTTCAACCAACTACAGCCGGTGGTTATGGGTCCCCGCTTTCGTGGGGACGACAACAGCGATGACAACTTCCAACATCAAATTCCGCACCGGATCGAAGGAAGCGCCGACCGAACCGTTCAAGCGGGCGGTGACCTCCTGCCTGCGCGCGATTGCGAAAGCGCCGGAGCTCGAAGTGAGCTTCGCCGCCGAGCGGCCGGGGCTCGCGCCGGGCAAGGCCCGCCTGCCGGAGCCGGCACGCAAGATGACACGGCGAGACGCTGCGATCGTGCGCGGCCACGCCGATTCGATAGCGCTCAAGCTTGCCTGTCACGATCCCAAGGTGCATCGCAAGCTGATGCCGGGCAATCCGCAGGCGCGCGGCGTGTTCGAGGCGGTGGAGCAGGCGCGGGTGGAGGCGATCGGCGCGCGGCGCATGTCGGGCGTTGCGAAGAACCTCACCGCGATGCTCGACGATCATTTCCACCGCGGTAAGTTCGACGAGATCACCGACCGCGCGGATGCGCCGTTGTCGGATGCGCTTGCCATGATGGTGCGCGAGCGGCTCACCGGCCTGCCGCCGCCCGCGGCTGCGAAGAAGATGGTCGATCTCTGGCGGCCGATCCTGGAAGACAAGATTGGTACGCGACTGGATAAGCTCAGCCGTTTCACGGAGGACCAGGCCAGGTTCGGCGACCTGGTGCATGACCTGTTGTCGGCGCTCGATCTCGGCGACGAGCGCAACGCGGACACCGACGAGGACGATGACCAGGACGACAACCGCGACGGCGAGAGCGATCAGTCCGGCGCCGAAGGCTCGCCCGACAGCGACGCCGCGCAGGAGATGAGCGCCGACCAGGCGCAGGCGACCACAGAGGAAATGTCTGAAAGCGCGATGGAGAGCGCGCAGGCCTCCACCAGCGACACGTTCGACGACGGCGAACTCGGCGACGACGAGACGCCGGGCGAGGCGACGCGGCCGAACACGCGTGGCTCCAACGAGCCGCGCGGGCCGGAATATCATGCGTTCGCGCCGAAATTCGA
>Ga0307478_10004131_pt1 | contig 10435 bp, 5 predicted proteins | sample atmos_gasesECM4C_2_FD_203713 | JGI IMG/M metagenome (GOLD analysis project Ga0307478, IMG submission 203713) | Hardwood forest soil microbial communities from Morgan-Monroe State Forest, Indiana, United States - atmos_gasesECM4C_05 | ecosystem: Environmental > Terrestrial > Soil > Temperate...
AGCTCGCGGCGAACCTCCACGCGCTCTGCTTCAGTGGTGATTCCGGCGATCCGTTTGTAGATGCGCAGGCGCAGGTTTTCGCTTTCGATGTACTCTGGCGGGATGCGTATCTCGAGCCCCAAATTAAGCGTGGCACGCCGCTCGGGCGCCACGGCTTCGCCCTTCCGTTCGGCGACTGCCCGCTCCATCATCTGGCAGTACATGTCGAAGCCGACGGCTTCGATATGGCCGTGCTGTTCGCCACCCAGCAGGTTGCCTGCGCCGCGCAGCTCCAGGTCGAGCGCGGCGATGCGGAAGCCCGCGCCCAGATCGCTGAACTCCTTGAGCGCCGCGAGCCGCTGGCGCGCCTCGGACGAGAGCGCCCCATCCGCCGGGACGAGCAGGCAGGCATAGGCGCGCTGGTTCGACCGGCCCACGCGGCCTCGAAGCTGATAGAGCTCGGATAGCCCCATGCGGTCGGCGCGATTGATCAGAATCGTGTTTGCCCGGGGAATATCCAGGCCGTTTTCGATGATAGAGGTGGAGACGAGTACATCGGCTTCGCCGCGAACGAATTTCAGCATCACCTTTTCGAGCTCCGTTTCGCGCATCTGCCCGTGTCCCACCACCACGCGGGCCTCGGGTACCATGCGTTTCACGAGCGACGCCATCGAAGCGATGGAATCCACGCGGTTGTGGACGAAAAACACCTGCCCTTCGCGCTCCAGCTCCTCTTCAATCACCCGCTGCACGAGGCCTTCGCTGAAGGGCGCGACCGTGGTCTGAATCGCCAGGCGGTCTTTCGGGGGCGTCTCAATCACGCTCATGTCGCGCAGCCCGGCAAGCGACATATAGAGCGTGCGCGGGATGGGAGTGGCCGAAAGCGTGAGCACGTCCACGTTCTTGCGCATCTCCTTCAGGCGCTCTTTGTGCGCCACGCCGAAGCGCTGCTCTTCGTCCACCACCAGCAGGCCCAGGTCCTGAAATTTGACGTCGCGCGAGAGCAGCCGGTGCGTCCCGATGATGATGTCCACCTTCCCGGCTTCCAGCTCCTCCAGAGTCTTCTTCTGCTCTTTCTCGCCGCGAAACCGGCTGAGCATTTCGATGCGCACCGGAAAAGCCGCAAAGCGGCGGCGAAAGGTCTCATAGTGCTGGAAGGCCAGCACCGTGGTGGGCGCGAGAATCGCGGCCTGTTTGGAATCCCCCAGGGCCTTGAAGGCCGCGCGCATGGCGACCTCCGTCTTGCCGTAGCCCACGTCGCCGCAAAGCAGGCGGTCCATCGGCAGCGCGGACTCCATGTCGCGCTTCACATCTTCGATGGCGCGCTGCTGGTCGGGGGTTTCCTCGAATTCGAACGCGTCTTCGAATTCACGCTGCCAGTTGGAATCAGGCGCAAAGGCGTGGCCCTCAGCCGTCTTCCGGTCCGCATAGAGAGCCAGGAGCTTTTCCGCCATGTCGGTGACCGACTTACGCACGCGCGTCTTGCGCGCTTCCCACACGGTGGTGCCCAAGCGGTCGAGCACGGGCTCCGCCCCGCCCAGCGATTGAAATTTCTGTACCAGGTCGAGCCGTGCCAGTGGGACATAGAGCCGCGCATCGCCGGCATAGCGCAGCAGCATGAACTCGCCGGCCGCTCCTTCCACGGCCACCTGCCGCAAGCCCTCGAATTGGCCGATGCCGTGGTCCATATGGACTATGTAGTCCCCGGGCTTGAGGTCGGAGAGGTCGCTGAAGAAGCTCGCGGCCTTGGAGCGAGGGCGCGAGCGTTGCGGCGCCGCGAAGGTATCGAAGAGATCGGCATTCCCATAGATCGCGATCCGTGCATCCGGAATCGCCACTCCTTCCGCGAGCGGCGCCTTCACCAGGACCATCGCAGGAGCCGCGCCGACGCTGCCCTCTTCGGCCAGGCGCGAAATCGTCGCGCTCTCTTCGAGTTCGCCCAGGCGGTAGGGCAGATCGTATTCGTGACAGATGTCTGCGAAGCGCTCCATTTCGCCTGTGCTCGCCGCCGAGACCATCACATGCTCGCCCGCCGCCAGCCGCCCGCGCACCTCCGTCATGAACGCGGCCACATTCCCGTGATACCGCGTGGTCGGCTGCGTGCCCAGCGCAAGCGGCGCGCCGCTCTCCTGGGCGACGTTCAAGCGCTCGAGCGCCAAGCGCGGCGAGAGCTCCAGCGCCAGCGCCCACTCTTCCTCGCTGAAGAGGTAGCTATCCGGGCTTGCGGCCAGCGGGTCTTCGGATTCATCGAATGCCTCCGCCAAGCGCGTGCGATATTTTCCAGCCGCCGATTCGAGCGAGGACGATTCGCCGGCAACGATCAGCGGTTCGCTCGCCAGATCAAACAGGACTGCTTTGCGGTCCTCGCGAAGGATTTCGCGGAACTCCCATCCGGGGAAGAGCCCTTCGGGCGCGTCCTCATCCCCAAGGCTCGCGGGGGAGGAAACGCGCCGCGGCGCGAGAACTTCAGCTTGGCGCACGAATTCGGCGAGCGGCAAGAGCGTGGCGCGTTCCATGGGATTTGTGGAACGCTGCGTATTAGGGTCGAAGGCGCGAATGGATTCGATCGTATCGCCCAGCAGCTCGATGCGCACGGGCTGCGGCGCTTCGGGTGAGAACACGTCAATGATCCCGCCGCGAACGGAATATTGTCCGGGCATTTCGCAGGTCGTTTGCTTGTCGTAGCCGGCGCCGGCGAGAAAACCGATGAGCTCCTCGTGCGCGATCGTTTCGTCGCGCGCCACCGTGCGCGCCAAGCGGCGGTAAAATTCCGCCTCGCGCATGCGCCAAAGCGCCGCCTGCACCGGCGCGATCAGCAGATCGGCTTCTCCCGTCGCAAAACGCCAGAGCGCCACGGCGCGGGCCTCGGAAATTTCGGCGTGCGGCGAGCGATTTTCGTATGGCAGCGCGTCGTACGCCGGCAAATAGACCACTCGTTGCCCTGGCTTGCCGGACACGGCGCGATAGAACCAGCGCAGCGGATCAACCAAACCTTCGGCCACCTGGCTCGATTCCACCAGGAAGATGGCCGGGCGGCCAAGCTCGGCGGCAGCCAGCGCGGCGAGCAGCGCCTTCCCCGAATCTGTTGGGCCCGCGAGGAGCACTTCGCCCGTACCGCGGCGTAGCCTTTCAAACGCCTCCTCGATGGCGGGCTGGCGTGCCACACGCGCGAGAAGGTCAGAGACCAGTGGGAGAATCATGCGGGAAGCCGGGTGATGCGTTCGATGAGCAGCGCCCTCGAATAGCCGGGCTCGAGCGGGATGCGCACAACCTTGCAACCGGCGGCTGCGAGTTCCTCGTCTTCGCTCGAAGCAGGCTGGGTGGAGCGCGGGTCGCCGCCCTTTACGACGACGGCGGGCGCTAACTGCGCCACGAGCGCGCGGAGAGACGCTTCGTCGAATTCCACGGCGTAATCGACTGCCGCAAGCGCCGCTAGAATTTCCGCCCGCTCGGCGGCGGGCGTGACGGGAGCCGGAAAGTTTTCCTTTGTGCCCGTGCGGGAGGCGTGGCGCGCTCGCATGCTCGCGTCGCTCCGCACCAAGACAATCAGGATATCCCCGAGCGACCGCGCTTGCTCAAGCAGGCGGATATGGCCCGGATGCAAGAGGTCGAATGACCCGATGGCGCACACCACGGCCTTGCCTTTGCGCTCCCACTCGCCCCGGCGGTGAATCAGCTCACTTTGCGATACAACTTTTCCCAAACGCCTGTCCGTCGATCCGCCCCCGCGGGAACGGCCGAGCAAAATGATTCTATCATGCGCACTGGAAACTCTTCCGACGACGCCGAGCGCGCCGCTTTTTTTTGATGCTATACTCGCGGCGTGGTTTGTCGCGCCCGATTTTCCGCTGCGCGAACTCCACAAGGAAAAAGGCCTGAGAAGCGGAAGAAATGAAAGAGATCGCCATCGTCGGAGGGGGGCCCGCCGGAGCGCTCTGTGGAGAGCGGCTGGCCAGCGCGGGCTTCGAGGTCACCATATACGACGAACGCCTCGTGTGGGAGAAGCCCTGCGGCGGCGGCCTGACTCACAAAGCGATTGAAGCCTATCCTTTCCTCCTCGATGCGCCCCAGCCCAAAAAAATTGTCCATACAGCGGAACTGATATCCAGCCGCGGGGATCGCACGCGCTTTGAGATGGTGCATCCCATCGTGATCTATGCCCGCAAGGTACTCAATGGCCTGCTCCTCGACCGCGCCATAGCCGCGGGCTGCCGTGTGGTGCAATCACGCATCACCAGCGTGAATACGGATGCCCCGCGCGTGCGTCTCATGGCATCCGGCGAAGAGCGCTTCTCGGATTTCGTGGTTCTGGCGGCGGGCGCGCGCAATCAACTCTTGCCCGAAACAACTCGTCTCGGCGCGGAGGACCTCGAGATGACTCTCGGCTACTTCGTCCCCACCGAGGAAAACATCCTCAAGGTGAAATTCCTGAAGGAGTTCGAGGGCTACTTGTGGTCGTTTCCGCGCTTCGATCACCTCTCCGTGGGCATCTGCGCGAAGATGGGACAAAGCTCCAGTCAGCAGTTGCGCCGCCACCTCGATGGTTTCACCGCCGAAGAAAAAATCCCCATGAACGGCGCAACCTTCTATAGCCATGTACTGCCCTCGCCCTCCGCCCAAACCATCCGCGCGCGCCGCATCGCCGGCGCGAACTGGGCCATGGCAGGTGATGCGGCAGCCACAGTGGACCCCGTCACCGGCGAAGGCCTTTACTACGCCCTCCGCTCGGGCGACTTGCTGGCGCAAGCGCTCATCGATGGGCAGCCCCAGGCGTATCCCGAACGCTTGCGTTCGGCCTTCTCCACGGACCTCGAATTTGCCGCCCACCTGGCGCGGAAACTCTTTCGCGGCACGTTTCTCGGTGGCGCTGTCACTACGCGCATGGTGCAGCTCCTGAATTGCTCGCCCACTTTCCGCGATTTGATTCGCGACGTCTTCAGCGGTGCGCAGGACTATCGCACACTCAAGCGCCGGCTCTGGAACCAGCTCGGCATAACGATCACTGAATTCCTGCACTTCTTCCTCGATCCCCGCTCGCCCCATCGAATTGTTGATCCCGCGTCGCGAACCCGCGGATAACGCGCCCGACATCTGATTTGGGAGCGAATTCGAAGGGCGCCGCGTTCCCATCATAAGAGTCCACCGGGAGGCAAGGCCGGTGTTGCTGTTCCCCCCAAGGTAGCCTAGAATTTTGTGCACGCCGGAGTGGCGGAATGGCAGACGCGGCGGACTCAAAATCCGTTGGCCGCAAGGCCGTGTGGGTTCAACTCCCTCCTCCGGCACCAATTCCGCGTTAAGCCGACACGCCGCCAACCGGGGCGCTTCGGGCGGACGCGAGCCGCCAACAATCGCGCGCGATGGCCCAATCTTCCTGCGCGCGAATCACTAGAATGCGCACGCGAGAATCCGGATGTGAAATGTCCGCGTCCAGCTTGGGCTGCGCGTTCTTTTTCGGATCGAGTTTCGCGCCGATGAATGCAAGGTTTGCGCAGGCCGCGGCTCGAACCTCCGGCGAATTCTCTCCCATGCCGGCCGTGAAGACCAACGCATCGATTCCGCCGAGAACCGCAATCATCGAGCCCATGCAGGAACGCAAGCGGTGGACGAAAATTTCAAAGGCCAGCTTCGCCCGCTCATTTCCGTCCTTCATTGCACCAATCACCTGCCGCATGTCGCCCGAAACGCCGGAAATTCCCAGCAGGCCGGATTTCGTGTTCAGCAATGCGTCCATTTGGTCTCCAGTGAGATGGCTTTCTCTCAGCAAGTAAATCAGGATCCCGGGATCCACCGATCCGGAGCGCGTGCCCATCATCAAGCCTTCGAGCGGCGTGAAGCCCATGGTGGTGTCCACGCTGTGGCCGTCGCGCATAGCCGCGAGCGAGCAACCGTTTCCCAGATGGCATGTGACGAGTTTGAGCGCCGCCAAGTCCTCGCTCAACATTTGGGCGGCGCGTCCCGCGCAGTATTGATGATTGATTCCGTGGAATCCGTACCGGCGAATTCCTCGTTCGCGCCATTCGTACGGTCCCGGATACACGACGGCGGGTTCCGGCATGCGGCTATGAAAACCCGTATCGAAAACCGCCATCTGCGGGACGGAGCCAAGCCCTTGTTCGACGATTTCGATCCCCTCCAGCTCGGCGCGATTATGAAGCGGCGCAAACGCGGCCATCCGTGCGATGGCGGCCTTGACTTCAGCGGTGACGAGAGTGGGCTGTTGGTAGTCTTTCCCGCCGTTGACGATACGGTGACCCACGATGGAGATTTCGGAGGGCTCCCGCAGAACGCGCGCCGGTCCCGTCCAAAGATTTTTCAATAACTCCTCGGTTGCCTCTCTGCGCGACCCTGTCTGCAAACGATCGTTCAAGACCGCGCCGGCCGCCGTGGCCACTCTTATTTCCGCCCGGTCTCCATCCCATTCGATCTTGGCTTCCCAGTCGGGCTTCGGCGGCTCCGTTGGCAAATCCCCGCGGATATCATATAGGCTGCTCTTCTGGCTGCTCGATCCCGAATTGAGGACCAGAATTTTCACGGCCTAGTAGGGCCACTTCCAATCGCGGATTTCCGGCAGGTCCTCGCCGTATTTGTCTATGTATTGCCTGTGCTCGATCAACTTGTCTTTGAGCTGCTGCTTCAGGTAGATGCCCTTGTCGCCGGTCTGCGGGAGACGGTCAATGGCGTCCATCACGAGATGGAAGCGATCCAGATCGTTCAGCACCGTCATGTCGAAAGGCGTTGTGATCGTGCCCTCTTCCTTATAGCCGCGGACATGGAGGTTATCGTGGTTCGTGCGGCGGTAGGTGAGACGGTGTATCAGCCACGGATAGGCATGGAAGGCGAAGATGATCGGCTTATCCTTGGTGAAGAGTTCGTCAAAATCCCTGTCGCTCAAGCCGTGCGGATGTTCGGATTGCGGCTGCAGCTTCATGAGGTCCACGACGTTGACCACCCGGATTTTCAGATCGGGCAGATGCTTGCGCATAATGGAGACGGCGGCGAGCGTCTCGAGCGTGGGCACATCGCCACAGCAGGCCATAACCACGTCGGGTGCCACGGCCTGGTCGTTGCTAGCCCACTGCCAGATGCCGATCCCCTCGGTGCAGTGCTTGACGGCGGCGTCCATCGCCAGCCATTGCGGCGCCGGGTGCTTGCCCGCGATCACGACGTTGACGTAGTTCCGGCTCCGCAAGCAATGGTCTACAACCGAAAGAAGGGTGTTAGCGTCCGGCGCCAGATAAACGCGCACGACGTCTGCCTTCTTGTTCACGACGACATCTATGAAGCCTGGGTCTTGATGTGTGAAACCATTGTGATCTTGCCGCCAAACGTGCGACGACAGCAGGTAGTTCAAGGAAGAGATCGGCCGGCGCCAGCGGATTCCGCGCGTCACTTTCAGCCATTTGGCGTGCTGGTTGAACATGGAATCCACGATGTGGATGAATGCCTCGTAGCAATTGAAGAGCCCATGCCGCCCGGTGAGCAGGTAGCCCTCGAGCCAGCCCTCGCATTGGTGCTCGCTCAGCATTTCCATCACCCGCCCGGTGGGCGCAAGAAATTCGTCGTTCGGCACTGTCGCGGCGTCCCATTGGCGTTTGGTCACATCAAAGACGGCTTCCAGGCCGTTGGAGAGTGTCTCGTCAGGGCCAAAGATCCGGAAATTCTGCTGCTCACGGTTCAGATTCACCACATCGCGCAGGAAGCGTCCGAGCACATGTGTGTCACCAACGCCGAGCGCCCCGGGCGAGGACACGTCGACCGCGTAGTCGCGGAAATCCGGCATCCGCAGGTCGCGGAGCAGAGTGCCGCCGTTGGCGTGGGGATTCGCGCCCATGCGTCGTTCGCCCTTGGGCGCAAGTTCGGCCAGTTCCGGCTTCAGCCGCCCCTGTTCATCGAAGAGTTCCTCAGGCCGGTAGCTCCTCAGCCAGTCTTCCAACTGCTTGAGATGTTCAGGATTGGTGGCCGGGTTGGTGATCGGCACTTGGTGCGAACGGAAGGTGCCTTCAACCTGCGTACCGTCGACCATCTTCGGACCCGTCCAGCCCTTGGGTGAAATGAGGACGATCATCGGCCAGCGCGGACGCGCCAAGTTGCCGTGGACGCGTGCGTCCTGCTGGATGTTCTTGATCTGGTTCACCACCGTATCGAGCGTCGCGGCCATGGCTTTATGCATCAGCTCTGGCTCGTGACCTTCGACAAAGTGGGGCGTCCACCCGTAGCCGTGGAGCAATTGCCCCAATTCCTCGCGGCTGATGCGGGCGAGGACGGTGGGGTTGGAAATCTTGTAGCCATTGAGATGCAGGATCGGGAGCACCGCACCATCCGTGGCCGCATCGAGGAATTTGTTGGAATGCCACGCCGTGGCTAGCGGTCCGGTTTCCGCCTCGCCGTCGCCGACCACGCAGGCGACGATGAGATTGGGATTGTCGAATACCGCCCCGAACGAATGGCTGAGCGAGTAACCTAGTTCGCCGCCCTCGTGGATCGAGCCCGGGCACTCCGCCGACACGTGGCTGGGAATTCCTCCGGGAAATGAAAACTGAATAAAGAGCTTACGAAGCCCGGCCTCATCCTGGCTGATGTTGGGATAGATCTCGCTGTAAGTGCCCTCGAGATACGTATTACCCACGATCGCCGGGCCGCCGTGCCCGGGGCCGGATACGTAAATCATGTCGAGGTCGTATTTTTTAATCACGCGGTTCAAGTGCGCGTAAATGAAGTTCTGGCCAGGGGTCGTGCCCCAGTGGCCCAGCAACATGTGCTTCACATCCGCGGGCGCGAGCGGCCGCTTGAGCAGCGGATTATCGTAAAGATAGATCTGGCCGACGGAAAGATAGTTGGCGGCGCGCCAGTAGGCGTGCATCTTGCGCAATTCTTCCGAGGATAAGGGTTGTCCGGAATCGGGCAAGCTTCCTGGACCGGGGCTTGCTGCGGAAGCCATGCGGCTACCTCCTTACGGCAGGCTGGCTACTAGGGATTCACCCGTTGGATGTATCCCTCCCTACTGCGGACGCATTGAGCATACACCCTCAGGATGAATGGTGTGTTACTCGGAAGCGATGTGCGGCCGGCGAAAAAGGTTGGTGCATCGTGCGGGCAGAGTGTGCGGAATCATACAAGCTGTCTTTGCTATTGGTTCAGCTCAGCCAGCCATGCGTCGAGTATCTTCATTTGATCGGCGGGCGTGTCGCGGAACGCCACGCCCATGCCAGCCCCTTCTTGAACATAAATGACATTCCCCAGGGTCAAGAACTTCCCTTGATCCCGCGACATGTGCAATCGAATCAAAGTCCCTTCAGGAAGTGTATTCAGGATGTCCACGTAACATCCCTTGCGGCTGATTTCGGACACGCGCCCGGAAAGACGGAGGTCGCTCGCTGGTTCAACAATATCCACCGCAACGATGAGACTATAGCGCGGGACCGTGCGCCGGGTATTCTCTGGACGAACGTCCGGTGGGACATTGGAATGGCTGCTCATATTCTGCTTTCCTATTTTCCAAGCATGGCACAAGCCTCGTCGCACAGCTATCCATGCGATCTTGTAGTGACGCCAAAGGGAAAACATCCCTCTTGGGTTTGAAAACCTCCGCGCACGGATTCCGGCGCAGGCGTCAGCAGTGTGCCGGCAACGCCAGCGCGATACGAAAATATACGTATAGTCTGGTGCGGCTCATACTCAGTTCATGCGTAAGAAAACGGAATCACGGAAGACTCATGTCGCGGACTCTGATTTACACCGCCGTGGGGTCGACCCGGGAAACCTCACATATGTGCTTCAAGTATTATTCCCGCTCGGAATATCGGGTCTTTGAGCGTACACACCCCCGATGTTTCTAGACCAAGCGCAAAGAAATAATAGCCAAATGCGAAATTGCTTCTTATTCCGAGCAGGTGAGTACCACGGCCCTCCTTTCCCTGAGTTGTCCGGCCAAAAACTGGAATTACCCATAAGTTCCTTGATTCGAAAGTTGAAAAGTTCTAAGTTCTGACGTACTTGGCCTCAGGGGGGGAGTCCATGAACCTACGGAATACACGGATCGAGTCTGCCGTACGCCCGGGGGACCACCTGAGGGAACTTAGGAACAGGCTGGGAGTCACGACACGTGAGGTCGAGGAATTCACCCGCATGATTGCCGAGGACCGCCAAAATGAAGAGTTCTATATATCAAACGCATGGCTAACGCAGCTCGAAAACAAGAACTCCACCCCCAGTATCTTCAAGCTGTACAGCCTGAGCGTCATCTATCGAACGAGATTCAACGATCTGTTGGCCGTCTTCGGTATTGACTTGAATGCCAGTGCGCGCTATCAGCTCGCCGTGCCGCTGCGGAATACGCACTTGGCGGTAGACGAGCCGGTCGACCCGGAAAAAACGATCACCTTCCCGGTACGCTTCGATAAGAGCTTCAGCCTGGATAAAACGAGTTTGATTGCGCGCATGGTGGAAATCTGGGGAG
>Ga0307478_10004132_pt1 | contig 10434 bp, 6 predicted proteins | sample atmos_gasesECM4C_2_FD_203713 | JGI IMG/M metagenome (GOLD analysis project Ga0307478, IMG submission 203713) | Hardwood forest soil microbial communities from Morgan-Monroe State Forest, Indiana, United States - atmos_gasesECM4C_05 | ecosystem: Environmental > Terrestrial > Soil > Temperate...
GTCATGATCCTCGCCGGCGCCGATAGCCTGCGCGAGGTCATCCCGTTCCCGAAAACTGCCGCCGCCAAAGACCTAATGGTCGATGCCCCGACCCCGGTAACCCCCGCCCAACTCCGCGACCTAGGAATCGGCATAGTGAAAAAGTAAAGCTACGAATCAGACACTCTTGCCCGACAAACATTCTTGCTTTGTCATCCTGAGCGCAGCGAAGGACCTGCTTTTTCTTCGTCATCCTGAGCGCAGCCGAAGCGGACCTGCTGTCCGCCACTGCGCTAAACTCACTCGAATGGCCACCCGCATCGACAAATGGCTCTGGGCGGCACGCTTCTTCAAAACCCGCACCCAGGCCACCCGCGCCTGCGAACTCAACCGCATCCAATCCAACCACCAACCTGTCAAACCCAGCCGCGACGTCCGCATCGGCGATCGCCTCCAAATCCGCACCGAAGGCGGCGAGTTCGAAATCGACGTCCTCGCCCTCAGCGACCTCCGCGGCCCCGCCGCCGTCGCCCAAACGCTCTACCAGGAAACCGACGCCAGCCGCGAAGCCCGTCGCAAGGCCGCCGAAGAACGCAAGGCCCTCATGCACTTCACCCCCGCCCCCACAACTCGCCCCTCCAAGCGCGACCGCCGCAGACTCAGCCAGTTCCGCGGACGCGCTTGACCTCGCGGTTATATTGAAAGGCATGACTCCCAGATTCAGACGCATCCTGGAAAACGGATTCTGGTTCGTCGCCGGCTTCGTGGTGCACGGCATACTGCTGTACTTCCATCATCATCCCCACTGAAGCGGTGTCCCAGGTTCGCGCCTGTCCTTGGGCGCCAACCTGGGGAACGATCGTCACAACAAAAACTCCCTCTTTGTCATCCTGAGCGTAGCGAAGGACCTGCTTTTTCTTCGTCATCCTGAGCGCAGCGAAGGACCTGCTTTTGGCCGCCCTGCACGATCCTCCACTCGACGATGTCGACCAGCATCGACAAATGGCCTTAGGCCACACGCGTCTTCAAAACCCGCCCTTGGTGGCCCGGGTTCCTGCCCGCTCTCTGGGCGCTGACCCGGGGAACTAGCCGCCCCTCGTCACAACAAAAAACTTCTTTGTCATCCTGAGCGCAGCGAAGGACCTGCTTTTCTTTCTCATCCTGAGCGCAGCCCGGTGCCCCAGGTTCGCGCCCGTTCTTTGGGCGCTAACCTGGGCAAGCAATAACGCGGCGATCCACTCGGGCGGCACTCACTTCTGCTGCACCTCCACCGGCAACGGCAGTGCTACAGGATCTTTCGAATCCGGCACCGTCACCATCTGCCCATGCGCAGCGTATTTCGCGATCACACCTGCTTTCGACCAATCCAGTTCCCAGCCATCCGCAATCGCCACCACGGTGTACGTCCCAGCCGCCACTTGCTGCAAGCTGAAGCTTCCATCCAGGTCGCTCTGGTCCCTGCGGAAGTAGTCCCCGTTCGATTCCGGATGCTTCGGCACCAGCACTACCATCGCCCCCGCCACGCCCTTGCCGCCCGCCTTCACGAACCCGTCCACGCGCCCCCTCGCCTCCACCAGCGTCAGGCTCACCGAGAGCGACTGCCCCGCCGTCACTTTCAGCATCTTGCCTACGCTCTCTTGCCCCTCCGACTGCACTCGCGCCACCGCATAAACGCTGCCTCCCAGTGTGCCTGCGATCACTTCGTAGGTGCCCGCAACGACACTTCCAAAATCCGCCTCCCCGTGACTGTCGACCCGCGCACCCCCCCTTCTCTTTTTGCGTGCGTCCTGCAGAACCACATAAAGTTCCCTGGGCAGGTCCTCGCGCCCCTGCACGCGCACCAACGCTTTAATTCTGCCGGCCGCCTCGCCACTCGTCGCATCCAATTCCTGACGATCCTGCGTGATGTCGACGTCACTCACCCGCTCGTTCCCAGACGCCCCGCGTAAATAAACCTGGTAGCTTCCCGGCGCCGTGGTCATCTCAAAGACGCCTGGCGCAATCGGCTGTATGTTCTGTGCCCCGCTCAGTGGTTCCAACCCATCAAATGCCCGCTTTCTCAGCATGGCCATCCCTTGCTGCTCATCTCGGAAAATCACATGCAACGCCGGCACAGCTACGAGGTGCAAATCGATTTCGACCCGGTCCCCGCCCCGGATCGGAATCGGCGTCGCCTCGTCCGATTCCGTTGCCCCCGCGTAGTACGTCGTCGGATACACCACGTCGAGCCCACGATCGACCATCACCGGCAACACACTCTTGTCTTCGCCCACCGACGACGGTGGATGCACCGCATACCACGGCGTCGCAACCACCGAAACGAAGTAGGTGCCGGCGTTAAGCGGCGAGAATTCATACGCTCCCTGATCGTCCGCCAAACTGGTCCGAAAAGAAGCAACCCGACTCACCCCCACGCTATGGTCCTCGCGCCACAGCGTGACCCTTGCCATGCGCACCGGCTCTCCGGATTCGTCCAACACCTTCCCGCGTAACACCGCCAACGGCGCCAGTTTCAACACAATGTCTGTGGTCCTCAACCCTGCGCCTGTCACGATGGCCGTCGAAAATTGTGCGTGCTGTTCATAGTTTCCGGTCATGAAGCCGCGCTTCGCTCCCTGCAACGCGTACTTTCCCGCCTTCACGTGAAAAGCAAAGCGGCCATCGTCTCCCGTCACCTGCGACTGCGTATCCTTGGGATTCTTCGCATTCGTGATCGTTACGCGAGTTAGCGCCAGCGACGCGCCTCCCAGCGTGCTGACGACCACGCCACCAATCGCAAACTCATTCGTCGGAGGCACGCCTTCTGTCACCTGCGCTGCGCAAATCCCGCAAAGCAGCCACGCAGCTGCCAGAACCACCTTCCTCCAAGCGAACTGCAACCGCCAGATCACCCGCATCACTCACTCCCCGCCAGCAGCGGCAGACGCACGCTTTCCTTCTGTCCTGCGCTCACGCGAATAACCTGGCCCATCGCGTCATAGGCTCGCATCGCTTCGCTGTTGTGGTATTCCATTTCGTTTTGCGGATGCGCAAACGCCATCACCCGGTACGCCCCCGGCGCAACTTGTTGCAGCTCGAACTTCCCGTCCCGCGTGGCCTGCGCCTGCCGAAACTGCCCACTGCTGTTCGGCAGCGGAACGCAATACACATAAGCTGCTGCTTCCCCGGACGGCGCCTCGACTTTCCCCGACGCTGCTCCCCCGCTTCCGCCGACTCCCTCAATCGTTCCCGCGATCTCCGCCCCGTCATCCCTCAGCGTCACCTCCACCGCAAGCGTCTCGCCGCGCCCCACCGTTAGCGGTCGTCGCAACAGGTCCACGTCACCAAGCGTGGCCGCAGCCACGTAGCCGCGCAGCGCCTCCATCTTCATCCAGTACTGCCCCGGCAGTAATCCGCCAAATGTCATTAGGTCCCCGCCCGACGAAACCGAACTGCCAAAACCTCTGGCTTCCTCCACCGGCTCCACCCGCACGATCAGATCCTCTCCCCGTCCCTCCATCATTCCGATAGTCGCCGACATGCTTAGGCTCTGTCGCGGAGCTTCCGAGCTCGGCTTGAAGTCGAGTTTAGTTTTTACTTGCACCGTGCTGCCCGGCGCCAACGTCATCGCCGGTGCCTCGAGCGCCGCGCCCTTGATCACGATGGTCTCCGATCCTGATCCCGATTCCATTTGCCGCCCCTGGCCCGTGGCCTCAACCACGTACGTCCCATTCGGCAGCGACCCTTCAATCCTCTGCTCTGCCTCGTTGTAGCCCAGCGCAAATCCCGGCCCTTTGCGTCCCGGCAGTGCAACCTCCACGATCACGTTGCCTCCCTCCGGCGGGTTCGCAATCGGGATCTTCACCGGATAGTAAGCCTGCTTCACCGGAGACAGCTCAGCTTGAAACGTTGCCCCTGCCTTCAGCTCGATCGTCGCGGCGCTCTGAAAATCGCTCGCGTTCGGAAAATACACCGGCGGATACCCCATCATCGGCCCGCGCGGATCCGCCGTCAGTGGATCGCGATCCATCACCTCATTCGTCAGCAGCTTGTACGTTCCCGCCTCCAGCCCGAATAATCGGAATTCACCGTTTGCTCGCGTGTTGACTGCCGTCGCTTCTTCCCAGCGCGCCCGCCCATCGACAACTCGTCGTCGTTGCAACTCAACCACGATCGGGTCGCCCCCGCCTGCCGCAGGCAAGTTTACTTTCCCAAAAATCAACGCCTCCGGCGTCAGCGGAATCGACAACTCCACCCCAGGAGTCGCCGGAACTCCGCTCGTCGAAATCTGACCCCACCTTCCTGGGAAATTGATCGTTAGATCCAGGAATCCCGGCTTGCGTGCGTTCAACCATCCACTAACGTCGCCGCAGCACGTCATATCGACCGTAATCTTCGATCCCGCCGAGCCTTCCTGCGAACTGGTATCGACCCGCGGAAGAACAAACTCAAATCGCCCCTGATCGTCGGTCAAAGTCCCCAACCGCCCGTCAGCCGAAAATACCAGCGCATGTCCGACCGGCTCGTGCGTAACACTGTTGATCACTACTCCGTGGATCGTGGTCTTCTGCTCATTGGCAGGCGTCGCCACCTGTCCGCGCATCGGTTCAGAAATCACCGCGCATCGCAGAATCATCGCGAGTGTGATCAAGTTACACAGATTCCAACGGCCGCACATACTCCTCCCCGATAAATTCACGCTTTTCGACTTATCGCCGACATTACGCCTGACCTACTCCATCATTGCGGCGAAGCTTAGACCAAGAAACGGTTTCCTTCAAGATCGCATCGCCTCTGCGTCATCGCCTCTGCTCGTAAATCCTTCAAAACTCCGTCATCCTGAGCGAAGCCGAAGGCCAACTTTTTTGTCATCCTGAGCACAGCGAAGGATCTGCTTTGTCATCTGAACGCAGTCAGGCCCAAGCCGAAGCCCACCTCTCCGATTCGATCCTCCAGGACCCTTTCTCACCTGCGCTCAAAAACAAAAAGCGCGACCGCAAGGTCGCGCTTGTCCTTAATTTCACTTCTTAAATTTAGTATAGCATACCGCAAATAGTAGATGGGACAGATTTGCTGATTTTATATTTCGTCCGCCCTCAGAAGCTTACAGCGTTCCTCTCGGGATTCGCGCTTGACATCGTCCCTCTCCGCGCCAGGAACAGCCATCAGCAATCCAATGCTCCTACCCACTCGTCAGCCGATCTTTCGAGATCGCCTTCATCCCCCACACGTCCATCGCTTCCAGCTGTTCGATCTCAGTCATCTCCAGTTGAAGCGGCGTGCTTGGATTCGAATAAACCCGCGCCGTGATCGCAGCCCGGTCATTGGCCACGACTTCCAGTACCGAACCGTCCAGAAGCGCCCGCAAGGTCACCGGACCCTCCGACGCCAATGCTCCCGCGGTACCGTTCACTCGCAACTCCGCATCTTTCTGCTGCGGATCATAGGCAATTTCGGCAAAGCGCTCGCCTTTTTCCGATCGCAGCCGCAGTCGGAACGACTTCCTGCCCGCAAACCGTGCGTGGATCTCGCCCGACAGATCGTGAATTCGAATCGCCCCCAGCGCCTTCGCGAGATTCCGATCATCCGCTTGCACGTGCGCATGCGAACTGCGGAGCGATTCGACCGCGGGAGAAATCTCCATTCGCAAGCTCTTGTCTGGCGCCAAAGACAGCACACGCGGCAGAGCCATCACACCCGCCCAACCGGCAGCCCGGTAGTCCGCCTCGGGCCGCGTTTCTGGAATCCACCCCCACAAAATGCGATTTCCGTGTTCATCCAGCATCGTCTTTGCCGCGTAGTAAGCGCCGAAATCGACCACACCTTCCTTTTCCGGAATGAATCGGCGACTGCGATAAAGTCCCGTCTTCCACCAGACCCTACCCATGGTGGAATAAAGCAAAACGTGTCGATCGCCGAGCGGAAAGAAGTCCGGGCACTCCCACATTTCCCCATTGTCGACCGGATTCACCGCGGACTGCCCGGTGCCGCGCCCTTCGACCAGCGTGTGCCGGTAGGTCCAGTGCCGTAGATCGTGCGATTCGTAGAGCAGCACTGCACCCCCCTTGCCTCGAATGCCCGACCCTAACGTAAGTACCCACTCTCTTCCTTCCCGCCAAACACCCGGATCGCGGAATCCGGTAATCGCCAGATGCTCGGGCGGGCGCGCGATAATCGGCTTCGGCAACTTCTCCCACGAGCGCAGATCCTGATCTTTCGAGACGGCAAGACACTGCACCTCGCGCCACTTATGAACTCCATCGTCAAGCGTGATCTCCGCCGGCGAAGCAGGCGGCAGCACGCCCGTGTAGATAATCGTTGGCGTCGTCCCATCGAGAATGCAGCTGCCACTGAAGACACCATCCCGATCGAAGCCATCGGGCGTGGGCGCCAGCGCCACCGGCTCATGCTCCCAACGGATCATGTCGGGGCTGGTCGCGTGCGCCCAATGTATCGATCCCCAGAATGGCCCGTTGGGGTTGTATTGAAAGAACATGTGATAGCGGCCCTTGTAGAAGATCGGACCGTTGGGATCATTCATCCAGTTGGCGGCCGGCAGCAGATGGAATTGCGGCCGCAAACGATCGGAAGCCAAGCGCGCCTGCGGGTTGGTTGCGCGAGCGGCCAGAACTTCCGCAGGACGAGAAAGGAGAGTGGCGGCCGTGGCACAGCCGGTCTGCCATAGAAACGCGCGGCGCGATATCCAACTCATGCAGGTTGCAGTAGCTTACCTGACCCGGCTTTACCTGTGCAGTGATCATCTGAGAGACTGACCACTGGCTGTTACTACGCTGCTGGCTTCTTAGCTGCTGGCTACTGGCCACCAACCACCAGCTATCAGCCGCCGGCTGGCCGCTAGCGACTGACGACTGATTTCCCATGGGCCGCATCCACGTTCTCTCCGAAGCCGTTGCCAACAAGATCGCTGCTGGCGAAGTCGTAGAGCGCCCTGCCTCGGTGGTCAAGGAGTTGCTCGAAAACTCGCTCGACGCCGGCGCCACGCGCATCCGGGTTCAGGTCGAGGCCGGCGGCAAGAAACTCATCCAGATCACCGACAACGGCTGCGGCATGATGCGCGACGACGCTTTGCTCGCCTTCGAGCGTCACGCCACCTCCAAGCTCAAGAACGCCGAAGACCTGCTGAGCGTGGCCACGCTGGGATTCCGCGGCGAAGCCTTACCGTCGATTGCGTCAGTCTCGCGTTTGCGTCTCGAAACTCGCGCGCCAGAAGACGCTTCCGGCACGGTCGTCGAAATCAACGGCGGCAAGATCTTCAAAGTCGAAGAAGCCGGACTGCCCACCGGCACCTCGATCGCGGTGCGCGACCTGTTCTTCAACACCCCGGCCCGCAAGAAATTTCTCAAAGCCGAATCGACCGAACTCTCGCACATTGCGTCGCTGGTTACGCATTACGCGCTGGCCCACCCCGACAAGCACTTCGAACTGCATTCGGCCACCAACGCCATGCTGGTCGCTCCTCCGGTCGCCGGGCATAGCGAACGCGTCTATCAGGTCTTCGGCAAGGAAGTGCTCGATCAGTTGATTCCCCTGGCGGCCGTGCAGCCGCTCGAGCGCATCGGCCTGCCCCAACCACCACCCTGGCGCCGCAACCCAGAGGACGAAGCACCCGCCGAGCCCGGCGAACTGCGCCTTCATGGATTCGTGTCGAAACCCGAAATCCAGAAGCTCAACCGCAACTCCATCTACATTTTCGTCAACGGCCGCCTGATTCGCGACCGCCTGGTGCAGCACGCCATCACCGAAGCCTACCGCAACATCCTGCCACCCACCGTCTTCCCAGTGATCCTGCTATTCCTTGAGATGCCTACCGGCGAAGTCGACGTCAACGTGCATCCTTCGAAGACAGAAGTCCGCTTTCGCCAGCAGACGTTTCTGCATGATTTTGTCCGCGATGCCATTCGCAATGCCCTGATGAAGGCGCGGCCGGTTCCGCAATTCGTTTCTGAGATTCACGCCCATCCCACGGCAAGTCCATCGCTGACCCCGGGTGGACGGCCAGCAGCAGTGGCGACCTGGCAAACGGTTGGAGAATCCGCAAATGCTGCAGGCTTCCATCTCCAGCCACCGACGCCGCCTGCGATCAACGAACGCTTTCAGTTTCAGGGAGGCGTTGCCGTCGAGGCCAATGCAGCCGTATCGCTGGCTCGCGCCCCGGAGATTGTTCCCGACGATGGCTGCTCTCCAGCTTTTGCCGAAGAACCCGAAGTTCCCAGCCAGCTCGCGCCTTCGCTGGCCTCGCTCAAACCGCTCGGCCAGATCCGCGAGTCTTTCATTCTGGCGGTCAATCATGAAGGGCTTTGGATCATCGATCAGCACGTGGCCCACGAGCGCGTGCTCTTTGAAAAAGTCCTCAAGCAGCGGGCGGCGAAAGCGGTCGAGAGCCAGCGCCTGCTGATGCCCCTGATTCTGGAACTCACGCCGGCGCAGCTCGCCGTATTCACGGAGATCTCTGACGAACTCGCGCATAACGGCTTTGAGGCCGAACCCTTCGGCACACGCAGTGTGGCCGTCAAGGTGGCGCCCGCGGGAATCGATGCTTCCCAGGTCGAACACATGCTGCATGAGCTTTTCGAACAACTCTCGCGCGAGGATCAGCAACTCAATCTCGAAGCCCTGCGCACGCGCATTGCCGCCTCCATCGCTTGCCACGCCGCCATTAAAGTGAACATGCCGCTCGAGCAGAACAAAATGGAGTGGCTGCTTTCCGAACTCGCCCGCACCGAGTTCCCCATCTCCTGCCCACACGGAAGACCGGTAGTTCTGCGCTACTCGATGAAGGACATTCAGCGGGCGTTCAAGAGGATCTGAACACCAGTCGCAGCCTTCAGTCTTCAGCGAGGGCAATTGGCTGACGACGAGCGACTAACGACGAGCGACTAACGACGAGCGACGGTCCTATGTTCTAATCCCCATATGACCGAATCCGAGCTCCAGCAGGCACGTCTGGCCAAATGGCACCTCGATGCGCACCCCGTGCGCACCCTCGAAGATGGCCGTGCTTTTCTCGAATCGGTCGGATTCAGCTTGCTCTATCCGTTGCGGCCTGCTCTGCTGGTGCCTACGTTTGTTGGGGCGTGGGTGGGTTCCGACGATCGCTTGCCCACCTGGCAGCATTCGTTCTCCGACACTCGTGCCCAGGATGCCAAGGAATTGATGGTCCGCCTGCTGCGAGATCGCGCTGCATTCGAAGCCAATCTGTTCGACGAAAATAACGCCTTCCTGGTCAGTGCCTCGGCATTTCCGTTCTTCTATGCATTAGTGGGTGAGCGCAATCCCAAGCAAGCCCCCAGAGGGGGTTCCCGTTCGGAATATTCGCAGCTCGCTTGTGACGCCTTTGAAATCATCCGTCGCGAAGGCCCGATTTCCAAGATGAGGTTGGGAGAACAGCTCGGCGGCAGCATCTCGGGCGCCGCCCTCGACCGCGCGCTGTCGGAGCTGTGGTCCCGCCTGCGCATCACACGTGTGGACTACAAGCCCGAAGAAGGCGCATCCTGGGACGTGCTCTACCGCTGGGCGCCCGACGCCGTGCGCGAAGGCATCGGCCTTTCCGTCGCCGAGGCGCTCACGGCGCTGCTTTCCAAGTATCTCGATTGCGTCGTCGCCGCCGATCAACAGGAACTCGAAGCCTTCTTCGGAAATTTCGTTCCGCGTTCCCGCGTGAAAGAAGCCGTGAACGCCTTGCTGGCCGCGCGCGAAATCAGTTTCGTCCACGTCGGCAGCCGGTCGCTGGTTCAGGTAGCTCCGCCGCGTGCTGAGGCGCGTCCCCCCGAACCGAGACCCTCAGCGAAGCCTGCGGCAGCGCCAAGGAGATCGTGAAGGAGCTGAAAGCTGTCAGCTGTCAGCTTTCAGTTCTCAGTTCTCAGAATTCGGCTACTGGCTTCTGGCTTCTGGCCTTCTGGCCTTCTGGCCTTCTCCTCGCCAACGTAATGGGAGTCCTTGCTCTGCGCTCTTTGCGGCAGTTTCCCCGCGCTCTCTGCGTTTTAGGATTCTTTCCTTAGAGCACAAAGCAGATTCCTCCATTTTCGCTGCACTCGCGCGTCGGAATGCGGCTTCTGGCTTCTAGCTGCTAGCTCCTGGCCTTCTCCTCGCGAGTCCTTGCTCTGCGCTCTCTGCGGCAGTTCTCCGCGCTCTCTGCGTTTTAGGACTTTTTTCCTTCGAGCACAAAGAATATCCCTCCAGTCTCACTGCGCTCGCGTTTCGGAGCGACAACCGACTAACGCAAAGGGTTCTGACGACGTAAACAGATCTTCTAGCCAGTAGCCAGAAGCCAGTGGCTAGTAGCCACTAGCCAGTACCCACTAGCCAGATCCCCTCTTCGTAGAGCCGTCAGCTTCTGATACCCTGAAACGCTTTAGTCGCGCACATGAACGACCCGGCCTCACGCAAACTCATCATCGCCATCGACGGCCCCGCTGGCGCGGGTAAGAGCACGATTGCCTCTCGCCTGGCCCGCAA
>Ga0307478_10004133_pt1 | contig 10432 bp, 8 predicted proteins | sample atmos_gasesECM4C_2_FD_203713 | JGI IMG/M metagenome (GOLD analysis project Ga0307478, IMG submission 203713) | Hardwood forest soil microbial communities from Morgan-Monroe State Forest, Indiana, United States - atmos_gasesECM4C_05 | ecosystem: Environmental > Terrestrial > Soil > Temperate...
CGGAAACGCTTCGCTCGAAGAGATCGTCATGGCGATCCGCGTCCGTCAGGATCGTTATCCCTACGAGACCGGCATCGTTGGAGAGCATCTCTTCACCGCCAGCCAGATGCTGAGCGAAATCACCGGTGTGCCTGTGCAACCCAATAAAGCGATCACCGGACGCAACGCTTTCGCGCACGAAGCCGGGATTCACCAGGACGGCATGCTCAAGAACCCGTTAACCTACGAAATCATGACCCCGCAATCGGTCGGCGTGCCTGATTCGAAGCTCGTGCTGGGTAAGCACTCCGGCCGTCACGCGCTCGCCATCCGCTGCGAACAGCTGGGCTATCAGTTCGATCGCCGGGCGCTCGATGACATCTATCGCCGCTTCGTTCGCTTGGCCGATAAGATCAAGCACGTCGAAGATCATCACCTGCTGGAATTAATCCGCGATACTCACAAGCCCGCGGCCTCCGCGACTCCGTTGTTCGAGCCCTTGCCCACGTCGGTGGCTGCAGCAGCCTCGGTCAGCGCCTCAAGCTACGAATCGCCCAAGCCATTTCCCATGGCGCCGCAACCCAACTCCTTCGGCGTCCCGCTGCCCACCCACGCCGAGCACCATGAGCAGCAGCAGGAAGATTATCTCTGGGGCGTGTAGGAGTTTTCGTGTTTGCCCTCAGAGTTTCATAGTGGGGACAGCCGCTCTCGGCTGTCCGCCGGGCGGAGCCCGGGAGCTTTGCTGGCCGATCACCGTGCGCCATCAAAGCGGTTTCCATTAGACTAATCTCCGCATGCTTTTAAACCTCACCATCCTCCCCGGCGACGGCATCGGCCCCGAAGTCACCCAACAAGCCGTGCTCGCATTGCAAGCCATTGCCGACGCATTCGGCCATCAGCTTCAACTCCAGCACAAGAATATCGGCGGCGCCGCGCTGGCTGCGGTAAACGATCCGCTACCTCCTGACACATTACAAGCTTGTCGTTCCTCGTCAGCAGTACTCCTCGGAGCTGTAGGCAGTCCCGCATACGATCACTATCCTAACCACCTTCGTCCTGAAGCCGGACTCCTCCGCCTCCGCCGCGAACTTGGCACCTACGCCAACTTGCGTCCCGCGATCTGCTTCCCGGCGCTCGAAGATTGTTCCCCGCTGCGCCCCGATCTGATTCGCGGCACCGACATAATGTTCGTGCGCGAGCTGCTGGGAGGCCTCTATTTCGGAGAGCCGCGCTCCATCCAGGGTGCGTCCGGTTCCCGCGTCGCCACCAACACCATGACGTACGGTGAACCTGCGATTGAGCGCATCGCCCGCGTTGCCTTTGACCTCGCTACCAGGCGCCGCCAGAAAGTTCTCTCCGTCGACAAGGCCAACGTCTTGGAGTGTTCCCGCCTGTGGCGCGAAGTCGTGACTCGCTGCGCCAAAGATTATCCCAGCGTGCACCTCTCCCACATGTATGTCGATTCCGCTGCCATGTCCCTGGTGCAGCGTCCGAAAGATTTCGACGTAGTGCTCACGGAAAATATGTTTGGCGACATTCTCTCCGACCAGGCCGGCGGCGTCGTAGGCTCGCTAGGCTTGCTGGCCTCAGCCAGCATCGGCGGCCCGGTCGGTGTCTACGAGCCTGTCCACGGCTCTGCCCCAGACATTGCCGGGAAGGGAATTGCAAATCCTCTGGGCGCGATATTGTCCTCAGCCATGCTGCTACGACACTCATTTCAACTAGAGCGTGAAGCGGCCTGCGTCGAGCACGCCGTCAGCGCGGTGCTGAATCACGGATCTCGCACTGCCGATCTAGTGAGAGACAGCCAGCCGTCGACGTCAACTCCAGAGATGGGAAATCAAGTGGTCAAAGCAGTGAAGGAATTGGCTTCCGATGCAAAACGCAAGTCGGCTTAACTCTCAAACTCGCGGCGTGGGACGCTCAGGCAGGGTCTTGGCTAGAGTCTCAACCGGCTGCACAACCGCGACAGAGCCCCCATCGTAATTGCCTTCCAGGTCATTCCAGCGGATGCGCACCATCTCCTGAAACATGCGCGCCCCATCCACCAGGGGATTAATTCTGGTTCCCCCCACGTGTCCCCAACGCACCGCAACTTCATCCACGCGGAACCCAAACTTGCGCGCCAGGAACAGAATCTCCGGATCGAAGCCCCAGCGTTCGATTCGCTGCAGCGGCAGAATCGTCTGCGCAGCCTTCCGGGTGAAGGCTTTGAAGCCGCATTGCGTATCCTTAAATCGCAGCCCCAGGATCACCCGGTTCAACCCGTTGAACACCCTTCCAAAAAGCTGCCGGTGCAGCGACTGTCTATGAATCTGCAGTTCCGCACGCAGCCATCGCGAACCAATCGCGATGTCCGCTCCCCCCGCCAGCGCTTCCAGCAACTTCGGCATCTCTTCAATGGGCGACGAAAGATCCGCGTCACTGAATACAATGATTTCGCCCCGCGCCTGCAGCATCCCGTTGCGCACCGCATACCCTTTGCCGCGGTTCCCCGGATTCTCCACCAGCCGCAGCCCGGAATTCTTGGCGGCAAACTCGCGCACAATCTCCGCCGTATTGTCGCGTGACCCGTCGTTCACCACAATCACTTCCGCATCCCATCCCTGCTGGCGCACGTATGCCAGCACCTTTTCCAACGTCGGAGCCACGCGCTCACCTTCGTTGTACGCCGGGATGACAATGCTATAGGTCATCTGCGTCAGTCGAATCTTCCCCGCAAGCCCACCCGGGCCATGGGGACCGCTTAAGATGTCTCCAGCCCCTAAGCTGTTGCCGCCAAAATATCTTCGTCATTGTACGTCGGAGAGAACCCATAAGGAACGGGAAACCGCAAACATTAGCTTCCCCTCACGCCACGCTGCGTTGTTCCACCAGCATGCTGAAGAACTCGTTCACCAGTTCCACGTCCCACAAGCCCTGGCGGGCTTCCTCGCGCATGGTTTGCGCGGCCTTGTCATGCGCGAGTGCCGGCTTGTATGGTCGCGCCGTGCGCAATGCGTCGTAGACGTCCACCACCTGTAAAACCCTTGCCAGCAGCGGGATCTCGCCCGCCCGCATTCCGTCAGGATATCCCGACCCGTCGGCATGCTCGTGATGATGCCGGATAATCGGCAGCACCAGCCGCAACGACTTCAACGGCTTACAAATATTCTCCCCCGTCACCGGATGCTGCTTCATGATCTCCCACTCCTGAAGAGTCAGGTCGCTGCCTTTCTTCAGAATCGCATCCGGTACCGCAATCTTGCCCAGATCGTGGAGGAATCCGCCACGCCGAAGCGCCACCATCGAATCCTCATCCAAACCCAGGTGCCGCCCCAACTCCGCGGCCCGCACTGCCAGTCGCTCGCAATGCCCTTCGGTATAGGGGTCGCGGCTCTCCACGCTCAAACCCAGCGTGCACAGAACAGAATCCGCAGTCTCCAATTCGTCGGTAAATTCTTTCACTCTAAGCAGCGACTTCACTCGCGCCGTCAATTCTTCCGCCAGTACGGGCTTGTTCAGGAAGTCGTCCGCTCCTGCTTCAATTCCGCGCAGTTTGTCTGCGCTGTCGGTCAATCCCGTGATCAGTACGAAGGGAATCAAACGCGTCGCCGGATCGCCCTTGAGCTCCCGGCAAAATTCATATCCAGATTTTCCTGGCATCCGTACATCGGACAGTATCAAGTCAGGCGCCTGCCGCCGAACTTCGGCCTGAGCCTGCTGCACATCGGCGGCCGTCACCACCTCATAGCCGCGCATCGTAAGCAACTGGCTCATCAGGCCTGCAATGGTAGGCTGGTCATCCACCACCAGAATCCGGGCAGGCCGCCGTACCGGCCAAAAATTGACCATATTCTGTTCAGAACCCGCTTCTGGCTGGGAAGTTGCCCGTCCCTCAGGCCTCACCGCCGGACGGGAATCGTGGAACTCACTCATCGGAACTTTATGTTTCTGCTTGTACGATTTTACCGCAATCTCACACCAGCCGTGCTGCTCAACCTGCAATCGCGCACAGAACGCACAGCGAATCCGGCCGTCCCACTTCGGAACCTGCCGGAATAAACTCGCCCCACCTGTGACTTCTAACCTTGTTTCGCAAAGTCTTTCCTGCTTACTCTCGGCCATGATCTTCTCACCATCTCGCCTTCGCAAAGCAGTGCTTATCTTTGTCCTTCTCCATCAATCGTCAGCCGTTGCGGCCGCGTCCAAACCTCACATCCTTACTTTCGGGAAGTGGACAACTGTTCAATGGATCCCGGAGTCCAACCCCAGCACAGTAGAAGAAAAACCGCTCACCCTGAAGGTTCGTCCGCTCCTCGTCGATGGCCGCGTCAAAGAATTCACTCTCGGTCCCGCGCACGACGTCACTGACCGCTTATTCGTCGTCCGCCGCGCTTTCCGCCTCAACGACAGCCTCCCTCAGGAGCCGGCCTCATCGCCGCACTGGCAGTGGCAACGTGGAGGATGGCTGCTCGTCGACCGTCTCACCGGACACATCTCTCCCCTCAACCTTCCCGAATTCGACGCCCTCTATTCGGCCGCCAGTTGGTATCGTGACTACGTCGCATATTGCGGCATGTCGGACGACGGTAAAAAAATCTACGCCGTCGTCGCCCAACTCAACCGCCGCAAGCCAGTTTTAAAGAGGCTCATCGAGAGCGCACGCGGCTCCAACGGCGAAGTAAAGGACGAAGCTGCAGATTCCGTCTGCCCCATCCCCACATGGCAACGAAATCCCTCCCGCGTGAGCTTCGAGGTCGCGGGCGGTCCCAACCAAACCTTCGCCATCCGCGGCCACTCCGTAGACCTGTTAACAGAAGAGGATGAAGACGAAGAAGCCTCAAAATAAAAGTAGGCGCGCTGCTCAATCAAAAACCTTCCATCCGGAACTCGGAAGCCGGAAAGCGGAAGCCGCACTCTCAATCCCCCGCTGGCAACTCTACCGCGACAGTCTTCTCCTTTACCTTCGCGCTCGTCACCAGAATCACCGCCATCACCACAATTACACTTCCCATCACAATGAAGCGGTCCACCCGCTCGTGCAGAACCAGCCAGCCTAAAAACACCGCGACCACTGGATTCACATACGCATACGTCGACACTTTCGACGTGGGCACGTGCTCCAGCAGCCAAATGTAGGCCGTGTATCCAATCCACGATCCACACACCACCAGGTAAAGCACCGCGCTCACTCCACGCGTCGTCCACGTAACCCGCGAGAAATCTCCCAAGGCAGCCGCAAACAAAAAATTCGCCGCGCCTGCCGCCGTCACCTGCCATCCGGTGGCGCTGAATACATCCATCCCTGACTGCCAGCGCTTCGACAGCACCGATCCCAGCGCCCAGGAAAATGACCCGCCAAGCAGCGATAGTGAAGCCCAGAATTCGCGCCGCCCCAGCGCCGAACTCGAATGCAACTCTGGCCAGAACAACACGAATAACCCCGCAATCCCCAGCGCCAGTCCCGCTTTTCCCCGCCACGAAATCCGGTGATGGCCCAGCAGCAGCGAGTCCAGCACCAGAAACCACAACGGTGTAATCGCGATAATCAGCGCCGCCAATCCCGAGGGCACCGAAAGCTCCGCCCACGCCAGAGTCAGGTTTCCGCCCATCAACAGCAGAATCCCCACCACCGCAGCCAGCGCAATCTGCTGCGCCGAATACCAGATCCTGCGCCCCGTCGCCGCGCACACCGCCTGCATCACCACCCCGGCAATTAAAAACCGCACCCCACACATCAGTGCCGGAGGAATAGTCTGCACCGCAATATCAATCGCCAGATATGTCGATCCCCAAAACAAATACACCAGCCCAAAGGCAAGAATCACCGCAAACCGGCTTGGGCTCTGAGTGTTGGACATGTCAGTGAGAAAAAAGGATAAGTTAAACGATATCAGACGAACTGATTACTGTTGGGATTCCAACGCTGCGGTTCAGTGGGCGCCGTCCTGCGCCCTGTGCTTTCGTCCAGCGAATCTCGTGGAGCGCATCGCAGCCCACGCGGCAAGCTGGCCAGATGCAAGCACACTAGACAGCATCATTTGATGCTATAATCCATGCTTGGAGGTTTCATGAGAACAACCCTCGCACTGGATGACGAACTCGTACGCATCGCCCAGGAGTTTACCGGAGTAGCTGAGAAAACAGCGTTGATTCGTGAAGCGCTCAAAGCCCTCATCGAGCGCGAAAGCGCCCGCAGACTAGCCTCCCTGGGGGGCACAATGCCCGCATTGAAGCGTATTCCACGCCGCCGGGTGCGGCCGAAATGATTCTCGCGGATACCTCGATTTGGATTGACCATCTCCGCTCGACGGACCAGGAACTCACTAAGCTTCTCAACCAGGGAAAAATTGTGATTCATCCGTTCATCATCGCGGAACTCGCCCTGGGATCCCTGCGCGAACGCAACCACACCCTTGCACTGCTGGACCTTCTACCGCAGTTGCGAGTGGCGCAGCTGAGCGAAGTGCGCCTGATGATTGAGGCTCGTCGCTTGTACAGCCTCGGCATCGGTCTGACCGACGCGCACCTGATTGCTTCCGTCTTTATCAATGCCCCCACGCTGCTGTGGACAAGAGACAAGCGCCTCCGCACCGCTGCCGAATCTCTAGGGATTCACGCCAGCCCGCCTTGAACAAGAGGAAATGCCCGCAGCCCAAAGCCCGCAGCCCGAAGCCCGCTACTTCAGCTTCTCATACTCCGCTTTCGCCGTCTTCAACACAGGCACGTCCGCGTCCGCATCTTTCCAAACCGCAAAGAAATCTTGGTAGGCGCTCTTCGCCTTGGCGGTGTCGCCCTGCAGCGCATAGGCGCGGCCCAATCCCAAATGAGCCAGAGAATAAAGTTCGCTGGTTGGATTAATGCCCCGATGGTCGAGAATCTTCTGATACTCCCCCGCCGCCTTTGTCCCATCGTGTAATTTGAGAAAGGCCTCGCCGCTTACGTAGATCGCCTGGAAACAGCCAACCACCCGCCGGTCGGCGCCCAGTTCATAGGGCCTGGCAGACTCGAGCGCCGCCACCGCCTGCGCGGGCTGGCTGCGCTGGAGGCTGATCATGGCTCGCGCCGTCGGGAGTGTAACGTGGTTGAGCAGAGTATCGAAAGGAAATTCCTTACCCAGGTCGTCAATCATCTTCTCGGATAGGGCAGTGTCTCCGATACGGGCAAACAAACGGGCGCCGTCGCCTCGCGAATGCGGCCGCTCGGAAAGGGCGAGAGCCGCATTCATCGTCTGGCGGGCCTCTTGGAAGAATCCCACCGCTGCATCGCAACTGGCCTCGGCTGTCAGATTCATCGCACCCCAGTCCTTATTTCCACGAGCCTGGGCGGCCGTGACGCCATTCGTATAGGTCTCTCTCGCCTTGGCTATCTTTCCCAGCGCGCATTCACCCTGACCGCGGAGAAGATCGATGATCGGTTCGTACACTTTGCCCGCCGCCTGTGCGACCTCCTTCTGCATGGCATTTTCATCGCCCCGAACGAAGGCAGTCCAGTAGAACGTCATATGGATGGACCATGGTTCCACCTTTTGTGAGATAGCCTGCTCTGCTACCGCCTTCGCCTCATCGTAGCGATTCAAATACTGGTAAGCTGCAGCCACATTCTGATAGGAGTAGGGATCCTTTGGATCAAGCCTCATCGCCGCGCTGGCATCTGCCAGGGACTTTTCGTCGTTCCCTAGGTCCTGCTCCAACAGGGCCAGGTTGTCCAGGGGAACGTTGTCGCGAGGATAGGCCTGAATCCATTGTTCAAGAGTCTCTTGATCTTTGTCCGCCTGTCTCCTGACCGTTCCATAGTAGTGGGAGGAAATGTAGAACTTCTCTCTCCCGCTCGCCCGCTCCTTCACATCAAACGCTTTTTGTATATATTCAAAAGCTTCCTTGCTGTTGCCAATATTGTTGTTGGCCACACCCAGCACTGCCAGCGCCGCGGCAAAATTTGGATCGAGTTCGACGGCGCGTTTCAGATGCGGAATCGCGGCCTCATCGTTGAACTTCCCATGTTCCGCCTGCCCGAGACTGAATTCCCTCAACGCGTCCAGTGACGATGTAGTGGCCGCCTCCAGCGGCGTATCGAACTTCTGCACTGACCCGATGGACTCTCCCAGCTTCTCTCGCAATCTGGAGGCAGCACGGTCCAGCGACTTCAGCACTTGCTCTTTGCTTTCCGCTTCCACCTGCTCGCGCGCCAGTGAGTCGCCATTCTCCGCGTTCACCGCCTCCAGGGTAATCACGTAGTGGCTGCCGAGACTGGAAATCGACCCAGTCAGCATAGCCTTGACGCCCTCCCGCTGGCATATTTCACGTGCCACATCTCTGGTCACGCGCTCGTCGCCGGAGCGGCCCATATAACGCAAGGCTTGGTGAATCCGCGATTCGGCAAGGATATTCAGATACGGCGACTGCTCCAATTGCACGGCCAGCGCCTGTTTCAGTGTCCCGTCAAAAACCGCATCCCCTGTGGTGTTGATGAAATCGGCGAGCACGATGCTGTCTTTCTCCGTCAGCTTCGCCGATTGCCGCGAGCGCAAATACAATCCCCCCGCAATCAGCGCCGCCAACATCACCACGGCAGCAGGCACAAGAATCTTCCAGGATTTCTTTCCCACAGCCATCCCGGTTTCCACCCTGCTGACTGCGCCGGAAGGAGCAGTCGCTACCTGCGCCGAACTCGCTGCCGGCGCTGACGGCACTACCGCGTGCGGTCCTGTTTCCTGCGCCACCGCTACTGAACCTGAACTCGTCGCGACCGCCCTCCCGCTCTCCGTATCGCGCTTCAGCCGCTGCAGGTCGGCGCGAATGTCGGCCGCATGCTGGTAGCGGAGGTTGCGGTCTTTCTCCAGTGCTTTGTTGATAAGATCTTCCAGCTTGGGCGGCAAATCTGGATTCAAACGAACCGGCGACACCGGAGCGCGGTCCAGAATCGACTGGAAAATAAGCGCCGACGTTTCTCCGCGGAATGGTAACGTCCCCGTCGACATTTCATATAGCACTACGCCGAAAGAAAACAGATCCGTCCGCGAATCCAGTTCCTTCCCCTTGGCTTGCTCCGGAGACATATACGCGACCGTCCCCAGGGTTGAGCCCGGGCTGGTCAGATGCTCTTCCACGACCGCACTTGCCGCCGCGGTCACCTCTGGCATTGCAGCCTCATCGCGAGGCGTTGCCTTCACTTTAGCCAGCCCGAAATCCAGAATCTTGGCGTGCCCGCGTTTCGTCACAAAAATATTCGCCGGCTTTATGTCGCGATGCACAATGCCTTCCGTATGCGCTGCGTCGAGCGCGTCGGCGATTTCTATCCCCAACCCCAGAATCGTTTCCAGTTCCATCGGCCGCGCGCCGATCATGTGTTTGAGAGTGGACCCGTCAAGGAACTCCATGACGAGATACGCCCGCCCGCCTTCCTCGCCAATGTCGTAGATCGTGCAGATGTTGGGATGATTAAGCGCCGAAGCAGCCTTCGCCTCGCGCCGGAATCGCTCCAGCGCCTGGCGATCTTGTTGCAGATCCTCTGGCAGAAACTTCAGCGCAACGAAGCGCCCGAGTCGCGTGTCCTCGGCCTTGTAAACCACGCCCATCCCGCCGCCGCCAAGCTTTTCAATGATCCGGTAATGTGAGATGGTCTGGTCGAGCAAGATAATGTCCCCGCCCCGGGGGTGCAGCCATGCTAAGGCCCAGTCCGCCGGAAGTCAAAATGTGAAGCTATCAGTGAGACTCATGTGGGGACAGCCGCCCTCGGCTGTCCGCCGGGCGCAGCCCGGCTGCACGATGGTGCGTGTCCAAAGGGGGTTACGCCACGCATCGCCACAAGCTATAATGATTTAGTGATGTCGATGGTTAGCGATGGTGCGCAACAAACCCAATTCGCATCTGCCCGAGTGCTGGCTGCACTGCCTGGTTTGTCCCCGCCGTTATCGCGCCAATCTTCCGTCGCGCCTCCGCCCCAGCCTCTTCGGTAGCGACTAGTTTCATCCTCCGCCTGATTCGCCTCGGCCCGGGTGCGTCTGAACCCAGCCACTTGATTCGAGGCTGCTCGTACTGACCACTGGCCAATAACCACTGGCCACTGCCTTTCGGAGGATTCCATGACCACAAAAACCATGACCGCTACCGTCTCTCCTGCTGCTAACGGACCCAAGATCAAGACCGCCCTGCCCGGCCCCAACGCCAAGCGCGTGTTGGCCGGCGATGAAAAATATATTTCGCCGTCCTACACCCGCTCCTATCCACTGGTGGCCAAAAGTGGACGCGGCATCGTCATCACTGACGTCGACGGCAACGAGTTCTACGACTTCTCCGCCGGCATCGCCGTGGTCTCGACCGGTCACTGCCATCCCCATGTGGTCGCCGCCATGCAAAGGCAGGTCGGCGAGCTCATCCACATGTCGGGCACAGATTTTTATTACGAGAGCATGGTCCAGCTTGCCGAGCGCCTGTCAAAGATCGCGCCCATGCCTGGCCCGCACAAAATT
>Ga0307478_10004134_pt1 | contig 10432 bp, 11 predicted proteins | sample atmos_gasesECM4C_2_FD_203713 | JGI IMG/M metagenome (GOLD analysis project Ga0307478, IMG submission 203713) | Hardwood forest soil microbial communities from Morgan-Monroe State Forest, Indiana, United States - atmos_gasesECM4C_05 | ecosystem: Environmental > Terrestrial > Soil > Temperate...
GTACTAGCGCCGACTAGCTCTGCCGGGAGCGACCCCCGATTTACGAGCACCATATAGACTGCGGTCGAATCCATAACGTCGGGCACCGCGCGCATCCAGGGGCGCTGCACCGTGACTGTGACCTGGTCATCGGCAAGGACAGGACGCGCGCAAAAGACAAGCAGCGCCAGCAAGAATAGCCAATAGCCAATCGCCGATAGCCGAGGTTGCAAATGAGTTGAACTCAACATCTCCCCGAAAACGTAGCACAACATCGCCTAAAGAACGGAAAGCGAAGACAGAATAGCCGCAAAAGAGCACAGAGATCGCAAAGGTAGGGAGGGTAGTGTGGTGGGGCGAGGCTCCGGAATAGCTGAGGGGGCGCAGGGCGCAATGCCGTCTCGTTGGTATATGGTACGCAACCCCTGAAAGCTGCCGAGCCGTGTGTTGCGCGACCCACGGCTCGGCAGCCATTAGACGATGCGCGCGATTTACCAGCGAAATATCAATCCGCTCCGCGATGCCGTTTCTGCTATTCCGGAGCCTCGCCCCACCAACGCACACCTCCCTACCTTTTGCGTTCCTTGCGTTCTTATGCGGCTATTCTGTGTTTGCCTTTGCGCGTTTGTGTCTTTGCGAGAGATTTTTCTTCAGCGCCCCGCCAGGCTACGCACGAACGCGACCAGGCCTTGAATCTGTTCCTTCGTTAGATCGGGGTTCGGCGGCATGGCGCCGCTTTTGCCGATGGCCGCTCCTCCCCCTTGTATCACGGAGCGGATCCGGTCGTCGGAGGTGGTTCGTTGCCAGTTGGCATCGGTCAGATCTTGGGGTTTCTCAGCTAAACCACTCGCAGAAGGGCCATCCCCTTTCCCATCGCGCCCGTGACAAACGAAGCATCGAGTCTCAAAAAGCTTTTGCCCATCTGCTTGACCGGCTTGATCAAACAGACGTACGCCGGAGGGTTCACCGCCGTCGGACTGCGCTAACCGCCCCGCGCTCGCGAATCCAGATCCGCAGATAACCAGCGTCAGGGAAACAGAAGTTATTCGAATCAAATTGGGCATAGGGACAGAAAATAGCCAATAGGCCGATAGCCAATAGCCGATATTCCGGCCAGCCGACTGTAGCGAACGAAGGGCAATCAAGGCGCCGCTGTACCGGCCCCAATCGGAGGGGCGTCGCATTGGGCTTGCGGCTCCCAGAGTTATTGCGACCTAGGATTGAGCGCGACGCCGTTTCGCTTACCACAACCGCGACGCCCAGGGAACCGTACAACGCCGATTTAATTGGTGCGTCCGCATGACATGCCACGCGCTCAAGGGAGCCTCGTGCTCGAAAGGTTGAGACGGTTGCCCGAAGTGGAAGGCGGTCCCGGGTTTCAAAATTTCCGGAAGTACACGCTGCAGACCGAGAAATGCGCTTCAAATCGAGCACGAGGACGAGCACGAGCACGAGGACGATTTGGTTGCGGCCATGCCGCGCTGTTGCCTTCGGTGAAGAATCCGTATCCGTGCGGACCATTCCTCATTGATCTTTCGGTAGAATCGGTACATTCGAAAGGCTCAAGCCAAATGAGCACGATCTCAGACTTCATTTCTCATCATTATCGCCACTTCAATGCGGCGATGCTCAAGGACGCCGCGCAAGGGTATAAGGTCCATCTGGAAAAGGGCGGAAAAATGTTGGTGACTTTAGCAGGCGCAATGAGCACGGCTGAGCTCGGGCTGTCGTTAGCGGAGATGATCCGACAGGACAAAGTACACGGGATCTGTTGTACCGGCGCGAACCTCGAGGAGGACGTTTTCAATCTGGTTGCGCATCATCATTATAAACGGATCCCGAACTGGCGTGAACTTAGCGCCAACGAAGAACAAGCGCTGCTCGATCAACATTTAAATCGGGTCACCGATACCTGTATCCCGGAGGGAGAAGCCATGCGCCGGATCGAAAAAGCGGTCCTGGAAGAATGGGTAAACGCCGACCGGGAAGGTCGCGCGATGTTTCCGCACGAGTTCTTTTACACCATCCTGAAGGATGACCGGCTCCAGAAGTATTACCAGATCGACCCCAAGGACAGCTGGTTATACGCCGCGATGCAGAAAAATCTTCCGATTTTTGTGCCGGGCTGGGAAGATTCGACTCTTGGTAATATGTACGCCGGACATTGCATTTCCGGCGACGTGAAAAAGGTTCACACGGTCCGGACCGGCATCGAGTACATGATCGAGCTCGCGGAATGGTATACCCAAACCTCGGCAACCTCCTTGATCGGCTTTTTCCAGATTGGCGGTGGGATCGCCGGTGATTTCCCGATCTGTGTCGTGCCGATGCTGCACCAAGATTTACAGCGCGATAACATCCCTCGCTGGGGTTACTTTTGTCAGATCAGCGATTCGACTACGAGTTACGGCTCTTATTCAGGCGCAGTCCCGAACGAGAAGATCACCTGGGGCAAGCTATCGCTCGATACACCCAAGTATATTATCGAGTCCGATGCTACGATTGTGGCGCCTCTCATGTTTGCTTGGGTCCTGGGGTGGTAAGGCGCTGAGCGTGATTGGTGATTGGTAGGGTCAAGGACCTTTTCTTTGGTGGGGCGAGGCTCCCGAAAGATCCAAACGCTTTCGCAGGGCGATTGGTCTTCACCTGACAAAGGAACATCACTAGACCCTAGACGCGCCGACTTGTCCGACGAAGCTTCGATGTTGCTCAATGAATCGGTGAGGCGAGATAGCGTAGTCGGAGCCGTGGTACAGCGCTGGGCCACGGCTCTCATGTTTGCTTGGGTCCTGCGGTGGTAAGGCGCGAAGCGCTGGAGAGACTGGAGGGGAGCCGCTTTAGCACTTGCCCTAGAACCTCGCATATTCTTTCCACCGCAAGGAAGGCCAAGCATCGAGTTAAACAGGCGGCTCCCGGGAATTGGCGCGATGTTTTGCCCAGCGGTCTATTCGATCATTGCATTTCCGCACGCCCAAGAGCCAAACCACGCTTTCACAACGTTCCCGGGAGCCGCCTGTTGCTAAGGTTTACAGTTGTACAGCGCGCCGATACGAATGTCGGGAGGTCGTTGAGGTACGTCCCAAAGCGGCTCCCCTCCAGTCTTTCCAGCGCTTCGCGCCTCTTAACCAGCACCGGCTTAACATCCGGCGCCATCTGATTACTGACCTACTTCTCACCAATCACCAGCTTCTTCACCAATGGAAGAAGCGACTTCGGCAACGAGGCGCCGACGGTAATAAGTGGCGCGTTGACGACTTGATGGATCCGTAAATCCATTGCCACGCTGCAGAGGAGATAGGCGTGTTCCGGACTGAACTGCCAGTTATTGACCAGGAAATCGATCATCCGGTTCAGGGCTCGCCGGGCCGCGACTAGCGGATCCTCATCGGATTCAACCATGGTCCATTCGCCGCCCGCGGTCCGGCTTCGTTGCGGAGTTTCCACCATCGGTGCACTTAACCGCGTATTCTTCAGCAGGGTGAACCGCGCGGTCACTATCGCCGGGCATTCAATACCATTGATACAGATCTCACCGTCTCCTTGAGCGGCGTGAACGTCGCCAAGAGAAAATAATGCGCTCTCGTTAAAGACCGGCAGATACAGGGTCGAACCAGCAACCAAGTCTTTTACATCCAGGTTGCCTCCAAACGTTCCCGGCGGCCGGGTTCGTATCTCGCCGGGAGTAGCGGGCGCCACCCCCATGATGCCGCAAAACGGCCGTAGAGGGACAACCGCCGGCGCCATTGAATCAGTCGATTCCTCGTCCAATTGCCAAATGAAAAGAAACGGATCCGGGAAACGGTCGGGAAGAAAACCGAGCCCGGGCGTAATACTGGTCCATCCCCAACCTTTGTGTTGGATATTGACGACATCGACTCGGAGCGTATCGCCGGGCTTAGCTCCGTTGATCGCGACCGGCCCGGTCAACGTATGAATTTTGCTCCGATCGATCTTAAGAAAATCATCGACGGTCGAGTTCGGGCCCACTTGGCCTCCACTGGAATCAAAACAATCAAACTTAACCACGTCGCCCGGTTCCACCTCGAGTTGCGGCGCCAAGTCACGGTTCCAACGGTCGTGAGTTGATTTAGTGGTCAGGTAATGTTCGGACATGCGAAGAGCGGAATGATGGAGTGGCGGAGTATTGGAGTGAGGGTGTGTTGAAGCATTCGGGAAATGGAGGGAGTTGCTGGCCAGTTAGCATTCATTACTCCAGTACTCCATCGTTCCATTACTCCGGGTCTCTCCTCACCCCCACTACCATCTGGATTTCGACCAACGCGTTCCTCGGTAGTCCCGATACTCCGATCGCAGCGCGCGCGTGCAGACCGCGGTCTCCATAGATTTTAGCGAACAGATCGGAGGCGCCGTTGATGACTCGCGGGGAATCAGCGAATCCTGGAACCGAGTTAACATAGCCATTCAACGAGATTATCCGTTCCACGTTATCGAGGCTGCCAAGCGCTTGCTTGATGGTGGCTAATTCCGATAACGCGCAACACCGAGCAGCATCGTATGCTTCCTCGACAGTCTTATCGACGCCGACGGTGCCGGTGATCACCTCTCCGCCCCGAGTCGAAATCGCTCCGGCCAAAAAAAGCAGGTCGCCCCAACGCACGTAAGGAGCATAGTTACCTCCTGGCGCAGCCATCAACGGTAACTGCAGTCCTAATGCTTCCAGTGCGCTTTCTACGGGTTCCATCCCGTTTCCAGAAAGCCGAAAAAGGGCAAGCAGTCAATACAGGAGTTCAGGAGTTGCAGGAGTTCAGGAGCCTGCATGGACGGGACTGGGTTGATCTGAGATTCTCGACTACAGCTGTTTTGCTGCTTGCAATTTGGCGATCCGCGCCACCCTGAACTCCTGAACTCCTGAACTCCTGAACTCCTGAACTCCTGAACTCCTGAACTCCTGAACTCCTGAACTCCTGAACTCCTGAACTCCTGAACTCCCCCTCCCCGGTACAGGTCGTGCTGATGTCAGGGAACCAAAATGATCCTTCGAATCTGCAAAGCCGCATTGGTCGCGGCTGTCGCCTTGGTCGTTTTCAACAACTTGACCGATTACTTTTCTAACTATCACTTCGTCGAACATGTCCTCAGCATGGACACAACGTTTCCCGGGAATAACGGGATGTGGCGGGCGATTCGGTCGGCTGATGCCGACACGGTTTTTTACTGGACCATCATCGGTTGGGAAATCGTGACCGGCCTACTGTGTTGGTGGGGCGCAGTGGATCTGCTGCGGACGCTCAGAGCCGGCTCCGCTGTTTTTAACCAGGCCAAAAACATCGCCATCGCCGGCCTGACGATTAGCCTCTTACAATGGTTCGTCGCTTTTATCTCCGTCGGCGGCGAATGGTTTTTAATGTGGCAATCGAAGATCTGGAACGGCCAAGACGCTGCGTTCCGCATGTTCACCAGTATCGGCATCATCTTGATTTTATTGATCATTCCGGATGGAGAACCCACAGAAGACACAACCGCAGATGAACGCAGATAAAGACAGACCGCGTCTGCGGTTAAGATGTCTGTCCTCGGTTATAGGTTCTTTGTGAAATCCAGCGTGTACGCCTGGGTCGGGTCGATGTCTTTGGTGATGACATTCAGCTGGCGCAGGATCTGGTAGATATCAGTCCAGCGTTGGGTCTCGAATCTGCCGGTAGTCGCTCCGGAAGGATCCGGTCCATAGACGAAGCCGCCGTCTTTCAGCGCTTTCCAGCTGAATTCCATCTGATCCTTGTTCATATCAGGGTTACGCTTGGCGATCTCAGCGTTAGCGGCAGCCGGGTCCTGCATATAGTCTTTCCAACCGCGTACTGAAGCGGCCACGAATTTCTGGACCACCTCCCGGTTCTTTTCCAAATAGGCGCGCGTACAGCAAAAGACCCGATACGGCGCGTAGCCGGTATCTTTGATCAACAAGGTCCTGATCTTCTGGCCTTCCTTCTGAACGTAGAAAGGTTCCGAAGTCACGAATATCTGCTGAATATACTGCGGATCGTGGAGAAAGTTTGCCACCGTAAAGGTGGCGGGGATCTCTTTTGTATTCTTAAAGCCAAACTTTTGTATCAAATATTGAAACCAGATAGCGCCGGGCACCGCAGCGATCGTCCTTCCTTCCAGTTCCTCGAATCGGGTAGCAGGGTCTTCAGCGTGTAACATCACCGCTTGTGGATCCTGTTGCATGGTCGCACCGACTCCAACCAGACCTAGCCCTTCCGCATCGCTCACCAGCACATGGTCGGATGAATCCATGCCGAAGTTTGCTCCTCCGGTCACCAGCAACTTCGTCGGGCTAACATTGGGTCCGCCTGGCAAAATGGTGACATCAAGTCCAGCTTCTTTGTAATAGCCCTTCACCAACGCGTTATAGAACCCGCCATGTTCAGCTTGCGGATACCAATCCGTCTGCAGGCTAACCGGGATAAGCTGGGTCTGAGTAGGAGACTTACTGCAGCCGGCAAGGAGCACGAGAACCGTGCCCGTACCAGCAAAGAAGAGGGAACGAAGGATCATGTTCCCACGGCAGCAGCAGTTAACGTTCCTAGGAAGAGGGAGACGAAGCTCTTATGGATCCACCTCCGCTTCGCTACGGCGCGACAGGTGCATATGGACGCAGATAAAATCGACCGCGAATGGACACAAAGCTCTTATGGAGCGCTGCCTCGCTTGCGAGGCCGAAGGTAAGCAGGGATAAGCCCGTGGCAGGCCTATTGTCTGTCTGCGCTATCACGTGCGAAATGTGGGTATCCGAGATCCTACGCGGGAGTAGCCCGGAAGAGAATGCCTCGGTCGTGGTATAGAGCGCAGCTAGCAGCGGGCTTTGCGTCGCAATATTGCCCTGCTCACCATCGGCCTCGCAAGCGAGGCAGCGCTCCAGGATCCGCCTCGTTCGTTCGCCTTTATCTGCGTAAATCTGCGCCTGTCGCGCCGTAGCGAAGCGGAGGTGGATTCATCTGCGGTTCATGTCAACCGGCTCGCAAAGGCTAGTAGCTTGGCGTCTGCGCCGGACGGAGCCAGTAACTGGCATCCTCCGGTTTCGTTGGGGAGCGCCAGGCAAGGTAAACCGGCGACGCTCGCAGGCGTAGTATAGCGCAGCACTTTTTCTCGCATGGGACCGTGGTCAGCTCCGTTTTCCAAAGACGAAACCGGCGCTGCCGGTAGCAAAAGAAAATCGAATTGGTCAAAAAGAGCACCAATTCGTTGATTGAAGGCCAGACGACGCCGGCGCTGTTCTTTTATTTCGTCTTCGGGTAAAGAACTGCCCCAACGTAACCGATCCGCGATTGGTTTCTCGAACTCATCAAAATGACCGGCATGATACCCCGCCGCTTCGTGAGCTTGGATCGCCCGGAAAATCTCCAGGGATTCGGCAAAAACGCTGCCAGCGAACGTCTCAAATTCGCACCCGGAGAAATGCTGCTGCCACGTGTGTAGCCCGGCCATGATCTCCGGCTCGGCATCGGAATAGAAAGTGGGATCTGGTAGACCAATCCGGATTGTTCCTCCGGCATCAGCTTTACTAGGGATATCGAGAATCGCTTTGCCGAGCAATTGGACATCCTGCAAGTGGCGGAACAGAAACCCGATGGTATCGAATGATTCGGCCAGATGATAGCCTCCGATCCAGGAACCAACCCCGAGCGACGCACGATAGCCGAACAACGAACAGAGACTGGATGGAAAACGGATCGATCCGCCGGTATCGGTCCCGATCGCGGCCATCGCCGACCCTTCCAAAACGCTGGCGGCGGCGCCGCTACTGGACCCGCCGGTCAGCAGATTTGGCCGATCGAACTGCACGCAATTGCCGAAGTCCGTGCTCTCCCCGGTAAGACCATACGCCAGTTGCTGCAGATGAGTTTTGCCCGTGATGGTTGCCCCGACGGCTCTAAGCCGTTCCACCAGCGCAGAATCTTGCGTCTTTATCTCGCTGGCATCGAAGTAATATTTAGATCCGACACTGGTCCGGTAGCCGCGGACATCGAAACAATCCTTAACGGAGATCGGGATTCCGCTGAGCAATTGCGCCCCATCTGTGGCCGGACTCAAAGTCGAGAGCTGTCGCTCGATATCTGCTTCCTCGATGGAGAGGTAGGTGTTCTTGGCCGGACTCGAATTAGCTTGCTCCAAAGCAATGGTGGCAAGTTCTCGGGCGGTTACTTCTCCGTCTAAGAGCCTCTGACGGATGTCGGTGATCGGGAATTGAATCATGGTGGCACTGTCGGGATAATGCCCGGCAATGCTCCCGCAGGCATTTCTGCCCGTCAAGCCGGTAACCGAAAATGAGCACGAACAAATATCACAACCGCAAATGGACGCAGATTTACGCAGATAAAGGCAGGACCACGAATGGACGCAAATAGACACGGACTCCTCTGGAGCGTTGCCTCGTTTCGGCCTCCGCAAGCCTTCGGCGCGACAGGTGCGAGGCCGATTCGGTCGGAACGGTGGAACGCTGGCTTCCCCCGACCGCGAGACAGCGCTGAAGGCGCGAAGCGCGCCACTAATCCCGAAGGGATGACAGGACTCAGCCTGGGGTTTTAACCCCAGGGATCGATTCAACCACCGCTGCCCTGAAGGGGCAGGAGATAGACGGCGAGCGTTTTTTATGCAAGGCGTCCGTATTAAAGGCCCAGAGATTCCTTTCTACCGCCCTTTCAGGGCGGAGCGTCTTTTCAATCGATACCTGGGGTTAAAACCCCAGGCTGAGTCCTGTCATCCCTTCGGGATTTAGTCGCAAGCGAGGCAGCGCTCCAAGAGATTCCAGCCCTAATTTCGCGTCCATTCGCGTCCATTCGCGGTTGGATTTTATCTGCGTACGTCTGCGTTCATGCTGCAGTCGAGAGTTTGTCCTTCGGGGGAATAGAAACTGCTTAAACTCGCGGCACCAATGGCGAAAGAAGTTAGCTTCGCATCCAGTATAACGGACGAGAACCATATCGCCGATTTGGCGCGGTTCACTGAGCGCTCCTTTTTGACGGATTCACCAGTGCCCTTCGGCGCCATGGTGCTTAACACCCGGACCGGAGAAAGACTGGTTCGGACCGTGAACAATTCGCGCAAAGAAAATGATGCCACCTGTCATGCCGAGGTGCGCGCCATCCGGCTCGCCGGGAAACGCAACAAATACCCCATCCTGAAAGGCTACACCTTGTTCAGCACCTGCGAACCCTGTCCCATGTGCATGGCGGCGATTCTATGGGCTCGCCTCGATCGGGTCGTGTTCGGCGCTACAATCGAGGATGCTTCCCGGCACTGTCACCAGATCCATATCAAAGCCACAGAAGTGGTCGCCAAAAGCGACATGAAATGCGTGGTAACCGGACCGGTGGCACGGGACCGTTGTTACGAACTATTCACTGCTCCAGTAATGATCAAGACATTTGCTTACTGGCAGAAAAATCGAAAATGACGTCAACCCACTTTTCAGATCTAGCCGCTATTCTGGGCCGTGACGATGCCGTGATCGTCGATCCACAGATGGTTGAAAGACTGTCGAAAGATTTCTATTGGTATTCCCCCGTCCTGAAAGGGTTGCTCGAGGACAAACGAGCAGAAGCGGTGGTGCAACCACGTTCCCGTGAAGAAACTCAGAACGTTCTACGTTATTGTTTTGATAAAGGAATCCCGGTCACGATCCGCGGATCCGGCACCGGCAATTACGGTCAAGCGGTTCCCTTAGAAGGCGGGGTGGTAATTGATTTGGCGTTCATGGACCGCATCCTGGCTATCGAACCCTCCGGGGTCGCGGTTTGCGAACCGGGCGCGCGATTGATCTCGATCGAGAACGAGGCCCGGAAAGCAGGCTGGGAGCTCCGCTGCTATCCGTCAACCTATGTCAAAGCGTCAGTCGGCGGTTTCCTGGGCGGCGGTTCCGGAGGCATCGGATCGATCACCTACGGCGGGCTGCGAGATAATCAAACGGTGCGAGGGATCGAGCTCTTGACTATGGAGAAAGAGCCGCGGTTCGTTCGCTTTGAAGGCGATGAAGTCCACCAGATTCTCCACTCCTGGGGAACGAACGGAATCATAACCGAAGTCCGTCTAGCACTCGGTCCGAGACGCAACTGGGCACAATTAGTTGTGGCCTTTGATGCTTATGATGCCGCCTACACCTTCGCTGAGAAGATCGCCAATGATCCGGCCGTCACTAAGCGCTTGGTCACGGTTTTTGAATGGCCAATCCCGTCTTACTTTGCGCCGATCCAGCGGTTCTGTCCGCTGCGGCAGTCGCTGATTTTCTTTCTCGTAGATGATCCGGCGCTGCCGGATGTTGTCCGGAGAGCGGACGTAGCCGGCGGTACCATCGCATTCTCTCAGCCTTACACCGAACCGCGCAAAGGCCCGCTGTTGACCGACTACACTTGGAATCACACCACGCTTTGGGCGTTGAAGACGGACCCTGCATTGACCTACCTGCAGTGCGGTTTCAATCCCGATTCCGCGCGCC
>Ga0307478_10004135_pt1 | contig 10431 bp, 6 predicted proteins | sample atmos_gasesECM4C_2_FD_203713 | JGI IMG/M metagenome (GOLD analysis project Ga0307478, IMG submission 203713) | Hardwood forest soil microbial communities from Morgan-Monroe State Forest, Indiana, United States - atmos_gasesECM4C_05 | ecosystem: Environmental > Terrestrial > Soil > Temperate...
GGCCACGATCACATTCCAGCCGCCCGTGACTTATCCCGTGGGAACAGCGCCGAAGGCTGCCGCCGTCGGCGACTTCAACGGCGATGGAAAGCCCGATTTGGCAGTAGCCAACGCAGGTAATCCCGCTACCGGCGATGACGGGAACGTAAGCATTTTGCTCGGGAATGGCGATGGAACGTTCCGGCCCGCCGCTCACAACTTCGCCGCCGGTAAGAATCCGTTCTCAATCGCGGTGGGCGACTTCAACGGAGACGGTCGTGTCGACTTGGCCGTAGCGAACAACGGCATCAACATCGACGGCGGGTGGCTGGCCGGAACTGTGAGCATATTGCTAGGCAACGGCGATGGCACTTTCCAGACGCATGTGGACTTTGCAACCGGGACGGGCCCCGACTCCGTGGCGGTAGGAGACTTCAACGCCGATGGCATGCTCGACTTGGTTGTGGCCGCGCATCCCGCCAACGTCGTTAGCGTGATGTTGGGTAAAGGCGACGGCACTTTTCAGACACGCGTGGACTATCCAACCGCGACTGGCGGAGGTGACAGCGCAGTGGTGGTAGCTGACTTCAACCAGGATGGCAAAGCTGATCTCGCAATAGCTGGGGGGTTCAGCGGCGGTATTGTCGGCATTCTGGAGGGTAACGGTGACGGAACGTTCCAACCCGCAGTCGAATACGACCCGGCGGGCCTGTTCGGCAGGTCCATCGCTGTGGGTGACTTCAATGGCGACGGTAGACTCGACCTCGTGATCACGTACGCAAATTTTGGCAATCCCACTAGCTCGGGCGTGAGTGTGCTGCTGGGCAACGGCGATGGCACTTTTTCGCAGGGAAGCACTCTGCCCACCCAGGCTACGGGGTGTCACGCGGGCTCGCCATTCTCGGCCGACTTTGATGGAGATGGCAAGTTCGACATCGCGGTGATTGGCGGTGGTGCGCCCCACGACGGCCTTTGTCTTTTCGGGGCGGGCACGATTTTAGTTTTCAAAGGAAATAGCGACGGGACTTTTCGAGCACCCGTAAGCCTTGCTACGACGAATGCTTGGGACTTAGCTGCTGGGGCGGACCTAAATGGTGATAAGGGAGCGGACTTGGTCACCGTCGACGGTATCATCGGCAACGGCGACAACAACATCAGTGTGTTGCTCAACACGACAGGCGCCGAATTCTCTATCTCAGCGGCTGCACCGACTCCAGGAACCGTGAGCCGCGGTCAAAGTTCCACCTCGACTTTGAGCCTCGCTCATCTCAATTCGATCGATGATCCGGTCGCGCTTACTTGTTCAGTGCAGCCGGGACAGTCGGCTCCGACCTGCTCGTTCACTCCAAGTTCCATAACTTTCGACGCCAACGGAAATGCAACAGCGACGTTGACCATCAACACTGGCGCTATAACCGGCTCGCTAGTTGCTCTAAGTCACAATTGGGTCTCTTCACTGTTCCTGTGGCCGGTTGCGGTCTTGGGCATGGTGGGTGCGGGTTTTGGTTCCAGCCGTTCTACCAGGAGGAAGCTGCCCTCTCATTTACTGGGAGGCGGCATACTGCTCGGCGGTTTGATCCTGCAAGCCGCGTGCGGTGGCGCAAGTCCGAGAAAACCCCAAGCCACGACCTACACGATAACGGTCGCAGGCACGTCGGGGTCGACGCAGCATTCCACGACGGTGACACTCCCGGTTCAGTAGCCGGGAGCTAAAAGCAGATTGTGGTGAGAGTAGCTATGAAGCACGCTTGGTTGGCTCGCTTTACGTTGTCGCACTTGTTGATGGTACTGGCGTGCCTGTTCCTCGCAGGGGCGCAGACCGGAGCGCACCAAGTCACAGCCAGACGGCCCCACACGCTCGTATCGTTGCGGCAGCAGATCTATGGCAAGAGAAGTCAGAGTAAAGACATCGGAGTTAGGACAGCGTCCGCGTCCGCGCCATTGTTCCTGGAAGCGCCGACATACTCCACCGGACTGATCCCGTATTCCGTTGCGGTTGCGGATTTCAACGAGGAAATGGTGACGGTACATTTAATGCTCCGTCCCACTACATCACGGGCGGAGTTTCCCAAGGCCTTGCAATTGCAGACTTCAACGGCGATGGAAAACCGGATCTCGCGGCGCCGAATTTCTTCTCGGCCAGTGTGCTGCTCAATATTGTTGCCGATTTTCCTACGTTCGCGCTTTCAGGATCCTCGTTCACTCCGAACCCGCTGACTCCTGGGCAGTCTTCCACAGCGATCGTGAATGCAAACGCTGTCAATGGATTTAACAGTCCTGTGTCTCTGACATGTTCCGTTTCACTGACGCCTCAGTTAACGCCGCAGTGTTCAATTAGCCCGAATTCCGTTACACCAGGCACACCGGCCACGCTGACCATCACGACCACGCCGCCCACGATGGCGCTGGTTTCGCCATCCAGCCGCTCTGGCCTGTTCTATGCTATCTGGCTACCGGTTGTCGGGTTCGCTCTGATCGGCATCGGATCGCGGCAAGCTAAAGAGAACACCTTCGGTCACGTTCTTGCGGTGTTCACTGCTGCTAGTTGCATTGTTCTTCCAATCCGGCTGCGGTGGCGGAAGTAGCGAGCGCCACAGTAGCCCTGGCACGCCAGCGGGGCAATATACGATCAGCGTCACCGGAACTTCAGGATCGCTGCAACATTCGACGACGCTGACGCTCACGGTCCAGTGACGCACAGTGCTGAAATGGAATGAGAGGACAACAGCGTGGAGAGGTGTACAGATCTTGCGCATAACAAAGCGATAGTACATTCGCTCAAAGTGGCACGGGTCGTAGACTCTCGTGGCGGAAATACTCCGAGGAAACGTCTTCCTCTCTGGTTGCTGCTCGCGTTCATTTTTGTCCTGACCGGCTGTGGAGGCAGTGCGGCGCCTCCTCCCCCAGCGCCAGATTTCAGCAACTGGTCCAAAGCTGTGGTGGATAGTTGCTCCGTACACGAGCGGTTTTTGGGGGCAGCAGACCGGTCCAAATCCAACCGACCGGGCTAAACTCGGCAGCAAGCGTCATGTGATTTGCGACGGGCGCGGAGTTCCACTGGCTGTTCAACTTACGGGGGCCAATCGCAACGATTCGCAAGAAGCGCTCGCACTTGTTGATGCCATCCCGCTCCTGCAGGGAGAACGAGGACGGCCACGCCATCGCCCTGATGGCGTGATCGGCGACCGTGGTTATGACGCGCAAGCAATCCGGCAAGGCTTAAGAGTTCGTAGGATCACGCCTTGGCTCGCCATGCGAAACACAAAACACGGCAGTGGGCTGGGCCGATGGCGGTGGGTCATAGAACGAACCTTCGCCTGGCTCAATCAGTTTCGCCGCCTGCGCGTTCGCTATGAAAAGCGGGCTGACATCCACGAAGCATTCTTGTCGCTGGGATGCGCTCTTATCTGCTGGCGCTTTCTAACAGGATGCGGAAAAGGGGGCGTTGGGTTTAACCAGAAAGACAACCGAAACTACGACCGCGTGCTCGGACAAACCAAGATCAGGGAGTTGTCCTGATAAGCCTTAACTTAAAGTGTTTGGGGTCGAGACGATGCCAACTTCTAGAAGCCCGCTTTGGGGTGCTTTCCGTACTAGATTACGGCTTCAGTCCCGAGCAAAGCCAATCATAGCTACCTGTTTCACCATCGGCATCGGATGGTCGGTGTAACGGCGCCGCCAAGAAGGAAGTCGCTCAACTCCAGGATGGCCGCAAGGCTCTGGTCGGCTGGCACTAGCGACGTTTGTTTCCTCGGTTTATTAGGCCGGTGCCTCTTGCGGATGCATGATTACCTTCATCATTCCGGCCCATGACGAGGAGTTCCTGATTGGTCGTACGATCAGCGCGCTCCATGCGGGCGGGGCTAGGAATGAGCCGTACGAGATCATCGTCGTGGATGATGCCTCGACGGACGCGACAACCACGGTGGCGCAAGCTCAAGGTGAACTGCTGGTGTTCGTCGATGCCGACACCCATGTCCCTGGGACGGCTGTCGGCGCGGCCTCACACGCGATGCGGACAGGCGCGGTCGGCGGCGTGGCCAGGGCAAGGTTCGATGGGTCCGTCCCAATCTACGGGCGTATTCTGGCGTGGCTATGGCTGTGGATCCAGCGGTTCGGACACCTCGCTTCCGGTTGCTTCCTCTTCTGCGCGCGTGACGCCTTTGAGGCCGCAGGTGGGTTCGACCAGACCCGGTACGCTGCCGAGGACGTCGTACTGAGCAGGCAACTCAGGCGCTTGGGTCGATTCGTGATCCTGCGGGAGGAAGTGGTCACGTCGGGACGGACTCTACGTTCGCACTCTGCCTTCGAGGTTCTGGGTATCGTGGTTGGCTTCGTATTGCGTGGCCCGGGGTTCTTCAGAACCCGGCAAGGACCGTGGTAAGGTAGGCGCCGCGACGATCCAGACCATAAAGCCTAGCTGTTCCACCCGACTGTCGCGAAGCGGCTTCGGAGCAAACCGATTTTCTTGGAAGGCGAGATATCCTATCGAGGCGGTTCTCTTGCACTGCAAGATAAGGAGCAAAAGCGGTTTGACTCTCGGTTTTGTTAGAGGCTCTAAAGCAAAAAGCCCCCGAATTCTCGGGGGCTCTTCCGAGCAGTTGCAGGGTTGAAAATCAGGGTTTGGTTGGGTCCGGTGGCTGGCCCGGCTTTACGTCCTGAGGTGCGGTAGCGCTGGCGGCAACCGGCTTCGTGCCGTCTCCGCCGAAACGGGTCAGGTAAGGCATGAAGGGAGTAACTTCAAACGGCATCTTCTCGCGTTCCGCCACCGCGCCGACGGGCTTGCTCTTCATCAATTCGAGTTTGTCGGTCCAGGGGTCAATCTTGACGCGTCCACCAAGCGGCAGGGCCGCGATCTTCTGCGGATTCGCCTTCGGATCGGCGGGCGTCATGGATTTCAAATCGTTGATCTGCGGCACGCGATTGCCAAGATGGCCGCTGATGAGGTTCGGAATTTCCTTTTGGCGGGAATCGAGCGCCTGGAGGAACAATCCAGCGTTTCCCAGCTGATTCTTATAGGGCGAATTGTTCAAAATCTGAACCGCCTTGGCGTTGGCGGCAGCCTCCTCCTCCGGAGTGCGGCTGAAGCCGAAATGACGGAAGGTGTCCTTGTCGTCGACGAGGATCTGGTCAAAGAAGGCGTACTGCGAATCAACACGGTGGCCGAGCACGACGTGGCTCAACTCATGGGCGAGCATGCTCGCGAGGCTGGCTTCATCGGGCAGAACGTCGACCAAGCCGCGGCTGAGGACGATGGTGTGCCCGACGGTGAAAGACTCGAGAGTCGAGGTCAGCAGCACGCGGCAGCGAACTTCGGGATCGACGTCGATGTTGTTGGTGACTTCGAGGTTGTTCACGACCGTTTCGAGCACTTTGTCGACTTCACCCTTCGGGGCCATCAAGCCAATGCGCTCGAGGCGGTCGGTGATGTTGTCTTCCGCCTGGCGGTCCCAGGAGCGCTGGGCCTGAATGGGAGAAAGGTCGTTGGCGGTCTTGGTATCGTCCTGAACGGGGGTTTCCACCAGGATTTTGCTCAATTCTTCTTCCTTGGCAGCGGAGCCGAGGTTGTAGCCCCAGAGGCGGGTCTGGGCCTTGAAATCGAGTTTCTTGCTGATGGCGTAGTGCAGGTCCTTTTCTTCGCTGTACACGAAGGTAGGCATCCACAAGCCGGGCTGCACGTTGGTGCGCCAGCTGTCGAAGTGGAAGTACCAGCTGGAGTGGCCGTTACCACTGTAAGCGCCGTTGAAGCGGACAATGTGGTAGTCCTGATCTTCCACCCAGATGCGCCCGAGGAACCGGCCGTGATTGTTCTTGTCGGTGGGGGTGACGTCGAAGACGAGGCAGCGCACTTCGCCGAGGAATTCGCGGCGGACGTAGTCAAACTTGTAATGCTGTTTGTCGAAGCCGTTGGTGTCGATGAAGATCATCTGCAGGAAGCCGTCGGGCAGGAACTGCATGGCGAAGCTGAAGAAATTGCCGATGGAGCCGACCATCTTGCGGCCTTTGCTCGAGACATCGTTGAGGGGCACGAGGCTGACGCCCTTCGAGAAATTCGCGCGACCGAGGAAATACTTGTCGCCGGCAGGCACCTGGCCGAGGTCCTTGTCGGGCTTCAGGTTTTGAATGTAGGTCTCAACGAGCGGCGAATAGTTGCGAATCTGGCCGTAGAGTCTCTGCTCGTTTGCGACCACGCGATCAATGACCTGGTCCATCGTGCGAGGCTGGTCCGCCGCTGGAATCGGGGTGGAATTCGCCACGGCCGGCAGGCAGGCGCATGCGCCCAGCAGCAGCACGAGGATATACTTAGACAACGTTCTCATGATCATTTCTCCCTAATAGGCCAGCCGGAATTCGATACGCACCCGGGCCGGAAAATCCACCGGCGTGCCTTCACGCTTTGCCGGCTTGAACTTGATTTGTTGCGCAGCCCGGACAGCCGATTCATCGAGGCCGTGTCCGAGTCCGTTGAGAACACGATTGATTTGAATCGAGCCATTGGCAAGGAAGACGAGGTCGAGCACGACGTCGCCTTCGATTCTCATGCTACGGCCTTCGGCCGTGTATTCGGGCCGGGGCTTGTCCAAGATGTTCGGGGTGGTATCGGCAGGGCCCGAGGCTACCGTCTTCTTTTTCGAGGGATCGGCGCTCGTATCCACGGCGCCAAAGCCCGTGGGAGCTACGGTGCCCTTCTTGCCGCCTGCTGGTGGCGGAATCGCAGTGCCATTACCGAAGCCGGTGCTCGCCACGATACCGGGGATGCCGTTCTTGCCTGCCGTTCCATTTCCGTAGCCCTCACCACCGGGCAGGGCGGGCGAACCTTTGCGGTTCACATTGGTTGCGTGGTTCGGGTCACCCTTGCCGGGGACCCCGTTGGGGTCGCCGAAGCCGCCAGTTTGCACCTGGTCGACCGGGGCTTTTATCGTTGGAGCTGCGCCGCTGCCGGAACCCAGGTTGCCAACTTTTACATCCTCTTTCGGGCGCTTCGGGCCATTCTCTTTGGTCTCGATCTTGGGCGCTTCGAAGGTGGGTTTCATGTCAGGAAGCTTGGTTTCAACCTTTTCGACCTTGGGCTGAACGACCTTGGGCGCCACCAGGCTGGTGAAAATATGCGGTTGTTGCGGATTCAGCTTTACGGGCTCAACGGGATCAGGGCGTTTCACTTCCACCTTGGGCGGAACAACCTTTGGCTTGGGAGCTGGCGGGGGCGGAGGAGCCACCGGAACCTCGGTGACAGGCTGGGCGATCATGGTGGTGGAATAAAAGTGCACCGCGGTCTTCATTCCCTCGGGATACAGCAAGGGGACCATGATCAAACCGATTACGACCGAAACTTGCAGGCCGGCACTGAACCAAACGCGGCTCCAGCGTGATTTCCCCTCGGGGAGCAGGGCCAAGCGCGCCGGAACAGGCCGATTCCCGATGTTTTGTTTCCAAGCCTGCGTGGTAGCGGCCCGGCCTCGAGCGGTGTCGAAGCCGACGCCAAGCGAGGTCCTACGTGGTCGATCAACAATCATTGTGGTCATCCGCGTCACGCCTCTTGCGATAGTTCATCCCGTGCCACGATTCGGAGGAATCGGGTTTTTTGTCTAAGGGTTCAGAAGTTTGCGTCGCCACATACGAGGGTACTGAGCGAACAGAAACGCCCGAATAGGACTTTCGTACTAACGACGCGTACTCGCTAATGGCTGGGCGAACGCACTCCTTTGTACCTTAGTTATCCGAGACAAACCCGCCGAGGCGAATTTCGTTGCGGAGCGGGGACGCAACACCCTCTAGGATACCGCAATCGGGGACAGAGAGGCCGGTTGATTTCTGCACCGGGGGTCCTCCAGAGGGGGTGAGGTGTTGGATGCACAGAAAGCCCAAGGTGTTGGTTGCATTGGGGGGGCGTGCAAGGTATAGAAATAAGGGAGTTAAGGATCGGCCGGGGAATCGAGCGTGGCGAAAGATGCGGCTGAGAACTCGGGTCCTAACGCCGTAGAGCTCCGGCGAGCTCTCGAGCGATACGCCGATTCCCTTTACGCGGGGAGTCGCGCGGCTCGTTGGGGACTGAGCCCTCTCGAATTCCTCGCTGCGCTCGAGCGCAGCGCGGGCAAACGCTTCGCCGCAGGCGGCTTTTCCTCAGGGCGTTTAGAGGAGTACGTCGGTACTCTTCATATCGAGGATCTCGGCCTGGCAACGGCGTGCCTGGAAGGTTCGGAAGGTGCCTGGGAGTGCTTCGTCAGCCAGTACCGCGGTTACTTGCGGGCTGCGGCGGGCATCCTTACGAAAAGAAGCCGGGCGGGAACCGACGCCGAGGAGCTGGCGGATTCGTTGTTCGCCGAACTGTTTGGTCTGGTCGACGGAAAACGCGGCGAGCGCTCGCTGTTCCGTTATTTTCACGGGCGCAGTTCGTTGAAGACGTGGCTGCGCGCCATTCTCGCGCAACGCTACGTGGACCGGCTGCGGCAGAGCCGGCGATGGGAGCAGTGGGAACAGGAAGAGGAAGGGAAACGGGATTATTCACCGCCGCAGGGTAAGGGGCAGGCCGCACCGGATCCGCATCGCCATCGCTACCTGACGCGTTTCGTTGCCGCCCTCGACCAGGCATTGGCCTCGCTCGCGGCGGCTGACCGCGAGCGCCTGGAGCTGTACTACGCGCGAGAAAAAACGCTCGCCGAAATTGGCCGCGCGATGGGAGAGCATGAATCGAGTGTTTCCCGGAATCTCGAACGCATTCGCCGGCAATTGCGTTCGTCCATCGAAGAAAAGCTGCGCTGCCCGCCCGTGCTGAGCGAAGCTGAAATTGCTCTGTGCTTCCAATACGCCGCGGAGGATTCGCCCATCGATTTTCGCCGGATCTTTCCGGAAAAATCTGCACAGAGAAGCGACACTGGCGGGAAGGAATCGCTGTGAATTACCGCAAGAATCGCTTCCGGGAACGTTCAACGAAAGGAGAGCGCCATGCCAACTGACGACCGCGATCGACAACTCGAACGCGCCCTCGCGCGCCATCTGAGCAACGCTTCTCCCGATCGAGCCTGCCCGGATGCGGAGATTCTTGCCGCGTACCACGAACAGAGTCTTTCGCTCGAGGAGATGGCGCAATGGAAGGAGCACATCGCGGGATGTGCCCGCTGCCAGGAAGCGTTGGCATGGATCGAAGAAAGCGAGAGCGTGCTCGCGGAGAAATCGGCGGGGGAGGAAGTTGAAGTCCTAGACGAAGAGATGGTGGCCACGGCGATAACGACAGAAGCCGCGGCCTTGGGCTCTCGCAGAGAGATACGGCGCGCGGCGGCTGTTGCCGCTGAGTCCCGGGTTTCGGCGCCGCCGAAGCCCGTTCGGCATCTGCCGTGGCGCTGGGTTGTGCCGGTGGGTGCTCTTGCGGCCGCCGTGATCGTGTGGATCGGGGTGCGCGAAGTTCAAATCGAAAATAAAGTAGCCAAGCAAAACATCCAAGTTGCCGAGAACCGCGAAGCGACTCGACCGCCGCTCGCGCCCGCTCCCGCGGCACCGACCCTTGATGACAAGTTCGAGCGCAAAGAGTCTTCTCGGCCGCGATCGGAGGTTCCCGAGAATCCCGCCAATCGAATCACGCCTCCGGCTGCGAGCGTTGTCGAGCCGCCCAAGGAAGAGCAAGGGGCAGGAGGTACACCGTCAGCGCCTCTAAAGCCAGGGCCAAGCCAGCAGGCGGGGGCGTTGAAGCGGGACTATCGAGAGCAAAGTGTGTCCAAGGCGGCGCCGGCTCAAACCCCTCCGCCGTCTTCGGACGATGCGGAAAAAAGGCGCGCGCTCGATGTCGCTCGCGCGCCAGCGGCACCGGTTGGAGCGCCCGTGAATCAGCCGGCGGAGATGAAGAAGCAGAAAGACTTTCCCCAATCGACCGAGACGGTCGAGGTGACCGCAGCAGCACCGGCCCTCAATACCAGCAATGCAGATCTTCAGGTACGCGCGCTTAATGAGAACGACCTCGTGAGGCTAGCCGCGGAGGATCATCGGCTTGTCGTGGCGCCGGGTCAGAAACACGCCTGGCGCGTGGGTGAGGGAGGAGCAATCCTGCTCAGCACGGATGGCGGCAAAACCTGGAAGAAGCAAAACAGCGGAGTGACGGTCGATTTGACCTCCGGTTCCGCAACCTCCGACAAGGTCGCCTGGGTTGCCGGACGGAACGGAGCGTTGCTGCTCACGACAGATGGCGGCAAGCATTGGAAACAGATAACAACGCCGATCAAGGAAGACTTGGGGGGAGTGCATGCGGTCGATCGGACGCATGCGTCGATCTGGGACGTGGCGAACCGCAAGAGTTTCGAGACCAGTGATGGCGGCGAGACCTGGAAGCCCTCGGCGAACGAGTAGATCGCGACCGCTGCAAGATCTTTCGCAAACTTCGTTCCAAGAGAGAAGGCCAATTCGGATTGAGGTGATTTCATGAAGAGTTCGGAATCAAGAAAGAGCGGGGCGCCCCGATGGATG
>Ga0307478_10004136_pt1 | contig 10429 bp, 8 predicted proteins | sample atmos_gasesECM4C_2_FD_203713 | JGI IMG/M metagenome (GOLD analysis project Ga0307478, IMG submission 203713) | Hardwood forest soil microbial communities from Morgan-Monroe State Forest, Indiana, United States - atmos_gasesECM4C_05 | ecosystem: Environmental > Terrestrial > Soil > Temperate...
GACCGAGGGAGTCCTGAAAAAGCCGAACGCGTACGTCGCTCCGCTGGGGCCGGGAATGAACGGCGAGGCGGCACGCCTGGCGCGGGAGTTGCGCCGGCACGATCTGGTGATCGATTTGGGGGATGAGACCTTCAGGTTGAAAAAATCGTTTGAAGCGGCGACGAAGGCGGGTGCAAAATACATTGTGATCGTGGGCGAGAATGAAGTGAAAGCGGGTGCGTTCGCAGTGAAGGATTTGGCAACCGGCGAACAAGTTTCGGTGCCGCGCGCAGAATTGCCGGGAAAGTTACGGGGATGAGAAGTGCGCGGTCGAAGATAAAAAGACATGAGCGAAAAAATCGGCAGGAAGATAATCACGAGGAGACGATTATGAAACGAATCGGAATGATTTGTGCGCTGTGGCTATCAGTCATGGCGGTAGCAGTTGCCCAGACGTCACAGCCGCCGAAACCGGGTGCTGAAGTCAAGAAACTGGATATGTTCACAGGGGCGTGGACTCTGGATGGCAGCATGAAACCGGGAATGATGGGTCCGGGCGGCACGACGACGGAGAACGACAAATGTGAGTGGATGGATGGCGGATTTTACGTGGTGTGCCACTCGACCTTCAAGATGGAAGGCATGGGCAACGGCGTGGGATTGTCGGTGCTGGGATATTCCACCGAGGATAAGGCTTATACCTACCGCGAGTTCAACAGCTTTGGCGAATTCGACGATTCCAGGGGCAAGGTCGACGGCGACACCTGGACTTGGACGAATGAGGAGAAGATGGGCGGGATGTCCATGAAAGGCCGCTACACCATCAAGGTGACTTCGGCTACTTCGTATAGCTTCATGTACGAAATGTCTGAGGACGGCACCAAGTGGACGACGGTGATGGATGGCAAGGCGATGAAAAAATGATGGGCGACTGACTGGCTGAGCGCCTCGCTTCGCTCGGCGGGACAGCCGAGGCGGCCGTCCCTACATGAGTACCTGCGTTCTCCAACCGTTTATAATCTCTGGTTCAGCACTCTGCTGGAAATCTCACTGTAAGGACACACTTTGCTCGATTTTCTAGGCAGTCTACGACGAACTCATATGTGCGGGGCGCTGCGCGCTTCCGATGCGGGCAAAAAGGCCACGCTGATGGGATGGGTGAACCGGCGGCGTGACCATGGCAACCTGCTGTTCGTCGATCTGCGCGACCGCACCGGCGTGACCCAGGTCGTGCTCAACGCCGAGCGCGATGCCGCGATCCACAAAAAAGCCGAGGCGCTGCGCAACGAGTACGTGATTGCCGTAACCGGCACGGTGAAGCTGCGCGACGCCAACACGATCAACCCGAATATGCCAACCGGCGAAGTGGAACTGGTGGCGGAAGAGTTGCGCATTCTGAATGAGTCGAAGCTGCCGCCGTTCTTGCCGTCCGACACCGCTCTTACCAATGAGGAGACGCGGCTGAAGTATCGCTACATTGATCTGCGGCGTGACGTGATGCAGTTCAATATCGAGTTGCGGCACAAGGTGGCGAAGGCGATCCGCGATTATTTGTCGGGAGCGGGATTTTTTGAGATTGAGACGCCGTTCATGACGCGTTCGACGCCTGAAGGCGCTCGTGATTATCTGGTGCCGAGCCGGGTGCAGCCGGGGTCGTTTTACGCGCTGCCGCAATCCCCGCAGATGTTCAAACAAATCCTGATGATCTCCGGCTTCGACAAATATTTTCAGATCGTGCGCTGCTTTCGCGATGAGGATTTTCGGGCGGACCGACAGGCGGAGTTCACGCAGATCGATTTGGAGATGTCGTATCCGCAGGTGGAGAGCGTGTGGGAGGTGGTCGAGGGATTTCTCAGCGCGGCGTTTGCCGCGGCGGGATGCGAGATCAAGGCGCCGTTCCCCCGCATGGATTATGACGAAGCCATCCGTCTGTATGGCATCGACAAGCCAGACTCGCGCCTGCCTGCCTTCACCGATGTGCGCGAATGTTTTGCGGCGGAGAATTTGCAGGAGCTTGCCATCAATCCGAATCTTCCGGTGATTGCGATTCGCACGCCGAAGGTGGGCGAGTTGTCGCGCAAGGAGCGCGATGACATCAAGCCGATGTTCAATTCCAAGGGCGGCGCGAAGGTTTTTGAAGACTTCAAGCGCATTGGCAACAAATTTCCTGAAGCGGCGGCGGCGATTGCGAAAAAGTGCGGAGGCGAGGAAGGCGACTTGATTGTGATCGTGACCGGATCGGCGCAGGCGGGGCCGCAGTCGCCGGTGTCTGAGCATCGCAAGGTTACTCCTCAGGAACTCGCAATTTACACTTCAGCAGGATTGTTGCGTCTGGCGCTGGCGCAGAAGTATGCCGAGCGGCACGGCATTTTCAAGAAGACTGGCGATGCAGCGAAGGATTTCCGATTCCTGTGGGTGACGAACTTTCCGATGTTCGAATGGGACGAGGGTGACAAGCGCTGGAACGCGGCGCATCATCCCTTTACCTCGCCGCATGAAGAAGATATGTCGAAGCTGGAGTCGGGCGTCGAGGCGTTGAACGATCCACTGTCGCCGCTCAGCGCGGTACGGGCGCTGGCGTATGACGTGGTGCTGAACGGAACGGAGCTTGGTTCGGGATCGATTCGTATTCATCGCCAGGACGTGCAGAGCAGAATCTTCCGCGCGTTGGGCATGACTGAAGATGAGGCGCGGGCGCGCTTTGGATTCTTTCTCGAAGCGCTGGAGTATGGCACGCCTCCACACGGCGGCATCGCGCTGGGCCTCGACCGCATCGTGATGATTTTGGCGGGAGCCGAGAGCCTGCGGGAAGTGATTCCATTCCCCAAGACCGCGCGTGCCGTGGATTTGATGGTGGATGCGCCGACGCCGGTGAGCGAGGCGCAGTTGAGGGAGTTGGGAATCAGTGTGAAGAAGTAAAGTTACGTCAGGGGCTAAAAGCCCATTTTTCACGGCAATCCTTGACGCAGGCCTCGAAGGCCTGCTCCACCCTCTTCCTAGCCTACTCTACCCTCTCTAGTCTGCTCTACCCTCTTCGAAGACCTAGTCTGACGGTTGCGTCTAGGAAGGACCGCTTCGCACCATCTTGGAAGCCCCGCAGGGAAGGGTGGAGCAGGGCCTTTGGCCCTGCGTCTAGGTTCGTCTTATGCGGCCGGCTTTAGCCACTGCGGTACCTCATCCAATTTTGATTGTGCCGAACCGTATAAAAACTCCTCCGGCAAACATACCAAACCACGGCGCACCGGGTTCATGTGGATGTAGTGCCGAAACCGGGCATACTCTTCCGCATCCCGAACTCGTCGATCATAAAAACTGGTCTGCCAGATTTCTCCCGCGAACCCAAGCTCCTTCCTGGCACGGTAGGAGAAGCCTCCTTTGATAAACTGCACAGCCTTCTCGATGGTGACAGGTAGAATCGGAGTGAGTAGCAAGTGGAAATGGTCGGGCATGACCATAAACTCGTGCAGATGATATCTGCCCTGCCTCTGATAGTGGAACAGAACCTCGATGAATAGCTGTGCCATGCAGTCGGATTGGAAGAGTGATTGCTTTTCGTAAGCGGATGCCGTGATGAAATATGTACCGCCGCGAGTGGTTCCGCGGTATGGGATGGTCATCAGGTACCTCAGGGGCTGAAGCCCGCAGATTGGGTGATCGCTAACGCAGGCCTGGAAGGCCTGCTCCACCCTCTAAACCCGACTACAGCGGCATCGTGACATCTAACACCCTAGCGCGCGTCGATGAGGTGTGCCAGCGAAAAGGGCCAATTGAGAGAGTTGTTTTCCCGAAAGTGGTTTTCTAGTGAATGAACTTTGCTTTGGCAGCGGTCATCTGAGAGACTGACCACTAGCCACTGAACACTGGACGCTCTCAACATGGGCCGCATTCATGTCCTTCCCGAGCACGTTGCCAACAAGATCGCCGCCGGCGAGGTGGTGGAGCGGCCTGCTTCGGTGGTGAAGGAGTTGCTGGAGAACGCTCTGGATGCGGGCGCGACGCGGATCAAGATCAACATTGAAGCGGGTGGGAAGAAACTGATTCAGGTTACTGACAACGGCTGCGGCATGGTGCGCGACGATGCGATGCTGGCATTCGAGCGGCATGCGACATCGAAGATTAAAGACGCCGAGGACTTGCTGAGCGTGGCCACGCTGGGGTTTCGCGGAGAGGCGCTGCCTTCGATTGCGTCGGTGTCGCGATTGCGGCTGGAAACTTGTGCGGCGTCGATGAATGAGCCGGTATCTGGGACGGAAAAATCCCCACCCAAGCCAAAGGACGGCTTGGATGGGGCACCCTTTGTCCCGGAGGCGCCGACTTCGGGAACGATTATTGAAATCAATGGCGGACGAATGGCGCGCGTCGATGAAGCTGGGTTGCCGCAGGGGACCTCGATTACGGTGCGCGATCTCTTCTTTAATATTCCTGCACGAAAAAAATTCTTGAAGGCGGAGTCGACTGAACTGTCGCATATTGCGTCGCTGGTCACGCACTACGCGCTGGCGCATCCCGAGAAACATTTCGAATTGCACTCGATGACGAATGCCATGCTGGTGGCCCCGCCGGTCGCGGGATACAGCGAGCGCGTCTATCAGGTGCTTGGCAAAGAGACGCTCGATCAGTTGATTGCAGTGGCCGCGGTGCAGGCGCTCGATCACGTTGGCCTGCCGCAGCCTCCGCCGTGGCGAAGACAGGAAGAATCGGACGAGGATGGCGAAGGCGGGCGAGGCGCCCGCCCCACACCGGGCGAGATGCGGCTTCACGGGTTTGTTTCGAAGCCGGAGATTCAGAAGCTGAATCGCAATTCGATTTTTGTGTTCGTAAATGGCCGCCTGATTCGCGACCGGCTGGTGCAGCACGGGTTAACGGAGGCTTACCGCAACATCATTCCGCCGTCGGTGTATCCAGTGGTGCTGCTGTTCATGGAACTGCCGCCGGGCGAAGTGGATGTGAACGTCCATCCCTCGAAGACGGAAGTTCGTTTTCGACAGCCAACGGTGATGCACGATTTTGTGCGCGATACGGTGCGGGCGGCGCTGATGAAGGCGCGTCCGGCGCCGCAATTCACCACGGAAATTCGCGCTCATGCGACCGCGAGCGCGGGGCTCACGCCGGGAGCGAGAGAGTGGGAGCCGCCGTCGGACCTCGCTCCGGCGTCAGAAGCCACGGGTCGGGTGCCGTACGAAATCGCGGGGGCCAATGGATTCGCGTTGCAGGCACCGGTGCCGCCGTCAATTTCCGCGCGGTTGCAGTTCGAGGGCGGGATCGCAGTAGAAGGTAACGCGGCAATTCCCGTGGCTCGCGGAATGGAATCTCGCTTTGCGGAAACGGTTCCGGACAATGGTTGCGCCGCTCCGCTGGACACGGCCCAGCTCGACGCACAGGAACTCGATCAGGAAAATTCGACACTCGATTCGCTAGCCACGCTGCGGCCGCTGGGACAAATCCGAAATTCGTTTATTCTCGCAGTGAATGAAGATGGATTGTGGATCATCGATCAGCACGTGGCTCACGAGCGCGTGCTGTTTGAACGCATTTTAAAGCAGCGTGCAGTGCAGAAAGTGGAGAGCCAGCGGTTGCTGATGCCGATCGTGCTGGAGCTGTCTCCGGCGCAGCAGGCGGTTTTCGCGGACATTGCCGAGGAATTACAACACAACGGCTTCGAAGCTGAGCCGTTTGGCGCACGAAGTGTTGCCGTGAAAGTTGCGCCGGCCGGAGTAGAGGCGGCCCAGGTCGAGCACATGCTGCACGAGTTGCTCGATCAGATTTCGCGGGAGGAGCAGTCGTTGAACTTGGAAAAGATTCGCGGGCGCATTGCGGCGTCGATCGCGTGCCATGCTGCGATCAAGGTCAATATGCAACTCGAGCAAAATAAAATGGACTGGCTGCTCGCCGAACTCGCGAAAACCGACCATCCCATGTCGTGCCCGCACGGCCGGCCGGTCGTCCTAAGGTATTCTGTAAAGGACATTCAGAAGGCGTTCAAGAGAATCTGATTTTCATTGTCGATTGATGATTGTTGATTGCTGATTGAAACCGCGCAGAGTGTGACTTTCAATCAGCAATCAACAATCACAAATCGGCAATCTTTTTCAAATGACCGAATCCGATCTCCAACAACTACGACGCGAGAAGTGGCGGTTGGATGGCAAGCCCATCCGGACGATTGAAGAGGCGCGCAAGTTTGTCGAGAGCGTTGGATTCTGCCTGATGTATCCCATGCGCCCGACGATGCCGGTGCCGACGTTTATCGGCGCGTTTGTCGGATCCGACGACCGGCTGCCGACCTGGCAGCATGCTTATTCCGATCCGCGAGCGCTGGAAGCGACCGAACTCATGGTTCGTTTGCTGCGCGAGCGGGCGGCGTATGAGGCGAATCTGTTCGATGAGAACAATGCATTCCTGGTCGCTGCTTCGGCGTTTCCATATTTTTATGCGCTGGTGGGCGAGCGCAATCCCAAACTGGCGCCCAAGCAGGGGCCGCGCTCCATTTACTCCCCGCTGGCTTGTGACGCCTTCGAACTGATTCGGCGCGACGGTCCTATTTCAAAAACCAAGCTTCAAGAAGCTCTGGGAGGCAGCGTCTCGCTGGCCGCTCTCGATAAGGCTCTAGGCGAGTTGCTCACGAAACTGCGCATCACGCGCGTCGACTACAAGGCCTCTGAGGGGTCGTTCTGGGATGTTCTCTACCGCTGGGCGCCGGATGCGGTTCGCGAAGGTGTAGGGCTGTCGGTACAGGAGGCGCTCTCGGCACTGCTCTCGAAATATCTCGAGTGCGTAGTCGCCGCTGAGCAGAGCGAGCTTGAAACTTTCTTCGGAAACTTTGTGGCGCGTTCTCGCGTGAAGGAAGCAGTGAATGCTCTGCTGTCGGCGCGGGAACTGAGCTTCGTGCACGTCAGCGGCAGATCGATGCTGCAGATTACGCCGGCGAAAGAAGCGGTAACGGCTTCCGCAAGGCCGCAGCGTGCAGCAAAATAGGGAAGCTTTGTGCTCCTTACAGTATTTTGCTGCGCAAGAGAAAATCTAGCTTCGCTCGATTGGACAGCCGAAGGCGGCTGTCCCCACACGATTCTTCACTCTCTCCGTGTACAATCGTCTACTTGCTCAATGACTGAACACCCTGATCACGATCACTCCCAACGCAAACTGATTATCGCCATCGACGGCCCGGCGGGCGCGGGCAAGAGTACCATCGCGTCGCGGCTGGCGCGCAAACTCGGCTACGTGAATCTGGAAAGCGGCGCGATGTACCGGGCGCTGGCGTTGAAGGCGATTGATAAGGACGTGTCGTTTGACGACGAAGCCGCGCTGGTGAAGCTCGCGCAGGAGTCGCGCATTCAGCTCGAACCGACGCGGGGTGGAAACCGCACTCTGCTCGATGGGCAGGATGTGTCGGTGCGCATTCGCGAGCGCGATGTCACCGAGGCGGCATCCCGTGTGTCGGTGCATCCTGAGGTGCGGGCGTGGATGGTGGCGCGGCAGCGGGAAATGGGCGCGGGCGGTGGCGTGGTGATGGAAGGCCGCGACATTGGCACAAAGGTGTTTCCCGACGCGGACGTTAAGATTTTTCTCGATGCCGACCCGGTGGTGCGCGAGCAGCGCCGCATGCAGCAGCAGCAGATCAAGGGAGACGTCGCAGCCAGCGTGGCCGCCGACTTGCGCGAACGCGACCGCCGCGACCGCACCCGGACTGCGTCTCCGCTTAAGGCTGCGGAGGATGCGGTAGTGATCGATTCGACAAAAATGGGTGAGGAAGAAGTGCTGGCACTAGCGGAGAAGTTGGTGGCTGAGCGACTGAGCCGGTAGGTTCTTCCTACGCCCAAGAAAAAACAGCAGGTTCCCTTCGGCTTCGCTCAGGGCAGGCTTTCCACTTCTCTTCGCGTTCCATTCAGGAACGCGAGGCTTCGGTCGGAATGACAGAGTTGTTTTAGTTTTCCGTGGGTTCGACTTTGGCTTTCGGTGCGGGCAGAGCTTTGGGCGGTTTTCCCGGTGTGGGTGGGACAGGCGGGGTTGGCGCGCTGGCCGAGGCCTTTCGAATTTCGATACCATCGTGCTCGTTATTGATCACGATATGGGAACTTGCGTTGCCCACGCTTCCAGTAGCTTTTGCTTCGCGGTCTCCATTTACTACGCTTAACTCCGGGAAGTCAGACTTAATTTCACCGTCGCGCGTCCGCGCATCGACGTGAAAGCCGGCTTTTTCCGGGATATCCAGTTGCACATCGCCGTTGCGGCTGTCGATCTGCACGTTGCCGAGCGAGCGCATGGAGACTGTCACTCCGCCGTTTTCATCCTGCAGGCGAACGTCGCCAGAAACCTCTTCCAGTCGAATCTGCTTTGAGCGCGTCGTCAGGTGAACCGGTCCGGTGACCTGTTCGGCGTGCAGGTCGTCGGAGTCGAGATCGAGATCGCCGTCGATGCGGGAAAACTCCATGTCGGTGCGCGAAGATTTGAAGGCTACGGTCTTGCTGATGCGGGCAAGCTTCACGCTCTCCATAAACTCGCCCTCGAGTTGAGCCGCGCCCTTGATGTCGGTAACCGAAACCTCGTTGAGCCGGCCGCCAATGTGGACGTCGCCGGTGATGTGCTCAACCTTGAGGGAACTCTTCTCGAGATTCAATTTCACATTGCCAGCTACGTCTTCCACGGAAACGTCGCCGTGCTGGTTGGAAATGTCTATGTCGCCGTCGCGACCGCTGACGGAAACGTCGCCGCGGCGCGAAACAATATGCAACTCCATTTTGCGTGGGATGGAAATATCCAGATCGGTCTGGACAGCGTGATCACCGGCACCCTGTGTTTTGGCATCGAGGGTCCATGAGGAACCGGCGGGAGTAATCACCGGCTTGGTCTCTCCGTTGTACTTGTCGGCGTCACCCTGGTTATCCGCGCCGACGCGCTTGCGCACCACGACGGTGATTTTATTGTCGTCGGCTACGTTGACGCGCACTGCGCCGTGATCGTCATTCACGCGCAAACTGGTGACAGTTGGTGGGACGACCTGTTCGAGGTGGTCGTCGAAGTTAAAAGTTTCACCGAAGACGCCGTTGAAATCGCTGTCGTCGATGTTCAAGTTGTCGCGAATATCGTTCCAGTGAAAGCGCTCGACATGAGTGGCGATGAGTCCGAAGAAGACGATGAAGATAACCAGGAACACGCCGCCGGCGCCGATGCCGCGAGCCGGCACTCCATCGCGCTGCGCTTGCTGATATTCGATCAGCTTGACGATGCCCCACAGGATCAGAAGCGCGGGCCAGTAGTGGGCAAACAAGATTCCCAATCGACCCCAGGAAATCATGCGCAGGTTGCCCAGCAGGAAAATGATTCCGAGAACAATCAGCACAATCGGTCCGGCGAAGGAACGGCGGCGGTGCCGCGGTGGAACATAAGGCTGAATCGGAGGTTGAACTGGACTAGACATTGCGAGCCTCCCCGGAGGCGGATGATGTTCCAGGAGATGGTGAGCCAGAATCAGAGACCGGCGGTGGCGGCGGAGGCGCTTGTGTTACCGTCTGTGCAGCCGGCGGGAATGGACCGACGTGCCCGGCGGAAGATGCGCTGCTCTGCAAAAGCTTTATGATGCCGATCACGAGCAGAATTGCGGGCCAGGTACGGTCGAAGCTGACCACGTCAAGGCTTTGCAGCAGGAACAGCGTACCGATGGTCAGGACCACGGCGGGCCCAATCGCCCTGCGCATGCGGCAGCGATCGCAAGTGCAGCCGAAGCGGCGGCCCGGGATTAAACCCCACTGCCTGGCAAGCATCCATCCGCCGAAGAAGATCAGGATGAGCGGCCAGAAGCGATCGAGACCAAACTCAAAGATGTTCATGGTGTGCAGCAGGAAGAGCACACCGAGGCCGATGAGAATGATCGCAACGGCTGGGATGGTTTTAGATTCGCCCCTTTCACTGGGCGAGCCCATGCTGAACGTCTGCGCTAGGCCATAGGGATCGGGAGCGGGTAGTCCGGCCTGAAGAGCATGAGCCGTGCGAACCGCATCGATGATCTGGTACACGTAAAAAAATGCGATACCGAGCCCAAAAATGAAGTCCCAGCGCCCGGCATGATCGCACGCGAATATAAGCATCGCAAAGATCAGCAGGTGAGCGAGTCCCTTGGCGTATTGCGAGCAGTAAACCGCGCCTACGCCGAAGGGAAAGAATCCGGCAAGAATGCCCGCGACCGCAGGATTGGGACCGGAGCCGGACGATGCCCTCGGGGCCACGCCAGATGCGACCGGCGCGGTATAAGCCGCCGCCGGAGGAGCAGTGCCTTCCAGTTTCGCCGCGAGGCAAGGCTCGCAGTACACGACGCCGCGAACATCGCGGGTGCAGTTGTTGCAAAGTGGCTTGCCGCACGTGCGGCAGAATGCGACTGCGGCAGTATCGTTGTGCGTGGCGCAGTTCATACGAACCTCCTGTATGTGGTCACCGACACTACAGGCCGTTCGAC
>Ga0307478_10004138_pt1 | contig 10425 bp, 10 predicted proteins | sample atmos_gasesECM4C_2_FD_203713 | JGI IMG/M metagenome (GOLD analysis project Ga0307478, IMG submission 203713) | Hardwood forest soil microbial communities from Morgan-Monroe State Forest, Indiana, United States - atmos_gasesECM4C_05 | ecosystem: Environmental > Terrestrial > Soil > Temperate...
ACTGAGGTCCCTGCTCGGGAGCCTGCGGCGCGACCCGTCCCTGCGCTACACCGACGCCGGCCGCACCGTCCTGGCCTGGCTCGCCCCCCGCGTCCTCCTCCCCGACGACCTTCCCGCCGAACTCCACAACATCCCGCCGCACGCCCGCGCCAGCATCAGCGCCCTCGCCCGCACCACCGCGACCGCCTGGATCCAGTTCGCATTCCAACTCGAAGACAAACCGTAACCACAGACCATTGTTAGCGTCGGCGCTGGTGAAGGGTCAGGCTGGCGTCTAACTGCGGCAAGTCGTTACTTGGACAGTTCTTAACAGCGGTAAGCGCCCGCTCACTGAAAGCGCCGTTTATGGTGGTTCCGTGAACGGCGTAAATGCCCCGGCCGGGGAAGTGCTTTCACCTGTCCTTGACGGCTTGCAGCGTATACGTGCAGGGGAGGCGGCGCGGGTTGTCGGTTAGCCGGTATTCGCCGTTGCCGATAGGCTCCATCGCGCCGGGAAGCGCCAGCCAGGGCACGCTGTCATGCTCGGTGACGCCTGTGATCCGCAGGCCCGCGTCGAGCAGTGACGTGACGATCTCGCCGATGCCGTGGTTCCACCAGTGCGTGACGGTGTGCTCTATGCTCGCGCCTGTCTCGACATAGGTCTGGCCGGAGTCCGTCACGTTCGGCTCGGGGCGCTCGAAGTACGGGCGATGGACCGCGAGCAGGCCGTCCTCCCGTGCCTTCACCGACAGGAGCACCGGATGCGCGTCGCGGATGAACAGCCGGCCGCCCGGCCGCAGCAGGCTTGCGGCCACGCTGCCCCAGCGGTGCACGTCAGGGAGCCAGGACAGCGAGCCGATGCTTGTGTAGACGAGATCGAACCCGCCCGCGCCCAGGGCACCGGCGGCCTCGTACACGTCAGACTGGACGAAGGCGGCGTCCGTGCCGGTATCGGCGGCCAGCCGCCGGGCGGCCTCGACGGCCGCGCCTGAGAAGTCCAGCCCGCTCATGGACGCGCCGAGCCGGGCGAGGGAGATGGTGTCCGTCCCGATGTGGCACTGCAGGTGCGCTCCGCGCAGCCCGGCGACATCACCGAGTCGCGGCAGGTCAAAGCGCACCACATCGCTGATGAAGTCCGGCTCGGCCAGAAACCGCGCGACCTTGTAATCCGCGGACTCCGCATGAGCCGGCACCCGGTCGTCCCAGTTCGCCCGGTTGATCGCCAGGGAATCAGTCACGGACGCCTGCCGGAAGAACTCGTCGAAGTTCACTCGCCACTGGGTGTCGCCTTCAGGTCCTCTGTCAGCTCGAGGATCAGTCCCTCTGGACCGCGGACGTAGGCGAGGCGGAAGAGGTCCTGGTAGTCGGCCACCTCGCCGACGAGGCCGTATCCCAGTTCGCGTGCGCGGAGGACGGTCGCGTTGACGTTCGTTACTCGGTAAGCGATGTGCCGCAGGCCGTAGGCGTTCGATGGCAGCTCACGCGGCATGCCTTCTTTTTGGGGTGAATGGAACTTGGTCAACTCGATATGCCCGCTGCCGTCGGGGGCTGAGATGAGCACGATCTCCTGCACGGTTCCGTGGAGTCCGACGATGCGGTCCACCCAGGCGCCGCGGGACTCGCCAAGGTCGTCGCGGATGAAGCCGAGGCCAGTGAAGAAAGCTGCCATGGTTTCGAGGTCATCGACGATCAACCCGACATGGTCAAAGAAAGAGATACTGGCTGCCATAAGGTCAAGGTAGTGCCCGCCATGCGCCGAGTCGATAAGCGTTCGAGGAGGCTGCTGCGGAGCGTGCTCGCCCTATTCGCCGGTGCGGTCAGGAAACGACGGGAAATAACAGGGACGATTCGGAAAACCCAACACGAGAAGGGGCCGCTCCCGGGTGGGACGGCCCGCTTCCCGGGTCAAGAACAAGGTATATTCGCAGGTCAGACGACCGTTTCCGCTGCTGCGCCGGATGACCGCCCCGTCGAGCATCCGTTTCGAGTGACAGGCCACCGTCGCGCGGTCCGGAAAGCGCCATTTCATCTCGGACGGCCCACTTGCGGGAGATCACGTCGATCACAGGCTGTGCATCCGCCGACCCAGCTTGTTATTGCCCGTAAGGCCCCTTTCCGCGTCGCGATGCCTCGGTCGCCCGCCAGATCTCGGTCGTGGCGTCGATCTCCTTGGAGGTCCGTCCGAGGATCAGGCGCAGGAAGAACGGGGACACCGGCCAGGGGATTGAGGCTGTCCGCGGTTCCGTGGGCACCGGGTGTTCCAGAGTTGCCTGGGCGGGAGCCCAGAGGCCCGCGACCGCCCCGAGCACGCGCACGGACTCGGGCTGGAGCGAGGCGAAGCGGTACCACCCCGGCTCGTCTACGAACCGGACCTCGACATCGACAACTACGCGGCACAGATCGCCACCACGTTCCACCTCGCAACCCGCACAAAAGAACCGGAGACGCGGGCAAGCGGCACAACGCAGCCCTGACCTGCCTCGTCAGGCGACGAGCCCGCTTGGCCTGCAACCCTTGGCGGGGACATGGGGAAACCCGCGAACGTGCAGGCGGGGATGCTAGGGAACTGGTGCGGGCTCGCCGCGCTCCGCGCCGCTTGGCCTGCCGAGCGGGGACGGCCACCAGTTCCAGCGGCCGAGCAGGATGACGATGGACGGCACGAGCAGGGTCCGGACGCCGAACGTGTCGAGTAGCACGCCGAGCGCCAGGCCGAGCCCGATCGACTGGAGCTGCCCGCCCATGACGCCGCCGCCCGCGGCCGCGAGCACGGCGAACGTGGCCGCCAGGATCAGTCCGGCCGATGTCACGGTCGGCCCGGTCATGGCGATCGCACGGACGACCGCTTCGCGCAGCGGGAGTTCGCGGGCTTCCTCGCGGATCCGGGTCATGATCAGGATGTTGTAGTCCTCGCCGAGCGCGAGCAGGAAGACGAACATCAGGAACGGGAGCACGAACACCAGGCCGTCCTGCCCGCCGAGCGTGATGACGAGGAACGTGGTGAGCCCGAGGGCGGCGAGGTAGGACGCCGCGATCGTGACCACCAGGTAGACGGGCGCGACGAGGCTGCGCAGCACCAGGCCGAGCAGGACCGCGATCGCCAGCACCGCGACCGGGATGATCCGCACCATGTCGTTGTTGGCGGCGGTGCTGACGTCGTACAGGCCGGCGGCCTGCCCGGCGACGCCGTTGCCGGCGGCGCCGGACGCGGCGGCGGCCGTCGTCAGGGCGGCGCGGACCGCGGGCGTGGCGTTCATCGCCGCGGTGCTCTGCTGCGGCCCGGCGCGTAGCCCGGCCGCGAACCGGACGGTCAGGCCGTCGGCAGCGACGTACTGGGCGGTGGCGCGGTAGGCGTTGTAGGCGCTCGCCGGGATCTCCCCGGCCGCGGCCGCGGGCTCGGCCAGCGGCAGGTTCCGTGGGTCGCCGAGCGTGGCGTGCAGCCGCTGGTAGTCCGCCGGGGCGATCGTGGTCCCGTTCGGGTCGAGCGGTCCGGCCAGGCTGGCGAACAGCCCGGATTTGCCGAGCGACGCGGCGGCTGTCGCCAGGTCCGCCGGATGCTGCCAGGCCGGCGTCGCGTACTGGAGGACCAGGTCGGACGGGCTGGCCGAGGACTGCGGGAAGTCGCTGGCGAGGACGGCGTTGCCCGCCGCTGCGTCCGAGCCGGCGGGGGCGGTCGCCGAGCGGTCCAGGCTCGCGGTCTTGTACGCGGTGGCGGCCAGGGCGAGCACGGCGAAGACCACTGCGCCGGCGCAGAGTACGGCGACCGGGCGGCGCACGGCGCGGGCGGCGACCCGGCCCCACAGGCCGGGACGGTCCGCTGCCGGGCCGAGCGTCCGGCCCGGGAACACCACCCGGGCGCTGACCGCGAGCAGCGCGGGCAGCAGGGTGAGCCCGGCGAGCAGCATGACCGCGACGCCCAGCGCCAGCGGGATGCCGAGGTCGTGGTACAGCCCGAAGCTGCCCAGCAGGAGGGTCAGCAGCGCCAGGATCACCGTCCCGGCCGACCCGGTGATCGACTCGCCGGTCCGCGCGAGGGCGCGGACGACCGCCTCCTGCTCGCCGGTGCCCGAGCGCAGTTCTTCGCGGAAGCGGTAGACGAGGAACAGACCGTAGTCGGTGCCGGCGCCGAGCATCAGCACGGTCAGCAGCGTCTGCGTCACCGAGGAGACCTGCAGGCCGTGCGCGCCGAGCCCGGCGATGAACTTCTCCGAGATCAGCAGCGCCACGACGGCGGGCACGAACGTGATCACCGCCGCCAGCGGCGAGCGCAGCACGATCAGCAGCAGCACGATGATCATCACCACGGAGAGGATCGCGATCCGGTTGGTGGCCTTGTTCCCGCTGGCGTTGTTCGCGGCGTTGGTGGCCGCCTGCCCGGCCAGGTGCAGTTGCAGCCCGGGCGGGGCGCCGGCGTTCGGGAACGTCGCCTGCAGCGAAGCGATGACCGGCTTGAGCCCGGCCACGTCGCTGGTGTCCCGGTTCACGGTCGCGGTGAGCTGGACGGCGTCGCCGCCCGGGGATTCCGCGACGTAGCGTACCGACTGGACGCCCGTGACCTGCTGCGCCAGCCGCGCCTCCCGTTCGATGGCGGCCACGTCCGCGCTGGTCAGCCGGGTGCCTGAGGTCGCGGCGACGATGGTGACCTTGCTCGTGGTGCGGGCGCCGAGCAGCGAGGTGCCGAGGTCTGCGGCCTGGACGCTGCGCGCGCTGCCGGACAGGAACAGGCTGGGGTCGCTGTTGACCTCGCTGCCGAGCGAGGGCAGCGCCACCATCGCCGCGACGAGCGCGACGACCCAGCCGGCGATGACCAGCAGCCGGAACCGGACGACCCAGGCCGCCAGGGCCTCGAAGAACCTCACTGCTGCCCCCGGTTTCGCCGCGCCCGCCCCGCGAGGATGATCCAGGCGATGACGGCCACGACGATGACGGCCACGATGACCAGGATGATCCGCAGGTGGTGGCTGCCGCCGTGACCGCTGCCGCTCGCGAGCGCCTGGCTCGCCAGGCCTGCCATACCATCGAGTAGCATCACGTCGCCCACCCGTCCTTCCGCCTTGCCGCCACCGCCGGGTGGCGCGCGTGTGTCCCTTAACGGCACCCCATCGTTCTCGGGGCGGCGGCCAGGCGGCATCAGGCTGGCGGCTACGGTCTGACCCCGGCTGGCGCGTTAGGCAGCCGGGCCGGCTACATCCGGGGTTGTACTGCCGTCTGCCCGGGAGCGGGCGCGGGGAGAGCGGGCCGTGCGCGGCCGCAGCCGTATCAGGCCTTGACGAGGCCCGACTGGTAGGCGATCACGACGAGCTGGGCGCGGTCGCGGGCAGCGAGTTTGGCGAGGATGCGGCTCACGTGGGTCTTCGCCGTTGAGACGCTCATCACCAGCCGGCCGGCGATCTCGGTGTTGGACAGGCCGGCCGCGATCAGCGCCAGCACCTCACGCTCACGGACGGTCAGCTCCTCGAGCGCCTTCGGCGGGGTGCGCAGCCGGTCGGGCTGGCGGGTGAAATGCCCGATCAGCCGCCGGGTGACGTTGGGTGCGAGCAGCGCCTCGCCGGCCGCGATGACCCGGATGGCGGACAGCAGTTCCTCCGGGGGCCGGTCCTTGAGCATGAACCCGCTCGCGCCCGCGTGCAGCGCGGCGTAGACGTACTCGTCGAGGTCGAACGTGGTCAAGATCAGCACCCGCGACCGCGAGGGGTCGGCGGCGATCAGCCGGGTCGCGTTGATGCCGTCCATGACTGGCATCCTGATGTCCATGAGCACCACGTCGGGCGCGGTCTTCCTGGTGACCGCGACCGCCTCGGCGCCGTCGGCGGCCTCGCCGAGCACGCTCAGGTCGGGCTCGGAGTCGATCAGCAGCCGGAACCCGGCCCGGACGATGGCCTGGTCGTCGGCGACCACCACGCCAATAGTCACGCCACCCGCCCCGCCGCGGCTGGCGCGGCCGGCAGGAACGCCGTGACCTGGAAGCCTTGCCCGGGGAGCGGCCCGGCCTCCAGCGTGCCGCCGAAGATCGCGGCCCTTTCCCGCATGCCCGCGATCCCGTGGCCCCCGGTCCCGGTGCGCGCTGTGACGTCGCCGTCCGCCGGGTCGGCTGGCCCGGCCCACGGGTCCCGGCCGGTGTCGGTCACCCGGATCCGCACCCCGGCGGGGCTGATCCCGACCCGCACCGCCGCCTCCGCACCTGGCGCGTGCCTGACGACGTTGGTCAGCGCCTCCTGGACGATCCGGTACGCGGTCAGTGCGGCGGCCGGCGGCACCGCGGCCGCGTCCCCGGTCAGCACCACGCGAACTGGTATCCGCGCCGTCCGTACCGTCGCCGCGAGGCCGTCCAGGTCGCCGAGGCCGGGCGCGGGGGCGAGCGCCGGATCTGGGGCGGGTACGCCCGCGCCGTCCGTGATGGCGGGGCTTCCGCCGGGCTCGTCGTCGCTGCGCAGCAGGCACAGCACGCGCCGCACTTCATCGAGCGCGCCCCGGCTGGCATCCTCGACCGAGCGCAGCGCCCGCAGCGCTTCGGCGGGCCGGGCCGCTCCGACCTTGCGGCCGACGCCCGCCTGCACGGTGACGACGCTCAGGCTGTGGGCGAGCACGTCGTGCAGTTCCCTGGCGATCCGCAGCCGCTCCTCCGCCAGGGCGTGCCGGCCCCGCTCCGCTTCTGCGCGCTGCCGCTGGGCCTCCTGGTCGGCCAGGCCGGCCTGGTACCGGCGGCGCTCGCGGACCCCGGAGCCCGTGAACCACATCGCGGCGCAGGCCAGCATGCTGTGCAGCATGACGTTCTGGGTGTGCGCGGTGGCCGCCGCGGTGAGCAGCCCGGCGAAGATCGCGCCCTCGGCCGCCACGAGGGAGGCGACCGCCCTCAGCCGCGGCAGCCGCACCGCCGCCATATAGCTGGCCATGCCAAGCATCACGTCACTGGTCAGCGGTGCCCGCCCGACCGCCGTCAAGGCGGCGACGGCCGTGGTGACCACCGCCAGCACGGGCAGCGGCCACAGCCGCCGGACCGCGACCGGGAGCGAGGCGGCGACAGACGCGGCCGCCACCCCCGCCGTCGGCATGACGAAACGCGGGCCGTGCCACACTCGCAGGCCGAACGCGATCACGAGGATAGCGAGCACCGAGGCCGCGACGTCGATCGCCAGCCACTGCCGCGGGGTGACCCGGTAGGTCAACGGCGGCCTCGGTGCCTCGCTCAGGTGGTCACTGCCAGGCATGACCACAGACTAGTTTCCCTGCTGGCCCGCCGCGTCAGTCCATGGGCGGACCGTCCCTACATCCGGGGATGTACGGGCCAGGGTGAGCTGCCCGTCCCGCATCAGCCCGGTCCGCTGGGCGCGGGCCGCCACGACGCTGTCATGGGTGACCACGACCATCGTCAGGTGCCGTTCGCGCCATACGCGTTCCAGCAGCGCGATGATGTCGTCCCTGGTGTCCTCGTCGAGGTTGCCGGTCGGTTCGTCGGCGAGCAGCACGGCCGGCTCCTTGACCAGGGCGCGGGCGATCGCCACCCGCTGCTGCTGGCCGCCGGACAGCTCCGCGGGCAGGTGGCCCGCCCGGTCGGCGAGCCCGACGGCGGCCAGCGCCCCGGCGGCCCGCCGCCGCCGCTCCGCGCCGCGCACCCCGAGCGGCGCCAGGGCCGTTTCGACGTTCTCCGTCGCGCTCAGCGTCGGGATGAGGTTGAAGGCCTGGAACACGAACCCGATCAAGCGCGCCCGGACCCGCGTCACGGCGGTCTCAGACAGCCGTCCCAGGTCCCTGCCCTCAAGTTCCACCGTTCCCCCGGTGGGGCGGTCGAGGCCGCCCATGATCTGCAGCAGCGTGGACTTGCCCTGCCCGGTCGGCCCGCGGACCGCCAGCCAGCCGCCGTCGGGGACCTCAAGGCTGACGCCGCGCAGGGCGTGCACCGCCCCGTGGCCGTACTCTTTCGTGACTCCGGAAAGCCGGTACATCGTCTCACTCCACCTTCGCCAGGGCCGCCGCCGGGCGCAGCCGCGCCGCCCGCCAGCCGCCGAACATCCCGGCGAGCAGGCCGCCGGCCACCGCGAGCACCACGGCGAGCACGATCGCGCTGAGCGTGACCGGCGCGGTCAGCGTCACGTAGACCGTGTGCGCCCCGGCGCTGCTGACCTGCTGCGCCAGTTTCCCGGTGACCCCGGGGAACGCGGTGGAACCGGAAGGCGCTCCCACGACGGCCGAGAGTTTCGGCGCGAGCTTGTCGATCAGCGCGGCGCCGGCGAATCCCAGGGCGACCCCGGCCGCCCCGCCGGCGATGCCGATCACCAGGGACTCGCCCACCACCTGGCCGACGATCCTGCGGCTGCGCCAGCCGAGCGCCTTGAGCGTGCCGAACTCCCGCACCCGCCGGGCCACAGCCGCCATCGTCAGCAGGATGGCCAGCCCGAACGCCGCGACGAGGACCGCGACCGACAGCCACTTGCCGAGGTTGTCAGCCAGGCTGGCGGCGCTCCCGACCGACCCGGTGACCTGGCTGGCCAGGTTACTCGCGTCCGTCACCGTCGCAAACGGCAGCAGCCTGGTGAGCTCCTGCTGCACAGCCGGGATGTTAGCCGCGCTGTCGGCGGAGACGTAGATCGTGTTCACCTGGTTGGTCAGCCTGGCCGACCCGGTCGCGCCGATCTGCTGGGCCTTCGCCAGCGGGATGTACAGGTCAGGCGGGGTGCCGCCTTGCGGGACGCTGACGATGCCGATGATCTTGAAGCTCGTGTTGCCGACATCGACGGTCGACCCGGTCTTGAGTTTCTCCGCGGTCGCGTAGCCGGAATCGGCCAGCGCGACGTCCGACGTGGCGTCCGCCTGGCTGAAGTTCCTGCCCGCCGTCACGGTGGCGGAGCTCAGCGGTCCCGGGCTGCTGTGCGCCACGCCGACACCGTCCACGGTGAAGGTGTTGCTTGTGAAGCTTGAGCTGAAGCTGCTCGCGCCCTGACCCGCGATGATGGCCGGAACCGTCCCGGTCACCGTGACATCGGTCAGCGACAGCGCCCCAGTGGCGGCGGTGACGTGCTGCTGCCGCGATACCCCCGCGAGCTGGGCGGCGGTCAGCGTCCCGTACTGCGTGTTCTCCAGCTCATTGTCGTTGATCTTGGTGCCGGCCGCGATCTGGCCGCTGCGCACCTGCTTGATCTGCTGCTTGAAGCCGAACGACAGCCCGGAGCCCGCCCCCTGCTTCGGCGGCTGGGTAACCGTGAGGTCGGTCCCCACGCCGTACAGCGAGTGCAGCACCGCGGCCTGCGCGTTCTGCACCCCGGTGGCAGCCGAGGTCACCGTGATCACCAGCCCGATCCCCAGCGCCAGGCCCAGCGCGATGAACGCCGCCTGGCGGATACGGCGGCGCAGTTCGCGCCGCAGGTATGTCCAAAACACCGCTGCTCCTCCCGGGCACCCTGACTCGGAAGAGGGGCCCAGGCACAAGGGATAGCCCTCGCCGCCGCCGCTGCCGTCAGCCCGGCGGACCGTTTTCCGGTCTGCCCCCGGCGGTAGCCCCGCGGTCCGCTACACCTGCGGACGTACTTGATCGACCAAGGGCCGCCGGCGACCTGCTGCGCGCACCCCAGCGGCCATGCGGCGTTCGTCGCGTCATAAACGCGCGCTGCCTCGCCCTTGTCCTGGAGCTGCCGGATGGCTAGCTCGGCGTGGTCGTTATGCGTGCTTCAGGGACTGCCGGGGCGCTGGGGGTGTACCAGTCCGGCCTGGTAGGCGAATATGACGGTCTGTACCCGGTCGCGGAGGCTCAGCTTGGCGAGGACCCGGCCGAGGTGGCTTTTGACGGTGGCCTCGCTGACGTGGAGGGCGGCGGCGATCTCGCTGTTGGACATTCCCTCGGCGACGTGGACCAGGACCTGCCGTTCGCGGCTGGTCAGCTGGTCCAGGGCGGGGCTGCCCTGAGGCTCACTGCTGCGCAGGTCGGGCAGGAGGCTGGCGAAGTTGTCGAGGAGCCGGCGGGTGACGCCGGGGGCGATGACGGCGTCGCCGCCGGCGACGGCGCGGATGGCGTCGGCGAGGTCGGCGGGGCGGGCGTCTTTGAGCAGGTAGATCCACTGGTCGTCCGATCCGGACAGGATCCACATAGCCTCGGCGACGGCGAATGCCGGGTTGATCACCCGCGCAGGGGGCAGCGGCACCACCGGGACGCCGATGCAGAAGGTCCGCCTTTCCAGCGCCCAGGCCCATATCCTGCTCTCCGACACCGGCACCCGCGCCCGGGACTGATCCTGCTCGACGAGACTGCCCGGCTCGCGCTGGACAACGGCCTGTCGCACCAGCTGCGGTCCATCGAGTCCATCCGCATGGATGCGCTCGCCGAGGCCCGGTGATGCCCCTGGCAGAGAGGAATCCGTTGAGCACCGCACACGCCGCCACCAGCCAGCACCACGCCGACGCAAAGCTGATCTGGGACTACCACCAGCTCGGGCACCAGCTACGGCCCTGCTCAGCCGG
>Ga0307478_10004139_pt1 | contig 10425 bp, 10 predicted proteins | sample atmos_gasesECM4C_2_FD_203713 | JGI IMG/M metagenome (GOLD analysis project Ga0307478, IMG submission 203713) | Hardwood forest soil microbial communities from Morgan-Monroe State Forest, Indiana, United States - atmos_gasesECM4C_05 | ecosystem: Environmental > Terrestrial > Soil > Temperate...
CGCCATCCTTTCGCTGTTTCCGTACGCCCTTTACAGGAAGTCCCTTACCGTCTGGATCTTCATCGCGATGGTGGCGGGTGTTGCGATAGGCCACGATTGGCCACGGACCGCGATGCATCTGCAAGTCCTCGGCTTGATCTTCCTCAGGTTGATCAAAACGATCGTCGCGCCACTCATTTTTGCAACGCTGGTCAGCGGGATTGCGGGGCATTCCAGTCTCAAGAAGGTGGGGCGCCTCGGCATCAAGGCGATCCTCTACTTCGAGTTCGTAACAACATTGGCGCTGATCATCGGATTGGCGGCGATCAACCTGAGCAAGGCAGGTGTTGGCGCAAACGTGTCGGCGCCGGGCGCGGGGTCGCTGCAAGTCCAGAAGCTTAGTGCAACCGAGACGATTCTTCACGTGTTTCCGGAAAACCTGGCCAAATCTATAGCCGAAGGCCAAATTCTGCAAGTTGTTGTGTTCAGCATTCTTTTCGGGATTGCGCTGGCGATGGTACGTGAGGATCGACGCCGGGCGATGTTGAACTTCACCGAAAGCCTTGCTGAGACCATGTTCAAGTTCACGAACCTGGTGATGTACTTTGCCCCCATCGGTGTGGGGGCTGCCGTCGCCTATACCGTCGGCAGCACTGGGCTAACCGTACTGCTGAATCTCGCAAGGTTGCTCGTGACGTTATATGCGGCCCTGCTCGTCTTTGTTCTCGGAGTCCTCTTGCCGATTGCGCTGGTGGCGCGAATTCCTCTGCGGCGCTTCGTCGCGGCAGTCGCCGAGCCCTTTACCATCGCTTTCGGAACTGCGAACTCGGAGGCGGCGCTGCCTCGCGCCATGGAGGCGATGGAGGAGATCGGAGTTCCTCGCGAGATCGTCGCCTTTGTCATGCCCACGGGCTACAGCTTCAATCTGGACGGAAGCACTCTTTACCTGTCGATGGCCTCAGTCTTCATAGCGCAAGCCGCTGGCATTCACATGAGTATTGGCCAGCAGGTTGTGATGCTGTTGACCCTCATGCTGACCAGCAAAGGAGTGGCCGGCGTGTCCCGTGCGTCGATCGTGATTCTGTTGGGAACGGTGGGATCTTTTGGCCTGCCGGTGGAACCAGTGTTTGTGCTGCTGGGAATTGATCAACTCATGGATATGGCACGCACTTCGGTGAATGTTCTGGGCAACTGTCTCGCCACAGTCGTGGTCGCACGGTGGGAAGGACAATACCCCGCGCAATCGAATGCCATGGTTTTACAGGATGCGAGCGTAGCCCCGGCAGTCAGCCCGACGCCGTACGAATAAAAATCGTGAACGCGAGTTCGTCTCAAGTGCAATATCGTGGACGTCTGGCGCCTTCTCCGACCGGGCTTCTGCATCTGGGCCACGCTCGGACTTTTGCGATCGCAGCACAGCGGGCCCGAGATCATGCCGGAACCCTGATTCTCCGCAACGAAGATCTCGACCCGCAGCGCTGCCGCCCAGACTTCGTTAATGCCATGTACGAGGACTTGCGCTGGCTCGGTATCGTCTGGTCCGAAGGACCTGACTGTGGCGGACCTTACGGCCCTTACTCACAGAGCGAGCGGCGATCCTTGTACTTGAACGCCTGGCACAAGCTACGCGACGGCGGGTACATCTATTCGTGCAGTTGTTCTCGCAAAGATCTCGCCGCAGTTGCGACGGCGCCGAACGATGCGGATGACGAACCGATCTATCCGGGGACGTGCCGTTCGAGAAGCGATGCCACACAATTCGACGCGCCCGCTGGCAACAATTGGCGCTTCCGGGTTCCCGAACAAGAACCCGTCTCTTTTACTGACTTGAACTTCGGAGAACAGAGCTTCGTTGCCGGAAAGGATTTCGGCGATTTCGTCGTTTGGCGCCGGGATGATGTCCCGTCGTACCAATTGGCCGTCGCGGTCGACGATGCGCTGATGCGGATCAGCGAAGTGGTTCGTGGCGCCGACCTATTGAAATCGACGGCGCGACAGATCCTGCTGTTTCGAGCCCTCGGCTTCTCTCCGCCTGCGTATTACCACTGCGGCCTGGTTCGTGACCCCACTGGTAGCCGCATGGCGAAGCGCCACGATGCTGCCAGCATTCGTCAACTTCGGGAGAATGGGCAAACCCCGGAACAACTTCTCGAAACTGCCGACCTCCTCGTTGGATAGACCTTCAGCCTTGAAGTCTCGTTTCAAATCAAAAGGCGCTCCGAAAACTGGACGCCGTCAAACAATCACCTGACTCGCATTCAGAAAAGCGCCGTCGGCCGCCGGCTCCAATCCTTGCCTTTTTCCTTCGCGGCTCCTTCCATGTCCTTCATATACGCGCCCGCTTGGGTAAGCACGTGATGAAGATCGTTTCCAATGCTGATGAAGGTGAAACCTTTGTCGAGGAATTCGCCAACGCGGGAAGTTCCGAAAAGAAAGAGACCCAGAATCACGTTGTTCTTGCGCGCATGGTCAACGAGTTTCTGCGTGGCAGCGCCTAACTCCGGCGACGTGTACATGTGGGGGAATTCGTATTTCTCGTAGAGGCCCATCGACATGCAAAGATCGTTCTGCCCCAAAAAGAGAATATCGACGCCCGGCACCGCGGCAATCTCGGCAATGTTATCGATGCACGATGCCGTCTCGACCTGCATTGCCACGATGCCATTGTTGTTAAAGTTTCCCGCATAGCCCAGCAGGCCGGCGCGGTTCATACTCCGTTGCGGAAAATACACCGAGCGCGTCCCCGTCCGCGGATACTTGGTGCAACTGACGGCCTGGCGCGCTTCCTCAGCAGTATTAATGTAGGGCACGAGGACGCCGTCGGCGCCCAGATCCAGCGCTTGTTGAATTCCGGGACGGTCGTCGTAGCCGCCAACCCGCACGATCGACTTCGCGCCACCATTGGCGATACCTGAAAGCATCGCTGATAGCTTTTCGTAACCCATCGGACCATGTTGCGTGTCGACCAGCAGCCAATCGTAGCCGCTGTGCGCCAGTTGTTCGGCAACGGTTGGGCTGTGCGCGTTGAGGAACAGCCCCATCTTCGGCTTTCCTTCCCGCAACTGCTTCTTGAAATCGGCGCCACTCAGCGTGGCTTCGGGCATAGAACATTCCTCCTGAAGGTGTGAAAGTTTTCTAGTGTACTCCGGAAGTCGCGGGCCATGTTTCAGGCGTGTGTAAATTCACAGTTTCGAGTGTCCCGCAGTCATGTTCTCGCGACTATAATTTTCGGCACCAGATGCCGTGTTGCAGGAGACGAGTTATGCGTTGGACTCCAGGCGGAAGAAGTGATGACCTCGAAGACCGTCGTGATGAAGGTGGTTCCGGCATTGGCGGAGTACACATTGGCATTGGTGGATTCCTGATACTTCTTGTTTTGAGTCTTGTGTTCAAACGGGACTTTTTCTCTCTGGTCGGAGGTCAGGGTGTCTCGACCGGCCCGGCAGTAAGTCAATCCGATCCCCAGCGCGACGCGCGTGAGGAACCTGTCGTGCAGTTTGTCTCCTTCGTGCTCGACGACACGCAAAAGACTTGGGCGCAGATTTTGCAGGCGAAAGGAATTCCATACCAGCATGCCAAGCTTGTATTGTTTCGCGACGCAACCTACTCGGGTTGTGGCTCGGCGCAGTCTGCAACGGGACCGTTCTACTGTCCGGCGGATCAGAAGGTGTACATTGACCTCGGCTTTTACGATGAACTGCAGCGGCGCTTCGGAGCTCCAGGTCAATTTGCTCAAGCCTACGTTCTCGCCCATGAATTGGGACATCACGTGCAGAACCTGCTGGGAATCGAACGCAAGGTCCGCGGCCTGCAAAGTCAAAACCCCGGTGCGGGGAACGCGCTCTCCGTTCGGCTGGAACTGCAGGCCGATTGTTTCGCGGGAGTCTGGGCCAAGTCGACACAACAGCGCAATCTGCTTGAGAGCGGAGATGTGGAAAGCGCTCTCGGCGCTGCGGCCGCAGTTGGCGATGATCGATTGCAACGCATGTCACGCGGCCAAGTCAGCCCTGACTCATTTACCCACGGTTCTTCCGCACAACGGGTCGAGTGGTTTCAACGGGGCATGACCGGAGGGACAGTCGAGTCCTGCAATACATTCCAGTAATACAGCATGGAATCAATGTAAGTAATTGGAAACAATGTTGATGATTGCGCGTCGCCATATTGGGCTCGTCCCGGTGCGAGGGGGCGTGATCTGACATACCTCCCTGCCTTTTTCTGGTTCCTCTTATACTTAATTCTGCCTGGGTTGTGCCGTCTGCTTTCCTCCCAGCTCTGCAATTCCACGGGGAAATTCTCCGGTCGAACCCATGCAAGGAAGTGAAAAATCACGAGCGCAGTTGCAGGAGATTTTAGGTAAACCTATTCGAGAGCTGGGGCTGAAACTCGAAGGGTCCCCGATTGAGCGTTTTGTTCACCAGTTGTACGACGAACTCGGCCGTAAGGGTCTCGCGAAATTTCGTCCCGCCTGTTATCTCACCGATGAGTGGGGTTGCCCTTCGGGTGAACCCGTAATTGGAATTCCTTTTTACCTGGCGAATCCCGACCTGGCTCTGCTCGAGAAAGACATGAACGATCTCGAAGACAAACGCGAGATCATGATGTACCTCAGACACGAAGCAGGGCACGCCTTCAACTACGCCTACAAGCTCTATCGAACTCCCGAGTGGAAAGAACTGTTTGGGCCATTTCGCCGGCGCTATCTCGACAACTACCGGCCGGTTCCGTTTTCCCGCAACTTTGTCCGGCATCTTGCGGGCTGGTATGCGCAAAAGCATCCAGATGAGGATTTCGCGGAAACCTTCGCCGTCTGGCTGACTCCGCGCAGTGGTTGGCGCAAGCGTTATCGCGGATGGGGCGCCATGCCCAAGTTGCGCTACATGAATCGCATTGCCCGTGAACTTGGTCAGGTCGATCCCGTGCGGCGCCGTGGCTACCCCGATATCACCGTCGATGAAATGGAGTCGACGGTTGCGGACTTTTATCGTCAAACCGTTCCTGAAACGACCCCGGTTGGGGACTTGGCGCTGGACGCTGATCTGTTGGACATTTTCAATGTATCGAAGCGTCAGAAGAAGACGGTTCGTCCGGCGCTGGATTTTGTTCAACAACACCGTAAAGCGTTGGTCGACAAGGTTACCTATTGGACTGGCGTGCAGCGTCCCATGGTGAAGCAACTGGTGGACCTCATCGAAAAACGAATCGGCGAACTAGGTTTGCGGGCCGACACGCGGAGGGAAGCAGAGCATCTCGCGGAACTAACCGTGTACACGACGACGCTCGCCACCAACTACATGACTCGCGGAAAATTCGTCCAGCCGTGATTTTTCTGGCGATTGTGCGTTTATGATGAGTAGTACACACACAATTGCAGGACGGAATCGCCCATGAAAATTGCGGTGCTCTATGACGTGTGGGAAGAGGAAGGTGCGGTCGTTGAGCCGCCCGAGCCCAAAACTCCCGCGCGCAAGACAAAGTCCCGTAAAAAAAAGAAGAAACGAGAAAAGGAAGATCGGGAAGAGATCTTCGAAGCGCTCGAGAAGTTGGGCCACGAACCTTCCTACCAGGTGCTCGATGGCAGCCCCCAGTGCCTGACGTCTCTGGCAAAGTGCGAAGCCGATCTGATCTTCAATCTTACCGAGTCCTTCGCCGGCGACGACACGAAAGAGATGCACGTCGCGGCCTATCTCGATCTACTTGGGCTCCGCTATACCGGCGCTGGTCCCCATGCCAGTTTTCTTGCGCAGGACAAAGGCATTGCCAAGAAGATGTTTGCGTTTCACGGCATTCGCACGCCGTATTTCGCCACCTCGTACCGCGGCACCATCGAGCACGCGCACGACATCGCGTTCCCCCTTATCGTCAAGCCATTGGCGGAAGATGGTTCGATCGGCATCAATTCCAACGCGGTCGTCGATAGCGTGAAGGAACTCATGGAGCGCGTGCAGTATATCCAGGATGAATTCGACTCGCCCGCGATCATTGAGGAATACATCGAGGGCCGCGAAATCTACGCCGCGATCCTAGGTAGCTACGAATACGCCCAGGCGCTTCCCTTGGTGGAGCTTGATTTCTCCAAGCTTCCGAAAGGTACTCCAAAAATTGCCAGCTACGACGTCAAGTTCGAAAAAGACGCCGAAGCGTACAAGCTCACCAAGTCGAATATCGCCGAAGATCTGGATGAAGAGACAATCGCGCGTCTCAACGAGACAGCGCTTGCGGCCCACCGTGCTGTGAAGTTGAGAGACTACGGGCGCATCGATATGCGTCTCTCTCCCAAGGGCGAGGTCTATGTTCTGGAAGCGAATCCGAATCCGTGGCTCTCGAGCAAACAGGAATTTGCCATGGCGGCCAAGGCCTCGGGCCGTTCCTATTCCCAGCTCATCGGGGAAATCGTAGAACTGGCGATGGAACGCTACCGTCCACGCAACTGATGCCGTTCGACAGAGGGTGCTCTCTCCAGTCGCATCTGCCCGGTGTAGATGGCCATTCCAACTACCGCGTCAATGCCCAGCTCGTGAAGCAGGTCGACCTCTTCCTGGCTTCGGATACCTCCCGCGACAATGAGTTGCCGCGTCGTGACGGCGCGCAGCGAGCGGACAGTCTCAATCGGAATTCCTTGCAAGAGACCCTCCGTGTCGATGTGCGTGTATAAGAACGAAGTGCAGTAGGGTTCAAGCGCCCGCATCATCTCGGCGGGCGAGATGTCGGTCAGCGAGTGCCAGCCTTTGATCGCGACCTTTCCCTTCTTCGAATCCACCGCAAATGTCAGCTTTTCTGGCGTGACTTCATTGGCAAATCGCGCAGCGGCCTCGCGATCGATCTGACCCTGTTTCACAAGAACCGATCCCAAGATGATCCGTTTTGCTCCGCGGGCCAGAATTTCGATCGCATCTTCTGTGCTCCGAATTCCGCCGCCTACCTGGCAGGGCAGACGATCGGTGAAATGCGACAACAGTGCCCGATTGTTTCCGCTTCCGATCGCGGCGTCGAGGTCAATGACCTGTACCAGCGGGTAGTTTGAGAAAAGCGCGATCCATGGCTCGAAATCGGTGAATTCGAGCGCCTTCTTTTTACCCTGGACGAGTTGAACGATCTTCCCGCCCATGAGGTCGATGGAAGGAATCAGCATGGCCACCTCATCGGAACGCCCGCCTGCGCCAGCGTCTGCTTGAGTTCGGCGATCTCGGTCAGCCCATAATGCAGGATCGATGCGGCGAGCGCGGCATCGGCATGGCCTTCCTGAAAAATCGTAATGAAATGGTCGGCAGAGCCTGCGCCACCCGACGCGATCACTGGAATGCGAACGCTGTCAGAAATCACGCGAGTCAGCTCGCAGTCGAATCCTGCGCCGGTCCCATCGCGATCCATTGACGTAAGAAGAATCTCTCCGGCGCCCCGGGATTCAGCCTCTTTTGCCCACGCGCACGCATCGCGTCCCGTTGCGGTGCGGCCACCCCGAGAAAAAACTTCATAGCCGTCGTTGTCTTTTCTCTTTGCGTCAATGGCGACAATCACCGCTTGCGAGCCGAAGCGGTCGGCGATGCAACTGATCAAGCCCGGATCCGAAAGAGCAGCGGAATTAATACTGACTTTATCGGCTCCCGAGTCGAACACTGCCGCTGCGTCGTGCAGGGAGCGAATTCCGCCGCCCACTGTAAACGGAATGAACAAGCGCTGGGCGGTTCGCCGCACAGTGTCGAGCAGCGTGGCACGTTTTTCCGCTGTGGCCGAGATGTCCAGCAGAACGATTTCGTCGGCACCCGCGGCGCTGTGAGCCTCTGCGAGATCTGCGGGATCCCCTGCATCTTTGAGATTCAGGAACTGCACGCCCTTGACGACACGACCGCCATCGACGTCGAGGCAGGCAATGATGCGTTTCGTCAACATGGCAAGCCACAGAAGTTTTCGAGCAATTTCCTCCCGACTGCGCCGGATTTTTCCGGATGGAATTGCACGCCAAATACCTGACCTTGTTCCACCGCCGCCGAGAAGACGCCGCCGTACTCACAGGTCGCCACTGTCTGCTCGACAATCGGTGCACGGTACGAGTGGGTGAAGTAGACGAATGCTCCCTGTGCAATGCCGCTGAACAACCGCGATGCCGGACTTACGGCGAGCTCGTTCCAGCCAACGTGTGGCGCCTTGACGTCCTCGGGGAAGCGTTTGCACTCTCCCGAGAAAAGTCCAAGCCCTTCGACTTCTGAAGCTTCGCTGCTGGATTGAAACATCCATTGCATCCCCAGGCAGATTCCCAGGACTGATTTTCCCTCAGCTATCGCTTCTTCGACCGCTTTCCCGGCCCCAGTGATGTTTAAGCCCGCCGTTGCCGCAAAGTGTCCGACGCCGGGAACGACGATCTTATCGGCACTCGCGATCTGACCCGGATCGGAGGTGATCAGCGCATCCATCCCAAGGGCAGCGAACGCTTTCTTCACCGATGCCAGGTTTCCAGCGCCGTAGTCGACGATCGCAATATTCACAACAACCCCTTGGTGCTTGGGATGAATTCGGCCATGCGAGGATCCTGCCAGCAGGCCGCGCGCGCCGCTCGAGCAAAAGCCTTGAACAGCGATTCGATCTTGTGATGATTCGAGCGGCCATACAATACGCGCGCGTGCACGGTAGCTCGCGCGCCGCGCCCGAATCCCTCAAAGAAGTCGTGCACCAGTTCTGCTTGCAAATCTCCTACAAAGCGGACCCGGACCTTAGTATCGACCGTGACGGAAGTGCGCCCGCAAAAATCCACGGCCGCGAGACCGAGTGTTTCGTCCATCGGCATAAGGAAATAGCCGGCCCGCAGGATGCCTTTCTTGTTGCCCAGGGCCTTATCGAATGCTTCGCCCAACACGATCCCGGTGTCCTCCACCGTGTGATGCTGATCGACATCCAGATCGCCTCGGGCGCTGAGGTCCAAATCAAAGGCACCGTGGTGCGCAAACAATTCCAGCATGTGATCGAAGAATCGGATTCCAGTCGAGATCTTGTATTGCCCCTTGCCGTCGACGTTCAGACGCGCATCGATATCGGTCTCCTTCGTGGGCCGGTGCACACGCGCCTTTCTCATCCCCGCACCTCCTGGCGCACCGCACCGATTTCGTACAGAATCTCGCGGAGAATTGGCAGCAGGTGCTCGGTTTGCTCCAACGAACCCAAAGTAATCCGCACGCACCCCTCACATCCCGGATCACGCGATCGGTCGCGCACCAGGATGCCGAATTCCCGCATTCGCTGGATAAAGGCCGAATTTGCTTCGCCCAATCGCAGCAACACAAAGTTTGCGCGGCTCGGCCAGAACGGCACGCCCATACGTTGCAGTTCGTCTTGCAATTGCTGACGTCCTTGGCGTACCTCCTGCACGTAATTGTTAACGTATGCCTCATCGGCCAGAGCTTCCGGCAAACAGAGCAAGGCAACACTATTGACGTTGTACGGCGAGGCGACCTTGCGCACGGCGGCAATCTGCTGCGTGTTGCCCATGAGTACACCGATACGCAGCCCAGCGAGTCCGTGAGCCTTCGAGAAGGTCCGAGCGACGAACAGGTTCGGTAGTTCTCGCCACTTCTTCAGCAGGGATTCTTCGTGAAACTCAAAGTAGGCTTCGTCTACCAACACGGCAGCATTCGGAGCGGAGCGGGCAACCAGAACAAGATCGTTTAAGGCCGCCGCGGCCCCGGTGGGATTGTTCGGGTTTGCGATTGCGATCAAACGTGTCGAGGGCGTGAGATGACGAAGCAGAGTATGCGTTGGAAATGAGAAGTTCGCGCCAGCTGGAACCTTGACCACTCGCGCTCCCGGTGCGGAAGCAAAGATTTCGTACATCGAAAATGTCGGCACAACAACCAGGGCTTCGTCGCCCGGCTCCAGGTAGGTTTCGCAGAGCAAGTGGATTGACTCATCGACCCCATTTGTGAGCAGGAGTTCTTGGGGCTTTACCGTCAGATGCTGCGCAACCAGTGCCTCGACGGGTTCCCGTTCGGGATAGCGCGCCAGATCTTCGACGTCGACACTTCGCAGCCGCTCCAACACCCGCGGCGAACAACCGACAGTGTTCTCATTGAAGTCGAGCCGCAAGCCGGTTCTGCCACTGAGGGGAGGGTGATAGGTCGGCAAGCTACGAACCGCTTCTCTTGGATTAAGCACGAGGACACCTCACGCGGATCGAATCCGCGTGTGCTCTCAAACCTTCGGTCTCGGCAAGAAACGCAACCGTTGGCGCAATTCTGTTGAGCCCGGCCTTTGTCAGCTGCTGTACGGTGATGACCTTCACGAAATCGTGCACGCTTAATCCGCCTCGAAAGCGTGCGACTCCTCCGGTGGGCAACACATGGTTCGGGCCCGACGCGTAATCGCCCGCCGCCTGCGCGGAATAGTCCCCAACGAAAATCGATCCAGCGCTGTGAATGAACGGCACGTCGTCCGCGCCAACCGTGACGTGTTCAGGGG
>Ga0307478_10004140_pt1 | contig 10425 bp, 7 predicted proteins | sample atmos_gasesECM4C_2_FD_203713 | JGI IMG/M metagenome (GOLD analysis project Ga0307478, IMG submission 203713) | Hardwood forest soil microbial communities from Morgan-Monroe State Forest, Indiana, United States - atmos_gasesECM4C_05 | ecosystem: Environmental > Terrestrial > Soil > Temperate...
GCGCGCTGGCCGGCAAATTCGGGCAGCGAAAATAGGGTGCGATCGCCAAGAGCGCCCGCTCCAGCTGGTCATCCCCGGCGAAAACGGCTGTCTAAGACTGCCCCCTGCTAAGCTTCCGAAACTGCTGCACAAGGGGCAAGCGGCTGGCTGACGACTGGAGAGGATGGTAGTATATATGCTACCATCAAAATGATGGTGGAGATCGGAGAATATCGCGACCGCGACGGTCGCAACCCGTTTCGAGAATGGGTCGACGCGCTGGACTTTGCGCCAGCCCAGAGGGTGGCAAAGGCGCTCTATCGCTTGGGCTTGGGTAATTTCTCCAACATCAAGAGTGTTGGAGCTGGTGTTCTGGAGTGCAAGATCCATTTCGGTCCGGCTACCGGGTTTATTTTGGAAAAGACGGCGAAGAGGTCGTGATCCTCTTGGGTGGCGGAACGAAAGAGAGGCAGCAGAACGATATCGTGCGGGCACTCGGCCGTTGGGAAGACTACAAGCAGAGGAAGAAGCAGCGGAAAGAAGAGGAATGAAATGGCTTTGACGAGCGACTTTAGAGAAGGTGTTCAAGCGCGGATGAGACGGGAGCCCGCCTTTCGACGTGGGATGCTGAGCGAGGCTATCGAAAGCTTGCTGTCGGGTGAGGTGGCGCTGGCGAAGGAGATCCTGCGTGACTATATCAATGCGACGGTTGGATTTCCCAAGCTGGCCGCGGCGACCAAGATCCACGTGAAAACGATTCACCAGATGTTTGGGCCGAAGGGGAATCCGACGGCGAGCAGACTGTTTGAGATTGTCGCGTATTTGCAAGAGGCGGAAGGGGTGCGCTTCGAGGTGCGGCCCGTGCGGGCGGCTTTGCGTTCGAAAAAACGAAGACTGCCGCGGGGAAGAGAGGGCGATGCTTCGGCCGCGATGGGGCGTTGATGCGGCCCGGGGCTGCTGGGCGCAAGGGCTATTGACAGGGGATATGCAGGCCTGTATTGTCCGCGACAGCAAGTAGCAAAGGTCGGTAACACTGCTTATGCGCCAAGAGCCTTCCCAGCGCGGCGGTGCAGGTCCCGGGTCTTTCCCTGCGTGGCGTCGATTTGTGTGTATTCCTGAAAACCAGCACTGTGAAATTCGGCATTGTGAAATTCAAAACGGTGAAATTCAACTCCGGAGGTGGACTGTGTCTCTGCGCCGGCTTTCCCTGATTGCTGGGCTAATTTTGCTTGGAGCGACGGTGTACCGCGTGGCGTCGAGCAGCGCGGATGAATGGATGCCGATTTCGCCGGACGAATTGAAGATGACGAGCGTGCCGGAAGCTCCCGGAGCGCCAGCGATCTATTTATACCGGCAGGTGGATCGCAACGACGACCTATCGACCGAGTACAACTACGTACGAGTCAAGATATTGGCCGAAGAGGGGCGAAAGTACGCGGACGTGGAGATACCTTTCTTCAAGGGGGCGGGAGACATCCGTCAAATTAAGGCGCGAACGATCCGACCGGATGGCACGATTGCTGGATTCGATGGGAAGGTCTACGAAAAGACGATTGTCAAAGCGAAAGGGGTGACGTATCTGGCGAAGACGTTCACGCTGCCCGACGTGCAGGTAGGAAGCATCATCGAGTATCACTTCATGAAAAATTGGGACCCATCCATTTATTTCAAGGAGTCCGAGTGGTTGTTGAGCGATGAACTGTTCACGAAGGACGCGAAGTTTTCCCTGAAACCGCTTTCCGGCTACGCGATTCGCTGGGGGTGGCCGCGCGGGCTTCCGGACGGGACTCCAGTCCCGAAGGATGAGCACGGGGCGATTCGCACGGAAGCGCATAACATACCGGCGTTTCAGATCGAAGATTTTATGCCGCCGGCCAACGAGTTGAAGTATCGGGTGGAGTTCATCTACACGCAGGAAAACGACGAGAAAGAGCCGGAGAAATTCTGGAAGAAAGAAGGCAAGAAGCTCAACGACGCAGTAGAGAACTTCGCTGGGAAGCGGAAGGCGATGGAGCAGGCAGTAACACAGATCGTGTCTCCAAGCGATTCGCCGGAAGTGAAAGCACAGAAGATTTACGCGAAGGTGCAGCAGCTGCGCAATTTAAGCTATGAGGCCGAAAAAACAGAACAAGAGGCGAAGCGGGCGAAGCAGAAAGATACCAATAGCGTCGAGGACGTTTGGAAACACGGATACGGCGACGGGAGACAGCTCGACTGGCTGTATTTGGGGCTAACGAGAGCGGCGGGGATCGAAGCGTACCCCGTGCTGACATCGAGGCGGAACGACTATTTTTTCCAGCCGCGCATGATGAACCCGAATCAACTGAACGACAACGTCGTGCTACTGAAGCTGAATGGCAAAGACGTCTACTGCGATCCCGGAACCGCATTCACACCATTTGGACTCTTGCCGTGGTCGGAGACGGCCGTGGCGGGATTGAAGCTGGACAAAGAAGGCGGAAGCTGGGTCACAACGAGCCTGCCGGAGAGCGGAGTCTCGAAGATTGAACGCAAAGCCGATTTGAAGTTAGGAGACGACGGGACTCTGGAAGGGAAGGTCAAGATAACGTTCACAGGATTGGAGGCTGTGTACCGGCGGATCGAGCAGCGAAATGAAGACGAAGCAAGCCGGAAGAAATTTTTGGAGGATCAGCTGAAAGAGTACATCCCCGTGGGAATCGACGTGGAATTGACGAACAAGCCAGATTGGACGAGTTCGAACGAGAAGCTAGTGGCGGAGTTCGACGTGAAGGTGCCAGGCTGGGCATCGGGAGCGGGAAGGCGCGCAATGCTTCCTGTGGGCCTGTTCAGCGCGACAGAGAAGCACTTGTTCGATCACGCGCAGCGAGTGCACCCGATTTATTTTGAATTTCCGTTTCAAAAGGCGGATGACGTGACGATCGAATTGCCGTTGGGATGGCAAGTGAGCAGCACGCCTAAAGCAGTCAATCAAGACGCGAAAGCGATCATGTACACGATGAAAGCGGAAGAGGACAAAGGGACGCTGCATCTGACGCGGGGACTAGCGGTGAACATGATCCTGGTGGACTCAAAAGCGTATCCAACACTGCGGAATTTTTTCCAAGTGGTGAGGACTGACGATGAACAACAAATCATATTGCAGCCACAAGGAGCAGCGGCGCGAAATTAGGCTTGGTAGCCCGCTTCTGGCGGCGGGGCTGGGCATCCTTGCCTTTTGTGCGTCGGCGAGGCCTGCACGCGGAGGGGACGCACCCGCCTGGATGAAAGCCGTGGCGAACGCGCCGATACCGACTCACGACGAAAAAACAGACGCGGTGCTGCTGTATTCCGAAGACGTGCTAAGCGTACAGGCGAGCGGCAAAATCAAGAGCATGCAACGGCGCGTGTACAAAATCCTGCGGCCGAGTGGAAAGGGTTACGGAACGATTCGCGCCAATTTTGACTTCGAGACGAAGATTACGGGAATTCATGGCTGGTGCATTCCCACGAGTGGGAAAGACTATGAAGTGAAGGATAAGGACGCGATGGAGACGGCACTGTTCGGAGTGCTGGACGGGGAACTCATCAGTGACGTACGGACGAAACTTCTGCAGATTCCGGCGGCGGATCCAGGAAACATTGTGGGCTATGAGATCGAGCATGAAGACCGCCCATATGTTCTTCAAGACGAATGGATGTTCCAGCACGAGGTCCCCACACGCGAAGCGAAGTACACGCTGCAGCTGCCCCCCGGTTGGGAATACAAAGCGGTGTGGCTGAACTATGCGAAAGCGGAGCCGACGCCAGCGGGAAGCAATCAGTGGCAGTGGGTGGTTAGCGACGTAAAAGCGATTAGGCCTGAGGATGATATGCCGCCGTGGCGAGGAGTGGCAGGGCAAATGATCGTGTCGTTTCTGCCCACGGGTGGGTCGGCGCAGAACAAAGGATTCGAAAACTGGAGCGAAATGGGCAGATGGGAAGAGACGCTGACGCGCGGACGGCGTGATGCAACTCCGGAGATCAAGCAGAAGGTGGCGGAGTTGACGGGTGGAAGCGCAACCCAACTTGCGAAAATGCAAGTGCTGGGCAAGTTTGTGCAGCGCGATGTTCGGTATGTGGCGATTGAATTGGGAATTGGAGGTTTTCAGCCGCATCCGGCGGCGGATGTGTTCACGCACCGATATGGCGACTGCAAAGACAAAGCCACGCTGATGAGTTCGATGCTGAAAGAGATAGGCGTGGATTCCTATTATCTGTCGATCAACACGGAACGGGGAGCCGTAAAGCCAGAAGTTCCGGCGAACATGTACTGGTTCAATCATGAAATTATTGCGATCCGGCTGCCTGAAGGATTGCAGGACGCTTCGCTTGCCGCGATTTACACCCATCCAAAACTTGGGCGGCTGTTGATCTTCGATCCGACTGATGACATGACTCCCTTCGGACAACTCCGTGGAGCGTTGCAGGCGAATTTCGGACTGTTGGTCACGCCGGACGGTGGCGACCTAATCGAGGCGCCGCGATTGTCGCCGAGCCTGAACGGAGTACAACGAACTGCGAAGCTGGCCTTGAACGGCACTGGAACGCTCAGTGGCGACGTGAGGGAAGTTCGTGTGGGAGATCGTGCGGCCGCGCAGAGATTCGCGCTAAAGTCAGTCACAAAGGACAGCGACAGAATCAAGCCTGTGGAAGCGCTACTGGCAAATTCGCTGACGACGTATCGATTGACGAAGGCTTCAGTAACCAATCTGAACCAGAACGAGCAGCCTTTTGTTTTCGATTATTCGCTCATAGCCCAGAGCTATGCGAAGACCGCCGGTAATTTGCTGCTGGTGCGGCCGCGGTTTATCGGGAACAAATCCAGCGACCTGCTGGAGAGCAAAGAACCACGCAGGTTTCCCGTGGAATTTGAAGGGCCCTCACGCGACAGCGACACATTTGAAATTACGCTGCCTGACGGATATGAAGTAGATGACCTCCCGCCCGCGGTAAATGCGGACTATGATTTCGCAAGCTATCACAGCAAGTCCGAAGTGAGCGGAAACGTATTACGCTACACGCGGACATTTGAAGTAAAGGAAACGAGCGTGCCCTTGAGTAAAGTGGACGAATTGAAGAAGCTTTACCGGATTATTGCAAGCGACGAGCGGAATACGGCTGTGCTGCAACCGAAGTCGCACTGAACCGATGTCTTTCTAAGAATTACCGTGCTGCGCGCGCCAGGCGGGGGCGGACCATATTTGGGCGCTGCGTCCTAACAGAAAAGCTACAAAACAGAGAGCGAAGACGGAGTGGCTTAGGCTGGCGCCGAAGTATTGCCACATGGGGGCCATTGCGCCTGGATAGTCGGACGAGAAAAGAATGGTGAGCATGAAGATCAGGCCGCAAGCGCTGGCGGCGCGGACGAGGATGCCGAAGGTAAGCGCAAGGCCGATGGCGAACTCACCGTAAGCGACCAGGAAGGCGATTGGCGTGGCGTGCGGGAGGACGAAGTTGCGGAGGACTGGCGCCATGAAGGGATAGGCGCCGCCCTGGTCGAGAAAGCGATTGATCCAGAATTGGAAGCCGCCGTGAAGCGTGAATTGTGTGCCGAAGACTTTGTATTGGCCGAAGATGACGAAGAAGATGCCGACGCCGATGCGGAGGGCGGCTAGGGCAGTAGCATTCGGATCATTTTTCGGGTGAATGGAGACGATGGGTTGGGGCATCGGCTTGGATCCGCGGAATTTGCGATCAGGAGAGCTTGGCGCGAACGCGGTCGCTTAGGGCTTTGCCGTCGACGACCTTGCCTTCGAGGTGGGCTTTGGCGGCTTTGACTACGGCGCCCATTTGCTTGATGGAGTTGGCGGCGGTTTCGGCGATAGCTTTGGAGATGGCGGCATCCATTTCGGCGTCGCTGGCGCTGGCAGGGAGATAGGACTCGAGAATGGCGAGTTCCTTGGTTTCTTTGTCCACGAGATCCTGGCGGTTGCCCTTTCCAAATTGGTCGATGGATTCTTTGCGCTGCTTGACGAGCGTTTGCAGGATTTGGATGGTCTCGGACTCGTCGAGAGTACGGATTTTTTCGGTTTCCTTGTACTTGATGGCGGACTTGACTCCGCGGAGGACGCTGAGGCGGAGTTCGTCTTTGGCGCGCATGGCGTCGGTCAGGTCTTTTTGGATTTTTTCGGCGAGAGTCATGAGTTCAATATAGCAGAAGAAAAGAAAGAAGAATGATTTACACAGAGGACGCTGAGGGCACAGAGTTCACAGAGAAGAGGGAACGAGGATTTGACAGCACCAGAGTGGCTCGCTACCGTTGATATCTTACTTTTGGCGGGGTTCGCCCGTCTGCGCGCAGATCAAATCAAACCAGAGTGGATGAGGCCAGATGAAAGTCATTGTTGCGGACAAGATTAGCGAACGAGGCGTGGAGCTGCTGCGGCAGGCGGGATGGAACATCGTTTTGACGACGAAGGACACGTTGAACGCCGAGATTGCGGACGCGGATGCGTTGATTGTAAGGAGCGCGACGAAAGTTACGGCGGAATTGCTGGATAAGGCGCCGCGATTGAGGGCCGTGGGACGCGCAGGCGTCGGTGTAGACAACATTGACTTGGACGCGGCGACTACGCGCGGCGTATTGGTGATGAGCACTCCCGGCGGAAACGCGATCAGCGTGGCGGAGCATACGTTTGCACTGCTGCTGGCTCTGGCGCGGCAGGTGCCGAGGTTGGATAAGGCTATGCATGAAGGGAAGTGGGAAAAATCGTCCGCGGCGGGAACGGAAGTTCGCGGCAAAACGCTTGGATTGATTGGACTTGGGCGCATTGGGAGCGAAGTGGCCTTACGCGCGGACGCGTTTGATATGCGCGTGCTGGGGTACGACCCCTACATCAGCGAGGCGGCGGCGAAGGAGGTGCAGGTCGAGTTGGTGCCGCTCGAGAAGCTGCTGGCGGAGAGCGATTTTGTGTCGCTGCACACGGCGCTGAGCCCGGCGACGCAGAATTTGATCAATGCGGCGACCTTGGCGCAGATGAAGAAGGGGGCGCGAATCATAAACGCGGCGCGGGGCGAACTGATTGATGAGGCGGCGCTGGCAGAGGCGTTGAAGAGCGGCAAGCTGGCTGGCGCCGCGCTCGATGTTTTTGTGCAAGAGCCCCCGAAGGATTCACCGCTGCTCGGAATGGCGAATGTGATTGCGACTCCGCATGTGGCGGGGTCGACGGCCGAAGCCCAGGAGGAAGTCGGCACGCAGGTGGCTGTGCAGGTGAAGGACTACCTGGCAGAGGGGTTGATTCGCAATGCGGTGAACTTACCGGCATTGTCGGCGGATCAGTACCGGCGGGTGCGGCCGTATTTGGCGCTGGCGGAGAGGCTCGGGTCGCTGGTGTCGCAGGCGGTGGCGGTCCGGCCAGCGCGGATAAGGATTCGCTACGCGGGCGAGGTGGCAGATGTGGGGACTCACCTTTTGCGTAGCGCGGTGTTGGCGGGAATGCTGAATGCGGTGCTGGATGAGAAGGTGAACGTGGTGAACGCGCCGGCTGTGGCTGCGGCACGTGGGCTTTCTGTCGAGGAAGAGACCCGGCGGCGGGAGCGAGGGTTTCCTAACACATTGGAAGTGGCGGCATTGCCGGAAAAGACAGGTTCTGCCAAAGGCTTTTCCGCCGAGGGCACGGTTTTGCACGATGGTTCGCCGCGCGTGCTCCAGATTGACGGCATTCCCCTGGAGGCGGAGCTGGCAGGGACGATGCTCTATCTGCGAAACCGGGATGAGCCCGGAGTCATCGGACACGTGGGGTCGACGCTGGGAAATTTGGGTGTGAATATCGCGACGTTTGCGCTGGGGCGCCGAGAGGCTAGTCAGGGGGCGGAAGCGGTGTCGCTCGTGCGGCTGGATGGTGAGGTTTCGGACGCGATTTTGGGGGCGATCCGCGGGATTCCGGCGATCACGGTGGCAAGGCTAGTGCAATTGGGGTGAAATCGCTCTCTTTGCCGATAACGCGCAGCTTGCAACGTTTGAATACCTGAGGTTTTGCTTCGACGCTGGTTTTTTCCAACAATCCATAATTTAGACAAAGCAGAATTGATAAAAAATTCAGAAGAACTCTCCTTGACACCGACGGGCTACTTGGCCTAAAAGCTAGGTCAAAGTTTAGCAAGTCGAGTGGTGGGGAAGGTTGCCCTGGGTCGAGTTGTTCCTCCAGGTTGAGACCCGGAAAAGCACCGCATGGGTTTTCTGTGCCGGCTTGAATTGCCCACCAGTGTGTATCTCTATTTCAGATACGTGTGCGCGAAAGGGGCGATCTATGAAGTGGTCTTCCGCAAGATTAATTTTCGTACTCTCTTTTGTTTCCTGCCTTGTTCTGGTTTGTACCGCTCGGGCGCAAAACGTTGGAAGTCTCTCGGGAACGGTGAGCGATCCGTCCGGGGCCGCAATCCCGGGCGCAAAGGTGACGATCACGGATCAGGGAAGCGGGCTCACTCGAAGTGTGGTGTCTGATAAGAACGGCGAATACAGTTTCGCCCAGTTGAACCCGGGGACGTACCGGCTGGAAGTGACGAAGGATCGGTTCAAGACCTCGATTACAGAGAAGGTTAGTGTACTGGTGGCCACTCCCACGGAGTTCCACGTCAAGCTCGAGCTAGGTGCCATGTCTGAGCAAGTGGTGGTGGAATCGGCGGCACCGGCGCTGAACACGCAGGACGCCACTGTTGGCAACGCGATTGACGAGCAGGAAGTGAAGAGCCTACCGTTCTTGGCACGCAACGTCGTCAACTTGTTGACGCTCCAGCCTGGGGTGGTTTTTACAGGGATGTCCGACACGGACCAGCTCTCGATGGGGTCGATTGCATCACTCGATCCGCGCGAGGGTGTGGTGAACGGCATCCGCGGAAACCAGACCAATGTGACCCTGGACGGAGTGGACTCAAACGACTGGCAAAACCAGGCGGCGTTTACGAGTGCGCTCCCGGTGACTCTCGACTCCGTGCAAGAGTTCCGCGTGACAACTACGAACTCCAATGCGACAAACGGGTTGGTCGGTGGGGCAGAGGTTCAATTGGTGACCAAGAGCGGCACAAACGATTTCCACGGCAACGCGCGGTGGTACTACCGGACCACAGGCACATCCGCCAATTCGTTCTTCAACAATGCGGCCGGTGTTGAGCGTCCGAAACTCCAACGAAACATTGGAGGCGGATCGCTTGGCGGTCCGATCAAGAAGGATCGCTTGTATTTCTTCGTGGACAATGAGGAACGCCGGGATGCAACAGGCGCCAATGAAAGCAGGATCGTACCATCGAACACCCTGCGAGACGGCGTCCTGCTCTACCAGTGCTCGACGCCTTCCCAGTGTCCTGGTGGTTCAATCCAGGGACTAACCGCTTCCCACCAAGTTCCGGCTGGCTACTTTGGCCTGGGACCTTCGACGCTCCAATCCCTGGATCCAGCAGGATTGGGAATCAATTCGGCCATGACCAAGTACATGGCGCTATTTCCTCAGGGAAACGATCCGACGCAGGGGCTGGACGCACCCGGGAATGGCACGGTGTTGAACTTCGAAGGGTTTCGATTTAACGCACCCGAGCTCACCTACCTCAACACGTACATTGCGCGCATAGACTACAACCTGACTAAGAACGGAAAGCACTCCATATTCTGGCGCGGGAACTTGGAAGGACTGAAGACGGACATAACGGGAGCGCAATTTCCGGGACAGTCCGCCGCTTCCGAGCTATTGAACAATAGCCGCGGATACGCCGTTCAGTACCAGGGCCAATTCAGCTCGAATTTGATTGATACAGCGCGTTACGGCTTCACACGGCTTGGAGTGGCACAATCCGGGACCACCGGACCATCGTTTAGCGTGCGGTCGTTCGACAGTAACTTGAATTTCTTGGCGCGACCGGTTGCGCGCAATGTGCCAGTTAACGAAATAAATGACGACTTGAGTTGGATCAAGGGCAAGCATACGATCCAGTTTGGCGGAGTCGCCCGGATCATTACCAACCACCGGACGGATGAAGCGAACTCCTTCCCCTCATTCCAGGCAAACAATGGTTTTTGCGTCTCGCTGTGTAACGACGTTGCAAATGAAGTAAACGCCACAGGCAGTGGTTTCCCAGGATCAACCAATCCTACGGCCATCACGCGCGCTTTCATGATGCTGACCGGTTCGATTACGCAGGTGAACGCCACGGTTTTTGGCAATCCAAGTACAGGGGCGGTGCTTCCTACTGGGTCACCTGACCTTCGTAATTTCGCGGAACGTTCCTATGAAGGGTATGTCCAAGATAGTTGGCGCTTGCGTTCGAATCTGACCGTGACACTCGGGTTGCGGTACGGCTACGAGACACCGGTTTGGGAGACTAACGGTTTCGAGGTTCGGCCATCGGTCGATATCATGCAATGGTTTCGCCAGCGCGAAATAAATATGAATGCGGGAATTCCGTCCAGCGCTTCACCTCTTCTTAGCTGGGTTCCGGCGGGCAAAGCTAACAAGG
>Ga0307478_10004141_pt1 | contig 10423 bp, 6 predicted proteins | sample atmos_gasesECM4C_2_FD_203713 | JGI IMG/M metagenome (GOLD analysis project Ga0307478, IMG submission 203713) | Hardwood forest soil microbial communities from Morgan-Monroe State Forest, Indiana, United States - atmos_gasesECM4C_05 | ecosystem: Environmental > Terrestrial > Soil > Temperate...
CCGGGATTCAGCCGCACCTTGGCCATAGACCCGCTCTTTCCGCCTCGAGAACCGCGGCGGCTATGCGCGGAGCTCGAATCCGGCAATATTATTCTGCTGGCTCGCTCTCCGATCGTCATTCCTGACGAGGATCGCGAGCTGCTCTTGGAGCGCAGGCGCCAGCAATCCCGCTCTCCGTATCACAAGAATATCGCCTATCGCCCGGTGGAGGACCGCATCACGGGCTTAAGCGGCTCCGCGCATGCTAAATCGGAGCACTTGAGTCGCATCCTGCGCGATTATTCCGAGCGCGTGGCGGAGTTTCTTTCGAGCCTCCTCACGCCCTACGCGCACAAATGGAAGCTGGACTACGCCAGTTACCGTCCCATCCAGGAGAAAGCGCGCCCTGCGCGGCTGCACGCTCGCAATGATCTGCTTCATTTCGATTCGTTTCCTACTCGCCCAACTAACGGCGCGCGTATTCTCCGGTTTTTCACCAACATCAATCCTCGAGAGAGCCGCGTTTGGATAACCTCGCAAACTTTTGAGGCTCTCGGACCGCGATTCGCCTCGGCCGCTGGTCTGAGCGCTTCTTCACGTTGGGAAGGAATGGTCCGGTTCATCGCCCCGCTCATGCGTCTCGTTGGGCCCAATCGCCCGCCCTATGACGAGTTCATGCGTCGTTGTCACGATCTCATGAAAGAGGACATCAACTTCCAGGAAAATACCCCCAAGCAATATCGGGAATTTGCGCCTAATTCGAGCTGGCTTGTCTTTACCGATTGTGTAAGCCACGCCGTGCTTTCCGGCCAGTATGCCCTCGAGCAGACATTTTTGATTCCACAAGATGCCCTGGTTCTACCGCAGCGCTCGCCGCTCGCCATACTAGAGAGAGTTCTAGGTCGGCGCCTCACTCTTTAGACTCCTCGGTCGCCCCGCGACGGCGATCCCGCCATTCCGAGCAAAGTCTGCAGACCGAGGATCTCTTCTCCATCGCACGGTTTTTGCGCGATGAATCCCTTTTCCCCGGAACTGTGAACTGTCAACTGACGACTTTCTCCTCAGCACCTTCGCCTTGCCTCGCCCAATCCATCAAGGTTGCGGTTGCGGCGGCTGCGGCGGTGCCGGCGGCCGATTTTCCTGCGGCGGCTCTTCGGGAGCAGGTTGTGGCGGCACCTGTGGAGGCGCAGGAGGGGGAGGCGCTTGGCCCGGCGTGGGCTCGGCAGGCGGCTGTTCCCCTGCGGGAGCCTGCCCAGGCTCAGGAATTGGCGCAACCGGGGCCACACCCGTGCCCACACTTGCTCGGCCCGTCGTATCGCCGCGCCCGGCGTAAATACTTCTTGCATCGCGAATCGGCGCGCGAACCCTGCGCGGCGTAATCAGGATCAGCAGTTCGTCATCGGTGAAGGACTTGTCGCGCACGCCAAACAAATACCCGGCCACCGGAAGTTTTGCAAACCCCGGAAGGCCGGTGATGGTTTTCGTTTCCTCGCGGTCGAGCAGCCCGGTGACCAGCGAGGTTTCATCTTCTTTCAAGCGCACGGCCTGTGTCACCGAACGATTCGATATGATCGGAATTCCGTTCTCGCTGGCTCCCGAGAGGGCCTTAATTTCGAACTCCAGCTGCAGCGTCACCTCGTTATTGTCGTGCAAGGTCGGAGTGGCCTTCACCTTCAGGCCGAGGTCAATGTATTCCGATCCCGGATACGGCTGCTGAGTTATTGCAGGATTCGAGATGACGCTCGTCGGGCTGATCAGCAAGGTGACAAGCCCCGCCGCGCCGGAAATGTTGTTGGCGACGACGATATCCGGAAACGCGTTATTCGCGAAATCACCCGCGGCGATCGCTTCGGGATTCGTGCCGGCCGAAGGCTGCAGGGCATTGGTGAAGAGTCCGTTTCCGAGATCGAGGAAGACCGTGACCGTCCCGGACGCTGTGTTGGTCACGGCGATGCCGCCGGTAGATTGCTGGACAAAATCCGCGATGGCTACGCCACTTGGGGTGTCGCTCGTGCCGAGCGGTGATTGCGAGGATTGAGCAAAAGTGCCGTCGCCGTTCCCGAGATAGACGCTTACCGTGTTGTCCTTCTGATTCACAATCGCTAGTGCGGGTCCGGTGCTTCCCGCGAGGCTCCCCGAAGCAATGGCCACTGCCACATTGCCTACGGAAAGGGGCGACTTCGGAAACTCCTGGAACGTCCCATCGCCGTTCCCTTCAAGCACCGTGACATTGTTGCTGCTCTGATTTACGATCGCCAGGTCCGGCCTGCCATCGCCATTGAAATCCGCCACCGTGATGGCGTACGGTCCGGTCTCTCCCGCCGGCAGGGCGAATGGTGAGCCCTGGACCTCCGTAAATGTTCCGTCGCCGTTGCCGTTAAACACCGAATAGGTATTGTCGGCAAAATTGGTCAGTACAAATCCCAGGTTCGAATTCGTGTTGCTGTTGAAAGTCCCGACGGCTATGGCGCTCGGCTCGTTGCCGACCGTGATCGGTTTCGCCTGGATCGTGAAGGTGCCGTTTGCCGCCGAGTTCGCCAGCAAGACGGTCACCGTACTCGCGACCGGGTCGGTCACCAGCAGGTCCGGCAGGGAATCGGTATTGGGGTTCAGGTTCCCCGCGGCCATCGCCGGCGGTACAGCCGGGGCCTGCGTCCGTGCCTTGCCCAACGAAATGGGAGAACCCGTTGCTTGCGCGAATTGCACGGCGGCGCCAGTTCCCTGGTTCAGCAGAATCGTCACGCTGTTGTCGATTTCGTTCAGAACGCCGAGGTCTTGTTCGCCAATGTTTCGAAAGTCGGCGGCGACCAGTGCCACCGGCCCCTGGCCGACGGTGAATTGCTCCGAAGGGATAGTCACTCCCGTGCCGCCGGGATTTCCTGTGAATCCGGCACTGCCAAGGCTGGCGGAAAGCAACGAGAGCGTCACCGGGTAACGGTCACCCACAAAGAACGTTGCGGGCTTTCCGTCCTGCGCCCTTATCAACACCTGCTGGCCACTGTGAACCAGAGAAAGCGACTCCGAAAAATCCGCAGTTGCGCTTGGCAGCGTCAACAGGAAGGTGGTCTTTCCTCCACCAATGGCCGCAATCGGCGGAATTGCCGATGCCAGACTGCCCAGCCCACCCGCAGCCGCAGCGCCGAGAGGCCCGCCGAAGACTGAGGCTAGAAGAGTCAGCAGGGCCGTGAGGGTTGGCGCCGACCTCAATTGCCTCGCCAGCACGGAATCCACGGAAATCAAACGCGTCTGCGAAGGGGGTGTGATGCCAAGCTTCGACGCGTTCGAACGGTCCACTTCGAGAAAATCAATTTCCAACAGCAGTTCGCCCGGCGCGTGTTCCAATTGCTGAATCAGCGCTCCTGCCAGGTGAACCCGCGGCACGGTGTCGCGGATGGTGATCGTGTGGGCGGCAACCGATTGCTGGACGTGCTGCACGCCGGTCAACTCGCGCAGCGCCCGCACGAGGTCGCTCATCTCCGTGGTACTCACGGAAGCGGGCAGGGCAAACGTCTGCTCCACTTCCTGATCGAACTGTTTTCGTTTTTCCGTCGTGTCGGCGGCAACAAAAATCAGTTTAGGGTTCAGCGGCCGCCAGAAAGTTCCCGTCTGCGCTGTCAACACCGTCATCACGGTCTCGAAGTCCACGTTTTCCAGGTGGAACTTCACGACGCGCGAAGGCAGGTCCGGGTCGAAGGACGCCTTGATCCCATAGGCCTCGGCCACTTGTTCATAAGCGCTTCGCAAGTCCGTTTGCAGGTGAAAGCTCCGCGTCACTTTGTCCGGAAATACCTTGGCCAGACCTTGCGGGGGCTCCTCGGGAAGCCGGTCCCTGTTTTCGTCCCGCATCGATTGCATTTGCTGCATTCGTTCAAGCACGATGGTGTTTCCGGGATCGATCTGCAAAGCCAAAGCCAGTTGTTCGGTTGCGCCATCCAGATCAGACTGCAGCCCAAGGCGTTCAGCATTCTCCACATAGCCGCGCACCAGCTTCGAGCGCAACGCTGCTCCCTTGCTGACAATGTTCACGTCGAAAGGCGCATAGCGCGCGGCCTCCTCGTAAGCCCTCAGCGCGTCGAGCAATGAACCTGCCGCTTCTGCTTTCTCGCCAACTTCCACTAGCTTTTTCGCGCGTTTTGGATCTGGCTTTACGATCGCCCGGGAATCAAGCGTTGCGGGTGCGTTCTGCGCCTGGCCCGCGGCCGGCATGGTGGGGCAAGCCAGCGACCAGCAGAGTAAAAGGGTGAGGGGCGGACGTAGGTGAGCCAGACGCATATCCGTTGATAGACGCAAGTCCCCATTCTACAGTGAGGTGAGAGAAGATGGAGAGAAGATGCGCGCTTGACGGGAGAAGGGGAGGGGGCGTAGACTGGAATTGTTGTTGCAAATCATTTTCAACTGGAGTCCCCGTGCTTTCTGCCTTCCTAATCGCCCTTCGCGAGGGCGTTGAGGCCTCTCTCGTTGTTGGCATCGTCCTCGTCTATCTCGCTCGCACCGGGCGTTCTCATCTCGCTCGCTACGCTTGGGGCGGCGTGGCCGCAGCCGTCGCGCTAAGTCTCGCCGTTGCAATTGCTTTAGAGCGCTTCAACATTAGCGAAGATGGCTTCGAAGGCCTCCTGTATCTGGTGGCCTCCTGCTTTGTCGTCACCATGATCGTCTGGATGAACCGCGTCGCCAAACATCTGAAAAAGGAAATTGAACAGAAGGTGGAGAAATATGCGGGACGCGCGGGCTCTGCGGCGGGTTGGGGAATTGCTCTGTTCGTTTTTTTGATGGTGTTGCGCGAAGGCGCGGAACTGGCGTTGATTCTGCGCGCAGTGGAACTCTCGACGGAGGGTCTACAAACCTGGATTGGAACTTTGATTGGCATTGCCTTGGCGGTGGCGGTCGGATTGTTTTTCTTCAAGGGCACTTTGCAGGTGCCATTGCACCGGTTTTTTGCGGTGACCAGTACGATTCTGATTCTCGTGGCCATTCAACTCGCCGTCACTGGCCTGCACGAATTGAGCGAAGCTCGCTGGATTCCCTCAAGCAAGTCGGAGATGGCCGTGATCGGCCCCATCGTTCGCAATGACCTCTTCTTCTTCATTTTCGTATTTGGCGCCGTGGTCCTGCTGATCTTCCGCGAGTGGCAAAGCATGTCGCATTCGAAAACTGCAGCCGCGGCGGCAAGTGATGCGGAGCGCCGTCTGCTCGAAGCGCAAAACCGCCGCCAGCGCCGCTGGATGATCGCCACGGCTACGCTCAGCCTCGCGGTCATTCTGGCTCTCACCGCTGATTTTATCTATGCCAAGGTGAATGCCGCGCCGCCTCAGGCTCGGCTCGTCGAAGCGGTCAGGAATGTTGTGCGCATCCCGGTGTCCGAAGTCCAGGATGGCAATCTGCATCTCTTCACGTTGACCGCGAATGGGCAATCGATCCGCTTCCTCGTCATCAAAAAACCGAATGGCTACGGTACCGCGCTCGATGCCTGCTTGATCTGCGGAGCGGAGGGCTACCGCCAGGACGGCCAAAACGTGATATGCCGGCATTGTGCCTCGGCGATCTATATTCCTTCGATTGGCCAAAAAGGCGGCTGCAATCCCATCGGGTTTCCATCGCAGGTTGAGGGCAACGACATCGTCATCGACGTGTCCGCGGTGACCAAGGCTGCGGAAGAGATTCCGCGATAGGAGCGCAAGCGCATCCTGACCACTCGAAATGTTCCTCAGACTCGTAGCTGATTCCTTCACACGACGGCCCCGCCGAAAATTACTGACCATGGCGGCTCTTGCTCTCGGGATGGCTGTAGCCACCGCTGCATTGAGCGTCTCCCTGGACGTGGGCGACCGCCTGGCGCAGGAATTCCGCAGCCTGGGCGCGAATCTGCTGGTCGCCCCGCAAGCGGACTCGCTGCCCCTCGAAATTGGCGGGGTCGATTACCGGCCTGCGAACGCCGGCGCATACCTCCCCGAAGCCGACCTCGGCAAACTCAAGACAATTTTCTGGCGTTTCAACATCATGGCCTTCGCGCCGGTTCTGGATGCTCCAGTCTTCTTCAGCAAAGCCTCAGACGATTCCGCCAATCCTCCGCAGCCCGTTCAACTCGTCGGCACTTGGGTCAATCATGAGGTGAAAATTCCTGACGGCACCACCTATCGGACGGGTATTGAAAGGACAAATCCGTGGTGGCAGTTGAAAGCGGGCCGATGGTTCGCGGAAAACGAACCAGGAAGAGAATCAGAGGTAGTTGTCGGAGAAAAATTAGCACGTCGTTCGGGGATTGCGCCCGGCTCGGAGCTCCGACTGTTTCCGAAGCCGATTTCCTCTTACGCGCTCGCGGTTCGGGTTGTCGGCATACTTGCAACTGGCGGACCGGAAGATGATGCAGTCATTGCCCCGATCTCCCATGCACAAAGTCTTGCCAACCAGCCCGGCACGTACCGCCGCCTGTATGTCAGCGCGCTCACCAAGCCCGAAGACGCCTTTGCCCGCAAGGATCCGAAGGCCATGACCCCGGCGGAATTCGACAAGTGGTACTGCACGCCCTACATCAGCGCCATCGCACTGCAGATCAGCGAGGAATTGAAGGGCACGGATGTTCGTGTGATTCGCCGCGTCGCCGAAGGCGAAGGAAACATTCTCACGCGCGTGCGCACGCTGCTCTGGCTGGTTACGTTTGCCTCGCTGCTGGCGGCTGCGCTGGCGGTCGGAGCGTCGGCCGCTGCTTCGGTAATTGAGCGCCGCACCGAAATCGGCCTGATGAAAGCTCTTGGTGCGAACTCCGCGCTCGTCGGCGTCCTTCTTGCCGCGGAACAGCTGCTCCTTGCCCTTGTTGGCGGCGGCTTTGGCTACGCCGTCGGTATCCTTTTGGCGCGTCTGTTGGGTGAACGGATTTTCGGATTTACGCCTGAGCCGAAGCTCTTTGTTTTGCTCTTCATTTTGGCTTTGGCCGCACTTACCACGCTGCTTGGAAGCGCTCTTCCGCTCCGGCGTGCGTCGCGCTACGATCCCGCGCCCATTCTGAGAGGCGAGTGATGGCTCGAACGCCCATGTTCTGGCGCATTGTTCGCCGCCTGCTGACCGCGAATTACAGCCGCCTGCTGGTCATTCTCCTGGCGCTTGGCGCTGGCGCCGCTGTGTCAAGTGCGCTCATCAATCTGCGGATTGACGCGCAGCGCCGCCTGACGCGGGAATTCCGCACCCTTGGCGCCAACGTGGTGATCGCGCCACATGCGACCACAGATGCGGATGCTAACGGCGCCACTCTCGACGAATCTCTCCTGGCCCAGATTCCCACCGAGCATGAAGCGAAGCCCATTCCTGCGGCTGCATTTCTCTATGTGATTGGCGAGGTCGCCAAGGGCGGCACGATTCATTTCGAGCCCGCGGTCATTGCCGGAACCGAAGGGCAACGCTTGACCGAATTGCGTCCCGGACGCCGCCTCGAATATTTTGCCAGCCTCGAAAAGGGTCCCGCCGCGTGTGAAGTCGGCGCGAAGGCGGCTGGGCAGTTCCAAGTGCACGCGGGCGACATGCTGCAGTTGCGCGATCAGGGCAGGGAAGCCTCCTGCAAGGTCTTCGCCGTGGTGGCCACCGGCGGCGCCGAAGATACGCAGATTTTCACCAGCTTGAAGACCGCACAATCGCTCGCTGACTTGCCCGGGCGCATCAGCCTCATTCAACTCAGCGTCACTGGCACCCCGGATTCGATCAGCGCATTCATTCTCTCGCTTGGCCAGCGCTTGCCTAGCGCCGATGTGCACGGGATTAAGCAACTCGCCGAAGCCGAAGGCCGCATCTACGACCGCATTAGCGGTCTGCTTTCCGCGACCGTCTTACTTGTGCTGGTTCTCACTTCGCTCTGCGTCATGGCAGGAATGAGCAACGTCGCTATCGAGCGCAAAAACGACGTCGGCCTCATGAAGGCTATCGGGGGCTCGGTCAATCGCGTGGTCAACCTGTTCTTGACCGAAGCGATTGTTCTCGGGATTGCAGGCGGCCTCATCGGCTCCGCTCTCGGCCTGGCAACCTCCATGTGGCTGGGCAAGGCGGTTTTTGGCGTGGCTGCAGAGCCGCGTTGGATTGTGTATCCTGTTTCTGTAGCCTTAACGGTGATCGTTTCCGTCGCAAGTGCATTTCCGCTGCGTCGTTTGGCTAGTGTGCGGCCAGCGTCTGTGTTTCGAGGTGAAGAGTGACCTCGCAGATCAAAATCGATTTGCTCGTCAAGAACTACGGCACACTGCGCGCCCTCGATCAAATCTCGTTCAAAATCCAGGCCGGCGAATGGATCGCGCTGATGGGCCCTTCCGGTTCCGGCAAAACCACGCTGATTAACATTCTTGGCGGACTGGACACGCTCACATCAGGCCACGTGGTTGTCGATGGACTGGACCTCGCGGACCTTGGCGAAAGCGACTTGGTGCGCTACCGGGCGGAGAAAATCGGCTTCGTGTTCCAACAGTTCCATTTGGTGCCCTATCTGAACGCCCTCGAAAACGTGATGCTCGCGCAGTATTTTCACAGCGTCACGGACGAGGAGGAGGCCGCTGCGGCCCTGAAGCGTGTTGGTCTGGGCCACCGCCTGACGCATCTGCCCTCGCAACTTTCCGGTGGCGAACAGCAGCGCGTAGCCATTGCACGGGCCCTGATCAATCAGCCGAAGCTGATTCTGGCCGACGAGCCCACCGGAAATCTCGACGAGGCCAACGAAGAAATCGTCATTGGTCTATTCCGCGAATTGCACAGCGCGGGACACACCATTTTGATGGTCACGCACGATCCCGACATCGCTCAACAGGCCGACCGGCGCATCGAGTTGGTGCACGGCCATCTCGCCGTCGATCAGCGCATTTCCATGGACGACGGCATCCACTTCGATCACCTGCTCGAGCAGATTTGGGTCTGCCAGGAAGAAGGGAACCGCGCGGATGTGGAGCACATTCGCACGCCCGGGGGCGTTGATCCCGTGCGCACCTTGGCGCGCATGGAAGATCTTCGCCTGGTGCAAGTGAGGGATGACCACGAGGTTCAGCTGACCGATCGCGGGAAAAGCCGCGCGCGCGACGTGGTGCGGCGCCATCGGCTGGCCGAGAGGCTCTTCAAGGATACATTTCGAATTGACGATCATGAAGCGCACAGCCAGGCCTGCAAGTTCGAGCACATCATCAGTCCCGAACTCGACGAGCGCATCTGCAGCTTTTTGGGTCATCCCACGACGTGCCCGCACGGCAACCCGATTCCGCCGGGCGACTGCTGCAATCACAAGGATAAGGACAGCTGAACTGTGAATCTTTGGACGCGCGGCGGCGCAGTTTCCAATTTTCACGCGCGACTGTAAACTGAAAACTTACAACTCCCGATGCCCCTACCCATCGATCAACGGAAAAAGCCCACCGACGTCAAAGTGCACGTCAAAACCGGAGCCGGCGTCGATATCGCCTGGGCCGACGGCCACACCAGTCACTTTGACTTCGCTTTCCTGCGCGAGAATTGCCCGTGTGCCTCCTGCAATGACGAGCGTGGCAAAAAAGAGTCAATGCGCGCGATGAATTTGCCGACTTCTCCGCTCCTCCCCATGTACAAACCAAAGGCCCGCGCGCAAAGCGCCACCCAGGTAGGGAACTACGCGATTCAGATTAATTTCACCGATGGCCACTCCACCGGCATCTTCAGCTACGACTATCTGCGCAGCCTATGCCCCTGCGCTGAGTGCGCCAAGGCCTTCCGCGACTCCTCGGCCGCCTCCGCTCCTTAATCGACGCTGTCAAAATAATCACCTGGACCACGCCTACCTGGAAATCCGCAGCGTCTCGATTCGTTGTTGCTTCGAGCGGTGCTCTCGGGAACCCGCTCGGCGAAACTCGCCACAAACTCAGTAGAAAATCGTTTCCGGCGCGCGACCAACTGGACTTGCCCTTCAAAAGATGCGAGCATTAATTCCCGCAGGCCACACTACCCGTCAATGAGCAGCACTCCCAATATCCCGGCCGTCCAAGGCAGCCGGAGCAACGGCATCCCGCGCGTCATCGTCGCCACAACCGCTCTTCTTAGCTTCATCTCGTTCTGGCGCGCCGCTGCCATTGTGCTGAACGACCTCGCTTCGTCGGCCTACTACGCTGGGGGCGAAGCCGAAGGCTATATTGGCAAGGCCGCCCCATGGTTCATCCTCGGCATCATGCTGTTTTCCTACTGCGTCCGCGCGATTTACGTGGAGAGCTGCAGCATGTTTGTGCGCGGCGGCGTTTACCGTGTCGTCAAAGAGGCGATGGGAGGCACGCTAGCGAAATTCAGCGTTTCCGCGCTGATGTTTGACTACATTCTGACCGGTCCAATCAGCGGCGTTTCCGCCGGCCAGTACATTGTCGGCCTGATCAACGAAACTCTCGCCTACGTTCATATTCATCTTCACGTGTCGCCGGATGCCGGTGCCGCTACCTTCGCCATTCTCTGCACTATTTATTTCTGG
>Ga0307478_10004142_pt1 | contig 10417 bp, 7 predicted proteins | sample atmos_gasesECM4C_2_FD_203713 | JGI IMG/M metagenome (GOLD analysis project Ga0307478, IMG submission 203713) | Hardwood forest soil microbial communities from Morgan-Monroe State Forest, Indiana, United States - atmos_gasesECM4C_05 | ecosystem: Environmental > Terrestrial > Soil > Temperate...
CATTCGAACTCCGGTTTGACTTTAAACGACATGAACTTGTGCTGGAGACGAGTGACGGACAGCTGAAAGCGCTGCCGCTGAAGCCGCGCTCGGTTGCAGAGTTCTACCAGGAATTCATGGAATTGCTTCGATCGGCGGGAATTGAAGTGAAAATCTGGAGAGTGCCAGCCGAAATTCCCAATCCGATCGCTTTTGATCAGGATCGGGTGCACGCCTCGTACGACCCCAAAGCGGTTGAGAAATTCTGGCGCATCCTGTTATCCGTGGATACGGTCTTCAAGCAGTTCAGGGCCAGATTCATCGGCAAGTCCAGCCCGGTGCACTTCTTTTGGGGAAGCTTCGATCTCGCGGTCACCCGGTTTTCCGGCCGCCGTGCCCCGGAGCGACCCGGCGCGGACTCTGTGACTCGAGAAGCCTATTCCCACGAAGTGAGCAGTGTTGGCTTTTGGCCCGGCAGCGGCAACGTCCAGGATGCGGCGTTCTACTCGTATGCCGCTCCCGAGCCGCCGGGATTCAAAGACGAGCGGGTTCGTCTCGATCGCGCCTTTTACGACCGTCAGCTCGGCGAATTCCTCTTGTTGTACGACGATGTACGGAAGGCGGAGTCGCCCACCGCCACATTACTCGAATTTTGCCAGAGCACGTACGAAGCCGCGGCAACACTTGGCAACTGGGACCGCAGTGCACTTGAAAGGTAGCTGAAGTCCGCGCGCGATTTCTCTTGATTCCTCCGGACGCGATGCTGGCGCTTTTATCTGGTTGTATATTTCACGTGCGACTTGTCTTTGTGGGAAGGGGTGAACGCCACTTCGGGGTTTAATACCGGCACAAGGTAACTGGCGAAGCCGATGCCGACGAGGACCGTTCCGAACGATTTTTCCGGCGTGTAGGTCCGAACGACCGATTTTCCAAACGCGAGTTTGTAGAACCTGGTTTTATAACGCCGCTCAAAAAGCTGCTGCATCGCTTCCTGTAGATTAGCGTCCGCTTCTTCGACGGTTCCATTGCCGGCATACTCGCACGCGAAGCCGCCCAGGTAGGACCCGTCCGAATTGCGATAGACCTTCGCCAAAAGGAGGCCAGCAGTTATCGGTGTCCCCACCTTATCGGTATGCTGAACAGCGATGATTCCCTCGAGCACGGACCCGTGGTGGATGTCAGGCAGGTGTGAGAGTTCGACCGCTTCAGGCGGTAGCACGGAGCTATAAAGCATGACGTTGTAATTCTCGATTCCGGCCATGTGCAGGGCTGCGTCATACGAACCGGTCTCGATTCCTGCATCGCTCTCTCCCCATCCGATCACCCAGAAGTAATCCTTGGGAATCCGGCAGCCAATTTCGGAATAGCGAGCAGGGGAATTCTTCGGCATTAGCGATTGCCCGAGGCAGCTTAATGCGCTTCGAGTTGGACGTCAAATGGAGGACCTGACAACCCGGCGATTCCCTCTAACAAATTCCTGATGAACTCTTCAGGACTTTTCAGCGCCCTCTCGCCGACTCTAGCAAGTTGGTGACTCCCGCGGAAATTAGTTTATTGTAATTAACGATTTCAATGAAGCACCAATATAAGATCGTCTCGAGCAGATAACGACGTTTACCTTCCGGCTTTGGCCCTCGGTCCATACTCAAGCGTTTGCTTTTCCGAGCCTAGCGGGCATCCGCCTGGGAGCGTGCGGTCCTATTTGCTTGGCTTCCCGTGCAACCGGATGGCGTAATCTTTCTCGCCGGGAAGGCGGCTATCGATGCGAACGATCTTCACAGAATCATCAACGTCCGAGGCCTTCAGATAGCCGATCGCGCCCGGCACATTGAAGACGAACTTGAGCACTTCGCCCGAACTTGCCAGGGCCTTAGGCGCCGAGTGGAGCTCGCCGGTGAACATGCTGTGCAGGAAGTATTTGTTGAAATCCTTCTCATCCATTTTGTAAATCTGCGCGAGCACGACCTGCCGTTCTACTTTGCCGGGCTCCAACATCACCACCGTGACGCGACGTCCGTTCGACCAGTGGTCTTGTTCTTCCAGGAAGATCTTGCGCAGCTCAAGGAAAGAAAGACTGTCGACGGGATTCGATCGGTTAACCACGATCGCCAGGGAGTCGTCACCTGCCGCACGGCTTTGCTGCGGGAACCCCGCGGTTCGGGTGGGCGCCGTCAGCAGGGCCAGGGACAGCAAAGCGGCGATGGTGAGCAGCGATAAGAAAATGATCAAACGGCGCACGGTCGCACCACTTTAAAACGTGAAGCTCGCCTGGAGGGCCAATGTCTGGACCGACTGACCCGCCTTCAGGGCATTGTAATCATATTGCAGCTTCCAAGCTACAAAGTCGCTCATGTCGTATCGCAAACCCACTGAAGGACCGTATTGCAGGCCTACATTGGTATAAAACACGGGCCCATTGAGTGGAGCGTTGACGTACTGATAGCGGAAGTAAGGAGTGAAGGCGCCAAACCGCTTGGAAAGCTGGGTGTAGAAGCCGGGTATGTTAAACACGCGCGTTCCTGCGTTGGGAGATTCTCGAAGCAGCAGGACTTCGTTCAGCCACTGGAAGTTTTGCCTATTATAAACGACGTGGAAATCCATAATGGTCTCTTCGACGCTTGGCGCAAGTTGTGGCGTCAGGAGATCTCGGTAGATGGAGAACCCCGTCTGCAATCCCGGGATTGACTCCGGCCGGGCAAAAACCGCGACATTAACGGCCTTATGGTTGTTCTCATCAATTTCGTTTTGTACCGGCTCGCTCTTTTCCGACGCGCTGGCGCGCCCGTTGCCAACTTCAACGATGTAATGCAGCCCGAGCCTTCCGGAAGGAATCTGACCGGAAAGGGAGGCGCCCACGTTATGGATTGGCAGTATCCCGCCTTGGTCTTCAAACCTGAATAGAAATGGCCGTCCCGTTGCGGTTTGAAGCCATGTGCTGTGGTGGTAAGCAGTATTGTAATAGCCGATGGACGTGTGATAGCGACCCACTGCGAGATTCAGGTATTTGTTAAAGGAATAGGAGAGCAGGAAGCGCTCGATATCGACACCGAAAACATTGTCCTGGCCGGCCTCGAACACCACCTCACTCAGGAACTTGAATTTGTCCGACAGATCGGAGGTGATGAACAGGTTCACCTGGCCAAGGGCGAAGGAAGTTGTAGTGCCTTTCTGGTTGCTGCCGAACAGGTCGACATCACCGAATCCTCTGATGCGCAACAGCGTCTTGTTCAAGTCCATCGGTTCGGTCTCGGGATGCGCAGCTGCCGGCTCAGTTTGGGGCTCAGGAGGCGCCGCGGCGGGTTGAGCTGCAGCGGGTTGAGAAGAGGGGGCAGGTTGAGGTTGCATAGCGGGTTGAGTCAGCGCAGCGGGTTGAGTTGTCATCGCGCTGGCGTTTACAGCCTGGACTTTCGCCAATGCTGTCTCGACCTCTTTGAGCCTTGCCTCCAGTTGATCGATACGCTGCAAGAGAGACTGCGTGTTCTGCGGATCCACACTCTGCGCACCGGGCTGCTGAGCCCAAAGAACACGAGTGCTCATAAGCGTGCACAGAAGCACGGGTAACATCAATTCAAGACGGAGCCGAGGGCTGACCTGGTATACGCGCTGAATTCTCCACGGCACGAAAATGGGATTCTTCATTCCGCCTCCTTCTTAAGGTTCAGGCAGTCGCCAGCAAGCCCGCCACACCCGTAATCACTCGACCTGCGGGCCCATGGATTGGGCCGCAGCCGCGGGGAAGTTGTTGCGACTTTCGCATGGCAGCCCTCGCACTGCTGCGAATTGCAAAATATTGGGCCTAGTTAGAAACCGGGGACAGTTGGGACGTCACGCTACAGCATCTTGCACTTGCCTTCAAGAGAAATTCGATTGCCTGGCCTCTCCAGGCGGGCCCGCTGGGAGTCCCGTCCGCCTTCAGTGCTTCCTCCCAAGGAGGGAGCCACAGTTGGACCGGCGGGGTTGGGGAATGGGGGTCGGGCACGCGACCGGCCGGCAGTTTGCCAATGCTTGCCTGCTTGTCCTCGTTGCTTGACTTCACTGGAAGGTGCTCCTAAGATTGCTCGGCGATGATTGGGCAGACCATCTCGCACTACAAGATCATCGAGAAACTCGGTGGCGGTGGGATGGGTGTGGTGTACAAGGCCGAGGACACTCGGCTCGGCCGGTTTGTCGCGCTTAAATTCCTACCTTCTGAACTCGGCGGTGATGCGCACGCGATGGCCCGGTTCCAGCGCGAAGCTCAGGCGGCATCCGCGCTAAATCACCCCAACATCTGCACGATTTACGACATTGGGGCGCAGGACGGCCGAGCGTTTATCGCCATGGAGTATCTCGATGGCAGGACTCTCAAACACCTGATCTCGGGCAACCCGATGGACCTTGAACGGCTGCTAACCGTGGCCATTGACATCGCTGACGCTCTTGACGCGGCGCACAGCGAGGGCATCTTGCACCGAGATATCAAGCCCGCCAACATTTTTGTCACTAAGCGTGGGCACGCCAAGATTCTGGATTTTGGGCTCGCCAAGTTGACGCAGACGAGAGACAGGGTGGGGCAAACTGCCGGCTTGACCTTCGAGGCCACCGAAGGCTCGAGCAACGAGTTCTTGACCGGCTCGGGGGTCGCGCTGGGCACGGTAGCCTATATGTCGCCCGAGCAGGCCAAGGGAAAAGTGCTTGACGCGCGCACGGACCTCTTTTCATTCGGCGCGGTCCTGTACGAGATGGCCACTGGCTCCTTGCCCTTTCGGGGTGATACCTCCGCGACCATTTTCGATTCGATTCTGAATCGGCCTCCGGTGTCTCCTCTGCGACTCAATCCAAGCCTTCCCGTGCGGCTCGAGGAGATCGTTTGCAAGGCCCTCGAAAAAGACCGCGAGTTGCGTTACCAGGTGGCCTCGGAAATGCGCGCCGACTTGAAGCGCCTGAAGCGCGAGACAGACTCCAGCCGTAGCGTCCCCTGGGTCTCCGGGTCTTCCGCAGATGCCGCCCCTCCATCGGCCCCTTCCATTGTTCATCAGTCCGGCAGCTCAGCCGTTGTCGGTGCCATCAAGCAGCACAAGTGGGGAGCCGTGGGAATTGCAGCCGGGAGTCTGGCCCTGGTCGTCGCGGCAGGATTTGGAGTTTACTCGCTCTTCAACCGGACGACTCCCGGAAAGTTTCAAAATTTCACTATCACGCAGGTGACCACTACCGGAAGGGCAGCCCTGACGGCAATTTCGCCGGACAGCAGGTACATACTTACTGTGATAAACGATAAGGGGCTGCAGAGCCTTTGGCTGCGCAACCTCGCGACCGGCAGCGATACCCAGGTGATCCCGCCTTCGCCTTCTTACTATAAGAGTCTGACTTTTTCACCGGACGGGAATTACCTGTACTTCGTCAAAGCCACGGACGCCACGGGCACCAACTTCGACCTCAATCGTGCTCCGGAGCTGGGAGGCCCATCGCAAACGATCGTTCGCGGGGTGGACAGCGATATCTCGTTCTCTCCCGATGGGCAGCGTATCGCCTTTGCGCGGGCCAACGATCCGGAAGCCGGCAAGTACCGGATGGTTACCACCAATTTAGCTGGCGCCGACGAAAAGGTTTTGCAAATAGCAGCGCCAGCCTCCGATGTTCCCGCCTTCCTTGCCTGGTCCCCTAAGGGAGACGCGCTGGCGTACAAATTGTTTAAGCCAGACAAGGCCCTTGGAGGAATTGCGCTGCTGGACGTCAAGGGCGGCAAAGTAAGCAGGTACGAAACCCTCGATGACAAAGTCACCCAGGATTTCAAATGGCTGCCAAATGGCCGCGGACTCATGGTGCTGTATTCGCAAAAAGGACCGGAGTACTTCCAGCGCGCACAGATCGGAGTCATCCTGGGAGAGGAAGGGCCACTGCAGCCGATAACGCGCGACACGAACAGCTACGCCACCCTGACACTGTCTTCCGATGGAAAGACCCTTGCCACGGTGCAGACCAAGACCGCGAAGAATTTGTATGTTCTGCCCTCTAGTAGCGGGGACCAAACGGGCCGGGTGAATCCCCTGCTCACCCAGGGGCAGCAGATATATTGGCTCGACTGGACTTCTGACGGGAATGTGATTTTCAGCGACTACAACCACCTGTCACGAATTGGGATCGACCATAGCACTCCCACGCAATTGGTGGGTGATGGAAACGCAGCGATTCTGGAGTTGGCGGGCTGCGGACGAAGTCACCTTGTCTTTTCGTGGGCTTTCCGCGGCGACACAAACTCGACCAATGTGTGGCGCACAAATGCGGACGGCACGAATCCCGTGAAACTGTCTGATGGAAAGGATGATCGCGCTCCGGTGTGTTCACCGGACGAAAAATGGGTCTACTATTGGGACGCCACATTACAGCAACTTTCGCGTGTACCGGTGGACGGTTCAGGAAAACCGGAGGCCATGCCTGGAAGCCTGGTTCCTCGAACCATCCCGATGGGGACTGGCCTTAGTTCCACCGCTGACGGCAAAATCCTGGCCTACACGATAGCCACGATGCCGACGCAAAAGGACCCCTACCCTGAATATAAGGTCGCACTGCTGGACCTGTCGTCGAAGGATTCCCGGCCACGGCTGATCGACGCGGATGAGCGGATTTCAAACGGAGGCTTAAACTTCACGCCCGATGGAAAGGCGATCGCGTATCCGATCCGCGAGAACGGAGTGGACAATATCTGGGTGCAGCCCCTGAACGGTTCACCTGGCCGTCAGATCACGTCGTTTGATTCCGAGCAGATTTTCAACTTCAGATGGTCGCCCGATGGAAGAAGCCTCTGCATACTACGCGGGCACACCGACTCCGACGTTGTCCTCATCCGCGACTCGTCTCCGTGACCTGCGCAATTGAATAAAGAACAAGCTTTGCCGGCTGTGTCGTACTCTCAGGTGGAATTGGACCATCCTAGGTCGAACGGGGAATGAAGGAAACTGTCTCGTTCGCGCGGGCCAGGTTTGCCAGCCAATCACGTCCCTGGTGCATGACCCGGGTTATCTCGATGCCCGCAAGCCGTTCGCCAGGCGCGCTCCAACGGACAACGCCCTGGAGGCAAACCAGCTTCCCGTCACCCACAAAGTTCAGCTCGAAGCCAGTGGAAGAGGCCTCCGGGAAAAGAACTTGCGAAGAAATGCAGAAGCCGCCCCGACCGAAAAGGATCTGTTTCTTCCGGAGGGCGGTGGCAAGGCTTTCGAATTGCAGCTTTAAGATGGGAGCCGTCGTAGAACGAAACGGTTCTGCCCAGAGTTCTTCGCGTTCCATCAGACTTTTGCAAACCGCGGAAATCAAAACTTTCCGCGCCACAGGTTTGGACAGTTGAGCTTCAATGCCCAAGTCGTAGGCTTCCCGGGCGGTGAGGTCCGAGAATCCGCTGATGGAAACAGCAGCGGGAGTGTATTTTCCCATGGCTTTCACGCGCTTCACCAGTTCGGTTCCGTCCATCACTGGCATGCGAATGTCCGTCACGATCGCGTGCACTTGGTCCTTTTGGAGTAGTTCGAGAGCGCTGATTCCATTGTCCGCAGAGAGGACACGGCTGCCTTCACTTGCAAACCATCCGGCGATGATTTCACGGTACTGCGGCTCATCGTCCACCACGAGCAAGGTCGCCTCTCTCAAGAGCATCCGAGGTCCTCCTTCCTCAGCGGAAGAACCAGCTTGAAAGAGGTGTGCCCCTGGTGCTCACCGAGCGTGAGATCGCCGCCGTGTTGGCGCGCAATACTGCGGGCCAGACTCAGACCGAGGCCCATACCCTTGCCGACGGGCTTGGTCGTGAAAAACGGCTCCATGATCCGGTCTCTGATCTCCACGGGAACACCGGGTCCGCTGTCAATGACCGAGACAACGACGCGGTCCGCATCGGCATGCACCTTAACCTCGATCCATTTCTCGCCGGTAGTGTCGACGACGGCGTCAAAGGCGTTTTGCAGAAGGTTCATGACTATCTGTGCGATCTGGACCTCTCGACAGGAAACCCGCAAATTGGGGTCGATCGAGGAGCAGCTCAGACGAATGGAATGCATGCGCAATCGTTCGCGAGATAACTCCAAAACATGTTCCATCAATTCCTGCATGGAAGCGGGCTGGATTGGATCCGCGTCGCCCTCCCGGGCTATATGGCGCAGGCTTTTGACAATACTCCCGATGCGCTCCGCCGTCGCGACGATTCGAGCGCTTGTCCGCTCCACAACTGCGGCGGACGTCTTCTCCTCTCGCGCCATCTCCAGCAAGTCACTGGCATAGGCATGGATAATTCCCAAGGGGTTGTTAATCTCGTGGGCGATGCCTCCTGCCATCAGGCCGAGCGAGGAGAGCCGAGCGGAAGCCACAATCTGCATACGGCTTTCCTCGAGTTGGGCCTCTAACGCTATTCGAGAGCTGATGTCACGAATGATGCTGCAGATCAGAACACCGTGTTCCGTTTCGAGTGGGCTCAGACTGATCTCGACGGGAAATTCGCTGCTGTCCTTGCGTCGGCCGAAGAGTTTCAACCCGGCGCCCATGGGCCGGACTTGCCCCTCCTTCGAAAATGCCTTGCGGTGCTCCGGGTGGGTCCGTCGAAAACGCTCGGGCACAAGCAACTCGATCGGTTGCCCGAGCAACTCTTCGCGGCGGTAGCCAAATATCTTTTCGGCCTGCACGTTAACGACGACAATCTTGCCGTCATCCGTCACCGCCACGATGGCATCTGGCGCCGCTTCAAGCAAACCCCTGAAGCCGTCGTCCACCTTGCCACGATCCGAAGTGTCTGGAATCTTCACAAGTCTCGGGAACCGTCGGCTGGACCGAGCTGAAGCAGGCGCCAGTCTGGGTTCCAGCTCCGTCTGGGACCGGAAGTACGCGAGGCATTATAAGGCAGACAGGACTTCCGCGGAATGCCAGGCGTGGCGTGGGCCACGTGGGCGTTGGGGTTGGTCCCCGGATTCTTACCACAGCCCTCGGTCGACGCAAGAATTGGCCAAGGACGCTGCCAGCGAGCGGCCGGTTGACTACATCCACAGGAATTGGGTGTATACTCCGCCTATTCAAAGGAGACCGGAGATTCGGATGAGGAGTCACTCGGCAGAAAAAAGAACGGTGATCTGAGCCCGGCCGCAGCCTGGGGCAATGCGGAACGGCCGGCACTCGGTTAGTGAGGGTACTATGAAGCAGACCTTTGCTGTCGGAATCGGGGGTGCAGCCGGCCAAGGTGTGGCCACACCGGGAGACATTTTCGCAAAGATCTTCAGCCGTCGCGGCCTCAACCTGAATGCCTACAACGCCTACCAATCCATCATTCGCGGCGGCCACACTTTTCTTACCATTCGTACCGGCCCGGAGAAAGTCACCAATATGGGTGACCGCATCGACCTGCTGATTCCACTGAATCAGGACAGCATGGATCGCCACCTCAAACTGCTCACTGCCGGCGCCGCATGCATCTTTAACGCCGACACAATTCAACCCACCTCCGCCGCGGACGGAGTGCAACTCTGCGCGCTTCCGGTCTCGGAGCTAGCCGACATCACCCGGAATAAGGTTGCACAGAACACCCTCGCAATCGGCGCCGGGCTCCACATGATGGGGATCGGTTTTCAGGCCTTGGAGGAGGTCCTTAAAGAGCAGTTCATGAAAAAAGGGGATGCCGTGGTCGCTGAAAACGTCGGCGTCGCCCGCGCTGGCTATGATTACGCCGCCGCGCACTTCAGGGCTTTTCCCAATCCGCTTCCGAAGACTGAAAGTCGCTACGCGATCCTGAGCGGCAATATCGCCATGGCCATGGGGGGCGCGGCAGCGGGTGTGAAATTCTATTGTGCTTACCCGATGAGCCCTTCAACCGGAGTTTTACACTGGATGGCGGCGCACGCCCGTAAAGCCGGAATCATGGTCCGGCAGGTCGAGGACGAGATCGGCGTGATCAATATGGCGATTGGCGCAGCCCACGCCGGTGTCCGCGCGATGTGCGCGACTTCGGGCGGTGGCTTCGCGTTGATGAGCGAGGGCCTGGGCATGTCCGCCATGATCGAGACCCCGGTGGTGGTCATCAACTGCCAGCGAGCCGGCCCGTCCACGGGCGTTCCCACAAAAACCGAACAGGGCGACCTCTGGCAGATGCTCGGCGCCGCGTTCGGCGATTACCCCCGAGTGATTGCGGCTCCGCTCGATATTGGCGATTGTTTCAAGATCATTCCAGAGATGTTCAACCTTGTCGACCGCTTCCAGTGCCCGGGCCTCGTGCTCTGCGACCTGCTGCTCTCGGAGGGCAGGCTCAGCGTCCACCCTGAAGACCTGGATTTCAGCCCCTTCATTGATCGGGGCGAACTCATTACTGCTTCTAATGGCGATGCAGCGGGCGCCACGCCTGTCACGAAGACAGATTACAAACGCTATCTATTCACCGAGAGCGGTATCTCACCTCGTGCAGTCCCCGGTGTTCCCGGCCACGTCCACACAGTTG
>Ga0307478_10004143_pt1 | contig 10415 bp, 6 predicted proteins | sample atmos_gasesECM4C_2_FD_203713 | JGI IMG/M metagenome (GOLD analysis project Ga0307478, IMG submission 203713) | Hardwood forest soil microbial communities from Morgan-Monroe State Forest, Indiana, United States - atmos_gasesECM4C_05 | ecosystem: Environmental > Terrestrial > Soil > Temperate...
CGGTCGGGATTGTCGACGTTGCCGCTGCGCGCGAAAAGATCCACGCTGCCCGCGCCACGAAAATCGGCGCGGCCCCAGCGCGAGAAAATCTTCGCGTCAAACACATCGCTTTCGTAGGTGCCCTCGTTCTGCGGGCCCGGGCCCAGCAGGAACACCTTCCCCAGATTGCTGCCCGAGGCGTACAGCCCGCCGCCCGGCGCTTTCGCGAAGGCGGTTACCTGGGACGCGCCCGCCTTCAGCAGGTCGCTGAAGTCGTCGTCACTTTTCATGGCGAAGATGTGCCCGCGATTGCCGGTTCCGGCCAGCAAGCGGCCGCGGCTGTCAAACGACAGGGCATACACAATGTCTTCCCGCGACGTCCACATGCGAGTCGGCGACCCGTCAGGTGCGATGCGATAAATCTCGGAGCCGCCCGTGGCCCCCGCGCCCGGCGCGGGGAAATTCATCATCTGCCCCATCGATGGCTGCGTGGGCGTGATCACCAGGCCGCCCGCAGGCCCGCCCATCGACGGACCCATCTGCGTCATCGGTGAAATCGACTGGCCCATCCCCGGCGTCGGACCCTGGCCGGGACGTTTCTCGCCCACACCCGCCGCATAGATGTTTCCCGCAGGATCAATCGCCAGCGCCGTGATCTCCTTCTTGGGCGCGCTATAAAGTACGAAAGCCTCGCCCGACGGCGGGATGCGGTAAATCAGACCGCTGCCGTCAGAGCCGGCGATGAGGTTTCCCTTGGGATCAACCGCGAGCACGCGAATGTGCGCTTCGTCGCTCTTGAAAAATAGCGTGTGCTCGCCCTTGGGCGTGACCTTGTAGATTTCTCCGCGATCGCCGGTGGCAACAAACAGATTGCCCGCTTCGTCGAAGGCCAGGTCCCAGATGTATTTAGTGCCCGGATCGAAGTACACCGACGAACTCCAGTTGGGATCGATCTGGCCTTTGGACTTGTCCGGCATCTTGCCCGCGTCGCCCTTGGCGCCGCCCTTCTTTTCGATCTTGTAGACCTTGCCGTCGGGCGCGGTGCCGGCATACACCACGCCGTTCTTGTCGACCGTGAGCGCCTGCACTTGCAGTTCGGTGGGCTCGAAGATCGTCGTGGCCTGGCCGTCGGGCGTGATGCGGTACACCCGCGCCGGCGCGCCCGACGCGGCATAAACATTTCCCGCGTCGTCGGCCGAGAGCGACCAGATGTAGGTCGAGGGTGCGGTATACAGCGTCTTGAAAGCGGGCGCCAGTTCGATGCCGCCTGTGCTGCGGATCGCCACGCCGGTCGCCGTGCCTTTCGTCAAATCCTCAAATTTCGATTGCTCCCAGATGCGTGTGCCCTCGGCAAACGCGGATACGATGACCATCGCGGCGAAAAGAACAGGGGCAAGCTTGCGCAGCTGCATGTGCAAAGTTGAACCTCGATACATGGGATGTGGAACGGGAAAGTTCAGCGTAATACGGGGCCTATGAGCAGCCGGACGAGAAGAAGGCTGATGATGCAACTACGCCAGTCCAAGCCTGCTCCTTTCCTTGCATGAATTCTAACAAGAGGTGTCGAACAAACTCATGAAAATCTTCCGACTGCGAGTTACAAGCTGATAACTCTTCGGATGTCCTCGTCAATGGAGAGGCGGGCGTCCCGCCCGCTGGACAGGCGTGACGCCCGTCTCCCCACCGGCTAGCAACAATTCCGCGGCCGCGGCTCGAGATTTTTCAGAGAGTCCGGCACAGACAAAAGAAGGGGCTTGCCAGTCTCAAACTGTGCAAGCCCCAGCGAATGCTATTTTATGTTGATGGTCAGGATCTGCGCGCCCGCCACGACGAAATCCAGCGGCGGTGTCGCCACCTCGGTCACCGAAGACTCGCCCAGCACCACCATTTCCTGCGTGCCGCGCATGCCGTCCATGATGTTCATGACCGACAGCGGCAACGCCGGCATCACCTTGTCGGCGACCATCGCCTCCGGATCGGCTTCGAGCAGCGAAACGTAAACGCGGTTGTTGGCATGCTCTTTGTTCAAGAGCGCGATGGTGGAAGCCAGATCGAGCTTGCGCGCCATCATCGGCATGCCACGCCGCATGCGGTCGAGAGTCTCGCCGTCACTGACCAGAATCCGCAACGGTCCCTTGGATGCCGAAGTCGGAATCTTGATCGGAATCTGCCGCACTACCCGTTCGCCGCGATACGGAGCCAGCACGGTTTCCACCGTGATCTCGTCTCCAGGACGGGCTTCGGTCAGGTCGGTGCGCGCGCTCTCCAGGCGAGCCTGGCGGCGCTCCTTCACCAGATCGAAGTCCAGCTTCACATTCTTCACCGCCGGCACGTCGAACGGATTGTCATAAATCCGCCCAAAGCGGTCGCCCAGCGACAGAGCCGCCAGGAAAGCCGCCGGCTGCCCGGCGTCGGTGGGAGCGAACATGTTCTGCAGCTTTACGTCGGGATAGCCTTTCACGCTGATCACGCCGTTGACCCGGTACGTGGTTTCCTCGCCGTAATCGTTGATGCCATGCAGCGCGTTGAACACCGTCGCCATCATCGCCACCGGGCTGAGGCGCGCATTGTTCAGTACTTCGTAGTGGATCTCTTTGTTGACGTCGCCGCTGCGGATGGTCAACGTCACCGGAATCATGTCGGGCTCCTTGTTCAGAAGACCCAGGATGCCGGTATGACGATCCTGCACGAAGGATCCGGCAGGTTCGGTGGTGTTGACGATCTTGAAAGCGTTCAATGGAGAAGGCAACGTGGCCAGCACATCCGCCTTCGTCATGGGGAGGTCGACGCTGCCAAACTGCAGCAGCGGATGCCCGCAAGCCAGCAAGCGCTGCGGATCGATGTAGGTGACCGTGCAGGTCGCCGCAATGTCCATATCGCCGCGCACCAGCACCGCGCTCACCGCCGAACCCGGCTCCAGCGGTTCCGGCTGTTTCTGGTCGCTCGAAGAACCGGCGCCCATCACCGGAATAATCCCGCTTGAAGCGAACTGCGGAGCAAACATCCTGACAGCTTCTTCACTGAAGCCGTTGAACACCAGCGGTGTATCGATCGGCTTGAGATAGCTGGCAACCGCCTGGCCGCTGTCGGTCGATGGCAAGCCAGGTCCGGAAGTCTTGGTGGTTCCGCTGGGCGAATTGCCGGGAATCGAGCCCGGCCCGGGGCTCTTGTCGAAGGCGTTGATCTCGAGCATGTCGGCGATCGGAGTCACGCCGGCGATCGGTTCCTTGGAAAATTCGCCGATGCGGAACGCGAGCGCGCCCGCCAGTTTGCCGTCGAAATAAACCGGGCTGCCGCTCATGCCGGCGACCACGCCGGTGTATTCGGCCTTCGCGCCACTCAGGCGAATCAGAATGATGTCGCCCTTCGGTCCATTCATGTTCTTCAGAACGCCCAGGACCTCGACATCCATGGCCTCTGGGAGGGTGCCTTGAAATACGGTGTAGGCCACACCTTTCATGCCGGTGTGAATCTGACTCACGGGTATCGTTTCGGTGGTTTTGGGAGCGTGTGCAGCGGTACCTTCAGCAGCGTTCGCGAGTAGGGAAAGGGTGCAGAAGGTGAGGAGCGAGACGAAAAACTTTCTCATGGGTACCCCGAAGAGCCCTGCCAACCAAGGCTCCGATATTTCATTAGACTCCAGACGATGGCGAGTCGTTGCAAGGGAGGAGGAGACTTGGACCTAGCAAAACATCCCTATCGTGAAGCTTTGCGTCTATACTAGCATTACTCTTCGTGGTGTCGAACGGTTACTTTCGTACCTTGGGGCGTTGCGGGACTCGGTTAACGATGCGCACTCTGATCAGCTGTAAGCTGTTGTTAATATTGACGTTCGCGGCGGCGGTGCCTGCCGGCAAGCTGCTCGCTCAAGACCAGCCGCAGGAACCTTCTACTAGCGGCCAGCAAAATCCCAACAAGCAGGACGCCCCGGCCGACGCCGGTGGCCCCGGTGGCGACGTGGGCCCCTACGCCATTCCGAAAAAAAAGGACGAAGCGCCGCCTCCGCCCGCCCCGGAAAAACCCAAGAAGATCGAAGGCATGCCGGACTATTCCATCAAGGTCGACGTGCCCCTGGTGAATGTCGATGTGCTGGTCACGAGCAAGGATGGGCAGTTCATTCCCAACCTCAAGAAAGAAAATTTCCGCGTCTTCGAAGACGGATCGCCGCAGACGATTTCCAACTTCAACCAGTCGAGCGCGCCGATCACGGCCGTGCTGCTGGTCGAGTACGCATCGACGAACTACAACTACATGTACGATGCGCTGAACGCTTCTTACAACTTTGCGGCAACGCTCAAGCCCGAGGACTGGATCGCGGTGGTCTCCTACGACATGAAGCCGACGATCCTCACCGACTTTACCCAGGACAAACGCGCCGTGATGGGCGCGCTGAATGAGTTACGCATTCCCGGCTTCTCTGAGCGCAACCTGTTCGACGCGCTCTATGACACCATCGATCGCATCGAAACGATCGATGGGCGCAAGTACATCATCCTGGTTTCCAGCGGCCGGGATACTTTCAGCAAGCTCAACCTCGATCAGATCCTCAAGAAGCTGAAGACCACGCAGAACATCACGATTTACGCCATCAGCATCGGGCGCGCGCTGCGCGAGATGCTGGAAGCGCGCGGGGCGGGCGGCATCATTACCAGCGACTGGTTGCAGGCCGACAACCAGATGAACACCTTCGCCCACATGACCGGAGGCCGCGCCTATTTTCCGCGCTTCGATGGCGAACTGCCGGAAATCTTTCACGACATCGGCACCGACATTCGCAATCAGTACACCCTCGCCTACCATCCCACCAATCCCAAGCTCGACGGCAGCTACCGCAAACTCAAAGTCGAGCTGGTCGCGCCCGACGGCGGCCCGCTGAAGGTAAAAGACCAGAAGGGCAAAGACGTAAAAGTGCAGATCTACGCCCGCGAAGGTTACACGGCAAAGCACCAGGTGGAGTAGGAGGCAGTACTCGGTTCTGAGCTTAACCTTGTCATCCTGAGCGGAGTGAGGCGCCAGTCGAACGCAGTCGAACGACCCCGTGCTCATGGGCGATGCCTCTCGCCCGTCGGAGAATTTTCCAAACCTACCTCCCGTGTGCTCAACATTCGTGGCTCGATGTAGTTAGTCTCGCCGATGTAAAAAGTCCCTCTGCGACTTGCAAGAAGTCCAGTACGAAGGGTCAGTGCAGAAAATGTTCCCGAGGCTCTCGGCATCGCCGTCGGGCATGGGGGTCCTTCGACTGCGTTCGGCTGGGCGCCTCACTCCGCTCAGGATGACAGGATGAAGGGGGATTGAGAACAGAGAGAGTGACAGCTAAGAGCTAAGAGCTAAGAGCTAAGAGCTAAGAGCACCCTCTCATCCGCCCCCATGAAAAAAGTAATCCAGCACAAACAAAACTCCCACTCCCAGAAAGACAATCAACGCCATCCGAACCCCGGGTTCTTTGTTGACTTCGGGAATCAGGTCGGAGGCGGCGACGTAGATGGTCACGCCGGCGGCGAGCGGGAGACCTTCATTCACCTGATGGCGGAACAGGGCCATGGTCAGGACTCCGGCCAATGTGGCCGCCCCCAGCAGCGCCGAGGCGCCCCAGGCAAACCTGCGGCTGCGGCCGCTGGCCAGCATCACCGAAGCAATCGTGAAGCCTTCTGGAATCTTGTGCAGAAAGACGGCGAGGAAGATGACCCAGCCCAGCCAGTTCGAGACCAGAAATCCGGCCGCAATGGCAATGCCGTCGAAGAAGGTGTGAATCGTCAGGCCCACCAGTACCGAAAAACCTTTGTGGGGATGAAGGAATTGGTCCTCGTGCGTTTCTTCGCCGAAATGAAAATGCGGGGTGACGGTATGCTCGAAAAAGTGGATGATCAGGTACCCCAGCAGGATAAGAAACGCGGCATAGCGGCCGCCCAGTCGCAGGCTGGCAGGCACGACTTCGACTATTGCAGTGGAGAGCATGAAGCCCGCGCCCAGCGCCACGAAGTACCTCAGGTAGCGCCGTTCCCAGTTCCTCTGGACGATGATCGCGCCGCCAAACACATTCGCCCCCGCGGCGGTCAAACCGAGCAAAACAGCAGTGAGGATGGGGCTCATTTGTTGGGGGATGATAGCAGAGGAGCAGTCGGTACCCAGTACTCAGTGCCAAGTACTCAGTGCAAGCCACCGGCGATCAGCCGTCAGCTATCAGCTACCAGCCATGAGTTACCAGCTATCAGCCATCAGCCACAAGCGACCAGCCATCAGCGAACTTGGGTCTCGCCCCTCCTGTCATTTATTCTGTAGTGTTTCGAATCCATGCGCCACAGCAGTGATTGGCTGTCGGTTGAAAGCGGACTCATGAAATCTGGAATCATTGGCCTGCCCCAGGTCGGCAAGACCTCTTTGTTTCGTATGCTCACCAAGGCGCCCCTGTCGGCGCACGCGCTCGCCAACCCGCGCGAAGCGCATATCGGCGTGGCCAAGGTGCCCGACGATCGCCTCGACCGTCTCGCCGCTCTGTACCATCCGAAGAAACTGACGCACGCCTCCATCGAGTACGTCGACGTGGGCGCCATCGGCCAGGACGCGCTCAAGGAGACGGCGTACATCGGTCACCTGCGCCAGGTCGACGCGCTCGTGCACGTGCTGCGTGCTTTCGAAGACGAATCCATTCCCCACGTCGGTCCCATCGATCCGCTGCGCGACATCAAGAACGTGGAATTCGATCTCATGGTCAGTGACCTGGGCCAGATCGAAAAGCGTCTCGAGCGTCTGGTGAAAGACCTCAAGAAGATGCGGTCGCCCGAACTTGAAAAAGAGAACGAACTCCTGATCAAGGCGAAAACGCACCTGGAAACTGAGAAGCCGCTGCGCGAAATGGAGATGACGCCCGAGGACAAGAAGCGCATCCGCGGGTTCATGTTCCTCAGCGAGAAGCCGATGCTTTACGTTCTCAACATCAGCGAAACCCAGGAACTGGGTCAGGCTCTGGAAGCCGCGGTGGCGAAATACTCACTGGCCGAAGTGGCCTCGCGCCTCAATGCCGGTGCCACCGCGGTGTGCGCCAAAGTGGAAGCCGAACTTGCGGAAATGAGCGACGCCGACGCGGCCGAGTTTCTCTCGAGTTACGGTTTGAAGGAGAGCGGCCTGGTCCGCCTGATTCGTCAGACCTATCACTTGCTCGGATTGATTTCCTTCCTCACCGCCGGCGAGGACGAATGCCGGGCCTGGACGATCCCGATTCACACGCGCGCGGTGGAAGCGGCCGGCGCGATTCACTCCGACCTGGAAAAACATTTCATCCGCGCCGAAACTATTCGCTGGGACCAGTTGCTCGAAGCCGGCTCGGAGGCCAACGCCCGCGCCAAGGGCCAACTCCGCCTGGAAGGCAAAGACTACATCGTCCAGGATGGCGATGTGCTGCACATTCGGCATAGCGGATAGGAGAGAGCAGATCTCAGTGCCGGTGCTCAGTACTCAGTGGTCAGTACTCAGAACTCAGTACTCGGTACTCAGAACTCAGAACTCAGTACTCAGTGTTCTGTATTCAGTTGTCGGTCTCGCTTCTGAGTTTTGACTCTTCGCCCAACAATTGAGTGGTATTGAGTACAGGGTACTGGGCACTGGGTACTGAGTACTCAGTGTTGCGTACCGCCCTCAAGGCAAATGCCATGCGGTGCAGAAGAGCGCGGCGATTCCCAGCGCGAGGACCGCTACTTCCAATCGCACCGACCACACGTGAAGCGTGTCGAATTGCAGGCGGCCGGGGTCGGTGGGCGGGACGGTATCGATGTCGCCGAACTGCGTGCGCAGCGCGGCCATCTTGGGCGAGATGCCGAATTGCGACACCACGGTGAGCAGGAGCATCCCGCAAACAAAAATGTGCCGCAGCGCGAAGGGACGCGCCGAGCCGGTCGAAAGGCTTGAGAACAGCATCGAGCTGCCCAGAAAAACCACGCCGGAGAAAAGCCCAATCCAGTGCAGGATTCCCAGCGAATGTCCGACGACAGATCCTGCCATGTGCCGCGAGGGAAGGACGCTGAACGCAGTCGGCGCTTCGACGAAAGAAAGAAAAATGATGCCGCCGACCCAGACGGTGAGCGCGAGGAAGACCAGGAAGCGAAGGAAGGCCATAGCGAAACAGTTTACAGGTGACGGGTTTCAGTTTGCAGCTGTCAGTTCTCAGCTCTCAGCTCTCAGCTCTCAGCTCTCAGCTCTCAGCTCTCAGCTCTCAGCTCTCAGCTCTCAGCTCTCAGCTCTCAGCTCTCAGCTCTCAGCTCTCAGCTCTCAACGCGGATGCACGGGAAAGGGTATTGGTTGCGGCGCGAGTTTGCAAGGGATGCTTGCGACTTGCCACTTCCTAGCTTTACTTGTCAAGGAGGTGGGTTGGTCCCGTCAGGTTGTTCGTCACATGTCAGGTTGTACGTCACTTTCAGGTTGTACGTCATATAAAGAACTCCTCAACCTGTCATCCTGAGCGCAGTGAGGCGCCAGCCGAACGGAGTCGAAGGACCCCATACCCGGCGGCGATACTAGAAGCCCCGGGAAGTTTCCCAGCATGGATTGGGCATAGCGACCCACATCATCGCTAAGTTTCGATGATCAACAATATCAGCATTGGATTTTCGGGCTCAGGAGGGAGTTCGAGGGATTCGCCAACAAACATGACGCTGTTGGTCTATTACGAACGGTTAAGGATGGTGATTGCGGGGGAGTTCATCATGGAGGTGGCGTTCGAGGCAGAAAATTCTCCGACGGGCTGCAGGCATTGCCGCCGGGTATGGGGTCCTTCGACTGCGTTCGGCTGACGCCTCACTCCGCTCAGGATGACAAACTTTAGAGAGCCGGGAACTGAGAACCGAACTGGGAACAGAGAACTGGAAACAGAGAACTGGAAACAGAGAACTGGAAGTGAGAACTGGAACAGAGAACTGGAAACAGAGAACTGAGGACGGGAAGCTGTGACCTATCACCTGAGACCTGACACCTGTCCCCTGTGACCTGCTCTCCTACACAGGCACCACAACGCTCTCGGCGATCTCGCGCATTACTTGCTCGGCCTGTTCGGATTTTTTGAGAGTCGACGAGTACGAGCCGCTGACTACGACACGGTGCGCGAATACTGGGACGACCAGCGGTTTGAAGTCTTCTGGCGTGCAGTAGGAGCGGCCTTCGAGGAACGCCATCGCTTGCGCAGCGCGATAGAGCATCTGCGAGCCACGCGGCGAGACGCCGAGAGAGAGAAATTCCGACTCGCGTGTCTTGCGCACGATCGCGAGGGCGTAGGTTACCAGCGAATCGTCGACACGAATCGTCGCCACGGCTTCCTGCATTTCCAGTACGTCGGCGTCGCTCAGCACCGGCTTGAGCGTGTCGAGTTGCGCCGCGCCGGCCGCGGAGCGCAGGATCTCGCGTTCGGCTTCGGCGTCGGGATATCCCATGTGAACCCGCATGAGGAAACGGTCGAGTTGCGATTCGGGCAGCGGGTAGGTGCCGTGATGTTCGACAGGGTTCTGCGTGGCGAGAACCAGGAACGGTTGCGGCAGAGGATAGGAATGCACGTCGATGGTGACCTGGCCGTCGTTCATCGCTTCGAGCAGCGCCGATTGCGTCTTCGGGGTGGTGCGGTTAATTTCGTCGGCGAGCAGAATGTTGGTGAACACCGGACCGCGTTTGAACTCGAACTGCTGCTCGGCGGCCGAATACATCGAGATGCCCAGCACGTCGGAGGGCAGCATGTCGCTGGTGAACTGGATGCGCTGAAAGCTGCAGTCGAGCGCGCGGGCGAGCGCTTGTCCGAGAGTGGTCTTGCCGACGCCGGGCACGCCTTCGATCAACAGGTGGCCGCGGGCGAAGATCGAGACCAGGGCCAGGCGAATGACGTCGTTTTTCCCACGAATGACCTTTCGGAGCGTGGTCTCGAGTTGTGCGGCGCGATGCGCGGCGGCAGTTGCAATTTCTGGCGACATTCGAGGCGATTCTACTATGCGGGTCGGGCTCGAAGCTGTTACCAACGTCACAGAAAGGCAGCTGCTTGCTGATGGCTGCTGGCTTCTAGCTGGCACTTTCATGGAACGGGGCGGAGGTTTCCTCTTGCAGGGAAAGACGGGTATCAGGTCTCAGGTGTTAGGTCTTAGGTCTCAGGGTCGTCTGCTCGTAGCTGGTAGCTGGTAGCTCGTAGCTCGAGGCTCGCTGCTCGTTGTCCTCGCTTCTTAGCGCCTTCGGCGCTGGTTTTTGTTCAGTTCTCCAGTGTTTCGTCTTTCTCGGACTGCTTTCGTCGTCATCAGTTTTTCAAACTGATTGGAGTGATCACTCCCAGTGCGGGTACGCCAATGGAACCTCCCCGCTCAGATGTCGGCGCGGTCTCCCTCGGGTCCGGTTATGGCCGCAAGCCTCCGCTCGGTTCTGCCTAGGACGTACGGAACGGCTCCATCTCTGGTCCCTAATTTTAGAATATCAAT
>Ga0307478_10004144_pt1 | contig 10415 bp, 7 predicted proteins | sample atmos_gasesECM4C_2_FD_203713 | JGI IMG/M metagenome (GOLD analysis project Ga0307478, IMG submission 203713) | Hardwood forest soil microbial communities from Morgan-Monroe State Forest, Indiana, United States - atmos_gasesECM4C_05 | ecosystem: Environmental > Terrestrial > Soil > Temperate...
AAGCTTCTCACCCATCTCACCAATCTGCTCTACGGCGCCGGAATCCACGACGAGGCCACTTGCTACAAAGTCTTTCGCCGCTCTCTGCTCGCGCAAGTCAGCCTGGAATGCCAGCGCTTCGAGTTCTGTCCCGAAGTCACCGCCAAACTCTGCCGCATGGGTGAGAAGATCGCGGAAGTGCCCATTGCCTACACGCCCCGCTCAGCCGGCGAAGGCAAAAAAATTCGCCATGCTGATGGCTGGCTTGCCATCTGGACCCTCCTCCGCCACCGCTTCACCCGCCGCGCGGGCTGGGCCAAATCAGTGGGCGCCAGTTCCGCCCCGTTTGCCGTGACTTTTTCCCGTGTTCCACCAGAGTGAGAAGGCCGGAGAAGCGTGTTCCCGTGGGCGAGGCGAGATCGGCAAGGGCACGGCTCCAGCCGTGCCGCAAAGGCCCACAAGCGGATTCGGCTTGAGCCGCTGCGGCACGCTGTCGATGACACCCAAGCGTCGCCGCCCGCAAACGCGTGTCCCGGCAATCTCCTGTAAAATCTTGAGTTCGCGCGTACGGCACAATCATCCCATGTTCAATAAAATCCTCATAGCCAATCGCGGCGAGATCGCAGTTCGCGTCCTCCGCGCGTGCCGCGAAATGGGAATTGCCGCCGTCGTCGTCTACTCCGACGTCGACCGCGCTGCCCTCCACGTCCGCAAAGCGGACGAAGCCTATCCCATCGGCGCAGCGGCGGCCAGCGAATCCTATCTCAACATTCCTAAGATTCTCGATGTTGCCAAACGATCCGGCGCCGACGCCGTTCATCCCGGTTACGGTTTCCTCTCTGAGAATGCGAAGTTCGCCGAAGCCTGCGCCGACGCAGGTGTGAAGTTCATCGGACCAACCGCGGTAGCCATGGACGCGATGGGATCGAAGACGCGGGCCCGCCAGGCCATGGAAAAAGCCGGCGTTCCTTTTGTTCCAGGCACGTCGCACGGACTCGAGTCGTTTGACGAGGCGGAGAAAGTAGCCGCGAAGATCGGTTATCCCGTGATGTTGAAAGCCGCTGCCGGAGGCGGTGGCAAAGGCATGCGGCTGGTGCACGCTCCTGAGCAACTCAAGTCCGCTCTGGACGCGGCCCGCAGCGAGGCGGAACGTTCTTTTGGAGACAGCGAAGTTTACCTCGAGAAGGCCATCGTCAATCCGCGGCACATCGAAGTGCAGGTGCTCGCCGACGAGCACGGCAATACGGTCTACCTTGGCGAGCGCGAATGTTCGCTGCAGCGCCGCCATCAAAAAGTTTTGGAAGAAGCGCCGTCGCCCATTGTCGATGCCGACATGCGCCACCGCATGGGCGAAGTTGCCGTCCGCGTCGCGAAAGCCGCGAACTACACCAATGCCGGTACCGTGGAATTCCTGGTCGATCAGCAGAAGAATTTCTATTTCCTCGAGATGAACACGCGCTTGCAGGTGGAGCATCCGGTGACCGAACTGATCACCGGACTCGACCTGGTTCATCTGCAGATTCGCATCGCCGCCGGCGAAAAACTGCCTTTCACCCAAAATGACGTGAGCATCCGCAGCCACGCCATTGAATGCCGCATCTACGCCGAGGACCCAGACAACAATTATTTCCCCAGCCCGGGCAAGATCACGCTGCTGCAAGAGCCTTCGGGACCGGGAATCCGTATCGACAGCGGCATGTACGAAGGCTGGAACGTGCCCATCGACTACGATCCGCTGCTCGCCAAGTTGATCGGCTACGGTACCGACCGCGATCAAGCTATCGCGCGGCTTACACGCGCTCTCAACGAATATTTTGTCGGCGGCATCAATACGAACATTGCTCTGTTTCGCCGCATCCTGCGCGATGCGGATTTCCGTGCCGGCAAACTTGATACCGGATTCCTCGACCGCATGTTAAAGCGCACCGAGGACAAACCAGTGGATCCAAGAATAGCGGAAGTGGCTGCCATCGCCGCCGGCATGTTTGCCGCACTTGCAGCAACGGCGTCCGCAGGAAATGGCGTGGCCGGTTGTGGTTCGCAAGCGGCCCAAGACTCAAAATGGAAGGCGGCCAGTCGCCGCGAAGCATTGCGCTGATAAGTGTGAGCCACAACGCCCTTACCATCGACGACCGACCACTAATGACTGCCTGCTGGTTTTTATGCTCTACGACATAACCATCGACGGCAAGAACTACCGGCTTGATCTGAATCGGGTCGAGGGACGCTGGTCCTGCCGCCTCGACGGCCGGGAGGTCGAGGTCGAAGCTGTTCTCGCACGTGCGGATGTACTCTCGCTTCGCATCGGAGACCTCGCCTATGAAGTGAAATCAGAACGGGGCGCGAATGACTTACACCTGTGGGTAGGGAACACTCGCTTTGCCGTTGAACTACGCGATCCGCGGTCTCTGCGCGGCCGCTCCCGCGCGGCGGACGATCAGGGGCCCAGAAAGATAACCGCTCCCATGCCCGGCAAGGTAGTACGTCTCCTGGTCCGCAAAGGCGACGAAGTGGAAGCGGGCGCAGGCGTTGCCGTAGTCGAAGCCATGAAGATGCAGAACGAGATCAAATCGCCCAAACAGGGAACCGTCCAGAAAATTCTAGTCAGTGAAGGCGCCGCGGTGAATGCGGGCGACGTCCTGGCGATTGTTGAGTAAGACGCGTCGCCCCGACCAATCAAAAACGCAACATCTCTACTTCGTTAGTCCGTTGCTATCCAGCACCTTCCGGGCGTAATAGTTTTCCACCTTAGCGGAGTCGCGCAACACTTCATAGTAAGCGGCTTTCAGCAGCTGTTCGCGGCGATCGTGAAGCTGCGACCGTATCGCTTGCTGCACCCGCGGATCCGACAAATCGCGCTGTCCGGCAGGTTCTTTGGACACCAACTTTACAATGCGGAATCCCGCCGCCTGCTTGGTGGCGGGGTTCATCACCGTAATGATCGGGCTATACTGCCCGGGTTTCAGCTTGAGCACCAAATCGCGTGTGCCCGGATCGGTGTTGTGCAGCGACGACTCGGGAATTGTTCCCAGGTCGCCGCCGTTACCCGAGGTTTCCGGATCCTCCGAATAATTCATCGCCAACGTCGCGAAATCGTCGCCACTGTCGAGCCGATTGTTAATCATCTGGATTTTCTTGCGCGCGTCGGCTTCGTTCTGTGCCTTGTTATTCTGGTTATGCACCTGCGGGTTCGGAGCGGGAGTGACGAAGATCTGCGCCAGGTGATACTGCGGTTCAATCAAATTGAACTCAGATTTGTGCGCGGCGAAGTAGTCCGTGATGTCCTGATCGGTCACATTGATCTTCGACGACACCTCTTTGTTCATCACTTTTTCGACAGTGATGGAACGTCGAATATCGCGCTTGAAGTCCTCCAGCGTGATCTTTTTTTCCTGCAACCTCTTGTCGAATTCTTCCTGGGTGTAAGGCGACTTGATTTCGTTCAGCTTGCGGTCTACTTCTTCTTCGGTCGCCAGCAGGCCGAGCTTCTCAGCCCGGCGCATCACCATTTCGTCGTCGATCAACTGGCGCAGAATGTTCAGGCGCAGAATCGTGGCCTGTTCTCCAGTGGGCGCCTGCTGCGCGCTGGCCACCTGATTGTCGTAGTACTTGTCGATGTCGGACCGGAAGATTTTGCGGCCATCGACGGTAGCCACCACGTCGCCACTTACCTGTGATTTGCAGCCCAGTAGCGCTGCCAGCGCAATTGCAGTAGCCAGCAGCGCCGTCAGCCGGACAAAGCCTGCTTTTCGTTTCAAATGAGTTCTCCCTCGCTGGCGGTCTACGGTGCAGCAGAAGACCCCACAACCGCTCACCCACATCGCCAAAATCACTTGGAGTTTGGTGCCGCTGCCACCGTGGCGTGATCGGGCACCGGCAGATTGGCATCCTTCAAGGCCTGGTCCAGCGCAGCGCGTACCTCGCTGATCGGTACGGCTCCGTCAATCTTCTGTCCGTTGATGAACAAGGTTGGCGTGGCTTCCACTCCGATTCCCTCCGCCTCTTTCATTGACGCCTTCACTGCACTCTCGTCTTGCGCCTTGATGCAAGACTGCAGCTTCACCACGTCAACATTGTGCTTCTGCCCCTGCAGCATGGTCAGCCGGTCGAGCGCGTCGGCTCTCGCCTCAGGCGTCTTTTCATTGCTCACGTCATGCTGGTTGGCATGAATATAATCCGCAAAATCCCAATAGGCATCGTTGTTCTGCGCCGCCAGACAGTTGGCGTCCACCGCGGCGCGCTTGGCCCAGGGATGAATCTCCACCAGCGGGTAATCTTTATAAATGAACGTAACCCGGTCGCCGTATTCTTTGAAGATTTGCGGAAATAATGTCTGGTGCATGCGGGCGCAGAACGGGCACTCGAAATCGTCGAAATTGACCACAACTACCTTGGACGCTTTCGCCCCCCGCGTAGGCCGCCCGCTGATATCGATCTTGCTCATGGTCTCGGCGAATGGGTCCTTGTTCAGATCAAACTTGATCACCCGCATCATGGAAGCACGGTCTTTCGAAACCAGAAACGTGAGGTCCTGTTTCTTTCCGCCATTGTCGATCGTCACCAGCACCGATTCATAGTTGGGCAATTCCGCATTCGCCGAAGGAGCGCCCACCACCAGGTGAACCTCGGGAGGAATCTTGTAGTAGGAGCGGACCTGGCGCTCAATCTTTTTGCTTAAATCGGGAGACGTTGATTGAGCGACACAACCCAGGCAAACCATCAACAGCAGAAGAAAAGAACGTCGAATTAGAGTCACCAAGAACCGCCTTAATATCACAGGTTGAACGTTGATTATCTCACAGCGCCGGAGCGGGCTGCGGTGAGCGTCTGCAGGGGAACCAGCCTAAACAGAACGTCAGGCGAGGCGGGAACGCTGTCCTGTCTTCAAACCGTTCGTCGGAACAAATCCTCCGCCGGCAATAGCGCGTTCATCGATCCCGAACGGAAGCCTTCCAGATCGAGAGTTACAAATTTGAAACCCAGCGCCTTGAAGATTGCAGCGAACTGCGCAGCCATGGCGGAATCGAGCGCCCGCTCCAACTCCTCCCGTGCAATCTCAATGCGAACGATCTCGCCGTGGTGCCGTACCCGGAACTGCCGAAAGCCCAATTCCCGCAACGCGTCTTCCCCTTTTTCCACTACTTCGAGCGCTTCCCTCGTAACCGGCTGGCCATACTCAATGCGCGACGAGAGGCATGCGGACGCGGGCTTATCCCATATGCGCAATCCCGCCTGCCGCGCCAGCGCGCGAATTTCGTCCTTGCCGAGCCTCGCATCGAGCAAGGGAGCCACAACGTGGTGCGCGTTCGCCGCTTTTTGCCCAGGACGGAAGTCGCCCTGATCATCCAAATTTACGCCATAAGCGATAGCATCGAAGCCCCGCGCCCCCCGAAGTCTTTCCATCAGTGTGAACAGTTCGTCTTTGCAGAAGAAGCAGCGCTGCGCATCGTTGCGCACGTACTCAGGGCGATCAAGCTCGGAAGTAGGAATCACTTCTAATGGAATCGATTGCTCCCGCGCAAAAGAAATGGCGTCGGCAAGCTGCGTACGCGCCAGGCTGGGAGAGTCGGCAATAATCGCCAGCATTCTCTCTCCCAATGCCTGATAGGCAGCCCAGGCCAGGTAGGCGGAATCCACCCCGCCGGAATAGGCGACCAGCAGGCGTCCCAGTTTGCCCAGTTGGGCATGAAGCAATGCGCCTTTCGTCCCGATGTCCGTTTCCACTTCCGGCATGCGACCTATGTTAGCAGGCGCGAGGTTAGCAGGCGCAAGCGATTGCTGGCCACTGCTTTCAATACAGCCGTTCCTGTCGCCGCAGACTGCCGAAGCCGCCAATGTTTGCCAGAGTAAAAGTAAAGCGGAAGAGGTTTTCGTGGCGCACATTGGCAATCGAGTAGCTGCGATATTCCGCAGTCACGCCGCAGCAATCCCAGTTATAGGTGGTCTGCGCCGCCACAAATTGCAGCAGCTTGCTTTCCGCGTCAAAGCCGAAACTGCTGGCCCCACTGAAACCCCGTTTAGCCGCGCGGCCATATCCTACGGCAGCGCGAAACTGGTTGAAGCGCGGCAGTGTCGACAAGCCCGCGGACGATGTTGCCGTCTGCGCCGGTAAATTGAGAATGGCATCGCCTCCACCCACGGTCACCGGTCCTAGGTGGTAGTTTGCCAGCAGCGTACTGGCGTTCACGCTATTTCCCTGGAAGTCATAATCCAGATCCCACTCGGCGTCCGTGTGCTCGCTCGTCTCCACTCGCAACCGCGAAATGAGGGGGGAAAGATGGCGCGGCTCGGTCACGAACGCGATTCCGGTGAGGTCGGAGGTCGTCGTGAACATGTTCCGTTGGCCGGAAACCAGTGCGCCGCCGAAAGTTGGATCAAGAAAATATTTCTGCGTCAACTCCCAGGTCACGATCTCGCGCACTTGAGGCCCCTCCTGGCATAGGGACTTGGCTGTTTTGGGATGCATCCATGGCACGCCCGACTCTGGCGCAGCGCCTCCCACGGTCAGCCCAAACATCGCGGCCTCGGAGGTAATGTCTTTGCAATCCTGCGGCTTCTGCGAAGTGCGCTTGGCATACAGCCGCGTTACGAAACCGTACTCCACTTCATGGGTATCGGTGAGTATGTCGCGCTCGTCGAACTTCACCGTGTTCGCGAAGTCGTTGATGCCGGTCACAAAACGGTAAACGACGCGCGGCTCAATGACGTGCTTCCACTTCCTCCCCAGGAATTCCTTGTCGAAGACGCGCTCCAGCGCGGGCGGGCGCAATTCCACCGCCGTCTCCAGGGCTCTGTGATTTATGGGATCGCTTACCGCCGGCCCGGAGCCGGTTGGCGGCTCCCGCTCGGTGTAATACGTGTCATGCAACGTCAGCTCTGGACGGAAAGACCATCCTCGAAATACCAACGGCAGTGAGATATCAGGGCTCAAAGCGAATCTTCCCAACAATCCCGTGCGGAAAGGCAGTGTGCAGACTGGAACCAGGCTTGAAGAACACTCTTGAGGCTCGCTGCGTGACAAGCCGGCCGCCGAAGCGTCGAACGACCAGTAAAACGGTGAATGTCCCACCTGATGGTCAACGCTGGAAAAATCCAAACTCGGAACGTGCTCAATCTTGATCACCTGCCCCGGAGTCGTGCTCAGGTAGTTTTGATAAAGCTCGGCAAATCCATTGACGTTATACCCGTTCATCGACCTCGAGAGAAAACCTTGCGACTTCACTTCCGAATACACGGCCTGACTGAAGACCTCATTAAAGGCCAGGCGAAAGAGAAATGAACTCAGGTAGTCGACGTTGGCGACCGCACGGAAACCATCGAGGTTGCCGGCCGAATTCAGGCGGACATTCTCTCCGCCCTCTTTGAGCGGAGGCGTTCCGATCCCCCGATCGATCACTCCGAAATAACTTAGGTCCACGTAGGAGGTCTCGCTCGGCATGGCCCGGAAATCTCCCCGCTGCGACCAGCCGCGCTGTGAAAAGTATTCGGCGCCCAGGGTCGCATCCATCATGCGGCTGATGGCCCAGTAGTAGGCTGCGCCTATCACGTTGCCCTTGCTGGAAGAACGAGCCACTGAAGGGATCAGAAACCCGGACTGCCGCGACTCCTTCTCCACCGGATGGGTCGCGAACGGAAAATAAAGAATGGGAAGCCCATGCAGCATAAATGTGCTGTGGTAGATCTTGGCATTGCCTCCCACATCCACGATCACTTTGCGCGCGTCGAATTGCCACTTGGGGTGCGGCAGTTCGCATGTAGTGATGGTGCCGTCATACACCACGTAGTGATCGGGACTCGTCTTCTCCACCACCTTGCCGGTGAAAGCGAAGGGCGCGGTAGAAGTTAAGATCACTTTGTTGGCGCGAAAACGCAGGCCAGTGGATCCAGTCACATCGTAAAAGTGCCCGGTTTCGAGTTCCAGATTGTAACTACCATGCGACGCTCGTATATGGTCGTCATTCGGGCCGCCGTCCAGTGCGAAATGACCCTCGCCAGTCGCTTCCTTGGTGTCGGAGTTGTAGGTCGCTTCATCCGCCCGCAAAATAAAACTTCCATAGTGGATTTCAACCGCTCCGTGCAGTTTATAAATCGCACCTTGCTCTTCTTGCTGGATGGCACAAATCGTGTTGACCTCGCCCTTTTCCTTTTGCGCGGCTGCCGCCAGCTCGCATGGGGTTGGCGGAGCATCTGGCTTTTTCCCGGATATACCAGCGCCAGGCGTGGTCGATGGATTATTCGCAGGCGGCAACTGGCTGGTAACTAACGGCGGGACCAGAAGCAGGTGACAAAGCATTGCAGCCGTGATAAGGATTCTGTTACGAGTCATCGGAACGCGATCATCGAAACAAGATCATCGAAGCGCATGCAAGAATTGCTCGGATGCTTCGACCGGCAGCAGCCGTCGTGAACTTAGCACGGCTGTGCCTCGGGAGGCAAAGTCACCCGAAGTCTTGGATTCTGCCGCGGTCTTCGTGGTTATCCGGTGTTTTTAAGTTCTGGCTCTGGGAAGCCCGCAATTCATGCCCTGTCCGATTTGTGGTGACATTTGCCGTTGCTCTACCCGCACGAATTCAGCCGCTCCCTCGCGCTGGTTAGCCGACGATGACACCTCCCGGTCCTCCGTAACCACGCACAGGGATTTGGAGACATCGCGAGCGGAAGCGCTCGACCCGGCGCCGGTCGCCGAAGCCGGAAAATCTGACGACATGATCGAGGCTGCTTCTCCGGATTCTCCTGCCTGGCGCGATGAAGTCGCCGCCCGGCTCAATCGTTATCAATCCAAGCGCAAGCCGCGCCCACCCCGCTATCCGTCGCTGCGGCTGCGGTTCGAGGAACAGGATTCTGCTCGCGACGCAATACACGCTGCCGAGCTTCCCCCTGTGTCGCAGAGCATGGGTACGGCTTCGAACCACGCTCTCGCCTTGGATAGCTTTGCTGACACCGCAGCTCCGGCTGCCGAAACGCCCGACCCGCGGCAGAGCACAGCTTTGGTACGCGCCAATGATTCCTCTCCGCAGCAATCGATGCCCGTAATCCCCGCTTCGGCGAAAATCATTGAGTTTCCGCGCTTCTGGACGCCTCCTGCGGCGCCCCTCGACCAGTTGGCGGAGCCGGTCATGGACCATCCTCGCATTCTGGAAGCACCGGAAGTGGTTCCCCCGCTGCCGGCTCTGGGCGGCATCACCATCGAGCCTGCCCACCAACCGGAGTTGGAAAAACGTCCGGGCATCGATATCCCGCTGCAGAGCGCGCCCCTGTCACGTCGAATCTTTTCCGCTGCCATCGACGCTGTGATCATCGCGTCAGCCTGCGCCCTGTTCGGTTTCATCTTTTGGAAGATGACCGCAATCCAGCCCCCGCGACTTCAAATGGCCGGTCTCACCGCGGGGCTGGGGGGCCTTCTCTGGGCCGCCTATCAATACTTGCTCATTGTCTACTCGGGCTCCACGCCCGGCCTGCGACTGGCAAAACTGGAATTAGCCCGCTTCGATGGAACCCCTGCCAGCCGCCGCCTGCGCCGCTGGCGCGTCCTCGCTTCATTCTTCTCAGCCGCTTCGCTCGGCATGGGATACGCCTGGGTCTTTCTCGACGAGGACGCCCTCTGCTGGCACGACCGCATCACTCACACTTACCTCGCACCGATACCTCGCATCGATAGTTCGCATTGAAGAGCCGTGAGCACATCTGAATCCGCGGAAGCCACTCCAGACCGCCGTCCCTCCCAACTGGCGTGCCCTATGCTATCTTCAAAGGGTTCTCCTGGTTAGCGGTTCTACACTCCTCTGAATAATGGCTACATCGGTTGAAGGTTCAAAGCCGGTAATAAAAGTCTTCGTCGCCACCACGGTGATGTTGACCTTCATCTCCTTCTGGCGAGCCTCCGCCATTGTCCTCTCCGATCTCGCATCTTCCGCTTATTACGCTGGTGGAGACGCCGAAAAGGTCATCGGCAAGAGTGCCCCCTGGTTCATTCTCGGGGTCATGCTGTTCAGCTATGCGGTGCGGGCTCTCTACATCGAGTCCAGCAGCATGTTCGTGCGCGGCGGCGTTTACCGCGTGGTCAAAGAAGCCATGGGTGGCACCCTGGCCAAGTTCTCCGTCTCGGCCCTGCTCTTCGACTATGTCCTGACCGGCCCCATCAGCGCCGTATCTGCCGGGCAATATCTCGCAGGCTTTATCAAGGACATGGGCGTGTACCTGCACCGCCCGCTGCATTTTTCCGATGACCACTTCGCCGCCGGTCTCGCCGTCATCGTGGTGCTCTATTTCTGGTGGAAGAACACCCAGGGCATGCACGAGTCCAGCCAGAAGGCTCTGCAAATCATGGCCATCACCACGGTGATGGTAGTGATTCTGCTGATCTGGTGCACCATCACCGTTCTGCGCGCTCCCATCCAGTTGCCGCCCAACCCGCTGCATTCAGGGGTCGTTCCGCT
>Ga0307478_10004147_pt1 | contig 10406 bp, 7 predicted proteins | sample atmos_gasesECM4C_2_FD_203713 | JGI IMG/M metagenome (GOLD analysis project Ga0307478, IMG submission 203713) | Hardwood forest soil microbial communities from Morgan-Monroe State Forest, Indiana, United States - atmos_gasesECM4C_05 | ecosystem: Environmental > Terrestrial > Soil > Temperate...
ACATCTTCCCTCCAACTCTCCTGCCTGGGGACAGTTGCATCGTCCCAATACCGGTTCAGGATATCCCCGTCCTTTAACCGGACTACGCGGCGGTAAGCCTGACCGGGTTTCAGCTTGTCGGCGCCATCCATCCAAAACTCGTATTCCTTTTCCATGGCCGGCAGGAATTCCTGGTAAACGCTGTCACCCTTTACCGACGCCAGCAATTCCACCATCACCGAAAAGAAGGGCGGCTGCGAGCGTCCGAGGTAATAGGTCCGGTTGCCATTGGGAATATGCCCGTAATTGTCGATCAGAAAGGCAAAATTCCGGACCATATCATCGATCATCCCGATCTCGCCGCTCTCTTTAAGACCCAGCATGGTAAAATAGGAATCCCAGTAGTAGACTTCCCGAAACCGGCCGCCCGGTACGATATACGGATTGGGCAAAGGCAGCAGAGAACTGCCCTCCACGACTTTGTCGGGCGTGCGTTTCAACACGGTCCATAAATTCTTGATATGCGTCACCACATCTTCGGACATATTAGTCTTATACGCTTCTGCCGGGTTGACCGGGAGATCGAAATTGTCGGCGACAAACTTCTTCAGATCGAAGCCGGGGGCGCCCTTCTGCGTTTCATAATCGGTTACGATATCGGCGGGCTTCCGCCTGGGGACACAGTCCACAAAGGTCTTGCCATCCGGAAAGACCTGCTCCATCTGAACATCGACAAATAATTTACCATAGATCTTGTCGGGAGGTGTAGTGACAATGGGCTGGCCAAAGGAAAGAAAGGAGCTGACTATCCATACTAAAATGCCTGCTGATCTTCTCATATGTGTTGGCCTCCAGCCAAATTTTGAAAACTAAAAGTAAATTATTTTCTATATATTTATCAAAAGGCCCCTCCGGGGCCTCGTCCACGGGCGAAGCCCGCGAACGAGACGCCCAACAGTGTTGGGCGACGAAGTTCTATAATCATTAGCGCTTTGCCGAAGATGCGTTAAATTTCGTAAAATCGCATCTTCGGCACATATAAATGGCGAACACCGCCAAGAATAGCGGTGTTCCATTTGCTTTTGCTTATAACCAAGAAAAACTTGTCGACCGGCATCCGGTCTGCAGAATATTATTCGGCGCCGTCACTCAGCGCTCGCTGAACGGCGTAATTACCTACGTTTTGACCAACGGTCATTCCCACCTCACAGTCTACATTGTAATGGATACCCGCATAGATCCTTGAATTCGCGGCATCCTGGGCCATGCTCTGATAGGCTTGCGCCCTCGACGGGAGGATGTGGCCGAGGATGGTGGCCGCCGCCGAGCTGAACATCGAGTGACCTGAAACGTAAGAAGGGAAGTTGGGTATCCCGGTCAGCGTCCGGATCATCGGATCCATCTGCGTCGGCCGGGGATCGAAATAATAGTATTTGATATACCAGCATTCGATGGCCGCATCCATCTCCGCCATATTCAACAGGGCCATATTTCGGGCCCATCGGACCTCACTCCAGTTCTGGGTTATGAAATCCTGCGCCGCAATATAGTTCCAATGGCCCGGCGGTGTCCATGTGCCGGCGCCATCCGCCCAGAACTGTATCAGGCTAAGCTGTGCGCGGGTAGCATGGTTCACCGTGCTCAACGCCTGCTGGACCTGCTGTTGCATGGAGTCGCTGCCGGTGGATGGAGGCGGCCCCGGCCGAAGCGCAACAACATCGGCTGAGTCCAGCAAAAAACCTTTTACCTGCCCGAATAGCGGCAGCATCGGGGGGCGGGCCGGCGTTTCCAGGCTCACCCATGCCGTCTGACCGCCGGCCTGGGTCGTCGTTACAAAAGAAGCCCAGATCGTCGGCGTACCGACCGCAGATCCGGCTTTGTCGGACCTGCCCCGGGCGATAAAGGCATCCGCTACCTGGCGGCCAAGCGCTTCACCTGCCGTGACATCACTGGGTGCGGCGGCTCCGGAAGCGATCAGGCTAAATTCCTGCTGCTGCAATTTTTCCTGGATCGAAGCGATCTCATCGGGGAAAAGCAATTGCATCATCTCCGCCGTGACACCGGCCAGTACCGCCCCCTCGGAGGGATAGGAGGGAAGACTGGTCTTTCCCGCTAACGCCTGCACCGTAGAATCGACATCATAGGGCGCCGGCCGGTTGTATAATGTTTTGTAATGCCAGCAGGCGACCAACGCATCGTATTGCGCAGCGCTGACATACGCATAGGCCCGGGCTGCGTATGGCGGGTTGGAGAACGGAAACAGCGGATAGGCAAAAGGGTTAGTGGAACTGGGGATCGGGTAGGTGCCGTTCGGCAGCTGATACGGCGGCAGATTATATTTCGTGACCAGGCCCCGCATGATCTCGTTCCAGCGCAGGACGCCGCCGGCGCCCCAGTATTGGATCTGACCCCGCTGGTCGCCGGTCAGGTTATGTTGATACCCTTTGATCGCATTGAGATCGGCAGCATAGGCCGGCGAGCTCGTCGCCGCGGGAGCAGCCACCGCGAACGTATCGGGACGGGACAGCAGGATCAGCTTCCAGGTCCCGGCATTGAGGTCTTCATTGGCCGGGTTGAGCGGCGGAAGATTCGAGTTCACATTCGAGACGGTCTTATTGCAGGCAAGCAGGACCGTCAGCGAAACGAAGACAAGAAAGCGGGTGGTATAGGAATAGATACGCATAGTTAGTTTGATTTGAGCGTTGGAGTTTCAGCGGTTTTTCCTTTATGGGCAAAATCGAAGATGTAGAAGATGCCGGCGCCAAACATCGTTGACTGACCTACATTTCGGCCGGCGACGGTATAGCTTCCGTCCGCCGTCAGCGACAATCCTTTTAGCGGCCTGGACTGGAATTCATATTTCACATGCGCGCCGGCCATGGTGGCATCCATGCGGTTGCTGGGGAACGGCATGTCGTTCTTCCGGATGTCGAACCCGCCCAGCGTGACCATCCCGGAAAGGTTTGCTTCGATCACCAGGCTGTTCGTGCGGTAACCTGACCGGACGATATAGGTTTCCTCGTTCGGCATGTAGACCTTATTGCTTTCGATCAGTTCAGTCGTATAGTATGACTGCTCGTCGATCGTAATATTGCTTCGCCAGGTATAGGTGCCGGTGGCGGTGGCAAAAAAACGACCCAGCTGATAGTCGGCGATGATCCTGCCCGATGCGGTGCGGCTATGAAGGCCGATGGATAGCGGCAGATAATCGGCGAGATAATTGGTCAGCGGCACTGAGCCGCCGGCCGCGGCGAAAAGCGATAGCTTTCCCCGGTTACCGATCTTTTGCCGGTAGGCTTCCCATTTGAGCCAGCCCGAAAGGTCCTGGATACCATGCATGCCATGCAGGACGCCTGCCGAGGCATCGGTCCAGACATACGGCGCTTCGACAACGACCGCAAGCCGGCGGGTGATCCCATAAATACCCATCAGGCCGACCATCTGGGTCGTCACCGTTCCCAAATTCGCGTTCTTGCGGTGATAGGTGCCTTCCCAGTAGTAGTCCCACGCGCTGTGGGAGTACATACCACCGGCGCAAAGATTGTTCCTTGCCATCATGATGGCGTCGTCATCGGTCTGGGCCCTCAGCCCCAGGCCCATCAAGGTCAGGGCCAGTACAACGGGCATCCGTCGGTTCAATAAAGCTGTTTTCATTCGTTATGCAGTTGGTGTTGGTGTTTCTTCATCATTTAAATGGCGATCTGCGCTTTCTCAAGCGCTGTCTCCGCGAGGCGGGTGCCTTCGACCCGCGCCCTGATCTTTTCAAATGCGATATCCCGGCTGGTAGACTGGTCATCCGCGAATGGCGAGAATCCGCAATCATCCGTGGTGCCCAGCTGCGATACCGGAATATATTCTACCGCCTGGAGGATAAGATCACGGATCTCTTCCGGCGTCTCGATGCGCGGATTCAATACATCCGTTACGCCAAGGAAGACGCGCTGACCGGGCCGCATGCTTTCCTTGATTGCCCGCAGCACGTTCGGCTTATCTTTTTCGCCGGCATATTCCAGGTAAAAATTAGTTGCGTTCAGTTCGAACAGTAAGGGCAACAGCTGTCCATAGCCGATATCGGCGCTGTGCGTCGAATCGTGATCGCCGCCTGGGCAACTGTGTACGCCGACCTTTTGACGGGATCCGGGATCCAGCCGGTTCAGCGCTTCATTGTTCAAGGCAATGAAAGATCGCAGCAGCCCGGCGCCTGGATCCAGCTTGAGTGAAAGCCGCCCTTCGGTGAAGTCGATCTGAACGGCATGCGCGCCCGCCGCCAAACAATAACGGATATCCTTCTCGTGTTCATCGAGGAGGTCTGCCACGAACGTTTCCCGCGAATAACCTTCGATCCCTTCGGCGGGATATAACAGACTCAACGCGGAAGCGGAGATAACAGCCTGTTTGAGCGGAAGACTGGTCAGCGTTGCCGCTTTATTCAGATAATTGCCTGCATAGGTCTGATAGCGGAAAGGACCTCCCGTCAATTTGGGAAGCTGCCGGCTATGTCCGTCTTCGAAGGGGATAACTACTCCATCCGGCGCCAACTGCGCCAGGCCCTGGATAGGATAGGTGGCAAAGCTGGGTTTGGTCTGTTCACCGTCTGTTATGACCGGTGAGCCCGTTGCTTCGAAGCGTTTGATCGTGTCCCGGAGCGCGCGATCAAACAATATATTCAGCTCATCCACTCCCAGATCGCCGGTGGAAAAGGCTTTCATTCCTTCGACCAGCTCTGCCGGGCGAGGGATGCTTCCGATGGGTTCTGTAAGAATTGGCATAATTGAAATGTTTTTAGAATCTGATATTTGCGCCGATATTGACGACGTAGTTGGCAAAAGCCGCATCACCGTGGGTATAGACGCCCGTCAGCTCTGTGGTTATCTTGTCGGGCACGCTCTGGGTGCGGTCGCGCACGATCGCTATAGGAACGTAGGCGTACAGGCTGACCTTCGAAAACACATAGGTCAGGCCCGGTTCACCGGAAATAATATACCCCGGTCGCCGGAAGCCGTCGCTGCTGCCGATCAGGTCATGGACGGGCAGACAGTCATCGCGGACCCCTGCGGATGCGAACAGCCTGTTGAATTGCAGGGTTGCGCCGACCCTGGCCATGTACTGGTCCGGGCAGCTCATGACATTGCTGCCATTGGCAATGGAGGAGGCGGACGGCGTCGCGCCATGTGCATTGGAAATGCCGTTCTGATCCACAGGATTCGAGAGGTAATAGAAGTTACCATAGACCCCGACCTTTGACGAGAAATTATAGAAGGAATTTATTTCCAGCGTAATCCCTGTCCCCCCATCACCGAGTTGGATGGACTGGTCAACCGGCCCGAATGTCTTTGTGCTGTCGCTGGTCTTGAAATAATCCTGGGCGTTGTCGTTGCCAGTGGGCAGCTTGATGCCAAGACCTACCTGGATATTGCCTTTCGGCATTCTTACCGGGTCAAGGATCCAGCGATAGACTGCAAAACGGATATCGCCCTCACCGAAAGAGTGGGTGCTGAACCGGTGGTAAGCGCCGTCCTGCAAATAACACTGGGACCGGGCGTTGGCAGAGATAGGAAGGTCCAGCATCAGCGTCCAGCGGGGGTTGAGGATCCGGTAGAGGGCCATATCCATGGTATAGGCGTGATTGATGACCACATTGCCCAGGGTCTGGCGAATTTTCTGATAGGCAGAACCGATATAATCCCTGTTGGATATATAATAGCGGTTGTTGATAGTGAACTGCCACGAGGCCACGGTGTCGATGTGCTTTTCCTCGCCGGCGGTACAGAAGCCACCGGTGCTGCGGATCGCCACACAGCCTTGTGCGGACAGTTGTTGCCAGGATAAGAATGCGGTAAAGGAAAGTACAGTTATAAAGATCTTTCTCATGACGCGGATAGTAATTGGTTAGTTGTAATATTTCTGGTGGAAGACTCGCCTTTTCCCAGTGCGAGCCATAAGGCCAATAAGGATCCATAGCTCCCTCCCCGCTCGATCCATTCGAACATCTCCCAGTGTGGATAGAAGAGCTCCGAGCCCGCCTTCCATATCAGCAGGATCAGCAGCAACGGCCGCACCGGCTTGATCAGCAGGGCGACAGCGGAAATCATTTCGAAGATCCCTATCGAATGGGCAACAGCGACCGGATGGGAAAAACCAAGCGCGGCATATTGTGCCAGCAATCCTTTCTTTTCGATCCAGTTCAGCCAGCCATGACCCAGCAATAAGAGAAAGACAACTACCCGAAGACAGATGACAGCGCGGTTGAACCGCCTTTTGTCCGGCTGGGGGTGAGCATCCAACCGCGACCACCAGTCCTGCACGCCCGATAGCAGCAGCAAGGCCAGCGGCGCCCCATAATTGCCGGCCCGCTCGATGAACTCACCAATGGATTCACCCGACATCGGCCGAAGCAGAGCTGTGACCGTTCCCCATCCAACCAGCCAGGCCAGAATGGCACGCGTGGGATACAACAAAATAGACAGCCCCATCAGGATATCGACGGTGCCAAGCACGGGCATGAGCCGGTAAGCGAGATCGTGACCGATACCGAATACGGCGAAATAATTACACCAAATGGGTTTGGTGATGATGCCAAATACGCCGTGGCCAAAGAAGCACAACGCCGAAGCCGCGCGCAGGGTAATATGCATGTTATGAGCGGGGGCTGTTAGTCCGCCGGGAATGAGATCCTTCATGATAGTTGGGTAGCTGCCCTTATGGGCATTTGCCGGTAATTCCGGTGTCTTTGTTCTGGATCAGACTGGAGGATTACAGCTGTTCGGGCGGGTTCTCTGCAATGGGAGCATAGACGGAAGGAAGCCGCGAAGGTGCATAAAGGTTGGTAACCCGCACCCCCACTTTGGCCAGCGCATCCGGGATAACGACACCAGTCGCCGCCGGACGATAGTCTTTTGAATTATCCTTGACCGGATGGGTCGTATTCTTTTTCCCCTGGTTTTGCTGCTGTAGATCGTTGACCTGGCGGAAGAAATCGTTGCTGGCCGTCCGTAACGTCATCGAGGTAATATTTGGCAGACAGAGCACTTCCAGCGAGTCGCCATAGATCCGACGCTTGACATACTGATAGCGGACGCCACCAATATCGATCTGCCCGTTCACCCTTTCGTATCCGGAAGAACTATTATAATAGGAAAGGGAGGTAAGGGGAACTTTGAAGGAGATAAGGGCCGATTCGTCGTAGTTATTTCGGTCAAAACTGGCTTCCAGTCTGCGTTCCGCGCAATTCTGCCAATAACTGCTCAATAGCTGGTAACCGTACCAGTTAAAAAAAAGCACTCCCATCAGCAGTATGGCGGCAAGACGTTTCAACGGGTACAAATTAGTCAATTTTTGGATTTCGGGGAGTTTTTTTTAATAGCTCAACCCAAATCCAAACTTGTATAACGGATTCTTACTGTCATATGGCACATCCTCTTTTTGGGCCTGCACCGCCGCCATCGATGACGGCAGCTCGATCGGCAGATGCCCCCGGGGCTTGTCTTTCCCAAAGATGACGTCCAGTACCGCCGCATCGCTCGCACCGTAATCAGCCAGCAGCCCCCTGGCTTTCGCACTGATCTCGGGGATGACCGCCGGGCGATCTAAATAAATATCCACGATCGTCGGTACCTTGCTCAACAGTTGCAGGATGCTGTCTTTTTGTTTGCCCTTGAAGTCCAGGTCGCCGTGATGGAACATCCGCGCCATCGTGATCGGTGAATTAACGGGAACGAACGGTGTCTTCAGCCGAATGATAGCGATATCGGCTTTTTCCGGTTGATCGACTATAGTACCATATTTTGCCGCCACAGCAGAGTCTATATTCCTGATATAGATCTTCAGCTTACCGGGCGTGAGGGGCAGAACTTTTTTCTCATTCTTTAGCAGGGTCATGGCCATGCGCTGAGAGGCTTCGCCGGCCGCCATCGACGCAGGATTGCCCAACACCTGCCCGACTTTGGATTCGTCGACGAAAGGATTGTCAAACAGTCCCAGCTCGAATTTCTGTGTCAACAGCCGCCGGACGCTGCTGTCTATCCTCGCTTCGGTGATCTTGCCTTCCTTTACCAGTTGGAGCACCAGTTCAGAACAGTTCTCGCCACCAAACTGATCGACACCCGCGTCGAGGATCTTTTTAACGCGGTCTACCGGCGACAGATTTTCCACACCCCAGGCCCGTGCGGGCCATACTACGGGACCCATTTTCGCATCGTTGACCAGACCCCAGTCGGTACAAACCACCCCATCAAAGTGATAGGTATTCCGCAATAACCCGGTGATGATATCCTTATTGAAGGACATACCGACGTTCTCGCTGGTCTGACCCATCGGTACCCCATAATAGGGCATGATAGCTGCCGTATGCGCGGCAAAAGCCGCTTCGAAAGGGATCAGGTGATATTTGAAATTATTACCCGGATAGATTTGCCCCTTTTGAAAAGGGAAATGCGGGTCCAGCCCCTCTTTTTGCGGACCGCCACCGGGGAAATGTTTGGTCATCGTCGCCACACTGTTGGAATCGAGCTTGTCCCCCTGGTACCCCAGGATGTATGCTTTAGCCATCCTCGCCGTCAACTGCGCATCCTCGCCAAAAGTGCCGCTGATCCGCGGCCAGCGGGGCTCGGTAGCCAGGTCAATCTGCGGATGCAACGCTTCCCGGATGCCTACCGCAAGATATTCGCGGCGCGAAATGTCCGCAAACTCCCGGGTGACGCTATCGCTGCCGATGGCGCCCAGACCCAATGGCTCGCACCATTGGGAAAACGAATTGGCCGTCATCGCAAAAATATTGCTGCTGAAATGATTCCTGGGATCCGAAGCGATCGTGATCGGTATCCCCAACCGGGTCGAGTCTTCTACATAGCGCTGCATATTATTGTACCACCTGGCCAATGCGGCAGGCGATGGAACAGCCCAAAGGTTGAAATGATTCATCTTCTTTCCGTTCACCAGGTTAAGCGCGTTCGGCGCAAATGCGAACATGCCCGTGGCAGGCTTGTCCCCGATCGACCCATCGTCATTGACCCTTGCCCCATTGATAAAAAGCATGCCCGCTTTTTCGTCCAGCGTCATTTGGCCGAGCAGGTCATTCACCCGCGCGCTGACCGGCTGCCGGGCGTCTTCATAGACATCCAGCTTTCCATTCTTGTTGAGATCGCGGAACGTATAGCCGTCAATGGTCTTTTCTATCGATCCAGGAGCGGGAGCAGGTGACTGGCAGGAAAAGATCACGGTCAATGCCACGGCCAAGCCGGTAGCGGAAAGCAGATGTTTGGCAAACATGTTATTGTATTAAGATGATACAATGTAGGAAAGAGTTTGGATTCAGCCAAGTTTTATCGACACTCACGCCCCTGTAATATTTGCGCACGATGAACTGTTCATTTCCGAACGACCGCTTAATCTGTTCAATGGCAATTAACTGGATATCTGATATTTGGAAAATTGGCCCTTTTTATGTGCGAGCGAAAGGATGCTAAAGAATTACTTCCTCACGGCTTGGCGGAACCTTGTCCGGAACAAGGCCTTTTCGCTGATCAATATATTGGGGCTGGCTCTCGGCCTGGCCTGCAGTCTCCTGATCCTCTTCTGGGTGCGGGACGAACGCCTGATGGACGCCTTCCACGCGCGTAGCCCGCAGCTGTACGCCGTATACGAGCGGACTTTTAGTGAAGGCAAACCCGACGCAGGGCTTTCGACCGCCGGCATGCTTGCCCGCGAGCTGAAACGGAAGATCCCGGGCATCCGCTATGCAACGGCTTATGATCACCACGAAGAGGAAGAGACCGTCTTCAGCCTCGACGACAAACGCATGAGCGTAAGAGGAAGCAGTGCCGACAGCAGTTTCTTCCAGCTTTTTTCCTTTCCACTGCTGGAAGGGACGCCGGCGACGGCCCTATCATCGCCAAACGCCATCGCCATCAGCAAGACCATGGCCATAAGCTTCTTCGGAAGCGCGAAAGCGGCCTTCGGCCGGTCGCTACGCATGAACAACAGGCGGCTGATGCACATCACCGCCGTCTTCGACGATCTTCCGGCAAGCAGCAGCCTGCAATTCGCCTTTGTGGTCAATTACAATACGCTGCTGGAAGACTTAGACTGGCTCGGGGATTGGATCTTTCGCAGGCCTTCCACTTATATTGAGTTGCAGCCCGGGGTCGACCCTTCCCGGGTAGAGGCACAGATCAAAAACTTCGTCACTCCATACCTGGCCGGCGACGGCGCAGGCTTCCGGGTGGAGCTGGGTCTCCAGCGCTTCGACCAGTCCTACCTGCACAATGCCTTCCGCAACGGCTATCCCGAAGGCGGGCGCATCGAATATGTCCGGCTGTTCACGGTGATCGCGATGTTCATCGTGCTGATCGCCTGCATCAATTTCATGAACCTCGCCACGGCCCGCGCCGTCAAACGCGCAAAGGAAGTAGGTATCCGCAAGGCCATCG
>Ga0307478_10004148_pt1 | contig 10404 bp, 11 predicted proteins | sample atmos_gasesECM4C_2_FD_203713 | JGI IMG/M metagenome (GOLD analysis project Ga0307478, IMG submission 203713) | Hardwood forest soil microbial communities from Morgan-Monroe State Forest, Indiana, United States - atmos_gasesECM4C_05 | ecosystem: Environmental > Terrestrial > Soil > Temperate...
GCCGGCGTGGTCCTTGTTTTCCGCGACATCACCGAACGTCAGCGCAATGAAGCCGAGCGACGCAAAGCCGAGACCCTGGAACAACTCGGCTTGCTCGCCGGCGGCATTGCGCACGACTTCAACAACCTCCTCACCGCCATCATCGGAAATATTTCGCTCGCCTCCCTGCTCCTGCCACCGAACGACGAGATGGGCACGCGGCTCAACGATGCCAAGAACGCTTCGATGCGCGCTCGCGACCTGGCCCAGCAGCTCCTCACCTTTGCCCGCGGCGGCGCGCCGATTAAAAAGACCGCGTCGATCGGCAAGCTCATCCAGGATACGGTCAGCTTTTCGTTGCGCGGTTCGCACAGCCGAAGCGAGTTCCTTTTCGGCGCCGATCTCTGGCCGGCCGAGATCGATCCAGGCCAGATCAGCCAGGTGATCGCGAATCTGGTCGTGAACGCCGATCAAGCGATGCCCAACGGCGGAACCCTCCGCGTGAGCTGCGATAATTTCAGTTACGACTCCAACACCTCGCCGGCCATCGCGGATTTGACGCCTGGCGATTACATCCGCATCGCTATTCGTGACGAGGGCGTCGGCATTTCGGAAGAATGCATCAAGCGAATCTTCGATCCTTATTTCACAACGAAACCAAAGGGCAACGGCCTCGGTCTTGCGACCACGTATTCAATCGTCAAGAACCACAACGGCCTGATCACGGTGGAATCTAAAGTCCATTTCGGATCGACCTTCACGATTTTTCTGCCGGCGCTGAGACATCATCAGGTGCCCGTGGAAGCGCCGCGTCAGTTCAACGAAGTCATTTCCGGCACTGGTCGCATCCTGATTGTCGACGACGAAGAAGCGATCCGCGCCCTGGTGGAATTCACCCTGGAACGCCTGGGATATAAAGTGAGCCAGGCGGAAAGCGCACTGGAAGGCGTCGAGCTTTACCGGCAAAAATTCGAGGCCGGTGAGCGCTTCGATGCCGTCATTCTGGATCTCACCTTGCCCGGCGGCATGGGTGGCAAGGAAGCGCTCAAGAAATTGATCGAGATCGATCCGACCGTGAACGCAATCGTCTCGAGCGGCTACGCGATGGACGCCACCATGAGCCGGTACCAGGATTTCGGATTCCGCGGCGTGATCGCGAAACCGTACGAAGCCGCTGAGCTGGGCAAGATCGTCCACGAAGTCATCGAATCGAGCCACGTCAACATCGTGCCCGATTTCCCGTTGCGGGCGGCGGGTTAGCGCGAGCGCGTTCTCGGATTCTTCTTGCGGCGTCAGACCGCGACTCTAGTGTTTCGCCATGCGCGAAGTGCGTCCGGCGGCTTACGATTCCAAGATCGAGGGAAACGTCATCTTCACTCAGCTGGATGCGGCCATGAATTGGATGCGCAAAAATTCTCTCTGGCCGATGCCGATGGGCCTCGCCTGTTGCGCCATCGAATTGATGGCCACCGCCGCGGCGCGTTTCGATATCTCGCGTTTCGGCGCCGAAGTGATGCGCTTCTCTCCGCGCCAATGCGATGTCATGATCGTCGCCGGCACCGTGACCTACAAAATGGCGCTGGCGGTGAAAAGGATTTACGAGCAAATGCCAGAACCAAAATGGGTCATCGCGATGGGCGCCTGCGCCTCGACGGGCGGCATGTATCGCTCGTACGCCGTTCTCCAGGGCATCGATCAGCTTCTGCCGGTCGACGTCTACGTCTCCGGGTGTCCGCCCCGTCCCGAGGCATTGCTGGAAGGTTTGATGAAGCTCCAGCAGAAGATCTCGGGCGAAAGTTCGTTCCGCGAACAGAAGCGCGGGCTGATCGATCAGCTCGATGCCGTGAGCGCATGACCGGGCCGGAACTCTTCGCTTCGCTCAGTCAAATGCTGGGCGAGAAGCTGCAGGAGAAGATCGAATTTCGGGGCGAATCGACCTTCGTCATACTTTCCGCTGATCTGCGCGAGGTTGCGAAATTCTGCCGCGACGACCTTTCCTTCGATTACCTGCTCGACATCACGAGCGTCGATAATTTCGGCGACGAGCCGCGCTTTGAAATTGTTTACGAACTTTATTCGATGGCGCTCGCGGTGCATCTGCGTTTGAAGCTGCGCGTCTCCGAAGACGAAGGCGAGGTGCCGACCGTTTCCGATATTTGGCCGACGGCCAACTGGCACGAGCGCGAAATCTACGACATGATGGGAATCCGTTTCGCCGGCCATCCGGATCTCCGCCGGATCCTGATGTGGGATGGTTATCCTTACTTTCCGCTCCGGAAAGAATTTCCGCTGGAGGGTTTGCCGAGCAACATGCCGGATGTCGCCTTCACCGAGAGCGCGCCCCTGGAAGGCGGGCCCTTCGTTACGTCGCCGAGCACCGCGACGACGAAGGATCGCGAGCCCCGCGCCCGCCGGCCGATCGAGCAATAGCGACGCGGCCATTCTTCATCGTTGAAGCTGCTCTTGCTCTTACTTCTTCTGCTTTGTCTCGTCGCGATTGGGATGGCCGCGGCGGCGCACCTGAACTTCGATCCCCTGCCCCGCGATGCGGTAGCCGATCGGGTTCTTGTCGAGAAATCGGCGCGCCGGCTGACGCTTCTGCGAAACAGCAGCGCGGTTAAGACATATCGAATCGCGCTGGGCCGCGCGCCGATGGGCCCGAAAGAGTACGAAGGCGATCAGCGCACACCGGAAGGAATTTATACGATCGATTTCCACAAGCCGGACAGCGATTACCATCTCGCGTTGCACGTCTCCTATCCAGAGCCGCGCGACGTCGATCGCGCCGCGGCTCAAGGTCTCTCGGCCGGAAGCGACATTATGATTCATGGACTGCCGAACGGGCGCGGCTGGATCGGAAGATTTCATCGGCGCAGCGACTGGACTGCGGGTTGCGTCGCCGTCACCGATTTTGAGATCGAAGAGATCTATCGGGCCGTTCCGGACGGAACGCCGATAGAGATCCGGCCATGACGAACTCTTGTTAGGCGACACGCAGTGCGCCGGTCAGAAGGCGCGCAAACAGATCGGCCGCATTGCGTCCCGTGTCGAGCACTTCCTCGTGACTCAGCGGCGCGTCGCCGATTCCCGCGGCCCAATTCGTCAGGCAGGAAAAGCCTGCAACCTCCAAGCCGAGCGCACGCGCCTGGATCGCTTCGAGGACGGTGGACATGCCGACGGCATCCGCGCCTAACGAGCGCAACATCCGCACTTCCGCGGGCGTTTCGTATTGCGGGCCGAGCAAGCCGGCGTAAACGCCTTCGTAGAGCGTGATGTCTTCCGCTTTCGCCGCCCGGGCGAATTTCGCGCGCCATTTTTTGGAATAGACCTCGGTCAGGTCAACGAACTGCGCGCTCCCGAGGAGTGGTGTCGTGCCGGTGAGGTTAATATGATCGCCGATCATCATCCACCCGCCCGGTGAGAAGCTTTCGTTCGCGACGCCCGCAGCATTCGTCAGGATCAGACGCTTGATTCCCGCCGCCGCCAAAATTCGGACGCCGGCCGTGACCTGGCTCGCAGCGTGCCCCTCGTAAAGATGAACGCGGCCCTGCGCAAAGATCACTCGCGCATCGCCCACTTTTCCCAAAACGAATCGGCCAGCGTGTCCGGGGACGGAAGGTTTCGGTAACTCGGGGAACTCGGAATACGCGACGTTATTCTTGGAGTCGGCGGCGGAAACGAGTGCGCTTAAACCCGAGCCCAGCACGATGGCGAGATCGGCGTTCCATCCGCGCACCCGATCAAGAGCCGCGTCGCTCACGATCAGGCGGCGGAAATCGGAGGGGCCGATTCTGGTTTGCGCGTGCCGGCCATGACATCGGGTCGCACGTCATCCCGAATCGGTGTGATCTTCGTGTCCTGCTTCGGATACGCGATGCGGGTGTGGAGCATCGTCATCAGCGTGAAACGAAAACGTTCCGCGATAAGATTTAAATCGGCGAGGGTCAGATCGCACTCCACAAGCTGTCCGTCCGCGATCCGCTGGCTGATCAAATCGGTCACGAGCTGCTCGATCTTCTGCGGCGTCGGTTTTTCCAGACTGCGTGACGCGCTTTCGACCATGTCCGCCAGGCTAATGATGGCGCTCTCTTTCGTCTGCGGTTTCGGCCCGCTGTAACGGAAGGTTTCCTCGCTCACCTCGGGCACGTCTTCTTCGCGCAGGTTCATGATCTTGCCACCGGTGCGCGCATCTTCCTGCTGCTGGAGCGCGCGCTTGTAGAAATAATACACGAGCGATGTGCCGTGATGTTCCTGGATAATGTCGATGATCTGGCGGTTCAACCGGTGTTTCAGCGCGAGGTCGACTCCCTCTTTCACGTGCGCGATGATGATAAGCGCGCTCATCGTCGGCGCCAGATCGTCGTGAGGGTTGCGCTCGAAGTTCATGTTCTCGGTGAAATATTCCGGCTTCACCAGTTTGCCGACATCGTGGAAATAAGAGCAAACGCGGCAGAGGGTGGCGTTAGCGCCGATCGCTTCCGCGGCGGCCTCGGCGAGGTTCGCGACGACGAGGCTGTGATGATAAGTGCCCGGCGCTTCGATCGTCATCCGGCGCAGCAGCGGATGGTTGAGATCGGAAGCCTCGAGCCATGAAATATCGGTCGTGACCTGAAAGAGATGCTCGAAAATGGGCACGACACCGCCGACGATCGTCGCGGTCAGGATACCGTTGCCGATGGCCAGCGCGCTTTGGATTCCAAGCATTTTCCAATCGATCGTGTTCGGCGAAAGGAAATCGATTGGCCCAATGATTCCGAAGGTCAGCGACAAAAGCCAGATGGCGAGGCCCACGCCGAAACCGGCGCGAATTAGGCGACTGCGCCGGCGGACCTGCAAGGTGAGATAAACCGCGGTGAATCCGCTAATCAGGCCGCAGACGAGCAACGGCGCATCGACTTTTCCAAAGAGAATGCTGCTCCAGAGACTGACGAAAACCGCTGCATAAAGGCCGTGGGCGCGGCCAAGAAGAACGCTCAGCAAAAGCGGCGAAAACGCATAAGGCGCGATCAAACCGACAGTTTCCGGCCGGAGGAAAGCGAATGAGCCGCTGTTGCAAAGAACGAGAAGAAACTTCGTCGTGGCCAGTTGCACGAAGATGACGCCGAAGACGAGGAACAGCCGCGAGCTGCGGAGAAATGTCGTCGGCTGATTGATCCAGAGCTGCGTCAGGGCGGTGGCGAAAAAGAGCAGCGAGATGACGAAATTCTTGGTCGGCTCGGGTTGCTGGCCGCCGAAGATCAGAGCGGCAAGCCCAGCAACGAAGGCCGCAAAGATGAAATACTTCGTCAGCGTCGCGAACTCCAGGGTATGCAGCAATTCGTTCTTGGTGCGACGGCGGCGGGTCTTGCGCGAGGCAAGGCCGCGTTTGATGAGCCGGCTGCGTTTAAGAAAATCGAGCATGGCGTTACCTGCGTGGCGCCGGGGCGAGGTTCGCGGGCGATCGATGTTGTTGATACGCGCTGATCACGGCGCGGACGAGCTCGTGCCGCACCACGTCGCGTTCGGTGAAATAAACGAAGGAAATTCCCTGGACGTTTTTCAAGGCCTGGAGCGCTTCGACTAACCCGGAGCGTTTGTTTGCCGGCAAATCGATCTGGGTCACGTCGCCGGTCACGACGCACTTCGAGTTTGGCCCCATCCGCGTGAGCAGCATGAACATCTGTTCCGTCGTCGTGTTCTGCGCTTCGTCGAGAATCACAAACGCGTTACTCAGCGTCCGGCCCCGCATGTAAGCGAGCGGCGCCACCTCGATCGTCTGCCGGGCGACGGAGCGTTCGATCTCCTCCGCTTCGAGCATGTCGCGCAGAGCGTCATACAGCGGGCGCAAATAGGGCGTGATCTTTTCCTGCAAATCGCCCGGAAGAAATCCGAGGGCCTCCCCGGCTTCCACCGCGGGCCGGGTGAGGATGATGCGACTGACCTGCTCCTTCTTCAGCGCCGCCACCGCCATCGCGACGGCGAGGTACGTCTTACCCGTCCCGGCTGGCCCGACGCCGAACACGATGTCGTTCTTCTGGATCGCCTCGACGTAATTCCGCTGGCCCAGGGTGCGCGCCACGATCGGCGCCTTCCGCGACGACGTCACGATTTTCATGTCCACGACGTCGTTGAGATTATCCGGGCGCGATTCGGTCACGGAATTAAGAGCGTAGCTGAATTCGTGCTTATGAATGTCGACTCCCTTCTGCCGGGCCTGCTCGAGCTGCTCGAAGACGCGCTGGGCGCGATCCACCTGACTCGGCTCGCCTTCCAATTTCACCCAGCCTTCGCGAGTGGTGACTTTCACCCCGAGCGAATCCTCCAGCGTCTTCAACAGTTTGAGGTCGTTAGCGTAGAGCGATTGCACCGAGCGTGCGCTATCGAACTGCAGCGTGCGCGTTTCTGTCATTTCACGGAAGGACGATTTAAAAATCGCCGCTTCCCTGGGGAGAAGGTCTCATTAGCGGAATCCGTAAACAAGCGCCCAGTGGGTCCGTTCTTCCGGCGACTGCTCGATCTCGACGATGATGAAATAGCTCCCGGTGTTTTTCGGCGTGATGTGCGCCGCAGCGAAATGGCCTTTTTGCCAGCTATCGGGCATCTCCGCCATTTTGCCTTCTGAATCGTAGATGTGCACGGAAACTTTCGCCGCTTCCACTTCGGTGCCGAGCCAGAACCAGTATTCATTTCCCTTGAACAACTGCTGGCGCACCGCCTTTTTCTCCCCCGCGCCCAGGTCGCCGCCCCAATAATCTTCGCGCACCTGGAAACCTTCTTTGACGTAAGGCTCCGCGGCCTGGAGCGCGAACGATTGGGCGTCGTCCACCGAAGCGCGTCCGACCGGCGAGGAGACAAAAGCCAGCGCCGCCAAAAGGCTCGCGCGCCACGCGGTTTTGAGGAAGGCGGTCATGAAAGCGTCAAGGGGTTTTCTTGGTGATGGCATCGCCAAGCCTCGTCGTGATGTCGTTGATCTTCTTCACGGACGCCGGCGAAATGTGCGCGTCGCCGACGTCTATCAATGGCCGCACTTCGATCAGGGCAGTATGAATGTCCTGAAGCAGTTTCAAATTGAACTCCGGCATCGCTTGCAGGCGCGTTTCGAAATAATTGAGCAAATCGGGTTGATGCAAAAGCTCGGAGCCTTCCTCGGAATAACGTTTCGTCACCACCGCCGTCAGAACTTCCGTCCCGCGCAGCCAGCCGCCGAGACTGACGAGCTGCGACAGTTTCTCGTCGTGCACCTCGTTCATCGCCTGCTGGACGCTGTTCTGGGTTCGGTCCAGCTCGGTCCGAACGCCCGGCCAATTGCGCTTGTCCGCCGCGTCCGTGATCGCCTTGGCGTGCGCCGTGATCGAGCTGCTCACGCCAATGGCTTTCGACAATGTCAGCACGCGCTGGCCGATATCCTTCACCGTCTGTGGATCCTCCGCCTGGACCGCGATGAATCCATCCGCAATCACCGCTCCGAGCAGGAGCGCGATGCGCGGCCGTTCCGTGAAGTTGGCCCCCTTGTCGTTGCGGACGTACTCATGCCAGTTCACGCCGCCCAGTTTATTGAGCGCGCCGAAGACCTCGTTGGGCAACGGCACCACCACATCCTCGACTTTTTTGGAAAGCTGTTTTACATCGACGCGCTTCGGAGCTTCGGCCGCGTGGGCCGAGAGCGAAAGGGCCGCGATCACGGCGACTGCGAGTTTGGAAATTTTAGCGAATGGTATCATCGGGCTCTTCGACTGTTGATTTCGCCTTCGTATTCAGGATTAATGGCCTAACAGTAAACAGAAGTCTCTGCCGCACAAATTTACCTGCCTAAGATTTTGACTCTGAATCGCAACAACCCCGCCCGCTGGCGGCATTCGCCAGGATATTTCGCTCGGAAGGGCCTCGCTGCATGAACGCTCGACGGCTGAAAGAAATTCTGAGCCGGGCGAAAACGAAGCGGATCCTCGTCATCGGCGATCTGATGCTGGACGAATTCGTCTGGGGCAAAGTCGGCCGGATTTCGCCCGAAGCGCCGGTGCCGGTGGTGGAAGTAACCGGCGAAAGCTTTTATCCCGGCGGCGCCGCGAATGTCGCGCGGAACCTGCGCGAGTTTGTCGGACAGGTCGCTGTCGTCGGCATGTTCGGTTCCGATCGCGGCGGCCGCCAGCTCCGCGATCTGATGGCCGAACAACAAATCGACACGGCCAGCGCCGTCGAGGATTCCGGTTTTCCCACTATCGTCAAGACGCGCATCATCGCGCGAAACCAGCAGATCGTTCGAGTGGACCGCGAACAACTGCGGTCCCCTTCCCCGGCCCAGGTGACGCGGATCGCCCGCGATGTCCGTCGCCGGCTCGCGAAAACGGACGCGATTATTTTTGAGGATTACGGCAAGGGCTTTCTCAGCGCCGAGCTCGTGCGAAAGATTTGCGACGACGCGGTCGCGGCGGGGAAGATTGTCACCGGCGATCCCAATCCGCATCATCTGATCGAGTGGACCAATGTGACGGCGGTAAAACCGAATCGGAACGAAGCGTTTCTGGCTGCCGGCCTGCCCTGGAGCGATCCGGTCAACGCCCCGGGCAAGGACAAACGACTTCTGGAAGCCGGTGAGATTCTCCTCAAGAAATGGCAGACGAAACTGCTGCTCATCACGCTCGGCGAACATGGAATGATGCTTTTTGAGCGAGGAAAAAAGCCGCACCACATCCCGACAAAGGCGCGGCAAGTCTTCGACGTTTCCGGCGCGGGCGATACCGCGATCGCGCTCTTTACCCTTGCCCTCTGCTGCGAGGCTTCGCCGGTCGAAGCCGCCGAGATCGCCAACCACGCCAGCGCGGTCGTCGTCGGAAAGCTCGGAACGGCGACGGTGACGCCCACGGAACTCACCGCCAGTTTTCAAAATGACCGGCTCGTCTAACGAGAGCTGGCCCGCCGTTTTCCTCGACCGCGACGGCACGTTGATGCGCGATGCCGACTATTGCGGCGACCCGCGAGATGTCGAAGTCTTCCCTCAGGCGCGCGAAGCGTTGGGCCGGCTGAAGCAGAGTGGTTACAAGCTCGTGATCATCACAAACCAGAGTGGGATCGGTCGCGGCTACTTCAGCGAAACAGAATATCGGGCCGTGGAAGCGGAGTTTCTGCGACAGCTCGGCGATGGCTTGATCGATGCGAGTTATCATTGCCCTGATCTGCCGACGGCCAGTTCCATTCGACGCAAGCCGGGGCCGGGGATGATCTTCGAAGCCCAGCGCGATCATCGTATCAATTTGCGGCGCTCGTTCCTGATCGGCGACAAAGCGAGCGATATCGGGTGCGGACGAAACGCCGGAGTGCAAACCATTCTTGTGCAAACGGGATATGGGAGCGGCGACGAGAACTGCGGCGCCGATTGGGTCGCTCGCGATGTCGCGCACGCCGCGCAGATTATCTTGGAGCAAAATGACTAAAGCCGTTGGCATTATTCCCGCGCGCTGGGGCTCGACGCGGTTTCCCGGCAAAGCGCTGCACCCGATCGCAGGCAAACCGTTGCTCCGCCACGTCTGGGAACGTTGCCGGCGGGCGAAGAAACTCGATCGCGTGATCGTCGCCACGGACGATTTCCGCATTGCCGAAGCCGTCTTCAATTGGGGCGCCGAAGTCGCGATGACCTCGGCCAATCACGGCAGCGGCACTGACCGCATCGCAGAAGTTGCTGGCAAGATGAAGCAGTTCGCTCACGTCATTAACATCCAGGGCGATGAGCCGCTGATCGATCCGAAGTTGATCGATCGTCTCGTGGGGGAATTGCAGCGGGATCGCAAACTGGAAATGATTACCGCCGCGCATCCGTTCGCCGATCCGCGCGAAGCCGAATCGCCGCACCAGGTAAAAGTCGTGATAAACAAAAAGGGCGACGCGCTTTATTTTTCCCGGGCTGCCATCCCGTTCGTGCGCGACGACGCCATCCGCCCGCAGTATTTCCGCCACCAGGGCATTTACGGCTACCGGCGCAATCTGCTGCTGCGCTTTGTCCGCTGGAAAACATCGCCCCTGGAGCGCGCGGAATCCCTCGAACAATTGCGCGCGCTGGAGAATGGAGTAAGAATCCAAGTGGTCATGACTGGCAGCGGATCGCCCGGGGTCGACACGCCGGAGGACGCTCGAATGATGGAGCGCTTGATGACATCCGCCGGCCAGCGCGTCCGTGCCCGAAAGCGATCGAGATGAAGTATATTTTTATTACCGGCGGAGTGGTGAGCTCGTTAGGCAAAGGCCTGGCGGCGGCTTCCCTCGGCACGCTGCTCGAGCTACGCGGCCTGCGCGTCGTCTTCCAAAAATTCGATCCGTATCTGAACGTCGCCCCCGGAACGATGAACCCGTTTCAGCACGGCGAAGTTTACGTGCTGAACGACGGCGCCGAGACCGATCTCGATCTCGGCCATTACGAGCGTTTCACCAATTGCGTTCTTTCGCGTCACAACA
>Ga0307478_10004152_pt1 | contig 10400 bp, 10 predicted proteins | sample atmos_gasesECM4C_2_FD_203713 | JGI IMG/M metagenome (GOLD analysis project Ga0307478, IMG submission 203713) | Hardwood forest soil microbial communities from Morgan-Monroe State Forest, Indiana, United States - atmos_gasesECM4C_05 | ecosystem: Environmental > Terrestrial > Soil > Temperate...
ATTGATATTCTAAAATTAGGGACCAGAGATGGAGCCGTTCCGTACGTCCTAGGCAGAACCGAGCGGAGGCTTGCGGCCATAACCGGACCCGAGGGAGACCGCGCCGACATCTGAGCGGGGAGGTTCCTTTGCGTACCCGCACTGGGAGTGATCACTCCAATCAGTTTGAAAGACTGAGGACGACGAAATAGGTCGGAGGAAAGTCGAAATACTGGAGAACTAAACAGAAACCAGCGCTGGAAGCTGGAGAAAGCAACTTATCGACTCAATCGCAGAGCCTGAAACCAGGCCAGAAAAGCATCGCTAAACATCGAAGCTCATCGTGGGGCGGATCCTCATCTCCGCCCAAATGCAACGCGAATACCTTCGGCACCGGGCGTCTGGGAAGGACCCGCAGGCAGTGCATCATCGGGCAAGCATTCTTTGCCGCCATTGGGGGTTATGAGCGTAATCGGCCTGATTTCAACATCTAGACTACCCAAGACACCAAAGCGGTCTCCGCTTGAGACAATATCGCCTGCAAAGTGCGCCGAGTCTCGGTTGGCACTCCAAGATTTTCCATCATTAGCACTGAACGAGACAGCGCCTTGAATATTAGGCTGATCTTCTGACCTGGGCGTGATGCCAGAAATTCGGCGTGAGGAATCATCAATCGGAATTCGAGGACCTTGCCCCTAGAGGACTTCTTGGCCATCTCACCATAGTCAGGGCTGTCTTCGTTCCGAATGATCGCAATGAAGGCCCACTGTTCAACTTTCCCTCCTAAGGAAACTCCGTCAAGCAATCGGTTTAGTTCGACATCGACCGCCTTCATGGCCTCTGTGTAGGTGTCGGCCACGTCTGCCTGTATTTCTCCCGACCACCAGAACTTGGTCATCGCTCACGAATCTCAGCGCAATGGGACAGTTGGTGAAAAATCCCCATTCCACCGATGACACCGATAGTAGACCGCGCAGATCATCGTTGCGGAGGCACCCCGACATCTTGGCCGATGCCGGGCGCGCGCAAGTCGATGAACAGACGCTGAGGCAGTTTGATGACACTTGTCGGCTGCTTTAGCCTCTGAGGTCATCTCTTTTGCAGCGCTATTTGTGAGATAAGCCCTAGTCGTAATACTCCAGGCCCAAGTGCGTGATGAGCTCCTCGCCACGCAGGTGCCGCAGAGTGTTTTTCAGCTTCATCAACTGAATGAACAAATCGTGCTCGGGATACAGGCCCGGCGCGGTCATCGGACTCTTGAAATAAAAGCTGAGCCATTCCTGAATGCCCAAGCCCTTCAGCTCAGCAGTGCGCTGGGCAAGGTCGAGGAACAGGACCAGGTCGAGCACAATCGGAGCCGCTAGAATCGAGTCGCGGCACAGGAAGTCGACCTTGATCTGCATGGGATAGCCCAGCCACCCAAAGATGTCGATGTTGTCCCAGCCTTCTTTGTTATCACCGCGCGGCGGGTAATAGTTAATGCGCACCTTGTGGGTAAAGTTGCCGTAAAGGTCGGGGTAAAGTTCGGGTTGCAGAATGTGCTCGAGAACGGAGAGTTTCGACTCTTCTTTCGTCTTGAAGGAGCCGGGGTCGTCGAGCACTTCGCCGTCGCGGTTGCCGAGAATGTTGGTGGAGAACCATCCCGCAAGGCCGAGCATGCGTGACTTGAAGCCGGGGGCCAGAATGGTTTTGATCAGAGTCTGCCCGGTCTTGAAATCTTTACCGCAGATCGGAGCCTCGTTCTCGCGCGAAAGCTCGTGCATGGCCGGGATATCGACCGTGAGATTGGGAGCGCCGTTGGCGAAGGGCACGCCTTCTTTCAAGGAGGCGTAGGCGTAGACCATCGAGGGCGCGATGTTTTCGTCATTCTGCTGCAGCGCTTTTTCAAAAGCTTTGACCGACTGGTGAGCGGCGCTGGGCTGAATGAAGGTCTCGGTCGAGCCGCACCAGATGGTAATGAGGCGGGCGGCGCCGGAAGTCTTGCGGAACTGGCGGATATCGTCGCGGACCTGCTCGGCGAGGTCCATCTTGGTCTTGCCCTTTTTCACGTTGGGTCCATCGATCTTCTTGACGTAGTTGTGATCGAAGACCGCGGTGCGCGGCGTGATCTTCTGCAGGAAGGGCTTGATCTGCTCGAGCAAATAGCGGTCGAGGACGCCGGCATTCGTGGCGGCGTCGAACATGTTGTCTTCGAAGATGTCCCAGCCGGTGAAGACCAGGTCCTCGAGCGAAGCGAGCGGAACGAATTCCTTGATCTTCGGCGAGCGTCCTTCGGTGCGCTTGCCCAGGCGGATGGTGCCCATCTGCGTGACCGAGCCAATCGGTTTCGCAATCCCTTTGCGCACGGCCTCGACGCCGGCAACAAACGTCGTGGCCACGGCGCCCATGCCGGGGATCATGACGCCGAGTTTTCCTTTGGTGGGTGGCAGATCGCCGTAGGAGGGCTTCATTTCGCTGCGCGGAGCTTTCACTTCTCCCCGGGCTTCGGAGCGCGCTTTTGCGGACTTGGTACGGGTCGCCATAGGTCGGAGACTTCCTTATCAGGCAGAATGGTGTAAGGCAAACGGATATGTTCTCGTATTGCGGAGGGGTTTGGCAACACAGCGAGCCTGAGCGGTTGCAAGTGGAAGCTTACGAGCAAAATCCGGCAGTGAAGTGCGAATGCCCGTCGAGCCTTGCTCAGGTCAGCGTCCGAGATGGGCTATGTGGTTCTTAGCGATCTTTGCGCGCCCTTTGCGCCCTTTGCGGTTAAAGGCTCCCGGCGTCCGATTCCTGAGAGGGCAGTGCATCCGCGTCTCAAAAACCTCTTAACCGCAACAGCAGAGAACGGGACCTGAGCATACGCCTAGACGCGATAGCCCATTTCCGCCGCTAACCTGATCTTGCTGACAACGAAATTGCCGCTACCTCGGGCGATTTCCCTGCCTTTGCCATCGACAACGACAGCCTCCGCGAGGAATGACCGCGTTCCGGCGTGAACCACTTTTCCGGTAGCCTTCATCGTTCCTTCCGAAATCGGACGAAGAAGATAGGTGGTGAAGCTTGCCGTCAGAGCGAAGTAATCCTCAATCAGCGAATTCACGGCGAAGAACGCAGCGTCGTCCAGCAATTTGAAGTACACCGAGCCGTGTACGGCGTCGGCGGCGTGGAAGAAATCCGGCTTCACGGGAATGGTGATCTCCGCTTCGCCATGCGAGATGGAGATCTGCGGCGAATAGAACGCGTTGATCGGCGCCTGCAGATACATGCGTTCCAGTTTCCGGTGATGCTCGGGGGACGCCGGCTTCGTGGTTGATTCGGTCATTTCACGTCCACTTCAAAAGACCTGATCAGTTATTTTTCCAGCTCCACCGTCTTGATCGGCAAGTCCCAGTGGGCTTCGAGGATTTCGAAGCGGCGCTGCTCTTCCTGTTGATAGCTTTCCTGGTCGGGAAAGAGTTGTTTCTTCAGGGCATCTTCGTCGAAGGCTTCATTGGCGACGGTGGCGTTCTTGAAGACGATGGTGACGCGGTAGTCCCAGCGGCCGTCTTCGGTGGTGTGGTAGCGCGGCTGGTCCATCCAGACTTTGAGCATGCGCCCCATCTCCACTTCTTTTTTGAGCAGCGGGTAATGATTCTTCTTGAACAGCTTGAGGAATTCGTCGGCGCGTCCCCAGCGGGCCTTGTAGTAGTACTCGACGACGAAAGGCTTGTCGTTCGATGCAGGCGCAGATTGCGCGTGGGCTCCGATTGTGGCGGCGATAGCGAGGAAAAGAACGAGTGACAGGACGCGGGGCACAAGGCCTCCTCAGGAGATGGGATTTGATGCTTGTACACTCTTGACGTCGGGTTGGTCAAAGGGTGGCCGACTCGACCAAGGCCCCATGAGGAAAGTGGATGCCGGAACACGAAGACGAAATTGCGATCCACGCGCTGTTCGACGCCGGCGACCGAGCGCTGATGGCTGCCGACCTCGCAGCGCTGGCAGACATTTTCGCCGACGATTACCTGCAGTACGATCCGGCGGGACGGGCGCACTCCAAGCGTGACGTACTCGAATCGTTGGGGAGCGGAGAGGTGCGCTATCCAGTGATCCGGTCAACCGGACGTCGCATTCGGCTGTTCGGCAACTTCGCCATCGTTCACGGTTCGGAGGAGGACCAGGTCGAAGCGGATGGCCATCGTTTCGCAGCGCGTTATCTCTACATGGATGTGGTAGTAAAACGAAACGGCCGCTGGCAGATTGTGGCATCGCTGCTGGCAAAGCCCGAAGCAGCCTAATCTGAGCCGGTGGTATCTTCCCCCAGAAATTCTTTACCACCGGGGGCACAGCGTCACACAGAGGAAACCCGGTGCTTCCCTGTGTCCTCTGTGGTTCAAGCTTTTGAGTTACTCGCTCTCCCGCATCCGACCCTGCCAGTGCGACCAGATAAACCAGCCTACGGCCGCTACCAGCGCGACTCCGATAACCGCGTCGAACTGGTGAAAATATTTTCCGAGGCTGCGCCAGTTTTCTCCGAGTTTCATTCCCAGATAAGCCAGAGCAAAGCACCAGGGCCAGGATCCTAGAAACGTGTAGATGTGAAACTTGCCGCGGGGCATGCGAGCGATGCCGGCCGGGAGCGCGATGAAGGTGCGGATGACGGGGAGAAGGCGTCCGATGAACACAGCGGCTTCGCCCCAACGGGCGAAGAATCGCTCGGCCGCATCGATTTCGCGTCGGCCCATGAGAATCCAGCGGCCGTAGCGCTCGACCAGCGGACGTCCGCCGTAGTAGCCGATTTCATAGGCGATGAGCGAACCGAGGTTGCAGCCCAAAGCGCCGGCGGTGGCAGCCCATAGCAGCTTCATCGAACCTTCGTAAACCAGGTAGCCGGCGAAGGGCATGATCAGCTCAGACGGGAGCGGGATGCAGGCGGACTCGATGGCCATGAGCAGTGTGATGCCGGCGTAGCCCGTGATGCCGATTACTGCCTTGATGAAGAGAAAAAGAGCAGCGAGGATGCGTTCGGTCATAAAAGGAAGATGACAGGAATCCTGGAATCGTCGTGAGGGAACGCAGGCGAGGTGCTTCAACGGCTCAAGAAAGACGCACGCCGCTCCTCCCGCTATTGAGTGTAAAGCAACGAGCTTAGAACGAGCCTTCCTGAGTGAAGGTGAAGCCAGGGAGCGAGGCCCCCTGGGTGGACTTCGCGACTTTGACTTTCACGGTCGGCGCGTCGGGTGCGGTCACCTCGGCGGGGCGCAGCACGGCGAATTGGGAGAAGACCTCGCTGTATACCTTGGTCACGAGGTAGTCCTGGCCGCTCGCGTCCTGGCGCCAGACTTGCCCGAGTTGAATGGATTTGACGGCCACGATGTTTTCCTAGGATTCGAAGATGGTCTCAGACTACCGAGCGAGGGCGTGGCCGTCAATGGAACGAAGAGACATGTCCCGGGTGGGGAAAAGCCTTTAACCGCAAAGGTCGCAAAGAAAAGCCGCAAAGGCCGCAAAGGAAAAATTAAGCGCACAACTTCACCGCTGAATTGCCTTTGGTGTTTTCGCGAACTTTGCGAATCCTTTGCGAACTTTGCGGTTTAAGATTTTGGGGTTGGTGTGCGGGTTGAAGCTTTTAACCGCAAAGGGCGCACAGAAAGCCGCAAAGTTCGCAGAGGAAACTTGGGTTTGCGCGAAGAAGAGCTATCCAGGTTCTCTTAGCGATCTTTGCGCGCGCTTTGCGGCCTTTGCGGTTAAAAGCTTTTTGAGGCGCGAATGCACGGCCCTCTCCGGGATCGAACGCATTTGCTACCATGGAAACTCCCCAGGAGCGATGGCATGGCAAGAGGTGTCGGTCCGCGGCAGCCGGCGAAGTCAGGGAAACAGGCGGGCGTTCGTGGCGCCCGGCAGAGTGCTCTGCGGCCCGCGAGCCGAGCGCGCGCCGATCGGATCAGCGCCGCGAAATCCACGCGGAATCGCACCGCCAAGAAGCCCGCATCCTCGGCCAAGCGTCCCGGTGCGCCCAAGGGCTACAACCCCGTCGCCCCGGAGCGGGTGCAAGCGATTCTGAAGCATCTCGATGCGATGTATCCGGAGGCGGTGTGCGCGCTGCATCACCGCAATGCGTGGGAGTTGCTGGTGGCGACGATTCTTTCGGCGCAATCGACCGACGCGAACGTCAATCGGGTGACGCCGGTCTTGTTCGCGAAGTATCCGACCGTGCAGGATTTCGCTGCGCTTCAGCCCGAGCAACTCGAGCCCGATGTGCGCTCGACCGGATTCTTCCGCAACAAATCGAAGTCGGTGGTGGGCGCGGCGAAAAAGATCGTCGCGGATTTTGGCGGCGAGGTTCCGCAGGAAATGGATCAGCTGCTGACGCTGCCCGGTGTGGCGCGCAAAACGGCGAACGTGGTGCTGGGCTCGTGGTTCGGCAAAGCGGTCGGGGTGGTCGTCGATACGCACGTGCACCGCATCTCGCGCCGCTGGGAGTTCACGAAAAACGATGACCCGGCAAAAATCGAGCAGGACCTGATGAAAGTGATCCCACAGCAGCGGTGGATCCTGTTTTCGCACCAGGTGATTCATCACGGGCGGAACTTGTGCATCGCACGCAAGCCGAAGTGTGTCGACTGCCCGATTGAGCCGTTGTGCCATGCGGAAGACAAGACGTGGACCACGGTTGCGGTGCACAAAGGGGCGAAAGCATAAAAAAAACCGATCAACCACAAAGTGACACGAAGGGATTCTTGCGGTGTGCTTAGTGTCGAAAATGGCAACGAGAAGTTCCAGAAAGTACTGTAATGATGGGCAAGAAATTCTTCGATGAGCCTTTGCTGTCGTTTGGGGGTATGGGGTCTTTCGACTGCGCCTCGTCTTCGCGGTTGCGAAGACGGGGCTTCGCTCAAGATGACAGTTTATTAAGCAGATGACAGTTTGTTAAGCCAATGTCAGTTGTTACGCAGACAAGCTTCAGGAGTATCATGCGCGTTCTGATCTTTGTTCTTTCCGTCATGGTTGTTTTCGTCATGGTGATGCCTTCTCTTCTTTCTGCCCAATCACTTCCTGCCCCGCAAGCCGTCACCGATCCCAAGCAAATTGCAAGCAAGCCGAATGCGCAGGTGGAGAAGAACCTCTCGATCGAGAAGCTCTACATGACGCGACTGGTGGGCGGGGCAGACTGGTCGCCCGACGGCAAGCGGGTCGTGTTCATGTCGAATATCAGCGGACGAAACAATCTGTGGGTGGTACCGACCGAAGGAGGATGGCCGACGCAGCTGACGGTCAGTGACCAGCGCCAGGCAGAACCGGTGTGGTCGCCGGATGGAAAGTGGATCGCGTATCAATCCGACCATGACGGCGACGAGCAGTGGGATCTCTTCATTGTGTCGCCCGCTACCGGACAAGTCGTGAACCTCACGAACACGCGCGACATTGCCGAGCAGCGTCCGACCTGGTCGCCGGATGCGCGTTATCTGGCATACACGGTGAAGCCGCGGACCTCGTCGGCTGTGGAGATCGACATCTACGACATGGTCATGCGCAAGGTGAAGCATCTGACCAGCGACACACCGAAAGACAAAAGAAACTCCGCGCCCGTCTGGTCAAGAGATGGGAAGTGGATCGCCTACACGCAATCTCAGGCGAAGGGTACCGACTCGAATATTTTTCTTGCCGACGTGGGGACGGCGAAGAGTTCGCTGCTGACCGAGCATGAGGGCGAGTCGCTGTATACGGTCGACGACTTTTCGCCCGACGGGAAAAAACTGCTCATAACTTCGAACGCGGCGAACGGTTACGAGAACGTCGGCCTGCTGGAGATTGCGAGCAAGAAAATCACGTGGCTGACCAGGGAGAAATGGGAGATTCGTGGCGGCCAGTTTTTTCTGGACGGAAAGCGCGTGACGTGGACAGCCAATGTCGATGGCAACACGGACATCTACGTTCACGATCTCGCGACCGGAAAGACCAGCGCGCTGTCCATGCCGAAGGGGTTGAATGATTTGGGAAGCCGAGCCACGGCGTTCACCAAGGATGGGAGCCGCTTCCTCTACTACCACAACGGACCGACGGCCCCAGGTGATTTGTGGGTGTACACGATGGCGACGGGCAAGTCGCATCAGGTGACGTATTCGCTGGTGGCAGGAATGCGGTCGGAGGACATGGTTGAGCCGTATCTGGTGCACTATCCGAGCAAGGACGGCAAGTGGACGATTTCAGCGTTCGTCTACATGCCCTACAACCTGCCGCGCAATGGGCAGCATCCGGCAATCGTTTTCGTGCACGGAGGTCCGACGTCGCAGACGGTGAATTCGTTTAGTCGCATCGTGCAGCACCTGGCCAATGAAGGTTACATCGTAATCGCACCGAACTACCGCGGGTCTACCGGCTACGGCAAAGAATTTCAGCAAGCGAATCTGTTCGATATGGGCGGAGGCGATCTGCAGGATGTGCTGGCGGCCGCGGATTGGATCAAGCAAACGGGATACGTCGATCCGAAAAAACTGATCGTGATGGGCGGCAGCTACGGCGGTTACATGAGCATGATGGCGGTCACCAAGGCTCCGGAGGTGTGGGCCGCGGGCGTGCCGATCGTGCCCTTCGTGAATTATTTCACCGAGGTCGAGAACGAGGATCCGGTGCTGCGCGAGTTCGACCTCGCAACCATGGGCGATCCTGAAAAGAACAAGGACCTGTACCATGACCGGTCGCCGATTTTCTTTGTCGATCAGATCAAAGCGCCGTTGATTCTGCTGGCTGGCGGGAACGATCCGCGGTGTCCGAAGGAAGAGGCGGAGCAGGTGGTGGATGCGATCAAGAAGCGCGGTGGAGTCGTCGACTACAAAGTCTATGAGAACGAAGGGCACGGATTCTCGCGAGTGAACAACCAGATTGATGCTTACAAGCGAGTGGCGGATTTTCTGAAGGCGCACGTGCCGCCCGCCGATTGCAGCTGCGAGATCAAGTAGGGTGCGGGCAAGATGCCCGCACGACAGCCGGCGGGACCCTTCGGCTTCGCTCAGGGCAGGCTGCCGGCGCTACATGCGCCGCGGAGTCGGCCCAAGGCGCGTTCCTTCACTCTGTCATCCTGAGCGCAAGCGCGGCGTTGGCCGCGCTGGAGTCGAAGGACCCCGTCGGGGATGGCGATTCAACTGACGTCAAGAACTCTTCGACCACGGTTCTTGGATCGTTGGTTTTGCTGCCGAAAAAGTTGTCGATCGTCGTTAAGTCCGAAGCAGTGCAGGGGTCCCCTTCGGCTTTGCTCAGGGCAGGCTTTCGACTGCGTTCGCCTGTCGGCTCACTTCGCTCAGGATGACGAGTTTAGGGATGCGCCTTTGGGCCAACGCCGCGCTCGCGCTCAGGATGGCAGAGTGGAACGACCCGACTGGCGAAACAACAAGCACTCAGGCTGGCAGCTACTTCCTGTTTGCCATGATGGCCGCGACCAGCCCCGGGATGGTGAACTGTTTGGCTTCAACGTCAACCCCGAGGCCCACTTCCCGGAGCGTGGCCGATGTGACGGGGCCGATGGATGCCAGCGTTACGCCTTGCAAGGTAGCATGCTTTTTCCGCCCGCGCGAAGAAACACCCAACAGCTGGACAAAGTTCTTGACCGTCGAAGAACTGGTGAAGGTCACGACGTCGGGGCGGCGCTTCGGGTTCTTGAGTGCGGCGCGCAAGCGCGTGCGCGAGGACTTCGGCACTACCGTCTCGTAGGCCTCGACTACATCGACGACAGCGCCGGCCCTGCGCAGTTCGCGCGGAATCACGTCGCGCGCGACTTTGGCGCGCACCAGCAGGACCCGCTTCCCTTTCACCTGCTTGCGCAGGCTCTTCACCACGGATTCGGCGACGTATTCTTTCGGGACAACGTCGACCTTGACGCCGCGTTTTTCGATGGCCTTCTTCGTGGCGGGACCGATGGCGGCGATTTTCAGGTGCTTGAGGGATCTTTTTGTCAGGCGGAGTTTGGCGAGGCGATCCCACATGGCGTCGGCTCCGTTGACGCTGGTGAGGATGAGCCAATCGTAAGCAGCGAGGTTCTTGAGCGCGTTGTCGAGCGGCAGGAACGAACGCGGTTTGCGGATTTCGATGAACGGGATCTCGAGGACATCGGCACCCAGCTTGAGGAGTTCCGCCGAGAGTGAGCCGGCCTGATGACGGGCGCGGCCGACGAGGACGCGGATGCCGGCGAGGGGTTTCGCGGATTTTCTTACGTCCCTACGGGACTTCCTCATCTTGGTGGCTTCCCACGGCTTGCGCCGTGGGCTTTAATCTTTCGCCGCTTCGCGGCTTTCGGAGGGCGGCACTATTCTGCTTTTGTCGCCGGGTCTCCGATAGAGGGCAGCACCCTCCTGTTTCTGTCGCATGGTCACGGAAAATGACTAGCGGCACTATTCTGCTTTTATTGCCAGGTCCCAGACGAAGACTATCGCCCCACGCTCATCAGATTTGGCGGACCGGACGGT
>Ga0307478_10004154_pt1 | contig 10398 bp, 10 predicted proteins | sample atmos_gasesECM4C_2_FD_203713 | JGI IMG/M metagenome (GOLD analysis project Ga0307478, IMG submission 203713) | Hardwood forest soil microbial communities from Morgan-Monroe State Forest, Indiana, United States - atmos_gasesECM4C_05 | ecosystem: Environmental > Terrestrial > Soil > Temperate...
GCTGAATTGCCTTTTGTCCAAAATTCGCTTGAAAGCCAATAGGACTCGCCCCTGCGCCGTAAATTGTGGCTGCCGGATTGATGAGCGGTTTGTTGCGGACGAGATATCCTTGCCGCGGCTGCATCTGAAAAGCAATCGGCACAATCTCTCCCGTGTACTTGACCGTCACCGACGTACTCACCAGTAGCCTTCTTGCATATTGAAGGTTCAACAGAAATAACTTCCGATCCTCCGAGACTCCCCTTAACACCAATGAAAACGGCGAATAACCTGCCCACAGCCCAAACTCATTCCTTCCTGACTGCAAAGTCGTCACACCTTTTCCTTTTTCATCGTTTGCTGTCGGAATATTTTGGGCTTGTGCCCTCGGGAACGGCGGGATCAGCAACACCAGTACTAGAATCAGCCTCTCGAGGCCACGTGACATAGCGCCTGATTCTACGCGACAGGCGGCGGATGCAGTACAAGCGGTTCCGCGATACACTGCTCTCCATGCGTGTTTTGGGCATTGATTGTGGCGGAGAATATACCGGATACGGAGTGGTCGAAATCCAGCCGAATGGCAAGCTCTGCTGCCTCACCTGCGGCGCCATTAAGCTCTCGCCCCGCGAACCATTGCCGCGCCGACTCTCGCGCATCTACATGCAACTGGGCGCCATCATCTCTGAGCACCAGCCGGACGAAGTCGCGATCGAAGATGTTTTCTATGCTTTGAACGTGAAGTCAGCCCTGAAGCTTGGACAAGTTCGCGGTGTCGCCATGCTGGCCGCTGCCTCAGCCGGGCTCGAGGTCGCTGAATACTCGCCTCTCACCATTAAGTCCTCGGTCGTCGGCTACGGGCGCGCGGAGAAGCAACAAGTCCAGCACATGGTCACGCGCCTTCTCGATCTCGCGGCTCCACCCGAGCCGATGGATGCCTCCGACGCGCTAGCCATCGCTATTTGCCATCTCCATACCGTTGGCACGCTGATGCGCCAGAGCGCCAACGCTCGATGATAGGCGATTTTTGGGTAGTGTCCTAAAGTTGCGTTGATGAGCCAACAGCAAGCGGTTGCAATCGGGTGTTCTACACAAGACGCTCCGCGTCACGCCAGCTATGGAATCCGGTTTGGCCGATCACATTTGGACTCTGCGAGAAGTGCTGACTGAGAAAATGGCGACATTATGATCTGTCCGCAATGCGGTTCTGAATATGAAGTCACCAGCGAAAAAACCATCACGCGCGATATTGATTCCATCGAGTGCGACGTGTGCGGCCTAACCCTGAAACAATGGTCTGGAAGCACAATCTATGCAGCGAAGCTGATTAAGCGTGGCGAATGGCCGAAAAAGGAACCAACACAAGATTAGAACAACGGATGCGCAACACCATCTTGGGACTGATCGGACTGGCTGGGTGTGCGCTAATCTTTACACTGGTCTACATCTTGTGGCGTGCGGCTTTGGGTTCTTTCTTTCGGCTGTGGGACCACTACTATTACTTTAGAGTCTTTTTCTTCCTCTGTTCGTGTGCCGGTTTCTACTATCTTGGCCGCTGGAGCGAGCGCCAGCGGCATCGCAAATAACCATCAACGTAACTTTAGGACACTACCGATTTTTGGCAGGCTCCAAACAACCCTCCTCTTTTTGGCATAATCTCTACACAGTTGTTTGGAAGCACTCCATGAGCAAGGCTGCGATTCAAATCTCAACAGAAACAAATGCTCGCGGCTGGAGGAAGGTCCGCGACGTTTCCACTCTCGTCGTCGCTGCCATCGCCCTGATTTGCATTTTGCCGGCTCATGCCGCCGATTCCGCTAAGGTCACATTTACCCTCGATTTTCCCGGCTCCGATCCTGAGCACTATTCCATCTCAGTTTCTGCCGACGGTCATGCCAGCTACGAATGCGTGGCCCGGATTTCCGCCGATTCGGAAGACCGCGACAACTATCAGTCGGAATTCGTCTTTTCCGACATTGCCCGTGCCCGCATCTTCGATCTTGCCGCCCAGGCGCATTACTTTTCCGGCAAAATCGACTCCGGCAACCGCAAGCTCGCCTCGACCGGTAACAAGAAACTGAGCTACACCGATGGCCAGCGAACCAGTGCGGCCGAATACAACTTCTCTCATCTGGTCCCGGTCCAGCAATTGACCACCATATTTCAAAATACCGCTACAACCCTCGAATTCGGCCGTCGGCTGCAATACGACCACCACTATCAGAAACTCGCCTTGGACGAAGAATTGAAGAAGATGGAAGACCTGGCTCACCGCGGCGAACTCGCGGAAATCCAGGCAGTTAAGCCCATCTTGCTGCAGATTTATCAGGATAATTCTGTCCTCAACGTGGTTCGCGCCCGCGCCGAACGCATCATGGAAATGAACAAGATGACCACCGCCGGGCAGTAACGGTCCCCGCAAGGACTTCCCACCCGCCTTGCCCCGTCCGGTCAATGCCGGGCCGGCCATGTATCCGCAGCAGAACTTTTACAACTCCTTTTCCGCAAAAGTGTTCTAATGGATACACAGGGTTGAGAAGGGGGCTGCTATGTTCACGTCCACCCGTTCCATATCGCTCCTCGCGATGTTGGTCTGCGCGTTTTGTGCGCTGCCCGCTTTGGCCGACTCACACGCACGCATCGTTCGCCTGAGCGACGTCCAGGGATCTGTTCAAATCGACAAAAACATCGGTCTGGGGTTCGAAAATGCGTTCCTCAATCTGCCCGTAACACAAGGCGCGCAGTTGAAAACGCTTAACAATGGCCGCGCCGAAATCGAGTTCGAGGACGGCAGCACCGTCCGGTTGGCCCCCCACTCCACTCTCCAGTTCGACACTCTTGGCTTGAACGATTCCGGCAAGCGCGTTTCCGACATCACGCTGGTCGAAGGAATGGCTTACGTCAACTGGCTCGGCAAGGACGATTTCAGCCTGGCCTTCTCCCGCGAGAAAGTCTCGCTCGACCATTCCGCTCACTTTCGCGTTGACGCCTCCGACAGGGTCGCCAACCTGGCTGTCTTAAAGGGCGATGTCGAAGTCGAGGGCCCTTCCGGCAAACTAACGGTTGAGAAGAAGAAGACGGCTAGCTTCGACGCAGCCGATAACGACAAATCCACGGTGGCGAACAAGGTGGTTGAAGGCCCGCTGGATTCCTGGGACAAAGAAGCCAGTACCTATCACGAGCAGTATACGAAGAGCAATAACTACGCTTCGCCTTACGGATACGGTCTGAGCGACCTCAACTACTACGGTTCCTATTCGACGGTGCCGGGTTACGGCATGATGTGGCAGCCGTATTTCTCCGGTATTGGATGGGATCCGTTCATGGACGGAGCCTGGGGATTCTATCCCGGCTTCGGCTACATGTTCGCCTCGCCCTATCCTTGGGGATGGCTGCCTTACCGCTATGGCAACTGGATGTTCGTTCCCGGCTTTGGCTGGGGTTGGCAGCCCGGCGGTTGGAATAGCTTCCTGACCGTGCCGCACTACACCGCTACGAATCTCGTCACGGTGCATCCTCTGGTTGCGCCGACCGGAACGACCAAGACCGTCATGGTAGGCCGGGGATTTCAGACGTCGACTTTGACGGCATCGCGCTTGACCGTGAATTCCGGATCCGCCGGCTTGGGGATTCAGCGTGGTTCGATCAACAATCTGAACCATCTGAACAGCCAGGTCGCGAAGTCTGGCTTTGCCGAAGTGCGTCCCGCGCCGCAGTTCGCAGCTACGTCGCCGCGCGCTTCGACCATGCCCAGCCCGCAACACAGCACGATGAGTAGTCCCTCGATGGGACACGCTGCGGCGGGGGGCAGCCACTCGTCCGGTGGCGGTTCGCATCACTAAAACAGGGGCTAAGTACTTTCCTTGGAAGATTTTGCCCTAAGTTGTTGTGGCCCTTAGATAAATTCGCGATTTGCCGCTAAGTTGATGATTCCAGGAGACCGGGGACGGGGGACCGTCCCCGTTCCACTCTCGGTTCCAATTTGGGAAGTTTCTCGCCTCTTACCGCCGTAGCGTCGCCGAAGTGATTACCTTCTCGCACAGCGGCTGCAACTCTGCTAGCGAAGCATGGTCTGAGCTGCAGCTGATTGGCACAGTCTTGCCCCACGGAGTCAGCATCAATCCCAACACTCCGTGAACGTTCGCCATGTCGCGCTGTGTTGCGCTGAAATCAGTGACCAGTCCCGGATATCCATCGAGCGTAGCGCTGGTAAAGCTCGTCCCGATTCCGCCCTTCACCGCCATCCACACATAGTTCGCCAGGTAGTATTCCGCTTGCTTCTTCAGCTCTTCCTCGTCCGTCAAACCAGCGTGACGACGATCCAGTGCGGGACCGACTGCAACACTGACCTGAAGATTGCCGGTACTCGCTAAGTACACCGTGTGCAGCGGCGTGTCTTCCGATACCTGCACATCTCCCGGCATCGCGACTGAAACAGTTGCGCAGAACCACGCGTCACGGCACAATCCTTTCTCATAGCGCGTGAATCCCGCAGGCGTCGCTACCAGCGAATCGGAATCGACCACCACCCGCGTCGTACGCTTCACCACCGCCGGCTTCGCTGCCTGCACAATCGGATTCGGCAGCAGCGTCTTCGTCACCGGCACCGGAACGGTTCCGCTGTCCGGTTCCGGATTCGTTTCGAAACGCTTCAAGGCAGCCAGCCACTCGGCAGAACGTTCGTCGACCAGAAGCCGGGCCCGTGCCTCTTCCTGGAAATGAAACGTCATGAAAGGATATCGTCCCGGATTGTCCGAGCGCATGCTGGAAAGATCGGGCATCGGATTTTCCCCATCAGGGTCATCCGGCTGCGGAGAATCATCGACGGGATCGTCGTCGTCCAAAGGCGAAGCCAAGGTAAGCTTGTTGTCGATCGACTGTGAGCGGTGCAGCCAGGCAATGTGATGGCTCGCAGGATCGAGCAACAGCGAAATGTGCAGAACCGCCGCCACGGCATTGTTGCCCGCAGCCGGAATCATGCGTCCGCCGCTCGCCGTTCCTACAGCCGGAAGATCGACCGGCGAGAAAACGTACTGCGACGTTACCCACGCACAGTTCTTTCCATCGACCGGGACCAGATTGCGGAAACGCAGGTCCGCCCCGCTCAGTTCCAGATCCTTCAATGCCCGATCGTGTTGATAGGCGAATTGCCCGCGCGGCTTCCAGGATGCGCCCCGCGCTATCGGCTGCGGCGAGAATTCTGTCTGCAGCAGATCCTGAGTGACTTTGCGAAGGAGATCGCCGCCGTCCCAATAGCGAAAGTATCCGTTGCCGCTATGGCTGATCGCGGTTTCTCCGTGCGGCCCCACACGAAATATCACGGGTGTGGACTGCATGGCCGCGAGACGCTTCTGAAAGTCTTCCGCCGAAAACAGGGCGCACCGCACGCTCGTAAGGCGGGGCGCGCTGTATCGAGCTTCGACGGGAATATTGCCATTCGTATCGGTCGCCTGTGGACGCAAAGTCACAATTGCCGTCATCGCGTAATCGCAAGGCCCGCGCGGCGGGTTCAGCATCGCGCCGCTGGCGTCCGCGATTGGCTGAAAGGAACCGGCGGCTTCCAGTTCGTAGCGTAGTACCTCTCCCGGTTTCACTTCCGCCTGCAGCAGGATCTTGTGTTGCGCCGCAGTCGGCCGTGTCTGCGCGTGCAGATACGCCGCCGTCAACCCCCACGACAGGGCAAACAACAAACCGGCCAGCTTGTGCGAGAAGCGCTTCATATTCTTCGTTTCGCTCTACTCCGGATCTCCATCCTCCGGGTCTTCCGGCGGATCATAGTGTTGCGGATAGTAGTAAACCGGAGGAGGCTGATAGCCCGGATAGTAGGGTCGCCTTCCCGGTTCGAGAAATTGATTGCGCGCCGATTTCACGATGGCGTCGCAGATGCTGGCTGCCGCCGCAGAATCTTCTTCGCGGAACACGCAAGCGAACCCGTAATTCCCGTTCGACGTAGCGGCAACGATACTCAGCCCGCGGTACTTGATCGCGTTGGCAACAGTGAAATGCGAAATCAGCCCATTGGCGCCATCCAACTGCACGTGCTCATCCAGCGCGATTCGCGCGCCCTGGCCGAAATATTCCGGCTTAGCAAACCAGCTTTGCAGGAACAGCCGCTTGGCGCCATCGATTGACGAATACGTTGGCCCCAGCGATTCCGCGTTGTAAAGGCGAATCACTCGATTGGCGTCCTGATCCTGACCTGGCAACGGCAGCAGGACTGGCCTTGGCTCATTCTTCTCACGTGTCCATTTCGCGTCCTTGGGCAGCGCGATCGAGAGTTCGTAGCACGGCGTACGCGTACACAGCCGTTCCCGCCAGATGCCAGTCGTATCGGGTCCGTCCTCTTCCTCGTTGACCAGTTGCTTTCCCGGAACGTGGCCTGCGGCCGATCGCTCTTTGCGCGTCGAACGCGCGACATCGCCAAGAGACGGAGATTGCCCGGAGTCCTGGGCTACGAGCAGCAGTCCGGCACAGAGAACAAAGGTGGCCGCAACTACCCAGTTGCGAATTGTGCTCCACAGTCTCGTCATGGAAGTCGCAGCGAATTCATGAGCGTGGTGCAAAGAATCTCGGCGTCGGCAAAGCGCTGCTCGGGTGCGGTGCAGCCGAGCAGAAACTGTCCATTCTTATCCTGGATCAAGGACCGCTCGCCGATCCACCAATTCTTCTGATCACGCTGATAGCGGAAGCGGGTTAGAAGCGCCGAGCGCCCGTCAATGGTCAATTCCTGTGTGCTGACGGCATCGGCCTTCTCCCGCGACCATCCATTCGAATTTGCCAAATCACGCATGCGGATGAAGTCGGCATCGGTCAGGCTGCGGTACGGAGCATTCACGTCTGCGGGGCCCGCATAAAGCATCACCGGATCGCCGTTCAGAAAAATCTTGAAAATGTGCTGCCCGTTCGTGCGCGATACAACTTCGGTCTTCTCCGGAATCACGATCGAGGCGCTCAAACAGTGCTGCGGGTTTTGGCAATATTGCAGCGCATACGATTGGAAACCAGGAGGCGCCATACTGAGGCCCTCTGCGTTATCGAGTGTCGCTTGAGCTTTGGGACGCGATGCTTGCCGGCTCTGCCGCGCCAGATCTGCCAGTGACGGCGTTTGCGCGCCGTAGGCTGCGACGGAGTTGTCCTGCGGAACTTCCGCGGCGGTCTTCCTGAGTTTGCCCTCAGCAATCGATACTGGATGCACGACAACGTCTTCCTTCAACTGAATCGACGGATAAATAATGTTCTCGCACATCTGCACAGTGGTTCGCTCATCCTGATAGCGGGTTGCGATCGCGTTCTTGGTCCGCTGTATTTCGTCCCAGGAAGGGTAGCGGTTGTTGCAAGTGTGATATCCGAACCTGTCGTAGCCGAGACACTGATGCAGATCGTCTGGGCTGACACACATCACCGGAATCAGGCTGTTCGAAGTTTGCACGATTTCCAGAGTGCCCCAGACCTCCCGCCCCAGCAGGCGGGCGCTGCTCATGCTGCAGCGAAAAGCCTTGTGCGTCCCTTGCTGGATGGGCGCGCAGTAGCCCGGTTGTCCGAAGCGGCTGGCCAATTGCCGCACCGCATTGTTCAAATCGTTGTCGTTGAGATTGGCGAGGATCGAAACCGGAGTTCCAGCCATCACTTCCGTATTCGTGATTCCGAGCTGTGACCCCAGCAGCACCGCTCCGCCGTTGTCGCGTCCTTCCAGGCTGTAAGGAAAGGGCACGAACAGCCGGTAATCGCCTGCGTCGTAGTTCTTGAACCCGGCAGGAGCGGCCTCGGCGGCTTCCTGCTCCTGCTGCATCTCGTCGACGAGTTGCTGTGCTTTGTTGGTCTGAGTTTCGGCAGCGTCGTGCTGCGCGCGAGTCTGGCGTGCCAGATCGCCGAGCGATGGACCAGGAGCAGCATCCTGAGCGGAGGCGGCCACAGCCAGCGCAATCGACAGTACCGTATACCGCGCTCGAGAAAGTGAATGCCTGCGGCTCATGGCAATCGCAAGGATCCAATCCAACTGGAGCAGATCGCGTCAACATCTTCGAACGTATCTCTGGGCGCCATGCAACCCACGAACAGAGGTACTCCGTTGTTCTCGATTTCGGCGCGCTTGCCAATCCAGCTGGTCAAGTCCTTCCGGAAACCGATTTGGGTGATGAGGGCACGCTTGCCATCCAGCGTGGCTTGCATGGTCCCGATGGTGGAGTAGGCTCCGGTCGCTCGTCTGCTCTCCGGTTCAGCAAGTTCATTCCAGCGGACCCGGTTGGGGTCGCCCGGGCTATTGTTTGAGCAGCCCTCGCCGCCAGCCGGGCCTGCCAGCAGCAGAAGTGGTGATCCCTTTACCGTGAGTTCGAATATGTATTGTTTGCAATCGAAGCTGACCAGTCGCGCTTCCGACGGAACTAAGACGGATGCATCCCAGCAGTTGTTCGGTCCCTTGCAATAGGTGAAGGGCTGTGCCTTAAAGCCAGAGGGAACGGAGGCCTGCGTCGAACTGGTGAGCGAAGGTGGAACCGTTTGGGTCGTTGGCGACTGATGCGATTGAGAATCCGTAGCGGGAAGCGATGGCGACACGGCGGCTTTGCCTCGATCGGAGACATTTGTACCTGGCCCCGCATCAGCTCTCGCCGACGTCGTCAGCGGACGTTGACCCCCGCGGACGAAGTGGATCGATTGAAAAACCGTGTCACATTTTTGCCAGACTTCTCGGGCGTACTCGGTTTCCTGGGCCAGTACCTGCTTGGCATGCATCTTTTGCAGATACGAGGCATACTGGTTATTGAGGACATCACGTGCGTTGCTGTCGGTAGTGGAGACGCAAAACAGAGGATAGATATTGCGTCCATCGCGCAGGAACATCGCGGTCCCGCCGACCGACCGCCCTGCCAAGTTGGCACCCGCCAGCATGCATTGATAAGCATTGTGGTTCGCCACCGTGGTTTGGGTGCAATTGGCAGATTGCGCGTAGTTGCGGGCGAACTGGACGGAAGCGTCGCGGAACGCGTCGTCGGTGTCTCCTTGCAGGATGATGGAATTGCCCACGAGCGTGAGAGGCACGACTGTGCCTACTCGCGGACCCGAGATCACCGTACCCCCGTCGTCATGCAAGTTTGTGGAGTAGGGAGCCGGGAGCGTGAGCTTGTAGGCTCCGGCATCATAGAGCTTGAACCCACCGGCTACGCCCTTCTGATTCTGATCTTCAGACAAGTCATTGGCGATTTGCTGGGCTTTGCTGGTCTCGTCGGGCTGGGATTGTTTCTCGGCTCGGACTTGGCGCGCGGCCTCAGCGAGCGAGCCGGACTGCGTCTGAGCAGCACAGGCGGCTGCGCACAGGAACAACGCGAACAGCATCCAGCGTCCGTGAAAGACGCGCGAGTCGTTGATTCCAAAATGTGCCGTTTGACGCATGCAAGTGGTCTCCGCTGAGCTTCAATTATTCGTGCTTGCCGCTTCGACTGGCGCTTGCGGCACATCCAGCTGCAGTGGTGCGTTGTAATCAGAGAAACTCCAACGCGAGTTCTCCCAGTCCACCGTCATCTCGTAAGGAAGATGATCTTCCAGGCCCAGACAGACTGTGTCGTGCTCCAGGCCGCGATAGCCGCCCTTCATCGTGACCTGCCACTCGCGGCAGCGGACTCCGTTCACCGTCTTTTTGTCACCTTTCAGAAGAATTCCCCGGCGAATCATCGTCGCAATCGGCGGCAGGACATTGGTATCGACGCCTTGGGCGAGATTCGTGCAAAAGCCCAGGGCCGAGCCTCCGTTATACCCGTATTTGACTGGAGCCCAAGATCCGTCGCTCTGATGATCGTAGGCGCGGTTGCCGACGATCATCTGGTCCCGATTCATCTCGTTGGGAGAATTGTTGCTGCTATTCACGTCGTGCATCTGATAGTGAGCAACGCCACGGTTGCAATCTATTTCCCAGAGCATCTGATTGTGCAGGTTCTCAGCTGGCGTGGCGGTGAACGCGACACGAAGCGTGTGCGCTTGCTTCATGGCATCGAGGGACTTTTTAAATTCCTTCTCGCCGCTGCCCGGGGTTAGATAGCTCGCGGCCCACGCCACGATTGCCAGACCGGCAATCAGGCGCGCTCCTACCCCGAGCCAATAACGATCACCCATGAACCGCCCTCCCCAAGCCACTCTCTTCGATAGCGTAACGGGTGCCGAACCGCTGAAAAAGTTACTGATGTACTTGAACGAATGCCTGTTCTTGGCTGAGATTGCTGGGTTTTATACGGTTTTCGTGGAACTGCGAGGCAGCCAGAGGCGGCCTTCCGCTTTTCACAGAATTACGACGCCTGCGTAGCCGACGACCGCGTCCCGGTCGCCCGAAATATCGCCGGAAGTCGCGTACTTCACCAGTTCAGCCGACTTTGCGCCCAATTGCCGCCCGGCGGTGAGCATCGCGACGGCGGGGCCGAAGCCGCACATGCT
>Ga0307478_10004157_pt1 | contig 10391 bp, 11 predicted proteins | sample atmos_gasesECM4C_2_FD_203713 | JGI IMG/M metagenome (GOLD analysis project Ga0307478, IMG submission 203713) | Hardwood forest soil microbial communities from Morgan-Monroe State Forest, Indiana, United States - atmos_gasesECM4C_05 | ecosystem: Environmental > Terrestrial > Soil > Temperate...
AGTTGCGGATAAGATCACACATATTTCCACCGGCGGCGGTGCATCGCTGGAGTTCCTGGAAGGAAAGAAACTGCCGGGAGTCGAGGCGCTGACGGACAAGAAGTGACTGCGGCTTACCCAATGGACCTGCTACGTGGCCAGGATTTCGCGGTGATGCGGGTCGGCGACCCCGAGGAAGTCCGCTTGCTGCGCGGGGACATCACGAAATACTCAGCCGATGCGATTGTGAACGCCGCCAACTCTGAATTGCTGCCCGGTGGTGGGGTGTGCGGTGCGATCCATCGAGCGGGCGGTCCCGCCATCGCCGAGGAGTGCCATCGTATTTGCGCAGAACGTGGACCTCTGCTGCCGGGTCAGGCGGTTGCGACTACAGCGGGATGGCTCGACGCAAAGAACGTAATCCACACATTCGGTCCCGTGTGGCATGGCGGAGATCACGGCGAGGCGAAGGTGCTTTCGAGCTGCTTCCGCGAATCCATGAGCATCGCCGACGAATTAAAGCTGCACACCATCGCATTCCCGGCGATCTCCACTGGCATATTTGGATATCCCGTCGACCAGGCGGCCTGGGTGGCGATTCCGACCGTGATTGAGAGCCTGCGATCGGCCCGACAATTGGTGCTCGTATCTTTCGTACTGTTTGACCAAACGACGTTCGAAACTTTCGCGACAGCCGCAATGGACCAGCGCAGACCAGCCTCGGGAAAGCCTTACGAATTCATAATAGGAACCAATGAATGATCAGAATCAAGCTAATGGCCGCTAACTGGAAAATGAACAAGACGCCGGACGAAACTCGCGTGTACTTCCGCGAATTTCTCCCCCTGGTCGCGGGGCACAGCCGCGATCAGATTGTGGTGTGTCCGCCCTACACTGACGTGGATGCGGCGATTGCAGCTGCGCGGGGTTCCAATGTGGCGATCGGAGTGCAGAACGTCCATTGGAAGGCGGACGGCGCTTATACCGGGGAAATCTCGGCTCCTATGTTGGTGTGCCTGGGCGTGACCCATGTGATTGTCGGGCACTCGGAGCGGCGGCAGTATTTTGGCGAGACCGATGACACCGTGAACCTGCGCCTGAAAGCCGCGCTGGAAGCCGGCCTCACACCGATCTGTTGCGTGGGCGAGGTATTGGAAGAACGGGAAGCGGGTCTCACCGATGACGTGTTGCGACGGCAGTGTGTCCGAGCATTCCATGCCATCTCCGCCAAGAAAGCCGCGAAGCTGGTCGTAGCGTATGAGCCGGTGTGGGCGATTGGCACGGGCAAGACGGCGACTCCAGAGCTGGCCGCCGAAGCTCATGCCGTAATCCGCCGGGAAGCTGCGGAAGCCTTCGGTGACGATTTCGCTTCCAAGATGCGCATTCTCTACGGAGGATCGGTGAAGCCGGACAACGCCTCGATCTTGATGGCACAGGAGGAAATCGATGGCGCGCTGGTGGGCGGGGCGTCGCTCGATCCGAAGTCGTTTGCTGCGATTGTGAAGTACTGAAATTGTCGCCACTGCGCGATCCCATGTCCGATGCGAGAGTTGGAATGAATGAATCCGTTATCAGGCGGGCAGTAGAACTTAACGATCCAGACCTCGCTAGGGAGGCTCTTGAGGAGATAGACGTACTGCTCGGTGTGTCGTCTGACCAGAACGAGAGAGTCTATCTTCTCTTCAGCAGAGCATCTTGCTGCGGAATACTGGGGGATTTCGTCGAGGCCAGACGGCAACTCGCGGCAGCACTCGATGAGGGGCGTGGCGACCCTTTCGCCCAAGTGTCGTTCGACTTCGGTACTGGGCTTCTTTTCCAGCGGCAAGGCAATTACACCAAAGCGCTGGACGGGTTCAGCGCTACGTTGTTCAGGCACTCTCAGCAACTCAAACGACCCGAACTGCGCTTCATGTACGAGGACATTCAACAACGGCGAGCGTTTCTATCGGTCACCCTAAGCAGATTCCGAGATGCGATTCCTCTTTTGAAAGAGAGCCTTTCATTTGACCTGGACAACGAACTGCGAAGTGGTGCCCTCGCAAGTTTGGGGCTTTGCTATTTGGAACTCAAAGACTATGAAAACTCAAGGGATCAGTTCCTTGGTGCCATTGCACTCGGGCTGACGAGGGAATGGGAAGGGATGGCCCATTTTTATCTTGGCATCGCTTACTTCTACACGGACATGATTCGAGAAGCCAAGCGAGAGTTTCTGCTGTGCGAACGACTTGCCGCCATTCACCAACTCCCAATTGTCGACGTCTACGGCTGGCTCTCAAGCATCTGCAAGCGCCTCGGGGAGGCTTCCGAGTCACAACGCTATGCGAGAATGGGGAAACGAAATTGATAGGAATCTGGTCGGAACGTGCCCGTTGCGAAGCGATTTCTACGGACCAGATCGCGGCGTAAGCATGGGCAAACTACCAATTTGTGGAGGTTGCGACTCTTCAGTTCGGCCGGGGTTTGAAGTCTGAGGTGAGTCGATTCATCCAAGCCTGCGAATGGAAAGGCCTTCCGGCGTGATCGCGGAGTGAATTTAGGTCCGGCAAGAACATCCGAAGATCGGTAGAAATACTCTGATATTCTGGAACTGCGGATGGTACTTTGGTTACCCAAGAGTCTCGCAAACGATACAACACAAACTACTTATGCCGCATCCCAGAGAATGCGGCCCGGAACAGGCAACTTGACCGAGCCACGACAGCAAACGAGCACTGAACCTAGCGAAGCCGAGTTGATCGAGCGGGCAAAGCTGGGGGACGCGGAAGCGTTTCAGGCGCTCTATGACAAGCACAAGCGGCGGGTGTATTCGCTGTGTCTGCGCATGACGGCGAACACGGCGGAGGCGGAAGATCTGGCGCAGGAAGCATTCCTGCAGCTCTTCCGCAAGATCGCGACTTTTCGTGGGGAGTCGGCGTTTTCTACTTGGTTGCACCGGCTTTCAGTAAACGTTGTGCTGATGCATTTGAGGAAGAAGAGTCTTCCCGTGGTTTCGCTGGAAGAGACCACTCAGGGGACTGAGGAGGATTCGCCTAAGAGGGATTTCGGTGCAGACGATATCGCGCTGGCCGGATCCATTGACCGAATGCAGTTGCAGAGGGCAGTGGACAATCTTCCCCCCGGCTATCGGACAATATTTGTCCTACACGACATCGAGGGTTACGAGCATAATGAAATCGCCAAGATCGCGGGATGCTCGATCGGCAACAGCAAGTCGCAGTTACACAAGGCGCGCATGAAGTTGCGCGACCTGCTCCAGATGAATAGAGCCGAAAAGGCCGCAAAATCTCGAGTAGGTTAGGCAGACGGTAAACGTTAGACAGTAAACGTTAGACACTGAACGACATTAACCTGGGCAGGGGCGCAAGAGCTGCGGCGAAAGTTCGAGCCGCAGACGACTTGGGGAGAGGTTATGAATTGCGTTGAGCTGCGGCAGAGCTTGGCGGACGTGGAAGACGGCGGCAGTGTGCAGCAGCGTGCCCATTTGAGGGCATGTCCAGCGTGCTCAGCGCTGGTAAGAGACTTGAATCTGATCGTGACGACGGCAGGCCAACTGCGAGCGGCAGATGATCCCAGCCCGAGAGTTTGGAATTCCATTGAGATCGCATTACGACAAGAGGGGCTGATCCGCCCGCTGCACGCTGCACGTCAGCCAGTACCTTCCTTCGCCGAGCGCTGGGGAGCCGCGAGATGGCTGGTACCTGCGGCAGCGATGTTGCTGCTGGCCCTAGGAATCTATGTGCGGCGCGAGGCGCCGCCGAATCAGTTGGTGAGACAGGCTTCTGTGGCCACGCCGGCGGCGAATCCCTCCGATCTCAATGACGACGACCTGATGCAAGAGGTCGCGGACAATGCTCCGGAAATGAAGACGCAATACGCCGAGAACCTCCGGCAGGTGAATGAGTCCATCCGCGATGCCCAGGGCTTGGTGGACGAGGCTCCGAATGACGAGGACGCCCGGCGGTCGCTGATGGACGCGTACCAGCAGAAATCCATGCTTTTTGAGATGGCGATGGACCGCTCTCTGCAATAATAGTGAAATTTTCGAGCAGTTTTAAGGCGAAGGCGGAACGGCAGGTTTGGGGGAGTTGCATATGGTGAGCAAACGGGCGGCAAAACTGGTTGCGATTGGCGTGATCGTGGCAGGCACGCTGGTGGCGGAGAGCAAGAGAGAGTATCACTTCTCGGTTGGACCGAGAGCCGGCGTGTCGGTGATGAATCCGTATGGCTCGATTTCGGTGAAACCGTCCTTGAACAATACCGTGGTGGTCAACGCCTTTTTGCACTCCGACAGGGTTGAGGTCGATAACAATCAGAACGGCAACCGCGTCGATATCCAATCGCACCTGCTGGCCGGAGCCGACGCCGACTCGGGACGCGTGGATTATGAAGTTCTGGTTCCTGCCGATGCCAGCATCACGCTGCATTCCAGCACGGGATCCTTGCGCGCCGAGAAGTTGCACGGCGATGTCAACCTGGAAGGCGCGGGAGCAGCCGTCGATGTTCGCGACATCTCGGATGCGCACGTCCATGTGAAGACCATGAACGGGTCCGTGAATCTGGATAACATTCAAAACGGACACGTCGAAGTCGATTCGCTGAGCGGAGACGTTACGATGAGGAGTGTAACCGGCCCGCTGGTGCAAGTGGTTTCGACCAGCGGTAGAATCAATTACTTTGGCGACTTCGGCAACAGCGGCGAATACCGGCTAACTAGCCACAGCGGCGACATTGAAGCGACCATCCCGGACTGGACCTCGGCCGACGTGAGCGCTCGCTCGGTGCGGGGAGAAGTGCACGATGATATCCCTCTTCAACCGAAAAATCACACCTGGTTTGCGATCGACAAGGGACGTGCCTTTGCAGGTACCATGGGTCGAGTGGCGGTGTCCTCTACCGTGGTACTGCGCACCTTCAGTGGTAAAATTCACCTCAGAAAACGCTCCGAAAAACAATAAAGAAAACGAAGCGAAAACCGGCTCGGCGCGAAGGGTCTGCTCAAGGCCCGGTGGAAACGACGGGGCTTGGTGTGCTTGGCCGCAAGGCTCAAGCGTCAGGCGAGCGGTCCGTGACACGGGCCGTATTCCTGATCGGCTTCATGGGTGCGGGCAAGAGCAGCGTGGGCAGGGCCCTGGCCGAACAATTGGGCTGGACGTTTGAGGATCTCGACGAGCGGATTGAACGGCGGGAGCGGCGCAAGGTGGCGGAAATCTTCCGCGAGTCAGGTGAATCAGAGTTTCGCCGGGCGGAACATGCAGCTTTAAGAGAACTATCGCAGGAGCTGAGCGCGGGCGCGGGGAGGATCGTCGCCCTTGGGGGTGGCGCCTTTGTGCAGAAGCGCAATGCGCGGCTGCTCGAAGCTGGGGGCGTTCCTACGGTGTTCTTGGACGCTGATGTTGAGGAATTGTGGCGGCGGTGCCAGCAGCAGGCGGAGCAACAAGGAATGGAGCGTCCGTTGCTGGGTAGTCTGAGAGGCTTTCGGGACCTTTATGAGATGCGGAAGCCGAACTACCTGAAGGCATCATTTCGACAGGAGACCGGCGGGAAGACCGTCGAGCGGATTGCGGCCGAGCTGGTTCAGGCTCTGCGCCTGGATCGCCGCGGAAGGCGAGGACAAGAGCAGTGACTTTGACGCAGCGGACGCGATGGGGAACGGTGGCGGTTCTGGGGTGTGCGGTCGTGTTGTATGCCGGCGACAAAAAGGAGAAGCCGAAACCGGCGACGGCAGTCGATTCGGGCGCATTCGGGGTTTTCGTCCGAGGCCAGCGTGTGGTGACCGAGACCTTCAGCGTGCAGCAGGAGAACGGCGTCAGCACGGTAAAGGCGAAATTGAAGGAAACCAGCAACCCAGGCGCGGCGGGACAACGATCGGAACTGGAAATGACCGACAGCGGCGAGTTGCTTCGTTACGAGTGGAGCGATGGCAGCAGTTCGCTAGAGGTAACTCCCGACAATGAGTTTCTGCGTGAAAGGGTCACAACCGCGGCGTCCTCAAAGCCGGCTGAAAAGCCGTTCCTGATGCCCAACAAAACGGCCATTCTGGACAACAACTTTTTTGTGCACCGGGAAGTGCTGGCGTGGCGTTACCTGGCCGCAGATTGCCAGACGGAGAACGGCAGCCTGAAATGCAAGCAGGGACCGGTGGAATTCGGCATATTGGTGCCCCAGGATCAGACGTCGATGCCGGTACGCATGGAGCTGGTGGGTCGGGAAAGGGTCCTAATCCGGGGAACGGAGCGGGAACTGTTACGCCTGAATCTGAAAGGTGAAGCGTTCTCCTGGGCCCTTTGGGTGGACGACAAAGACCAGTTCAAGCTAATGCGGGTGCTGATTGCGGACGATAATACAGAGGTAGTGCGGGACTAGCGAGGATGCTGCGCGGGATCTGATTGGGAGTTGACGGGCACATGCCGCTCGCGGATGCACGTACGGCGCGGGTTCTGATCACAGTGCTGCTGTTTGCGCTGGGGCTGGGCTTTCTCTACGTGGCACGGCAGACGCTGATGGCCTTCCTGTTTGCCATTTTCTTTGCCTACCTGATGAGCCCTCTGGTCTCGAACCTGGAAAAGCTTCTGCATGGGCGTGTACGCGCCATCGCGGTGATTTATCTGCTGCTGTTGGGCGTGGTTGTAGTGTTTTTCATTTCCATGGGACCTCGGATCGGCCGGGAAAGCGCGCGGTTAGGGCAGTCGCTGCCGGCTTTAGCCAAACTAAGCTCCGGAGAGATTGCGGAACAACTCGGACAACAACGTGGCTGGAACTCCCGAATGGTCGAGTTCCTGCGCGATTATCTCGCCGGCCACGGCGATGAAATCGAGCAGTTGGCGAAGAACGTGGGATTGCGGATGGCGGAAGTGGCAAAACACGCATGGCTGCTGGTGATTGTTCCGTTACTGTCGATCTTCTTTCTAAAAGATGGCCGCGCGTTCAGCGAAGTCCTGCTTGCTTTAGTACAGTCGCGGCCTCAGCGCGAACTGCTGCAGGGCGTGCTTAGCGATTTAAACCAGATGCTGGCCCATTTCATTCGAGCGCAACTCACACTGGCAGCGCTTACCTTCGTGAGCTTTTCGGCGGTTCTCGCTATTATGCGAATGCCCTACGCCCTGGTGCTGGGAACGGTAGGCGGCTTGCTGGAATTTATTCCGGTGCTAGGACCGTTGACGGCTGCTGTGGTTATCGTAGTCGTCGCCTTGCTGATGGGTTACCAGCACTGGCTGGCGCTGATCGTGTTTCTCGGCATCTGGCGGCTGATCCAGGACTATGTGTCCTCGCCCCGCATCATGGGACAGAGTATGGAACTGCATCCGCTGGCGGCAATTTTTGGCGTCATGGCGGGCGGCGAAGTGGCTGGCATTCTCGGTATTTTCCTTTCCATCCCTGTGATGGCAAGTTTGCGAATCGTATTCCGGCGCTGGCGGCTTTATGCCGAGAAGCGAAAGTTCGGCCCGCTGAGTGAGTACGTGCTGGATAACGAGGTCGGGCGGCCGAAGTAGAGCAGTTCTCAGTTTTCGGATCTTCGGCGGTTCCCTTCCTTACTTACATTTGCACTGCATTCTTTACGTTCATCCTATGACTTTAGCCAGTCGAGGCGGCTGCTCCCGTTACTTTCTCTGCGCTCACATTGCGGAGGAACTCTGCCGCCGCTTCGGGAAGGACCGTATTGATGAACATACCCGAACCTAGTTCGAAGCCGGCGACGCGGGTGAGGCGCGGAATCACGCTTACATACCAGTGAAAATGCCGGGCGCTGGCGTAGTCGGAAGGGCCACTGCGGATGGTGAAATTGAGGTCAGGGTTTTCCAGTCCCACATAGATCTTCGCCAGCAGGCTCCGCAAGATGCGGGCAAGGTCGGCGATCTCCGCCGCTGAGATGTCTCCGAAGGTGGCCATGTGACGGAGGGGAAAGATGTGAGCGGCGAACGGCGTGGCCGAAGCGAAGACCTCCATGGCCACGAAGTGTTCGCTCTTTTGGACGATGCGGGTTTGCTCTTCGATTTCGCGCTCCACCATGTGGCAAAAGATGCATTTTCCTTCGTCGTCGTAATGGCGCAGAGCCTCGTGCAGCCGATGCCGGACCTGGCTCGGGATCACTGGGGTCGCGATGAGCTGGGAATGCGGATGCTGCAGACTGGCGCCGGCATCGATGCCGTGGTTCTTGAAGATGGTGACGTGGTTGACGCGGCGGTCCATACTCAGCAAGGTGTAGCGCTCCTTGTAGACGCGCAGAATGTTGGCCACCTGTTCATCCGGCAACAAGGCCATGCAGCAGGAGTGGTCCGGACTATCGATGATGACTTCGTGAAAGCCGAAGCCCTCGATGCGGCGCCAAACGTCCTGGAGGCTGCGAGTGGGCTGGGCCTCTTTTGAAAGTGCAGCGAATTTGTTGGGAATGACTCGCACCGCCCAGGGCTCACCGGCATTTGCGGGGAAGCGCATGACTTCGGGCGGGGTCTTGCCCTCGTTGCCCGGGCAGAATGGACAGCTTTCCACGAAAGACGGCACGGTTTGTGCGGGCCGATGTGTGGCCAGCTCCTCGGGGCGTTTGGCACGCTCGGTGGCGATGATGACCCATTCCTTGGTAAAGAAATTCTGTCGCAGCTCCGGCATCGTAGTCCTCCAAAATCTTCTATCGGCAGAAGGGGAGTAATACTGGAGCGAAGATTCGCCGGCATCTTTTGAAACGAGGAAGTGACTGCGATTGCATGATTTGCGGGCTTTTGTGTGAATTTGGCCTCCGGCCGATCCTCTTCTGTAAATAGCGGCTGTTGTAGAATCGAAAGACCTTCATATGAGCAATAAACTTCCTGTCGGAATTCTGGGCGCTACCGGCGTGGTTGGGCAGAGGTTTATCCAGATGCTGGAGCGCCATCCGTGGTTTGAAGTTGCCTGGCTGGCCGCTTCCGACCGCTCTGAAGGCAAGACGTACTCCGAAGCTGCGCGCTGGCGGCTGAAGACGCCGATTCCGGCAAATGTAGCCGCAATGAAGATCTCTCCCGCCACACCGGAAGCCGCACCAAAGATCATTTTCGCCGCGCTCGATGCGTCGATTGCCGCCGAAATGGAGCCGCGCTTCGCCCAAGCCGGCTGTGCCGTGGTTTCCAACTCGAGCGCGCTGCGCATGCAGTCTGACGTGCCGCTGGTCGTTCCCGAAGTCAATTCCGGGCACATCAAGCTGATTGCCGAGCAGGCCTGGCGGAAAAAATCCGGCGGCTACGTCGTAACCAATCCAAACTGCTCCGCGATCGGACTGGTGATGGCGTTAGCGCCATTGCAACTGCGGTTCGGTCTCGAGACAGTGATGGCAGTGACCATGCAGGCCGTCAGTGGGGCCGGGTACCCGGGGGTGGCTTCGCTCGACATCCTCGGGAATGTGATTCCCTACATCCGCAATGAAGAAGAAAAGATGGAGGAGGAAACGCTTAAGCTGCTGGGCCGGATGAACGGAACGAAGATTATTCCCGCAGCGTTTGCCATGAGCGCGCAATGCAACCGCGTTGCGGTTGAGGACGGACACACTGAATCGGTTTCGGTGCGGCTGAAGACCAAGGCCAAGCCGGAGGAAATCATCGCGGCGTGGAACGAGTATCGGAGCGAGCCGCAGGAGTTAAAGCTGCCGAGCGCGCCTGAGCGGCCGGTGGTGTATCTGGAGGCGAATGACCGCCCGCAACCGCGATTTGATGTGGACATGGGGGCGGGGATGACCGCTGTGGTGGGGCGGTTGCGGCCCTGCGGCGTGCTGGATTGGAAATTCACGGTGCTCTCGCACAACACCATTCGCGGCGCCGCCGGCGCCGCAGTTCTGAATGCGGAACTGCTCAAAGCCAAGGGCTACCTTGCGAGTTCCTAGAATGAACGCCGAGCCGCATCCCCATAATCCCCCAAGGAAACGACGCCGATGATCGTGATGAAATTCGGCGGCACTTCGGTGGAAGACGCCCGGGCCATCGAGCGCGTAGTCGCCATCGTGAAAGGCCGGTTGCCGCAGAGGCCGGTCGTAGTGGTCAGCGCCATGGCTAAGGTCACCGACACTCTCCTCACCATGGCGCGTGCTGCAGGGGCGGGGGAACGCAAGACAGCACTGAAACTCTGCCGGTCGTTGCAGGAACGACACTACAACACCGCCAGCGAACTGTTGGGGACCGCGCTGTTTACGGATTTCCACTCCGAACTGGGTAGCGACTTCGAGGGGCTCGATGAACTGCTGCGCGGCATCTCGGCGGTCGGCGAGCTGACTCCGCGGACCACCGATCATGTCGCCGCCTTTGGTGAAATGCTTTCCAGCAAGATTGTGGCGGCCGCGTTCTCCGCCCACGGCCTGAACGGCGTGCACGTAGACTCGCGGGACGTTCTGGTCACTGACAGCAGTTACATGGAAGCCGTGCCCCAGACGGAGGAAACCAACGAGCGCCTGCAAA
>Ga0307478_10004158_pt1 | contig 10390 bp, 7 predicted proteins | sample atmos_gasesECM4C_2_FD_203713 | JGI IMG/M metagenome (GOLD analysis project Ga0307478, IMG submission 203713) | Hardwood forest soil microbial communities from Morgan-Monroe State Forest, Indiana, United States - atmos_gasesECM4C_05 | ecosystem: Environmental > Terrestrial > Soil > Temperate...
CCGGACCCACGCGCGGATCCGGCGCCCAAGCCGCGGCGCGGGCCGCGAACTGCCGAACCCAGAGGGCCATTAAATCATTATTTCTATAACAATCAAACTATAGGTTTGACCAGCGGTCCGGTCAAGCCGATCCGGATGTATCTTCCCCTCGTCAACTACCCTCGAAGGTCGGCGTCTTGTGCTGGCGACGGGCCTTGATGCCCTTGTGGATGTCCGCGGTGGCCATCGTCACCGGCTGGGCCAGCGCCTCCCACTGCAGCGCCAGCTCGAACCCGCTCCGGGACGCCTGTCCCAGTCCGGCCTTGGTCAGCCGGGTGGCGATCGGTGCCGCCCGCGCTACGCTCTCGGCGACCTCTAGCGCGCGGCCTACCACGTCCTCGGCGATCTCGCTGACCAGCCCCCAGGCCAGGGCCTCCTCCGCCGCCACCACCCGCCCGGTGTAGAGCATCTCCCGTGCTCGCGGCATCCCCACCGCTTCGGGCAGCAGCCAGCTCACCGCCATCCCGCCGTGGGTGCCCAGCTGCGTGAACGGAGCGCTGAACGTCGCGGACGTGGAGCCGTAACGCAGGTCGCAGGCCAGGGCCAGGCACAGTCCCGCCCCCACCGCCGGCCCGTTCACGGCCGCGACCACCGGCACCGAGATCTCCAGCGGAGTCAGCCAGGCCCGGTAGAAGGGCAGCATCTTATCCCGCAGCCGATCCGGGGTGTTATCGCTGAGATTCCCCTGATCCAGCCACGACAGATCCGCGCCGGAGCAAAACGCGCTTCCCGCTCCCGTCACCACCACCACCCGCAGGGAGCGGTCCCCGGCTATCTTGTCCATCGCGGTCACCCAGGCCGACGTCAATTCCGTCGTCATCGCATTACGCACTTGCGGAAGATTCAGGGTGACCAGCGCCACACCGGGCGACGCCAGCCGAACATCGACCAGGTCCGCTAGATAATCAGCCATCCCGCCACCTATCACGGCTACACCCACGGCAGCCACCAGCACGAATCCTACGGATATTAAACAATACTGACCAGGATTCGCGGCAAACTGCCGAGGCTCCGATTTCGTTTCTGCCGAAAGGGCAGCCGCTTAGATTCTGCTCATCCGCATGGCCGATCCCGTCCGTTAGCTGCCGTTCCATGCTGACCCGCGGCGCCGTTTCGCGCGGTCGCCCCGCCACGCGCCGCCAGTCGCTACCCAAGGACAAACCACCGACCCCACGCGACGCCACCTCCCTCGGGCAGACGCGCCAGCGAAGACCCGGCCCCGCCGTGCCTCCCCGCCCGTGAATCTATTTCTCGAAACGAGGAATCTAATCCTTCGCCGTCGACTGGCTTCCTTGCCTTAGATCCAATTGATCAGCACTTCACGCCTGGGTCACTATGCGTAGTCGGGTCGCTTCGCCCACAAGAGACCAGGGTATCGACCAGGTACCTACCCAGGGGCCACCATACGCCGCCAGTGCGACTATGGACACAATTGGAACATCAGCATCGTGCCCAGGCACGACTGGTGTCTTGCACCGGAAGGAGGAACGGACCGATGACTGAAGGTACGCAGCAGACGGGCAGCAGCGACAACGCCGCTGTCCGTCCGTTTAACGTTGGCTTTCCGGAGACGGAGCTCACCGACCTGCGCAGACGCCTAAACGCGACCAGGTGGCCCGAGCGCGAGACGGTAACCGACGACTCGCAGGGCGTGCGGCTCGCGATGATGCAGGACCTCGCGCGCTACTGGGCGACGGACTACGACTGGGGCAAGTGCGAGGCGAAACTCAACGCCTTGCCGAACTTCATAACCGAGATCGACGGGCTGGACATTCACTTCATCCACGTCCGCTCCCAGCACGCGGACGCGCTGCCGCTGATCGTCACACACGGATGGCCCGGCTCGATCATCGAGCAGTTGAAGATCATCGAGCCGCTCACCAATCCCACCGCGCACGGCGCCAGCGCATCGGACGCGTTCCATCTGGTGATTCCCTCGCTGCCGGGCTACGGGTTCTCCGCCAAGCCCACCGCCACCGGGTGGGATCCCGTCCGCATCGCACGTGCCTGGGTCGTGCTGATGAAGCGCCTCGGGTACACACAGTTCGTAGCACAGGGCGGCGATTGGGGTGCGGCCGTCACGCAGACGATGGGTGAACAGGCAGCACCGGAGCTGCTCGGCATTCACTCCAACATGCCTGGCACCGCTCCAGCCGCCATCAACAAGTCGGTCCAGCGCGGCGACCCGCCGCCAGCGGATCTGTCCGCCGAGGAGAGCCGCGCGTACGAGCAGTTGAGCAACTTCTATGCCAAGCACGTGGCCTACGCGCAGATCATGACAACGCGCCCGCAGACGCTGTACGGGCTGGCGGACTCACCCGTCGATCTCGCGGCGTTCATGCTGGATCACGGCGATGGTACCGGCCAGCCCGGGCTCGTCGAACAGGCCCTGCAGGGAACCCTGGCCAGCGACCTGACCCGAGATGACCTCCTGGACAACATCACGCTGTACTGGCTGACGAACACCGGGGTTTCCTCGGGCCGCCTGTACTGGGAGAACAAAGCGGATTTCTTCAACGCCAAGAACATTTCGATTCCGTTTGCCATCAGCGTCTTTCCCGACGAGCTCTATCAAGCCCCGCGGAGCTGGGCCGAGCGCGCATATCCCCGCAACCTCATCCACTACAACAGGCTCGACCGCGGCGGCCACTTCGCCGCCTGGGAGCAGCCGCAGCTCTTCTCGGAAGAGATGCGCGCGAGCTTCAGATCACTTCGCAAGTAGTGCGTGCACCGTTAAGCGCGGATCCCAGCCGTATCGGGCCGGTCCGATGGTGATCGGACCGGCCCGATGATGATCTGCCGTCGGCTTTGCGCCGTCTGCGGGTATCAGCTGGCAGCGTAGAGAATGTCGTAAGGACCCGCCTTGAGCGTGCACTCTTTCAGTGCGGAGCTGGGGAAGCCGTTGTGCACCGAAGGGGTCGTGGTCCAGTCCAGGTTCAGGCCGGGCACGTTCGTCGGCAGGCTGGACGTGGCGGTGAGCGCGGCCGCGGTCTTCGTCCCGTCCAGCGAGTTCGCCGTCTCGATCGCGTGCTTGACCGCGAGCAGGTAGAAGTACGCGGTGACGATCCCGGACGTCTGCGGGTTGAGCCCGATCTTGGCCTGGGTGGCCTTGAGGAGGGCGACGTTCTGAGGCGTCAGCAAGGTGGACGTCGGCTGCCCCGGCGCATAGGAGATGTCGCATCCGTCGACGGCGCCCGGCGGCAGCTGAGCCGCGGTGACACCGAAGTCGTTCAGCCCCCCCCAGCCCACCACCTTGGGTGACCAGCCGAGCTGCTTGATCCCCGAGACCATCGCCGGGACACCGGTGAACCCGGTCGGGAACAGCGTCTGGACGCCGGCATCCTTTAGCTCGGTCAGCGGCGTGGTCAGGTCGATCGCGGTGGGCGAGTAGGTGACCGTCTTGATGAACTTCAGCCCGGCTGCCTTGGTATCGGCCTCCGCGTCGGTGGCCAGCTCGACGCTGAACGAGGTCCCGTCGCTGATGATCCCGACGTTGTTGTCGCCGTGCGACTTGGCCCAGTTGACCATCAGCTGGGCATACTGGGCGTTCGACGGGCCGGTGCTGAATGCGGTCGGATTCTGCGCCGCGTTGAACAGCGCGTAAGCACCGTCCCCGTTGACGACCAGCACGTGCTGCTGCATCAGGTACGGCTGGATCTGGTTTTGCGCCGAGGAGAAGGAGTCGGCCATGACGATCGGGTTGCCCTGGGAGACGAGCTGGCGGGCGATGCCCAGCGAGGTCGCCGGGTCTCCCTTGTCGTTGTAACTCGACAGCGCCAACTGGTGGCCGCACACGCTGTCATGCGCGTTGAAGTAGGTGACGGCTATCGTGGACTCGACCTGCGTCAAGGTCCCCGACGATGCGGTCGGCCCGCTCAGCGGCACGATGTTCGCGATCTTTATCGGGCCAGCCGGGATGTTCGAGCACAAGCTTGAACCTCCGGCCGACGTCCCGCCCGATGATGAGCTGCTTGACGAACTGCTCGAGCCGCACGCCGCGAGCCCCAACGCGAGCACCGTCCCCACCGCGATGGGCAGGAATCTGTGATGGAAATTAGTCATGCGCGTCACTCCCATCTGGCGCTCCTTTCCCGGCCGTTCAAGGAGTCAGGTTCCTTACCTTAGCCGTTCCAGCTCGATACGTCGATGACTATCGAACTTATAGTTTTATAACAATTTGGCGAAATGTCACCATACGGAGCCCAGTGGAAACCCTCTGTGTCAGCCGTCCTGCCTGGACCTGCCTCGCATCAGGACCTGCCTTCGAGTGCGGACCTGCCTTCGAGTGCGGACCTGCCTTCGAGTGCGGACCTGCCTTCGAGTGCGGACCTGCCTCGCGTCAGGACCTGCCCCGCGTCCGGACCTGCCTCCCGTCCGGACCTGCCTTCGAGTGCGGACCTGCCCTGGTGTGCGAACCTGCCTCGCGTCCGGACCTGCCCTCGCGTGCGGATCCTCCCGCGACCAGGCCCCGCCCGCCGGCCCAAGCCGCCACCGCGATCCCGCCCGTCGGCCGTCAGATTGACCGGCCCCGCCGGACCTAAGTAGTTTGAATGTTGTCAAGTTATCAGCGTGAGGTGCTTGTGTGTCCGGAAGGTAGCCGGTAGCCGATGCTCGCCGCCCTGGAAGGCATGATCGCCGAGTTGCGCCAGATCGGCGTCCCGATCTCCCTCTCCGAGAAGATCGATGCTGTCCGGAGCCTGCAGCACCTGCCGCTCGCCGAGCGCGACGGCGTGAAATCCGCGCTTCGCGCGGTACTGGTCAAGAGCCACGATCACGAGCTCGCCTTCGACGCCCTCTTCGACCTCTACTTCTCCCTGCCGGCGGGCCAGAGGGAGGGCTCGGAGCCCGCCGGGTGGCCCGCCGCCGTGAACGGCCGGAGCGGAGCCGGTGCGGGCTCGCTCGGATCGATCGAGGACGCCGGCCTTACCGAACTCCTGCTGGCTGCTCTCCGCGACGGGAACGACGCCATGATCCGGACCATCGCGGGCATCTTCGTGGACCGGCACGCCGCGGTCGAGCCGGGCCGGCCCGTCGCTGGCACCTACTACGTGTTCCGTACCCTGCGAGCCATCGATCCGGACAAGCTGATGGCGCGCCTGGTCGCTGCGGATCCGGACCCTCACGAGGAATCGGCCCTGCTGCGGCGGCTGCAGGTTGACGCCCATGAGGCCCAGATGCAGCGCCTTCGCCAAGCGGTCGAGGCGGAGGTCCGCCGGCGCTTGGTGGCAGACCGCGGCGCCGCTGCCGTGGCCCGCACCCTGCGCCACCCGTTGCCGGAGGACGTCGACTTCCTGACCTCATCACGCGAGCAGATCGTCGCCATGCGAAGCGTGGTCGATCCGCTCACCCGCAGGCTGGCCGGCCGCCTGGCGCAGAAACGCCGGCATCGGCGCCGCGGCCCGCTGGACTTCCGGCGGACGATACGCGAGTCGCTAGGCACCGGGGGAGTGCCGGTGGATCCGGTCTACCGCAAGCCGCGTCCGTCGAAGCCCGAGCTATTCGTGCTGGCCGATATCTCCGGCTCCGTTTCTACGTTCGCCGCCTTCACCCTGCAGCTCATGTTCGCGTTGCGCTCGCAGTTCTCCCGTGTCCGCAGCTTCGTGTTCGTCGACGGCATCGACGAGGTGACCGAGGTCCTCCAGCAAGCACCGGACGTCATCGACGCCACCCGGCACATCAACGCCATGGGCAGCGGCGTATGGCTGGACGGCCGGTCGGATTACGGCCACGCGCTGGAGTCGTTCTGGGAGCGCTGGGGCGAGCAGGTGCGCAGGCGCACCACCGTCATCGTGCTCGGCGATGCCCGCACCAACTACCACGACCCCGCCGAGGGCGTCCTGAAGGCCGTCCGGCAACGAGCCGCTCACCTGTTCTGGCTGAATCCCGAACCCAGGGCCGCCTGGAACAGCGGCGACTCAGTGATAGCCAGCTACCAGCCGTTCTGCGACGCAGTGCATGAGTGCCGGAATATCCGGCAGCTCAAGCACTTCGTCGAGGAGCTCGATTAGGTCGGCTCGGCCCGCTGCTCAGCCCTTCACGGGACGGCCGGCACGGCGTCGGTGGTGAAGAAGTACGGGGCGCCGAAGCAGTCGTCCGGATCCGCGGCCAGCAGGCCGTCCCGGGCCCGGGTGGTCCGGATGTTCTTCTTGTCCAGCCACGCCTCGGCGGAGTCCAGATCACGGACGCTGAAGGTAATGCCGTAGATCATGTTGCCCCAGCGCGCGACGTGCTCTCCCAGCGGTGAGTCCGGCGCGAGCGGCTGCGCGAGCTGCAGGAGGCCGTCACCTAGCTGGACCAGCTGGTAGCGGAATCGGCCGCCGTCGTCGACGCCGCTGGCCACCGGGATCGCCTGGATCCGCTCGATGTACGTCTGGCTGGCCGCGTCCAGGTCCTTGACCCCGAGCGTCACGTACGCCAGGCCCTTGATCCCGAGCGGATGGCCGATTTCCCACATCTTGACCTGTGACGACCACGTCTCGAGCAGCCTGGGGTCGTCCCGCATGTCCACCTTGCAGAGCTCGGCCATCAGGCCGTACATGTCCCGCGGGCTCGGGTAGAAGTACGTCATCGAAGGCTCGATGTGGTCGAGCTTGCCGCCGCCGGGTGCGCCGATGTAGACGCCCTGTTCGATCAGGTGGTTACCGAGACCGACCAGGTCATCGACCTTGTAGCCAACTGAGTGCAGATGCCGTCCGAACTTCGTGTAGAACTTGCCCACCGGCTTGGTTGGGTCGGCCGGCATGTTGGGCGCCATCGTCTCGATGCACAGGTCGCTGACCAGGAGCAGGCCCGCCCACCGGTCTTCGACCGGCAGGAAGTTGGGTTCATCCACGCCCATGTACATCAGGCCGCCGAATACCTCCTCGTAGAACCGGTTGAGGGCTGGCACGTCGTCCGTCATATGCACCGAGTGGATCATTATGCCGATGCCGTAGTCGCCGGTTTTCCGCACGGCCTTCTTCATGTCATCCCCAATCTGCCCGGTTGGCACATGCCTGGCGTCCGCGCCCTACCTGCCTTGGCGCACCTGACTGAAGGGCACGTCCCGGTCGGCCGCAAACTCACGCGGCATACCCAGGACGCGCTCGCTGATGATGTTGCGGGCCATCTCGGTGCTGCCCCCGCCGAGCGATCCGGCCTGGCGCATCAGGAAGCTCCGGCCATAGTCCAGGCCCTGGCCGTCCGTGACAGGCCCGGCTGTGTCGGCTCCGGGGGAGACGACCCCGCTGGCCTGGCCGCCTGTGGCGGCGGGCCCGTGCTCCCCCGAGGCTCCGCCAGCGACGGCGTGCGACCCAAGGATCTCGACCCCGATCTCGGCCAGCCTGGTGCTGGCCTGGCCGGCGAACAACCGCATGATGGCCGCGGCCGGCGGGGGCAGTTGCTGGGTGCGCATCCCGTCCGTGACGCGCGTGATCAGCTGCTGCTGGATGCGGGAGATCGCGTGCGCCTCGGCCACCAGCTCGCGCACATAGACGTCGTCCGACTGGCCACTGGCCCGGACCATGTCGATGAGGGCGTGCGTCCCTGGCCCACGACGAGGGGGACCGACGCCGCCACTGACGTAGGGCGAGCCGCCGCCGACCGCGTTGCGCTCGTGGAACAGCTGACGGCTGGCCACCGCCCAGCCGCCGTTGACCTCGCCCACCACGTTCGACGCGGGCACCACCACGTCGTCGAAGAACTCCTGGCAGAACTCGTTGTTGCCGTTTATCTGCTTGATCCGCTTGATCTCGATGCCGGGCTGGTGAACCTTCAGCAGGAACATGGTCATGCCGCGGTGCTTGGGCGCCTCCCAGTCGGTCCGCGCCAGGCATAGCGCCCAGTCAGCGGCATACGCGCCGGAGCTCCAGATCTTCGAGCCGCTGAGGATGAATACGTCACCGTCGCGCGTGGCCCTGGTGGTCACGCCGGCCAGGTCGGATCCGCCGCGCGGCTCGGACAGGAACTGGACCATGACCTCGTCGCCGCGGATGACAGCCTGCAGGTGCTGGCGCTTCTGTTCCTCGCTGGCCATGTCGAGCACGGTTGCCCCGCAGATCGAGAACGTGGGGGTGTTGAGGGCCAGCGGCATCTCGTAGCCGGCGCACTCCTCGTTGAAGGCTCGCTGATGCGCCGGAGTTAGGCCCAGGCCGCCGTACTCGCGCGGAAAGCAGATGCCGGCGAAGCCGCCGTCGTACAGCAGGCGCTGCAGCTCGCGGGCCCGGGGCCATATCCCGTCGCCCCGCTGCATCAGGGCCTCGAGGTTGTCGTTTTCGCCGGGAATCAGCCGCGGCATGTTGTCCGCCAGCCAGGCCCGGGCCCGGAGCCGGAACGACTCGACGTCCTCCAGGCGGGCGATGCCGGTCCCGGTCATGTGTTCTGTCATGGCTTGATCCCTACTCAGACGCCGAGGATGTCGGCCAGGCGGCGGCGGTGCTCGCTGGGTGTCCCGAACATCGCCCGGTTCACCGTCGCGCGCCGAAGATAGAGGTGAATATCGTGCTCCCAGGTCACGCCGATCCCGCCGTGCATCTGCACGCAGTCCTGGATGATGTCGGTCGCGCGCTGCCCGACATAGGACTTGGCCACGCTGGCTAGTTCGTCGGCGTCCTCAGCCTGGCGCGCCGTGGCATGAGCCGCGGCGCCGGCCGTGGCCTGGCAGGCTTCAAGCCATAGCTTCATGTCCGCAAAACGATGCTTGAGGGCCTGGTAGGAGGCCAGGGGCCGGCCGAACGAATACCTGTCGAACGCCCACTGCACGGTGAACTCGAAGACCCGCTGGATCGCGCCGGCCGTTTCCGCGCACTGAAGCGCCACCGCGATCTGGATCTGGCGGTTCACCGCCGCCTCGACCGTTCCCGCCGGGCTTACCACGCTGGTGGCTGGCAGCACGACGCCGTCCATATCCACCCGGGCGTATCGTCGCACGAGGTCAAGGCTCTGCTCGGCGGTGACCGTCACCCCGGGCGCGGCGGCGGGCACGATGAACTGCGCCAGCCCGTCCGGGCCCCCCGCGGTGACGAGGAAGTAGTCGGCCTGATCGCCGCAGTCGACCCGGTCCTTGATCCCCGACAGGACATAGCCTGAGCCGTCCGAGGTGGCCTGGACCGTCGGCGTCATCGGTGACCAGCCGCGCCGCGGCTCATACACGGCCCAGCTTGCCACCGCCTCGCCGGCCATCAGGGCGGCGATCACCTCGGCGTGGTCGGCGGCATTGGCGGCCTCGCTGAGAGCCGCCGCGACCACGTTGGCGCCGATCAGCGGCCCCGGCGACACCAGGCGGCCCATCTCCTCGGCGACGATGCAGGCGTCCACCAGCCCCTCACCGGAGATGCTGTCGCCGCCCGCCGCAGGATCGACCACCATGGAATTCCAGCCCAGCTCGCTGCCGCGCTTCCACCAGTCCGGCTCAAAGCCGATGCCGCCGCCTGCCAGTTCGCGGACCCGCGTCAGCGGCATCTCCTTCTCGAGGAATTCCCTGGTCGTAGCTCGGAACAGCTTCTGGTCCGCAGTGAGGTCGAAGTCCATCCGGTGATCTCCTCCGGCGCGCCAGGGCCCGCCGCGGACGTCGGGCGGATCATCGGCACGCGAACGCACTAGTTCGTTACTTTTACAAGCGTTGCACTATTTGACCGGTCAGGTCAACCGTCTCAACCCCGGGCTTTGCCGCCGGCCGGACCACGACCCCCGCCGGACCAGCATCACCGATGCGCCGGTGCGCCGGTACAGCGGTGTCGGCGGGTGCTGTGGTGCAGCAGCGGCCCGTAGGTACGCCTGACTTCGGGCTCCGCGTCCCCGGTTTCGGTGTCGATGCCGCATCGTGCCAGCTCTTGGGACGCGCCTGCTATTAACCCGTCGGCTGGGCTGTCGGCGGCCTCTCAGCCCAAGATCGCCTCATCGTGGATCGTTACAGCCCTCCTGTGGGGAGCTTTGATCCACGGTCACGGGAGCTGTGACAGCAGTGGTCCATGGTGTACGCACCATCCCCGGAACCCTGCGGGTTACTAATTGACGTGTCCTTGCAGGTACAACGTGACGTCGACCCGCATCCAGCCGCCGGACCTGTCGGGCAGCTCCCCGCGACCGGCTCACCGGAGGGGACAACGGGACGGGTGATACGCCAGCGCCCACGGCGATAAGCTTCTGCAACCAGCAGCGCAGCCCGGTAAGCACGGATCGGCCCGGGCATACGCCCGCCAGCTCAGCCCGCTCCCCAAACAACATGAAACCCGGGTTTCACCAGCCTCTAGGCCAGTGAATCCCGGGTTTCATTCCGCATGAAACGACGCCGCCCCCGTATGAAACAACCTCGCGCTACCACAGAACCGCGACGTGGCCTGCGGTGCAAGCGAAACAGGCGGAATACCCCGAT
>Ga0307478_10004159_pt1 | contig 10389 bp, 12 predicted proteins | sample atmos_gasesECM4C_2_FD_203713 | JGI IMG/M metagenome (GOLD analysis project Ga0307478, IMG submission 203713) | Hardwood forest soil microbial communities from Morgan-Monroe State Forest, Indiana, United States - atmos_gasesECM4C_05 | ecosystem: Environmental > Terrestrial > Soil > Temperate...
AGCGGCAGTTCCGTGACCGACCGCTGTTCGACGACTTGCCCCAACGACTGCGTTTCCGACTGGAGGAGGGGCGTTTCGGAAGTCACCTCAACTGTCTCGCTTTGCGCTCCCACTTGCAGCGTGGCATCCACTCTCAAGCCGCTTTCAATCTGCACCAGAATCGGCTCGCGCACGAACTTCTTGAAGCCACTTTTTTCGACCTCAAGTTTGTAAGTCCCGCGCAAAATATCCACGAAGACATAGTTGCCCGATGCATCCGTCGCGATCGTATGTTTGTCAGCGGTGTCCTTATTCGTCAGCGTGACCGTGGCGTCGCTAATCGCCGCGTCACTGGAGTCCGTAATAGTTCCGGCAATCGTTCCGTACACGTTCTGGGCCCGTCCCGCTGCAGGCGTGAGCGCTAAAAGCGTCACGGCTAACAAAACGAGCGCCTGCTTTTCAAGGTTTGACATTTCTTTATTTCCTCCCCCGCGAAGTCTCACAGCAAATTGCCGCACGGATGCACCAGCCGGCAGCGACACGTTCTCCTTAGGGCACGAAAAGACGCTATGAAGGGACTGAAAAGCAACCGAGCCGATGAGATAGTGTTTTTACCCTGATTCGTCACGCGATTACGCCACGTACCACTCGGCGCTCTAGCAGTTCAGAGCAGAATTGGCTCACAACTCCACAAATTCCTGCTGAGTGACAACTGAGGAAGCATGTGGTGTTCCACATTCAAAACGATTACGTGACACAACAGGTGGAACATTTCAGAGTTCGAAGACGAGTGGCGGATTAACAATCTCCTGGGACGACCCACAAACGACTAGAGCGACTGCTTCTCCAACTTTTCATACACAAACTGACGAGAGGTTACAAAATTCGAGAACACCGAGCAGCCAGGAGTCAGGCAGATCATTTCGATTGATTTTTAAATGGTTTAACATACATACTGGTTGGTATGTCAGTTGCTCGCGAGAGGAAGCGAAAGATCCGCGATCCGGAGCGTACACGGGACCGCTTGCTGCAAGCGGCTTTTCGTGAGGTCCACAGATCAGGCTTCCAGAGCGCCAGCATCGATACAATTCTCGCCGCCACCAACCTCACTAAGGGAGCACTCTATCACCACTTCGACAGCAAGGAAGCCCTGGGATATGCCGTCGTCGAAGAGAAAATCGCAAAACTCACGCGCGACAGGTGGTTGCGTCCTATGCGTAGCGAGGGGGAGCCCATCGACATTTTGATCGGCGTTGTCCGGCGGATACCAGCTCGGCCCCAAGACGTTCGAGCCGGTTGTCCGCTGCTCCTTTTGGCACAGGAGATGTCTCCGCTGGACGAGCAATTCCGCAAGCGATTGGAGAGGATATTCCTTGACTGGCAGGAAGGTGTTGCAACGCTTTTGCGGAAGGGGAAGTCCCAGGGAACCGTTCGCCGCGACCTGAATCCAGACGAGGCTGCCAACTTTCTGATCGCGACGGTCGAAGGCTACGCCACGTTAGCAAAGAATGCTCAAGATGCGAAGGTGTGGAAAGCGGGAATCAGAAATATCGTGGGATGGCTGAGGTCCCTTCGGCCGCCGGACAACTACAAGCGGGGCTGACCGCCTCGCGATCGGGCTAAGCGTTTCAAACTACATCATGAAAAGGAGAACGAACAATGACAAGGATCACAATGCCGCGCAGGAATCTGCTCGCAACGGGAGCCTGCGCGCTGGTCGGTGCGGTGACCCTACCCGGACTGGCAAGGGCCAGCGCAGGGCCTGACTTAACGAACGAGGTGATCATCCGTAAGTGGTACGCGGCGTGGGAAAAGAAGGATTTGGGCACGTTCAATATGCTGCTCGCCGACAACTTCACCTTTACGAGCGCGGCCGGTGACGACCACATCAGCAAGAGCACTTTCAAAGCGCAATGCTGGGACACACAGGTTGATTTCATTGAACACTTTGACCTCGAGCGAGTCACCACTGGCGCGGAGGATGCTTTTGTGAAGTATCTTTGCCACACCAAGAACGGTAAATCGTTCCGGAACGTGGAGTACCTCCGCATCAAGAACGGACGGTTGGAATCTATTGAGTGTTATTTCGGCGCACAATCCAGCTTTCCGTCAGCAGTAAGCACTGGGCAGAAGTGACCTATGGGCCGGCTGATCCAAGTGCTGGTTTTTTTTGATGAATAAATCGAGGATTGCCATCAAGACAGAGAGAATAATCCTGCTACTCAGTCCAGAGGGCCACTTGATGTTTTATGCGCCTCCGCTGGACGGCAAGGCTTGCGGCGCCGATCTGCCGAAATCACCGGTCCTGCTGATTCCACAATTCAAAGGCGCTCAACCAGTCGACGTGTTTATCGTTCCCGTGGGCAGGTGGTCAGACGGATCCGCTGCCCCGGCCATGTAGGACCATTTCAGGTAGAAGCAGCGCACTCGTCAGTCGCTTCGAGTAGCACGAAGTCGAAACGAAAGGGCATTGCGAGGTTCCATCATGAGCGGCCACAAGATTCCGGACCGGAAGGCCATTGCGCCTGAGATGTTCGTTCAACAGGCTGCTCACGCTAATGGGGACGTTTCGGCTGGCCCACCGCCGGGGGATACGATTTGCTCCACCGAGAGTAGACGGGATTACACTCTTGAATCGAAGGCAGAAGACGGGTTCTACGAACCTGCAGATACATCATTGCTTGCTGTAACCCGGGTTGATGCTGCAAACCTCATCCGAGCCTTGCAGCAGTTGGAGGTTATAGCAAAACGACAGGCGCCACGAATCGCGTTCAAGGCAAAGGGTAGAATCTTATTCTTGGATTTAGCTGAGATCGTGGCAGTACAAGCCGAAGGTAATTACGTTTCGCTGCGACACCGGCCCAATCCCTATTTGCTGCGCGAGTCTCTCTCGTCCATGGCGGAGATGCTCAAGCCCTACGGTTTTATTCGCATCCACCGCTCGGTAGTCGTGAATATTTCGGCCGTGGAGGAGATCCAACCTTTACCTACGGGAGAGTACAGGCTGCGTGTAAAAGGTGGGAAGGAATATTTGGTAACGCGCACATACAAAGACAACCTCAGAGATCTGGCTCAACTGTGGGTAGGCTCAGAGCGCCTTTGCGGCTAACAATAGGAGCGTCAGGGCTAGATTCAAAACCGATTGTCAGAAAAAGCCAGAATTCTCAACCCGCAAACCCAACCCACAATTCGTGTGGCCTTGTATGACTTACACTGCATTTGACAGTCCAAGTTGTTGTAAAACCATTTCACCCAGCTGCTGTCACACAAGAGGCCATACAGTCAGCCTCCTACTAAAGCTTTGATCCACCGTCCACAGGGATACTGGCTCCGGTGATCCAGCGCGCCTTGTCGGTAGCCAAGAACGCGACCACATCGGCTACGTCTTCCGGTTTGCCGATTCGCTTCAAAGCCTGCATTCCAAGCGTCACCTCACGGCCTGCCTCGCTCTTCGTGAACTTCGACATATCGGTGTCGATCACGCCGGGCGCGACTGCATTTACGCGAATACCTCCAGGCCCAAGAATGACGGCCCAGTTTTTGACCAGAGTCTCTAATGCTCCTTTGGTTGAGGCGTACGCGAGGATCGAAGGGCTGTCCAAACCGGGCTTCCCAGCTACTGCGTGCGACGCGATCGAGGAGATCACAATGATGTTCGAGCCTTCAGCGAGGATGGGCAGGAGTTGCCGCACCAGGAAAAACGGGCTTCGGACATTTGTCGCAAAGAGGTTGTCAAAGTCTTCTACTGTGTAATCCGCGATGCGGGCCGCCTTGCTGATACCGGCGTTGAACACAAGCACGTCCAATCGATCTCCGATGATTGTGCGCACCTGCTTCGCCAGCAGTGCAGCTCCGTCGGGAATCCCCAGATCCGCCGAGATTGCATCTGCGCGGCCGCCTCGGGTTTGGATCTCGGAGACGAGAGACTCCGCTTTCTGCCCGGGTCTTACCAGAGATGAACGCGAAGACGCTTGAGACTTTTCAGGTCGTTGCTCGGCAGAATCTTAGTAGCTTGGACTGATCCAAATCTGTCGGTCGCGCCGCCGTCACCTTAAGATCAGGAGCCCTTTGAACTACTAAGCACGATAGGCAGTCTTGTCCGCCATTCCGCCCGAGTGGCGTCCCAATTGAAATCCTGTCCAATCCCTAATCTCACCGTTTGCACCGGCACGCCACTCTTAAGAAGTATCACTTCAACATCTTTCGGACGCCGTGAGCAATTATTTGAACCTGCAGCAGAGACGAAAGTATCGATCGTAACTTTAATATTAAAGTTTTCGTTCTCTACGAGTGCCCCCTTTTGTTCTATTATCTCTCCGCCGCGATCGGTGTAAATCCGAACCAATACCTCCTGTTGTCCACCACTCGACACCAACTTGCCTTCGAGAACAACAAAAAGAGCAGCACATTTCGCCTCCGCACTGGCACATGCGACAAAAAGCCAAAGAAGCGTAATAAGTACGCGATCGCTGGCACTCATGGTTTCTCTCCCGTGTGACATCCAAAGCATTTCAGGTCAAGGCCTCGGGTTCATGAGGCAGAAAATTAGTCAGATGGAGAGTCTCGTGAAGTATGGTGGAAGACCATGCATTCTCATAAGGCCTTTTGATCATAAGAATTTGCCCAACACTCCGATTCTTCTGCTCACGCTAGTCATTTGTTCCGTGCATTCCGTCCAATATCCAGCCCTGCAAAACGAGGAGGAGCGGCGGGCTGACCTCGTTGAGGAGTACCGTCATGCCGAGTCCGTTTGCAGAGTATGCCACGGTTGCGCGACTTTGGAAGAATTCGATGTCTGTGCGGATTTTCACGAAGATCGACGCACCCTTGGAGAAGGGATTCGGCATCGCAAAATAAGCTCCGGTGGTACTCAGGTCCTTGATATAAGCGGGCCGCGTGTCAGGACTACCCTGGACCTCAGCGGTGGCTACGAGCGTAACAATTCGAGGTAGCATGAGCGCGTATGCATTGATGGTTTATCGTAGGAGTTAAAAGAATGCAACCCAAGATACCAGATGATCTGGATAGGCATGAACCGTGCCAATCTGATGTGATCGCAACAGGTGAACTACCCACAGCGGGGTTCCACTCTCCCCGCGCTGCGTCTGGCTCATCGGGAGGCGCAGAAAATGTCATCTCTCATTACAGATTTACGAATACTGATTGTCGATGATTCCGACACCACACGGCGCATTCTTGGGACTATTGTGCGTTCCCGCGACTGGATCGTTTGCGGTGAGGCCGAGGACGGACGGTCGGGTGTCAAAAAATTTCAGGAACTAAAACCAGACTTGGTCCTGCTGGACCTGACAATGCCCGACATCGATGGACTCGAAGCTGCACGAATGATGTCCGGCTCCGACCCCGCCGTGCCCCCGACATCTGCGGCTCGCACCGCCTAACTACTAGTCATATCAGTTCACAACAACACTAAGAATATTAAAAAAGGAGAATTGCGACGAGCGCGATTTTGTCGTCGCGGCGTTGACCAACTCGAATCTAACCCACAACCTACTGAGGGAATTTACCGGCGAGGACGAGACGAGCGAAATGGTGCGAGAGGTTTGAGTCCAGGCTGAGAATTGCCGCCCGAAGTAGCTCCCGTCCCCGATCTGGCCGGCCTGCGGCGAGATTCAGAATGCCCGCACGGTAAAAAGCGCCGCTGAAACGGGCGTTGGTGCCGACCGACTTGTCGTCTGCCTCAGCGGCCGCTGCCAGGCGCTGCTTCCAGGCGCTTGAATCGAAGGCCGAGAGCTTACGCGAAGCGGCCCAACTCCAGACAAGCTCGCCATCGGACTTTGCGGCGGCAGAGAAGAGTTCAGCGGCACGATCGGATTTGCCACAGTATTCGTAGACTTCTCCCAGCAGAAATCGGGTGCGTGCGGACTGGAGGTAAGATTCGAGTCCATCACGGGTGAAGGCCAAGTCCGAGACTGGCGCGCCGAGATGATCGGCGACATCGAGCGCCGCGCGGCAGTCGCTTGCCTGCGCCAAACTTGCAGACTGCAGAAGACGAACCTCGATCCATACCTGACGAACATTCGTGCCGCCCTCTTCCCTGCCAAAGAAGCGGCCGTGAAACAGAGACAAAGCACCTGTGAAATCGCCTGCCTCCGCCTCGTTCAAAGCCAACTCTTCGACGAGAGAATTAGGCATCTGCTTCAAGTCAGGGTATCGCTGCAGGGCGGCCACGCGTTCAGCGGGAGGCGAACCGAGCAGGGTGAGGGCATCAACGGCGCCGGTGTAATTGGCGACGTTGCGGGGATCGTTTCCGATTCCTTCGCTGAAGGAAGCTGAAGCAGCGCCGTAGTCGCCGGTCTCATGCAGTAGGGCTTGGCCGAGGCTGGCATCCAGTGCCGGGAGCAGCGGGTTCAGACGGCGAGCAGCGCTCCATTCGCGCACGGCATCCGCCGTTTTTGCGCGGGCAAAGTACCACGTGCCGAGGAGAGCATGAGCGGAAGCGTCGTCCGGATTGAGACGCAACGCGGCATCAAGCGCGAGTTTTTCAACGAGTGTGCTAGGAAAAACGTACAGCGTGGAAAGCTTTGACGCCTGGGCGAAATCGGCGGCTGGCGATTCTCCAAGTTGTTGACGGCAGTAACCGCGCAGATATACGACCAGCGGATTGCCCTGTGGCAAAGTCATGCCTGGCTCTGCCTGATCGGGATCGACTGCAGGATACCTGCGAGCAAGAACCGCTATCCCTTGACGATAAAGGCCGAGAGCCGCGTACTGTGTTGCGATTCGCAAGACGCGATAAGGATCGGCGGCAAGATGCGCCAGATCGGAATCCCCGGACAGTTCACGGAGAAAAATGTCGGAAGGATGGAACTGCAGCAGTTCCCTGGCCTTTCGCGAGGCGGCCTCGGAGTTTCCAGATGCGGCCTGGACGGCGAGAAGTTCCTCGCTGGCGCGCAGATCGTTGGGTGCCGCCTGCACACTTTCGGTGAGCAACTGCTCGGCAGCAGAAAGATTGTCCGCGCGCGACTGCAGTTCCGCCAGGCGAAGCGCGGCGGCGGCCCGGAATTCTGGCGAGCGCAAGGCTTCTTCGTACGAGGTGATGGCGGCACGCTGCTCACCAAGAGCATCGTGAGTGATGCCGAGGTAGTAAGAGACTTCGGCGTCGGTGGTGTTACGAGCGGCAGCAGCGGAAAGAAGCGGGGCGGCTTCCGCGAAACGCAGCAGAGCAGCGTCGAGACGTCCGACGGCCTTCAACAGTTCGTAGCTCGAAGGAAACTTTTGCAGGGCCTTCTGATAGCTGGCCACCGCGGAGAGCAGGTCGCCATCAAGCTCGAGGGTCCTTGCCGCTTGCAGCCAGTCGTCTGCGTTTTTGAGCATGTCTTCCGGAAATTGGTAGGTTTGTTGTGGGCCGACTTTAATTTGTGAGGAAGGAGTCCAGTCGTATTGCCCTTCGGTTTGTGCAAGAAGAAGTGTTCCCCTGGCGTCGCGCAATTCGAATGTGAACTTGTGATCTGCGCTTGACAGAGCAATTTCTTTTTTGCCATGTCTTTTCGGGAGAAAGATTCAGTGTGTCTGTGGAGAAAGTAGTTTGACAGTCGAGGATTCGAATCGACGCGGCGGCGATCCACTGATTCACGTTTAACGCGATAGCAAGGTGGCCCTCTTTTCGTTCGAGATGGACCACGCCGGCCAGATTCGCTCGAGAGATTCCGCCGAGTTCGCGGACCGGCATCCAATACTCGGTGAAGTGAATCTGCTGGCGAGGCTCAAGGAAAGAATAGGTTTCCTGGTTGCGAAAGACTCCTCCCTGGAGCTCGGCGTAAGCGCTTTCGTTATCGGAGAGGGCTTTGCGCCAGTCCAGGCCGTCGGCATCGACTCCCCACGACCAGATCTTTTTTGCCGGAAGTTCGTCGTACCGAGAATAGTGCGCGGTGCCGGTGTTTGTGTGGGGATGCCAGATGCCCATGAAGTCTTCGCGGCTGCCGTGAACGAACACGGAGACCGGGCCGGTCGTTTGATTGCGAATGATGCTCAGGTCGGGTCCCGAGGAGTTCACCGGCCACGGCTGAACTTCTGTGAAACCGTGAGAGGCTGCAAACTGCATCGGATACTCAATGCGCGTATCGTCCCAAATTTGCACACCGGCGTTGCTCCACCAATAGAAGCGGTGCCGGAAATCGCTGCGGTTGCTTAGCGTGACTCGTTGCTCAAGAACCGTCGAGCCGGGACGCAATGTTAGTTCCACCGTCCATTCCATGCCGTAGACTCGATCAACATTGCCAACGGTAACGGAGGCGCTCCCGTCGGCGCGCGAAGAATGGGCAAAATCCACCGGCGACATGGACATCCAATTGTGCGACACCGGGAAATTGAACTCCACGCCGAATGCAGCCCACGCTCCGCGATAGCCGATGAGAGCTTTCTTGATGGACGGGTTGGCGTAGAACATTGGCTGGCCACTGATTTTGTCCAGGCACGTGTAGACGTGGCCACCAATGTCCGGTAGCACTGAGCACTTCAGGTATTCGTTTTCGAGGTAGACGGCTCGAAGTTTATGGACGACGCGGCGATCGCTGATGTTGGTACGAACCGTATATGGGTAGTTAAAGCGCGTTGACGCGTATTGGTCGAAAGCGGGATTGGGATCCGGCGCGCCTTCCTCGTAGACGGGAATTTCCAGGACGCCCTGCCATACGCGGACCTGAGCACCCAGCGGAGCAGCGGCGAGAAAAGTGAATAGGAGCAGCCATTTGCATCGCATGCGATTCCTCCTCTGCGGTGAAGCGTTGTCCAACATGCTCCTCGCCAAGGAAAAACGGCCCCGCGCCTCCTCTCGTCCTGTTTGTCGAGGGGGAAGCAAAGTTACCAAACGTGAGTACTACAAATTCTCATAGAAATTAGCACTTTGCTTTCTCTTTCTCCAAGCCCCTTGTAAGTCGCGTTACCGGAGAAGTGGAATTTTGTGGCGTTGGGAGGCACGGACAAATTCTCTAAGTGTTGCGCCTCTTGCGCGGACGATGTTTGCTTGTTTTGTGTTTGGTTTCAGGAGTCTTCGCTTGCGACTTTACGGCTAAATCCGAATTAAACGTATCGGCCACTATTTTCCAAGAGCCATCCGACTGCTTCTTCCAAACTGCCATATCCTTACCTTGATCGGTAATCGGCGTGCCGTTGGCCCCGTCAAGGGCCATCTGACAAGTATAGATCGCATAAGCGAGTTCGCCCGACCGAGCGACTTCCAATTTATTGATCTGCCAGTCGATGGTGAACCCTGGGTTGCCCATTAGCTTGGCCCATCCTGCCCTGATCGCCGTTTTGCCGTGAACCATTGGTGCGTTAGGTGGAAGCCAGTCGGCATCGTCCGCGTAGCTGGCAACTGCCCCATTAACATCATTTGCTTGAGCAGCTTTAAGTGTCGCGGCATCTGCGTCTCGGATAGCACGCTCGTCAAGAACACGCGTATCTGGCGGTTCGTTCTTACAAGCGCAAGAAAAAGACGCGATCGTGAGCATCAGCACAGTTCGACGGAGCATGAGGCTCCTCTGAAGGCGAGGCTCGCCAAGAGTACACCCAGATCAAAGCGAGGTCTAGAAAGTCATGAAGTTACACAATATAAATTTCTCGATCTCTTCGAGGGACTCAGTCAGCGGGGATGTTCGTTGGTTAGTCTTTTGCAACTTTTTGGGCCATGTGCAGCAACAACTTTTGATCGTCGGGTCCCATTTTCGCCAGTAGCCTACGTAGTTTGGAGAAGTAATCGGCTTCGCGGCCTTTGCTCCCGAATTCGTCATCCTTGGGAGGTTTCATCTTGCTCAATCCTACTGGAACTTCGCCAGCATGAAACAGGCGGTACATGGGCACTTCCAAGGCGCGCGCCAGCTTTTCCAGCGTCTCGACAGCGGGAACTGTATGGCCGTTTTCAACACGTGAGATGTAGCAGCGGAGCAAGCCCGACCGTTTTTCAATGTCACCTTGCGAAAGGTTCTTTGATTCACGCAATTCTTTCAAGCGATTCCCAACCAGCATGATGGTCTCCTAGATGATGTGAATCCCAGGCTTTTTTGCTTTGCCATACCAAGCGGCGAAATTGTCTCACACTGAACGCGTGACCCAATTCGAATTTTTATCTGGTGTATGATTCCATCGAGCTCACCAGAGTCGCCCAAAATATGAGAACTCAACGTCGCTCACCTCGGTCGTCATTTGTCGTCACTGGCGAGATAACGGACGAAAGTTCGCGCACCGTCATATCGCGGATACGAGGTTTAAATCTGTATGGCTGCTACATAGAAATGGCGAATCCATTGCCGCAGGGAACCTTAATACTTGTCAAAATCTCCGCTGGTAAAGCTAGTTTCCAAGCGCGAGGCAGAGTCATCTATTCGGAACCCAATACGGGTTCGGGCGTCGAGTTCCAAGGCGTTGAGCCACGTTATCAATCCATTCTTG
>Ga0307478_10004160_pt1 | contig 10388 bp, 10 predicted proteins | sample atmos_gasesECM4C_2_FD_203713 | JGI IMG/M metagenome (GOLD analysis project Ga0307478, IMG submission 203713) | Hardwood forest soil microbial communities from Morgan-Monroe State Forest, Indiana, United States - atmos_gasesECM4C_05 | ecosystem: Environmental > Terrestrial > Soil > Temperate...
TGGGTTCGGAGTGCCAATTACATAGACTTGCGGATATGGGGAACGTCCCGTCTGTCGCCGGTTTCCGCCGTCGCCGATTTCCACCGGTTTCCGCCCTCCGGTACACTCGCCTCGCAAGAGTCGGTACGGCACTTTCCAAGTCTCTCAACACTGCACTTAGAACAGAATCGAAGGCAGGTAGGCGCCAGCGGGTTCGTTGTAAAGTCCCGTCGTCATCAACGTCATCGGTTGCACCACGCGAAGCCCGCTCTCAAGGCACCAGCGAAACAGTGCCGCGTTGCGAGTGGGCACAAGAATTCCCGGACCCTGAAACTCCGTGGCTGCCGAGATCAGTGCTTGCAAATCCGAATTGGTTTCGCCAACGGCATGACCGAAAAAGGCAACGGACGATGCGTAGGCTCTGATTCGCCCCTCCGATTCGGCGACCACGGCTGTGCCTTGCTGAATTGCATCATTGAGTTCGCCCCCACGGTCGTGGCCGTGGACTCGCACACAGAGGTCGTTGCAGGTCGCGAGGTCGCTCGGTTCGGCTGCGCGGACGCGATAGCCGAACGGCGTCTTCTGAATCGGTGTCCCCTGCATACATGCAAGTGGTTCCCGCACCACGAAACCGAGCTTCGCATAGAGTGAGAGCGAGCGATTGTGGTACGCCGCCTGAACGAGGCGAACGCCCGTGAATTTCCTCTCCGCCGCCCGTGTCATCACGGCTTGCATCATTTGCCGTCCCGCACTGTGGTTCTGTGCGGCGGGATCAATCGTGATCGGTCCTACACCCGCAATAGGCGTCCTCTCATCCAAGCAGTTGCTTCCGATGATTTTTCCGTCCTGTTCAGCCACCACGCAGAAGAACGACAGGTGCGAAAACATTGTCGAGAGCACATCTACAGGAATCTCCGGGGCGGGGAAATCTGGCTGGAATTTGTGCTTGTTCGCGAGGGTTGTGAAAGCGTCGAAGCAGATTCTTCCGCACACCTCGGCGTCGGCGGGAGTGGCGCGGCGAATGACAAGAGTTTGATGTTCGGCGACGACTTGCGCGCGTCCTGCCGTCATGGTTAACCTCCTTCACGAGGAGTCTACGTGCAGCAATGTTAGGGATGGAGCGAGGTGGAGTCAACTAGACGAAGTCGCGGGTTATCGGGTTGTCACCCTAATCCAAGGGGAGCGAAGATCGGCTTGCGATTGCTGAGAGCGTGTGGAGCTATATACAAATCCTCCCCCGCCAGAACCGCGTTGGATGAGAAGGAAATCGGGCGTCTGATGGATTTGCTCGACAATGCTGTCTCTCTCATGACCAGATCGGAAAGCGGCTCAACGGTTGCCACATCGCGATTACACCCATCGCAATGAGCTCTGGAGCAGCTATGCTGCTAAGCTAACTCGGGAGGTCAAGGATATGAGCGCAACTGTAACTGGAATTGGAATTACCCGGCTCGGCCAGATCGCCATCAATGCAAAAGATGTGGAACGCGCGGCGGCCTTTTATCAGGACAAGTTGGGGCTGAAGCTGCTATTCAAGGCTCCGCCGGGGCTGGCATTCTTCGACTGCGGCGGGGTGCGGTTGATGCTGGACCGGGCGGAGAAGCCGGAGTTCGATCATCCCAGCTCGGTCCTGTATTTTTCCGTGCCCGACATTCAGGCGGCCTACGGCAAGATGAAAGAAAGCGGAGTGCGTTTTGAGGACGAGCCGCACGTGATCGCGAAAATGCCGGCGCACGACTTGTGGATGACGTTTTTCCGCGATTCGGAAGGAAACCTGCTGGCGCTGATGAGTGAAGTGGCGCGGTAGCCCGAGGGGGCGATTGCTGGTGCCCATTCGTGCGCCTTCGAAAACGGATTTTCGATTGCCAATGGTCCGTTGTGATCGAGAATTTGTGGGATGGGGCGAATCGCCATGAGGGAAGCGCCTGCACTTTCAGCGCCGGGTTTTGGCGGTGCCTGGTTTGCCTGTGCGTGGCGTTCGCGTTGCACATTCTCGATGAGGCCTCCACCGGCTTTCTCGCTGTGTATAACCCAACCATGACCATCTTGCGCGAGCGCTGGAGCGGGTTTCCCATGCCCACGTTCGAGTTTCGAGAGTGGCTGGCGACACTGGTCGTGGCTTGCGGACTTCTGTTCTGTCTGACTCCGCTGGCGGGGCGCGGGATGCGCGGCTTGCGGCCGCTGGCGTGGTTTTACGCCGTGGTCATGTTTCTCAACGGGCTGGGCCATACCCTGTTTTCAATTCTGGGCCACACGGTGGCTGCGGTGACGTTCTCGCGTCCGGCGCCGGGGTTTTATTCTTCTCCGTTTCTGTTCGCGGCTTCGCTGTGGTTGATGTTCCGGCTGCGGCGCACGGCGCAGGTGGATTTTCAATTGCCAACCGGCGATTGATCTCGAAAATCAAGAAAACAGCGAGTTGGCACCCGGGCGGCGGGGCGTCGACCCTGCTATCATCTTTGGCGGAGAGCTAGTGAGCGTCAAGCAGGACATGGAAGACGACGAGGGACTTCCTTATATTTCCGGTTCAGGAGAAGGACTTATGGATGAGAGTCCAGCTTTGCACGGGAGCGCGCGCCGCAACGAGGATATTGCGCTCGATCTGATGAAATTTATCGCGATGACCACCGGATATGGCCGAACCACATCCTCCGGCGTAGGCTTCCAAGGCTCAGGTTCGGCATCGAAACCAGAGGAGTATGCCACCCATCTGCTCGAGTTGTATGGGAAGTGCCGGGCGGCAGTGGACGGTAAGAAGTAGCTGGTATCGAGCACGAAGCGTGGCGAAACCCGGCTGCTGATCTGGCAACAAAGTTTCATTTTCCCGCCGGGGCGTAGCTGATCCCCAACTGATCAAACAAAAAACTGAACTGGTCGGCCTCTTCTTCGATTTGCTCGTCGAGGGCGGTGCCAATACCATGGCCGGCGCTGGCCGTGGTGCGCAGCAGGATGGGATGACCGGAACTATTCGCAGCCTGCAGGCGCGCGGTCATCTTGCGCGACTGCATGGGATTTACGCGGTGATCGTTTTCTCCGGTGGGGAACAGAATCGCAGGATAGGACGCGCCGTCTTTCACGTGGTGGTAGGGGGAGTAGGCGTAGAGCGCCTTGAACTGGGCCGGATCTTTCACAGTGCCGAATTCGGTGACGTTGAAGGCGCCGTTGGGATCGAGTTCGACACGCAGCATGTCGTAGATGCCTACCTCGGAGACGACGGCGCGGAAAAGGTCGGGCCGCTGGGTGAAGGCTGCGCCCATGAGCAGGCCTCCATTGCTTCCGCCGAGAATGGCGAGGTGGGCGGGCGAAGTGTATTTTTGATCGATCAGATACTGAGCCGCCGCGAGGAAGTCGTCGAAGACGTTCTGTTTGTGAGTGAGATTGCCGGCCCGGTGCCATTCCTCGCCGTACTCGGCGCCGCCGCGAAGGTTCGCGTCGACGTAAACGCCTCCCTGATCCAGCCACACGCGGACGAAGGATCCGACGAAATAGGGTTTCTCGCTGATGCCATAGCCGCCGTATCCGTAGAGCATTGTAGGGTTGCTACCGTCGAGCTTGGCGTCTTTGCGGCGGATGATATTCACCGGAACACGGGTGCCGTCTTTGGAGGCGGCAAAACCGCGCACGACCTCGGCGTCATCAAACTTCGCGGAAGAGGTTTCGAACAGGGCAGTGCGAGTGGCTTTGGCGCTGGCGGCGTCAAAGTGGTACCAGGCGGGCGGATCGATGTAAGTGGAAGCGTAGAAGAGCACGTCGCCCCCACCGATAGAAAGCACCTGTCCGACGGCGGAAACGGGCGGCAAAGGCACTTGTTCGACCTGATCAAAGACGGGAGCCGCTGAAGAACGCGGTATGCCGTCAGAAACAGTTCTCCCGAATACCCGCACGCGCGAAGGCCCGCCCATAAGGTCGACCACGTAGAGGTGGTTCCAGGCGGGTACGAAGTTCTCAATGGAAGCGCGATCGCTTTCGTCGGAGCCGGAGCTGGAGGATTGTGGAACCACGATTTGGGCTTGTGCGAGATCGAGCTGCGCCAGTGGCAGGCGGAGAATCTGGCCGCGGGGAGCGTCTTTGCGCGATAGCAGGTAGAGTCCGGGGTCTACGCCGAACTTGACGGAGACGATTCCATCGTCGAAGTGTGTGAGTTGGGTCCAGTGGCCGGCGGAGTCCATGAGATAGTGGGCGAACTGGCCGCCATCGCCGTCGGCCACGGCAACGAGGAGCCAGAGTCCGTCGTCGCTGGTCTGAAGCTGAATCTCGGCGATGCGTGGAAAATCCTTACCGATGACGTAGGTGTCCTGCCTGGGATCGGAGCCGAGTTGGTGAAAGTAGACTTGCTGGTAAAAGTTGGCGTCCTCGGGCGGACGCTCGTTGCCCTGAGGATAGCGCGTGTAGTAGAAGCCGGAGTTATCAGACTTCCAGGCGAGGCTGCCGCCAGCGGTGGCAAAATTCACACGGGGGACGACGTCGGAGAGTTCTTTACCGGTGGCAACTTCGAAAATGTGGGCTGAGCTGTCTTCTGACCCGTTTTCAGAAAGGGCGGCGGCGACGTATTTGCCGCCGAAGGAAGGCACATAGAAATCCACGGCGAGCGATCCCCTGGCGCTGGTGGCGTTGGGATCGAAGATGACTTTCGCGCTGGCGGGATCCTCCGCCGAGCGCATCACGACCAGCATCGGTTGCTGCTGAGGGGGCTGGTATTTCTCCGCGAATAGGAGTCCCGCGCGAATCCGCAGATCGTAGTAGCCGGCCGAAGAGGCAGCGATCAGCTGCTGAAGGCGCCGCTTGATGGCCGGGCGTGATGGCAGATGATCGAGATAATCGCGAGTGCGGGCGTTCTCGGCGGCACTCCACTGCTTGACGGCGGGATCGTCCCAGTTTTCGAGCCAGCGGTAGTCGTCGGAGACTTTGATGCCTTGGTATTCGTCGGTGACGGGGCGCTTGGGAGTTTCGGGCGGCGTGGCGAGTGTCGAGTTCTGAGCAAAGGCGGAGAGTGTTGAGAGGCAGAGGCCGAGACAGGCTCGCAGCAGGCGCGCGCTTTTCATAGCATTCCTTGGCGGCTGGAATTATACGCCGCGAGTTTGTCGCGAATCCGGAGTGCTAATGCCGGCCACGGGATACAGGCGGACCACTTCGTCGGGCGTAGGTTTTCAGGCACGGGCTGCGGATCGAAACCGGAGGAGTATGCGACCCATCTGCTCGAGCTGTATGGGAAGCGTAAGCCAGGTGTGGGGCGTAAGAAGATAGAGAAGATTGAGAACGTAACGGCGGCGGACAAGCCCTTCCGTAATCTGCTCGAATGGGCCTGGTAAGGCAGATACTTAGCTAAATATGACCCTTCCCCAATCCCAGCCCGCTCAGCGGGCCACGAGAGTTCATTTCACTGAGTGGACTCCAGCGGTACTACGGCTGGGTGACGGCCGTCGTGTCTCGGGTAAATTGAAGGTTGTTTCCCTGACCGGTGGCTTGCTCTCCGTGCCTCATCCCGTCAACACCGGATGCAGTGCAAAATTGATGTTCCTGACCGGAGCCGGAATGGTACTGGGTTCGGCGGAAATGCTGAGTCCGCTCTCCTGGAGCCTGCAACCCTTCCGCTTCGTTGGGCTCGCAGACGACGATCAGGATAGACTCAAGACAGTCATTCAAAAGTCCATCGACCAGCATCGTACCGATCACGTCCAGATTGAACGCTCGCGGGCCTGGTGAACCTCAAACGGGCGTCAGAGGGTTTTGTTGCCATCCGAGGTCGAGCTCTTTGGTGTGGGACTGGATAGGTAAGAACTGAACGGGCACACAAAAAACGAACCGCGGCCCGTGAGCCGCGGTTCATCAGTCTGGACTGCCTTAGCGGCGGCGCTTCTTGGCTTTCTTCTTGGCTTTTTTCGCCGGTTTCTTGGCTGCTTTCTTCTTTGCGGGCTTTCTTGCTGCCTTCTTTTTCTTCGCCGGCTTTTTGGCTGCTTTTTTCCTGGCGGGTTTCTTAGCCGCCTTCTTTTTAGGCGCTTTCTTTTTCGCGGCGGGCTTGCCGCCACCGCCTCCTCCGGCAGGGGCAGCGGGCTTGGGTGCGGGAGGTGGCGGAGCGGGCGTCACGGGCTCGCTCATCGCGGGTTCCGGCAGGCCGGCTTCTTCCTCCTCCTCTTCTTCCTCTTCGAAATCTTCTTCGAGCGACTCGCTGTAAGCGCCGCTGTCGCCGAATTCTTCTTCTTCATCACGTCCGTAGAGTGTGGGGTCGTAGAACGTCATTGCTCCTCCTGATCTTGTGTGGCTTCCGGGCGCAGGAACGGATGCGCAAGGCTGCCGGGTACGGGAAATTAAAAGAGCACCAGAACTTGTGCAGGAACGGCGCGCGATTATAGCACGACGTTTGCTGCAGACTGCAAGGGCCAGGGTTCGATCCAACCCTGCCTATCCTGTTATCACACGAAGGGGAGGAATGGAAGAAGATTCTGGGGCGACTGGGAAGGAAATTATGCGAAGGGGGACTTCCATGTCCTGGGGATGGGGGTGCGCGCAGCGGTTACCGACTGGGCTCGACGACCAGGATCATGCCGGGGCGGAGGACGGCGATGTTGCCGTTGCTGCGCTTGAGGGCCGCGACGGTAGTCTTATAAGTGGTGGCGATCGAGTAGAGGGTTTCGCCGCTCTTTACGGTGTGATGGAGTACGCCAGGTTGACCGGTAGCGGTTTTGGTGGAGTCGTTCCCTGAGTTCTCGTCCGAAACTTTCGCACTCGCGATTTGAGAGGTTTTCCGGGGGTGTGCGGGGGGCTTGGAGGCGATTGAGGCTGCCTCGGTGTTGGGCGTAACTGGCAGGTGCAGCGCCAGCACTTTCCTGCCGCGTAGACTATCGCCGCGGGGCAGTCCGTTCCAGCGGCGGACCATCTGAGCGGAAACGCCGAAGTTCTCAGCTACGGTCTCTACAGTGTCTCCCTTATGGACTCGGTAACGGGTTATCCGGCGCGCGTACGTGGCAGTATCGCTGAGCGGGTGCTTGCCGGGCGCGACTGGGATAACTACCTTGGCGTCGGTTTCGAGTTCTGTATCTGTGCCGTCGAGGTGATTCGCGGTGGCAATCGACTTGGCCGTGACGCGATAAGAACGGGCCAGGGAAGCCAGGGTGTCGCTGGGCTGAACCTTGTGATAGCGCCACCACAGGCGCATGTCGGGCGGGATGGCGGCGATGGCAGTCTGATACTGGTCTTTCGTCCCTTTCGGCAGGTGGAGCACGAAGGTTCCTACTCGGGGTGTGTTCAATCTTAGCAGGCTGGGATTCAGTTCCTGCAGCTGGGCGGGAGTCGCGTCCACGCACTCCGCTACGAGATGCAAATCCACGGGATAGTTAATGGTTACGGGGTCATAGGCGACTGGCTCATCCATGGAGACGTCATCAAAACCGTACTGCGACAAATTCTTGGTCATGATGGTCACGGCCAGGATGATGGGAACGTAGTTGCGGGTTTCTTTGGGTAGAACGTTGCGCCGGTAGAGCTCCCAGAAATCGGCATAGCCGGTGCGTCGAACTGCGGCCTGCACGGTGCCGGGGCCGGAGTTGTAGGCTGCCATGGCGAGATACCAGTCGCCAAACTGGGCGTAGAGATCTTTCAGATGGTGGGCGGCGGCGCGAGTGGATTTTTCGGGATCCTGTCGATCGTCCACCCACATGTTGTGCTGCAGGCCATAGCCCCGAGCGCGGCTGGCCATGAACTGCCAGATGCCGCGCGCGCCCACGCGAGAAACTGCTAAGGGGTGAAAGCCTGACTCGGCTTGAGCGAGGTAAATCAAATCCTGTGGGACGCCTTCTTCTTTGAGAATCGAGACCATCATGTCGTGGTAGCGGCCGGAGCGGGCGAAGGCGCGCTCGAAGGTACCGCGTCCGCGATTGGAAAAGTAACTGATGTAGCCGGCGACCTGGTCGGTCATCATGAGCGGCAAGTCAGAGTGGGTCGACTTGATCTCAAGCTGGGCTTTTGCCTTTACCTTGGCGTCGGTGGAGAGGGTGACGTCGTTGGTTTCATCGATGGGTGCGGGCTCGGATTTCTGGGTATCAGAGTCGGATGATAAGCCTAAGCTGCCAAGATCCAGGTGGTTGATGCCTTCTACGATGCGGTCAAATTCTTTTTCCAGACGGTTGTCGGAGCGGATATCGAGGTTGCTTTCGAGCAACGCGTTCAATGCACTGTCGAAACGCTGCTTGGCGGCATCGGTTTGGCCTGCCCGGTAGGCATCCAATCCGGCCTGATAGTCCTGCTCCACGCGGGCGATGAGATCAGCCACCAGGTCGGACTGAGGCGGAGATTCGGGTTTGGTCTCGGGCGGAGCTGCGGCCTGAGCTGGCGCTTGAGCCTGGACCTGGGGCGGCTTTGCATTGGTTACTGGTGAGGAATTAGGCTGGGTTTGTTGCGGCGCTGGAACTGGGGTCGCGGTCTTGACGGCAGTTAAAGCCGGGGCAGTTTTCGCGGGCAGCAGGGAAGGCGGCTTCTGGGCGGTCTGGCAGGAGGAAGCCGACAGAGCCAGAACGGCGAGCATCGCGATCCGCGCTTGGAGTTTTGCAACTCGCATATTTCTCTATGAGATGCGGATTGCTCCCCGGGGGCTAAAGTCCGCCGAATTCTATCAAAAATCGTACCTTGCGGTCGGCCTTGGGTCAACGCCGAAAAGGAACTGCGACGGTTACTTTCGGCACCTGTCAAAACCGCACGTCGCAGCTGGAGCTGAGTCAGACACGCCAGTAGTCAGGACGCCAGATTTGGACCGCTTTCTTGATGTCCGCACGGGAAAGTTTCTCGGAAAGCGCCCGCTCGGCCAGTTTGGGCACTTCAGCATCGGAGGCAAAGCGCAGCGCGATGAGCTGGCCTTCGGTCAATTCCGGAATGCGCGAGCGCATCGGCTCGGGCAAAAGCAAAGCCAGGCGCAGCCGCTCTTCGAGGTGAATCACGCGGTCCTGCACACGGAGCGCGTAAAGCCTGACCTTGAAGACGGCGACCGTGCTTGCGGCAAGAAGAACGAAACGCCATCCTGAGTGCAGACTAGGGTGCCACAGGAACAGGACGACGGCAGCCAGCGTGGAAAGCGCGAAGATCGGCAACACGAAGAAATGGAAGAGCGGATCGACGCGGGCGTGGTTAGCGAACGTCTGAGGCTTCTTTTCAGCCATGACGAAGGGCTCCTTGCAGGGGAATGGCAAGTGTAGCAGAGGAGCAAGTTCCCAGATCCCAGTAAAGTCAACTCCCTACGGCAGCCGCAAGGTTTGTTTCGCCCAGAATGTTGACAATCTGCGCTCGTCGGGTTTTGCTTTTCTGAGAACTGAGAACTGAGAACCAAGCGCCTCGATCCGGAATCTTTTCTTCCGAGAAACGAATCCAAGGCAGGCATGAAAGCTATTCAGGTCAAACAAGTCGGCGGGCCGGAAGCGATGGAAGTGGTGGAGATGCCGGTGCCGCAGCCGAAGGCGAATGAGGCAGTCGTGAAGCTGGCAGCCTCGGGCGTGAACTTTATTGATTGCTACTTCCGCGAGGGGCGGTACAAGGCGCCGTCGCCGTTTGTTCCCGGACAGGAGGGTGCGGGCGAGGTGACCGCGACCGGCGCGGATGTGAAGCTGGTGAAGGTGGGAGATCGCGTAGCGTGGAGCGGATTGTTGGGGTCGTATGCGGAATATGAGGCCGTGCCGGCGGACCGGCTGGTGCTGATTCCGCAGGGCGTGAGCGATCAGCAGGCGGCTGCGGCGATGCTACAGGGTATGACGGCGCAATACTTGTCGCATGATACTTATCCGCTAAGGCGCGGCGAAACAGCGCTGGTTCATGCCGCGGCAGGTGGCGTGGGACTGCTCCTGACGCAGATGGCGCACAACGTCGGGGCGCGCGTGATTGCTACGGTTTCTACCGAGGAGAAGGCGAAGCTGGCGCGGGAGGCGGGTGCGGAAGAGGTAATCCTCTACACACAAGCCGACTTCGAGACTGAAACCAAGCGGCTGACCGGTGGCAAAGGCGTGGACGTGGTTTATGACTCGGTGGGCAAGACGACATTTGAGAAGGGACTGAACATTCTGCGGCCGCGCGGAATGATGGTTCTGTTCGGTGGGTCGAGCGGAGCGGTGGCGCCCTTTGATCTGATTGCCTTGGCACAAAAGGGATCGCTTTACGTGACCCGGCCCACGCTGGCCAACTACATCGCCACGCGCGAGGAACTGGTGGCACGGTCGGCTGCGGTATTTAGCATGATCGCTGCGGGAAAGCTCAAGCTGCGCATTGAGCATACGTATCCGCTTGCCGAGGCGCCGCGGGCGCATCGCGACTTGGAAGGGCGGAAAACCACCGGGAAGCTGTTGCTGATTCCGTGACGAGCGCGGCGATCAACAGGAGCAATAGCTGAACCTATCCCTCGTAGGCTTCAGATCAGACGAAGATTCGGAAAGTCCAGG
>Ga0307478_10004161_pt1 | contig 10387 bp, 10 predicted proteins | sample atmos_gasesECM4C_2_FD_203713 | JGI IMG/M metagenome (GOLD analysis project Ga0307478, IMG submission 203713) | Hardwood forest soil microbial communities from Morgan-Monroe State Forest, Indiana, United States - atmos_gasesECM4C_05 | ecosystem: Environmental > Terrestrial > Soil > Temperate...
ATCGTGTCATAGCGCAGCTGCCCCGCTTTGCGGACAGAGACGGAATCCTGCTTGGTCGTGACCTGGCCTAGCGGAGTGATGGCCACGTAATCATCGGCGAGAGTCTTCTGCGAAAACTCGACGTCCCGGCGCAGACTGGCCTCCTTGGCCTGACGTTCCATATCCACGATCTCGCGAACCGCCGCCTCTTCGCCTGAGTCCATGAGGCCGCGATGGACGGCAACATGTTGGGCGGCGGCAAAGACAGGACAGACAAGCAGGAGGAAGGACAATAACTCGAAACATTTGTTGCTCACGATGAGACCTCCGCAAGTTGCGAGGGGACAGAGATCCGCCTGACCGAGCTACGAAATATTGGATGCTGGAGTTCCACGAAAAATTCCCCAAGCGCGAACATTTTATGTTTATACCAAGAACCGGACCTGCTGAATTCGGGAGCAGCATCCGGGAAATCATCAGGCAGCGAGATCGCTTCCGTCCATCCGAAACTTGCGGCGAAAATCTGATTTGGTCGGTATCGAACCAAGCCTGGTTCAGCTTGAACCGCATTGGACTACTCCCGGCGAACACGCCGATCAGACGTATCTAGTAGAATCAAGCGTCCAATTTCATGGCTGACGTCCGTCGTGGTCTCATTATCGTGAATACGGGTCCGGGTAAAGGTAAGACCACGGCTGCCATGGGAACGGCGCTGCGGGCCGTCGGGCAGGGTATGCGCGTCCTGATGCTGCAATTCCTCAAAGGATCGTGGCATTACGGCGAACTCGATGCCGTCCAAGCCTTCGGCGACAAGTTCGTGATGAAGCAGATGGGGCGGGGTTTCGTGAAGGTCGGCACCGAGAAACCGGATCCCGAAGATGTGAGGATGGTCGAGGTGGCCTGGGCGGAAGCGGAGAAGGCGATCCAGTCGGGCGAGTGGGATCTGGTGATCCTGGATGAGATCAATTACGCCATCAGTTATGGCATGCTGGATCCTGCCAGGGTCGTCGAAAGCCTGAAGCGAAAGCCGGAAATGGTGCATGTGATCTTGACGGGGCGGAACGCGCACCCCACAATTGTGGAGGTCGCCGACACGGTGACCGAAATGCGCCAGGTGAAGCATGCGTACGAGAAGGGCGTGATGGCGCAGAGAGGGATCGAGTACTAGTACCCAGTACCGGGATTGTTGTTATGGCTTGGTTTAAGCGCGAAACCGGCGAGCTGGACACCTCGGGCGAGAAGAAAGTCCGCACCGAAGGGTTGTGGGTGAAGTGTGAGAACTGCCGCCAGATCATCTGGAAAAAGGATCTGGAAGAGAACATGAATGTCTGTCCCAAGTGCGAAAAGCACTTTCGGATCGATGCCCGGACTCGGCTGTCCCAGTTGCTTGACGAGAACCAATACGAGACCTTCGACGGGAATCTGGTTTCGACCGATCCCCTGAAGTTTGTGGACTTGAAGCCGTATTCGTCGCGGCTGCGACAGGCCAAGAAAGACACCGGGCTGGACGATGCCATCATCAACGCGCAAGGCAAGCTGTTGGGGAAGCCGGTGATCGCCAGCGTGATGGAGTACGCGTTTATCGGCGGCAGCATGGGAGCCGTAGTGGGCGAAGCGATTGTCCGGGCCATCGAGCGGGCGGCCGATACACGCACGCCGCTGATTATCGTATCGGCCTCGGGCGGAGCGCGGATGATGGAAGGTGTCATCAGCCTGATGCAACTGGCAAAGATTTCCGCCGCGCTGGCGCGGCTCGATGACGCCAAGGTGCCCTACATCTCATTGTTGACCGATCCCACGACCGGGGGCGTGACCGCTTCATTCGCCATGCTGGGCGATTTGAACATTGCCGAACCCGGAGCGCTGATCGGCTTCGCCGGCCCACGGGTGATCGAGCAGACGATCCGTCAGAAACTGCCTCCAGGCTTTCAGCGCAGCGAATTCCTTCTCGAACACGGAATGCTGGATGCCGTCGTGCCTCGCAAGCAGTTGAAGCCTTATATCGGCCGCGCGCTGGAATTTATGGTGTGAAGGCATCTGTCAGCCATCCGCCTTCAGCCCTCAGCTTGTCATCAAGACTGCGGCGCGGGCTCCCAAAGCCCCGCATATCTGCTGATAATCTGGAGATTAAGCTGAAAGCTGACGGCTGAAAGCTGTTTCTATGTCCTATGAAACCGCAGTGGCGAGCATGTTTGCGCTGGGCCACGAACTGGCGCAGATGCCCTCGCACAAGTTCGATCTGGAGCACATGCGCGTGTTGCTGCGGGAGATGGATCATCCCGAGCGTGCGTTTCCCAGTGTCTTGATAGCGGGAACCAACGGTAAGGGATCGACCGCAGCGACTCTGGCCTCTATTCTGCAATCTTCCGGCTTGAAGGCCGGGCTCTACACCTCGCCGCACCTGATCCGGATCAACGAGCGCATCCGCATCAAGGGGGAAGAGATCAGCGACGATGATTTTGCCTCGCTGCACGGCGATGTTGACCGCGTCGCGGAGCGTCTGGTGGAGCGAGGCGATTTGCCCTGGCATCCCAGCTTTTTCGAAATGATGACGGCAATCGCTTTTGCCTACTTTACACGGGAGCGTGTCGAGATCGCGGTTTTGGAAGTTGGGATGGGCGGCCGGTTAGACGCCACCAACGTAGTGGAACCGCTGGTCAGCGTCATCACCGACATCTCGCTCGATCATCAGAAGTTTCTCGGCAACACGGTGGCGGAGATCGCCCGCGAGAAAGTCGGCATCATTCGCCATGGAGGAGTAGTCGTGACTTTGCCGCAGCAGCCTGCGGCCAACGACGTGATCGGTAATACCATCCTTGATCTGGAAGCGCGCGGAGTCAGTGCCGTGCAGTATGTGCCGCCCGTATCGCCTGCCAGCAGCCGTTATCTGGTAGAGCCGGCGAGCCAGTCTACCGCCGAGCACGCAGAGAACGCCGAGGAGTACAACCAGGTTGTGTATCGCTATCCATTGCAGGTGATGGAAAAGGAAATTCTCGTCGAAACGCCGCTGGTGGGACGACATCAACTGCGCAACATCGCACTGGCGATCGCGGCCGCCGAGGAGTTGAGCAAACAAGGGGTCCGCGGGATCACCGCCGCGTCGATCGAATCCGGAATTCGCGCGACGCGATGGCCGGGTAGGTTTCAGGTTCTCGCAGCGCGGCCGGGGTGGCCGGAGATTGTGCTCGATGTGGCGCACAATCCAGCCGGGGCGTGGGCGTTGCGCTCGGCCCTTTCGGAGCGATATGACGACCATCCGCTGGTTTTTGTTTTCGGAGCCATGCGCGACAAGGCAATCTCGGAGATGGCGGAGATCCTGTTTCCGCTGGCCGAGCGAGTGATAGCCACACGGCCGGAGAATCCAAGATCGGCCTCGCCGGAAGAGATTCTGCAGGCAGCAAGCCGCACCGGGGCTGACATCGAATGCATTGCCGAGGTCGGATCGGCCTTAAACCGGGCGCGGGATGCTGCCGGAAAACGAGCAGTTTTGGTGGTGACTGGCTCGATTTATCTCGTTGGGGAGGCCATGCGGCTACTGGGGATTCGCTCGTGACATGTGGCCAGCCGTCGATTCCCCTACAATGGAGACTGTGCAGGACGTGAAGTCATCGGTCGAGCCAGTTGAGAGCGATGTGCCGCAGACGGCGGAGGTAGCCCTTCGTCCGTTGCGCCCCAGTCCGCATGCCATTGTTGGCCGGAAGTATGGCTGGCTCAGCCGATTGAGGTCGTACTTTATTTTTGATCTGCTGATCTGGCTTTACACGGTGGTGCTGGGAATAGCGGCCCTGCCCGGCGGCCTGTTCGATCCCGAAGCCCGCCGGCTGCACTGGTTCTCTTACGCCTGGTCGTGGCTGATCATGAAATCGATCTTCTCGCCGGTCAAGGTAACCGGGCTCGACAAGATCGATACCACCAAGCCGCATGTCTACGCGGCAAATCACGCGTCGGCGCTCGATATTCCGGTGCTCTACGTGAATCTGCCGTTTCAGTTTCGCATTGCCTTCAAGAAAGAGCTGCTTTCCTATCCTGTCGTTGGTTGGCAGCTGAAGCGTTCGGGTCAGATTTGCCTGGACCAGCAGAATCCATCACGCTCGGTGGGTGCCATCCGATCGGCGCTCAAGGGGCTCAAGGCCGGGATGCCTCTCGTGATTTTCCCCGAGGGCGGGCGCACGCCTGATGGAGAGATCAAGCCCTTCCTGCCGGGAGCGTTTTTCCTGGCGATTAAGGCGCAGGTGGATATCGTTCCGGTCGCATTGGTAGGAACCTTCGAGCTGCTGCCAATGAACACTTATCACATCAAATGCCGCCCGCTGGAGATGCGGGTTGGAGAGCCAATCCCGACGGCGGGGCTGACAGTGCGGGATTTGCAGAGCCTGTCGGATCGAGTACAGGCAGCGGTCGAAAACTTGTATTACTCGGACACTCCAGCTTCTGACTGAATTCCGACTCTGGCGTAACCTTTTTCTTCTTCCAACCGTTATTCCAACGTAAGGCCAAACCGCGGAGAATTCCTTGGTGGTCCGAAAGTGAAGGCTCTGAAGAAAGAAGCGGACGAGCGGCTTCTGATCGAAGCTGCGCAGAAGGATCCCGCCCGCTTTGGCGAACTCTATGAGCTCAACTTCGAGCGCGTGTACGCCTACGCCCTGCGCCGAGTGGGCAGCCGGGCCGAGGCCGAAGACGTCACCGCGGAGACCTTTCATCAGGCGCTGGCGAACTTGAAACGCTTTGAGTGGCGCGGCATTCCGTTTGCGGCCTGGCTGTTCCGCATCGCCGGCAACCTGATTTCGGATCGCTGGCAGCGAGCGGGGCGCGAAGTGAGTGATGACGCTCAACTCGAGTCGGCCCAAGTGAGTCCCGCCGAGATCGAGGAAGTCGAGCGCCGGGCCACGCTGTTCCGGCTGGTCAATACCTTGCCGGAAGAACAACGGCGCGTCGTGGTGCTGCGGTTCGTGGAACAGAAAAGCATCAAGGAAGTCGCGGGAGCGATTCGCAAGACCGAGGGAGCAGTGAAGCAGCTACAGTTCCGTGCGCTCAGCAATTTAAGGGCGCGCATGGAGGGTGCCGATGCCTAAGCGCTCTCTACATCCGGGGAATGGCGGGCAGAAGCAGATCGAGCAGCTGAATAAGGCTGTCGACCTGATGCTGACCCGCACTGATGGCAAACCGGGCAAGGTGGAGGCTGAGGTCGAGCCACTCGTGCGCATCGCGGCTGAATTGCGCAATCTGCCGCGAGAGAGCTTCAAGGCACGATTGAAATCCGAACTAGAAGGGAAGAAGCGTATGTCCACTATTGCCGAGCCAGTTGCAGCCGTCGGCGTGACTGCATCACCGAGATTAGCTTTCCGAAATCCTGCCCAAGCCATTGAGTTCTACAAGAATGCTTTGGGTGCGAAAGAAACATTCCGCTTTGAAGTGGGAGATCAAATCCCGCATGCCGAGATCATGATCGGCGATTCGACCATCGACATCACCGGCGAATGGCCCGAGGGTGGGCGCTTCAGCGCTGAAACGCTGGGACACTCTCCCATTTCGATTACCCTCCAGGTTCCTGATGTGGATGCATTTACCGAACATGCCGTGGCTGCCGGAATGACACTCGCGGCTGCGCCCAAGGACCAATTCTACGGACACCGCGACGCGCTTCTGCGGGATCCTTTTGGCTATTCGTGGGGCGTCTTCACCGTGAAGGAGGAGATGTCGCTCGAGGAGATGCACCGCCGCATGAAGGGACTGACCGAGGGGCCGGAGGGCGGGAAGATGCCGGAGAAGGGCAAGACAGGGGTGAATCCGATCCGGCCGGGCTTCCGTATGGTCACGCCGTATCTCGTGGCCGAAGATGGTAATGCTCTGTTGGACTTCACGCGCGAGGTTTTTGCGGCGGACGAACTGCTCCGCGTGAATACCGCAATCGGTGGCGTCCATGGGGAACTCCGCATTGGCGATTCGATTGTGATGATGGGCGGCGGCACGCCGGGCAAAAAGTTCCCGGGAACGCTACAGCCCAACGCACTGCACGTTTACGTCAAGGACGCCGACGCAGTCACCAAGAAGGCGCTGGAAGCTGGAGCAACGCTGCTTGAGCCGATCCGCGATCAGGAATACGGCGAGCGCTCCGCGAGCGTTCGCGACAAGGCGGGGAACTTCTGGTATATCGCCACGGCCAAGGGCGACAGCTACGTCCCCAAGGGGTTGCACAACGTGAATCCGTACCTGCATCCCCGGCGGGCGGAGCCTCTGATCAGTTTCATGAAGCGCGCCTTCGGGGCGCAGGAGATCGCAAAGTACGCCTCGCCCGACGGCGTCGTGCAACACGCAGCCATTCGCGTGGGTGACTCGGTCATCGAGATGGGAGAAGCCCACGGCCGGTACGAGCCCATGCCGGCGATGTTCTACTTGTACGTGCGAGACATGGACGCGGTGTACCGGCAGGCGCTGGCGGCAGGAGCGGAATCCTTCCAGGAGCCGGCGGATCAGCCTTACGGCGACCGCAATGCCGGCGTCAAGGATGCGTTCGGCAACAAGTGGTACATCGCCTCACACATCAAGGATGTGTCGGGGAGTTAAAGCCTAACGCGGGCGATTCGCACGCGAGTACAGAGCTTCACATTGAAACTAAAGAAGGTGAAGGAATCGAGATCGTGTCCCTTCACCTTTGGATTTCCCGAAATTTTCATCAACGACTAAGCCGCGCGCCGGCGCAATGCCGCAGGTTTTGCTGCGGATGTTCCGGATGCAATGTTGCTGCGATCATAGATTGGAGCGCGTCTCTTATTCTCCTCGAACGTCTTCAATAGATCTTTCAGTTTGCCCCAAGCCATTTGCGCCTTGCCTTCCGCGTGCTTAAACGTGTCTTTCACCTGGGCTCTGGAGCCACCGGTCCATTCGCCCCCTGGCCGCTGCACACGTCCGGCCACATCATTTACTTTTCCTTGAGCACGATCATTATTCACAACTGCCTCCGATCCAATTCAGTTCCAAGCGGAGATGACCCAACTAGGACGCAATCTTGTCTTGGCCGCGACTCTGGTCGCTGGTCGGACGCTCTCCTTCTTTCCTGCCCGTACCGTGAGTGTTCCGCTGGTGCTCTTGCAGCTCTTGCGGGCTATTGAACGATTTATTGCAAATACTGCACATATTTTGGTTCGGGTTTGGATTGGTCATTTGAAATCCCCTTTTTTCATTGTGATTGCCGGCGAAGTCAAGCCACAGGATTTCTGCCCTGGATCAGACGAATTAGCACCGCCACGATCGCCAGCACGAGCAGGATGTGAATGAAGCCCCCCAGCGTATAGGAACTCACCATTCCCAGCATCCAAAGGATGAGAAGCAGCACCGCGATAGTCCAAAGCATAAATTTCACCCTCCGTAGATCGAGTGACAGACTTTTCCGAGTCGGCTGGCAGACTAACGGGATTACGCGCCCCATACCATCCAGCGAAGTAGGTACGTCGCACCATAGCCTTACCCTAACCGGAAGCAACGCCCTATGAGGAAGAATTGTCAGGAGTTGAGCATGCAGGTACCGGCCACGGCTTAAAGTGCAAGCTCTCGTACTTTGAAGGCCACATCAAACGAGTGGGAGATTCAGAAACACCTACAGGGCTCACCTTATGACAGGCAGCTCTTAGCGCTGTTTAACGGATAGGAAGAGATGATGAAACGACACATAGATGTTGAATAGATAAGAGCAAGTGGTGCTGGTGGGGATAATCTGACGCGCTGGTATGTAGATGGCGTGGAGTGGCGCGAGACCCAGGGGGGAGTGAGAGGAGCGGGAGTGGGCATGATGGTGCTCCTCCTGATTAGAACCTTGAGTTGTGGATTGGTGAAGAGCTGTTTCAAATTCATTGAAACGTAACCGGCGGCTGCGAGCCGCCGGGATTGTCGGGTTTGGCTCTGGCACTACTGATGGAGAAGAGTTACCACCGCTCCTCCGATGTCGACAGCCAGATCGGGTTTCTTGTCTCCGTTAAAATCGGCAGTCACCAAGTCCACAACCACAGGCCCGCGCGGTCCGCCTACGCGAAACACTGCGGGAGGAGTGAGCAATTTGCCTAGCCCGTTGCCAAGAAATACGTCGACCAGGCCGCCACCGACGCCGACGGCGACATCAGGATTCCCGTCTCCGTTGAAGTCGGCGACAACGGCGGCAGTGGTTCCTGCCAGTCCATAGTTGACCGGTGGGTTAAAACTGCCGTTGCCCTTGCCGATCATCACACTCAATACGCAACAACTCGAGATGATGAGGTCGGGAATGCCGTCTTTGTTTAAGTCGGCAACCGTGATGCGTCCCCCCTGGCGGGTGGACGTGACGATCGGATTTTGGAAGGTTCCGTCTCCCTTCCCGAGATAAACCTCAAGCCCAGACGACGTGACCATGGCGAAATCCAATTTGCCATCTCTATTGAAGTCGCCCAACGCAAAGTTCGGAAAAGACGCGCTGACAGCGGTGGGAATGCCGCTCTGGAAGGTGCCATTGCCGTTGCCCAGGAGTATGCTGACCCCGTTCTGGTCCGAAGCCGCGAGGTCGAGTTTACCGTCATTATTGAAATCGCCCGTCAATACCAGGTTGTGCTGAATTCCCTGATCGGCCTGGCCGTCCGCGGCGAAGGTGCCGTTGCCATTCCCGAGGCAGACATTAATCTCATTCACGCTGTTGACCGAATAGATTCCAGCGACATCTTCTTTGCCATCCTTGTTGAAATCCCCGGCAGTGGCTGAAAACAGCAAGCATCCGGCGCTGACGAGACGGAAGGTGCCATCGCCATTGCCCAGCAGAGTGTCATTCCCTCCCGGCAGGAAAAGGTCGGGCTTGGTGTCAGCATTGAACTGGCCGAGGACGACCTCCGAACTGCTCTGCACCTGTATGACATAGTTGCCTTTGAAAGTGCCGTTGCCGTTGCCGTCCATAACCGTTACGCCGCCGGATCCGTTGGTGAAGGCCAGGTCGATCTTCTTATCGCCATTGAGGTCGGCAGCCATCATGGTGCCACCACCGTTGCCGTCCGCGTTGTAGGTTTTGCCCAACGTGAACGTACCGCTGCTGCTGTTTAAATAGATGGTTATGTAAGGCGGATGGCCAACGCTCGACAGCAAGGCGACATCGAGATGGCCGTCTCCATTAAAGTCAGCGACCGCGATGGAACTCACGGTGGGGACGGTGCTGTAAGAATGCTTGGTCGGAAAATGACCTGTGCCGTCGCCTAGAAATACGCTGAAGCCGCGGCCAGGGCCTCCGGCTATAAAATCAAGATTGCCGTCTCCATTCAGTTCCGCCGGCACGAGCGCCGTCACTTCGAGCGTTCCCACCTTAATCGGCGCCTGAAAGGTGCCATTGCCATTCCCTGCGTAGAAGAAAGTTCCCGTGTTGCTGGAAGCGAGAATGTCCAGTTTCTTATCGTTGTTAAAGTCGGCGGAAGCGATGCCAAGAACCGCAGTGTTCAGAGTTGTCGTCAGTGGTGAAGTGAACGTACCGTCGCCTTTTCCAAATATGACCCTCAACGCGCTCCCGGAGACATACGCGATGTCGGCCTTACCATCGTTGTTGTAATCGCCAGCATTTACCGTATACGTCTGGGTGATCGGAACAGTAATGGTTCCCGTGATTGTGATTTTTGGCGCCTGAAATGTGCCATCTCCATTTCCAAACATCACTCCTAACGCGCCCTGGCCCGTGATGTGGTCGTTTCCAAATACAACGACGTCAAGCTTCCCATCTCCATTGAAATCGCGTACTAAGAACTGCTGTGAAGTGACGGAGTCGATTCCAGTGATCGTCGTATTCACCGCAGCGCCGAACCCGCCCGTCCCAGTGCCCGGCAGAACTGTGATTTCGAAGACATTCGTTTGCGCCAAGCGGATGCCGATAATATCGGGCTTGCCGTCATGGTTCACGTCCGCTTGGCGGAAAGCTCCGGGATACGTGCCGTTGTCATACTGAGGCATGTTGAGGAATTGTCCGAAGGCCGCAGAGGCTGAGAGCAGCACGACGAGGACATCGATGAGAAAACGGGAATTCATGATGAAGATCCTCACAGACTCAAAGCAGCTTACCGGGTGCAGACGTGTTGGATGGTGCTGGACAAACTTCGGAAGAATTATGTCGACTCGATGAAAGCGGGTCAAGGGTAAAGGGACTCGCACTCGCTGCTCCGGAATAAACTGTATTGAAAAATTGAATTCCCCGTAGGCCATCGTGACTCTGGGCAGCGGAAATGCAGTTCTGGAGTCTCCGTTTGCTTCTTCGATAGTTCACCGATTGGCTGGGTGAGTCTGTCCAGCCCGCCGAAAGAAAAGCAAGGTGTGGCAGTTTTGCCGTTCCTTTCTTCCAACCCCTGCGCTGTTTGACGGGGATAGTCGGAATATTTCTTCTGGCGGTACTCTTCGCAGCATGGCGTTTGCGCCCTAA
>Ga0307478_10004162_pt1 | contig 10387 bp, 7 predicted proteins | sample atmos_gasesECM4C_2_FD_203713 | JGI IMG/M metagenome (GOLD analysis project Ga0307478, IMG submission 203713) | Hardwood forest soil microbial communities from Morgan-Monroe State Forest, Indiana, United States - atmos_gasesECM4C_05 | ecosystem: Environmental > Terrestrial > Soil > Temperate...
ACGAACGGCACTTCCGACGCCTTCTACTCCTTTGTCAACGCGACGAATGACGACGAACAACGCTTCACAACGTTTCGCTCCCCAGATCCCAGCTATCGCCTCTCGAACGACAATTACCTGAGCGCCGTTCGGGCGTCCATGTCGATTCCGGGAGCTTTCGAGCCCGTTGGCATGAATCTCGGGCAGAGCAATGTTCGCCACGACTATTGTTTTCCTAGACCCGGTACCGTCCGCGCAGGCCGTTTCTGCTACGGCAAGCCTCGCCGATATCGGAATCGCGAGTCTGTCCGTGATGCAACAACGTATTCTTGAACTCGACATGAAGTTGGCCCAGACAAGCACGGCGACGATCAAACAGATTCGACCGACGAAGCCAATCGCTGTGTCGGTCCTTGACTTCAATGATGCAGTCGGCATCGCTGCGGCGTACGCAGATGGTCTCCAGGTCGGATCGACCGCCTGAGGGCATGAAAGTTTGGCTAATCGTAGTGTGACTACGACTATTACAATAAATATAAATAGCCTGGATTTGAAAAGTATCGTATAGTCGTAGTGTGGCTACGACTAAACCTAACAAGCTAAAGGGCTCTACACCCAGCTCCCGCCCGGTACCCCGCTGACTTCAGAGGACCTGGCTCGTCTAGGTATATCGGCGGATTTGGCTGTCCATTACGCGCGCTCGGGCTGGTTAAAGCGGCTGGCCCGCGGGGTGTACTGCCGCCCCGGAGATACCCTGACCCTGAACCCGAGTCTTGGCTTGCTGCAGCGGAAAATCCAAGGACTGCACGTTGGCGGCAAGTCGGCGTTGGAATGGTATGGCGTTGGCCACTATCTCTCGCAGCGAAGTACCTTGCACTTGTATGGCTGGTCGGCCGCCCGCCTGCCGGCTTGGTTTCTCGGACAGTTTCCCAGCGAGTACCACCGCAAGCGGCTGTTCGATGAACAACCCAATGAGCTGCTGAGCGTCGACCGCTTCGACAATCGCGCCGGCGCGCCGGCGGTTTCGGCGCCCGAACGCGCCGTACTGGAACTTCTGAGCGAAGTCGGCGTTCGGCAGCCGTTGCAAGAAGCTCGCGAAATCCTCGAGGGCACGTACAACCTGCGCGCCGAGGTGCTGAACCAATTATTGACGCGTTGCACGAGCGTAAAGACCGTACGTTTGTGTCTACAACTCGGCCACGAACTGCGGCTGAACTGGGTTTCGAAACTCGACACGAAGAAATTGCCAACCGGTAGCGATCAGCCCTGGGTGTCGAAATACGAGCATGGCTTGCTCGTGCTGAAACCATGAATCAGGTGTATCTCGATACGGCTCGCCTGATGACACGGGTGGCGCCACTGGTGTTTGCCGATAACATCTTTGCGTTGAAAGGGGGAACAGCGATCAATCTGTTTCTCCGAGACATGCCGCGATTGTCGGTTGACTTGGATCTCGTCTTCGTCGATCGCCACCTCTCTCGCGACAAAGCCCTCGGGTCCATCAACGCAGCGATTCGAAAAGCGGCCGGCTGCCTTGAGGCAAACGGCTTTCGAACGCAGATCACGACAGTCGCCGAAGTCTGCGCTCTGCAGCACAAAAGAAAAAACCCCGTTGTTACGAGGTTTTTGAGTGGCTCCCGAAGTTGGACTCGAACCAACGACCCGCTGATTAACAGTCAGCTGCTCTACCAACTGAGCTATTCGGGACCGCGACCCGCATCGTTTCAACGACTCGCTAGGCCGTCCTCCTGTTTTCGATAGCTCGTATCAAGGATAGCAAGCGGCTGTCTTCCGGGGGGAGGCTTCCTGTAAGTTTTTTGCAAGGACACCCCGCCAGTACGGGACATTTTCACGAGAGATCGTACACGGGGCGGATGCCGCGGGAACTTTCCTGGGAAATTGGCGATAGCGTTCGATAGGAATACGCGTACAATGCAGGATATGTGCGATAATAGCTGCTCTTTGAGGGCGGTCGTTGTGGCGCTTGCGGTCGCCCTGTTTTTCGAAGGGTGCAGTCATGCGCAACAGCCCCGAAAAGTAGCGACGGCGAAGATCCCGGTCGTGGCCGCTGTTCCCGGTTCGGTTACGCCGAAGAGCACGCTCGGCGGCATCATCGTGCCGTTCCAAAACGTGCAGATCACTTCGACCCTGGTCGAGCCTGCCGACACCGTGCTGGTCCAGGAAGGCGATCACGTTTCCAAGGGCCAGCTGCTCGCTCAGCTCGACACGCAGGACCTCGTTGCCCAATTGCAGTCGGCGGTCGGTACCGTTCAGAGCGATCAGGCGAAGACCAAGCAGACGTTCATGCAGTCCGGCTTGACGATCGTGCAGAACAATAATTCGATCAACTCCGCACAAGCATCCGTTCGTCAGGCGCAGCAGACGTTGGACACGGACAACGTCAACCTCACCCGCGATGCACAATTAGTGAAGTCCGGCTACCTCGCGCAGCAAGCCTACGATCAACAGGCCACGCTGGTTGCGAACGATAAGCAAGCCGTCCGTAGCGCGCAAGTGAATTTGCAGAACACGGTAAAGCAAGTCGAGGCCAACGGCACGACGTCGACCGGTTTGCAAGGTGAGATGATCGAATCCGTGCGGGCCGCCGAACAAACGGCGATCGGTGCAGCGAATCAGTTGCGCGTTCAGATCGTGAAGGCCGCGATCACCTCGCCGATCGATGGTGTTGTCGTGAACCGCAACATCAACGCCGGCGAATATCCCGGCACGCGGCAGATCTTCACGCTGCAAGAGACGGACAAGGTCTACGCGGTGCTCAACGGTTCGGGCGGCCAGATCGTCGGCGTTCAAACCGGCTCCCCGGTGAAGATCGTCTCGACCGATAGCGCGACGCTTCACGGTACCGCCAGCGTTTCCGCCGTGCTCGATCAACTGACGCCGGGCTCGACGAACTTCGTCGTCAAGGCCGTGCTGCCAAATCCCCGCGGTCAGTTTCACTCCGGCATGGTCGTCACCGGGCAAGTCCAGCGGCCCACGACGAGTGGGATCAGTATTCCGCGCACCGCGTTCACCGACGACACGCAGACGACGGTGCAAACGATCGTCAAGAAACCCGACCCGCAGGGCGGCCCGGCGTTCGGCGTGATCAAGACGATTCCGGTGACGATGGTCGCGGAAGACCGCACGAATGCGATCGTCCAGGGCGTGAGCCCCGGCGAGGGCATCGTCATCAACGGCCAACTCGGGTTGAGTGATGGTCAGCCGGCCGAGCCGCGCTTGAGCAACGGCAAGCACCGCTCCATAGCGGAGCGTTAATTTATGTGGTTGACGAGCCTCTTCGTCCGGCGTCCTACGCTGGTCTTCGTGCTGTTGGCGCTCATCGCGGTGGCGGGCTCGATTGCCTGGTCAACGCTCGTCCGGCAGTATTCTCCGAACGTCTCGCAGCCGACGGTCACGGTCAACGTCAATTATAACGGTGCCTCTCCGACGGTCATGCGCGACTCGATCGTGCGGCCGATCGAAGACCAAATCGCCGGTGCACCCGATCTGCAGACGCTGAACTCGACGATCCAGGGCGGCCAGGCGAGCGTGTCCGCGACCTTCACGATCAACTCGAACGTCAACACCGATCTGGTCAACATCCAAAAGGCGATTCAGCAGGCCAACAAGGCGTTGCCGAGCGATCTCACGGCGCCGTCGATCAACGTGCGCGACCCCAGCGAATCGGTCGTCGTCACCCTCTCGCTCACGTCGTCGTCGTTGACGGCGAGCGAGCTGGCTCTCAAGGCCGTCGGACGCGTCGAACCGCTCTTCCAGCAGATCCCGGGCGTCTCGTTCGTTACCCCGGGCGGCATCGTCACTGCGGCGTACGAAGTCACCGTTGATCCGCGCAAGCTGGAAGCCTACCATCTCACGTTGCCGGATGTCGTCAACACCATCGGTAGCAGCAACGTGCGCGCGCCGGGCGGCATCGTCTCGAGCGACGACCGTGAAACGAACGTCGACATCCGCGGCGATATCCTGGATCCGTCGTCGATCCTCGGCTTGGCGATTTCCGTCCCGTCGAACGGCGTTCCGACGACTGGGATCGTTGGCCCGGTCAATGGCGTCGTGGGCGCAACCAACCCGTGGACGTCGGCCAGCGCCGTGCTGCGTATCTCGGACATCGCCACGGTTTCGGCCGGGTACGAGCCGCGCCGTCAGTACGGTTCGGTCAACGGCATCAACGGCATGTTCCTGCAGATCCAGAAGACGTCAGATGCCTCGGAAGTCGATGCGTCGGACAGCGTGCTGGCCGCGCTGCCGCGCGTGCGCGCGCAGTTCCCGGACATCAACTTCAACGTCGTCAACGTCCAGTCGAAGTACACCGAACAGCAGCTCGATAGCGTGATGCGCACGCTGCTCGAAGGCGTTGTCCTGACCGGTCTCGTGATGCTGTTCTTCCTGCACTCCTGGCGCAACGCGATCGTCGTGCTGATCGCGATCCCGGCCTCACTCGGCGTCGCGCTCTTCGTCATGAAGATCCTGGGCCTGACGCTCGATACGATCTCGCTGCTCGGCATGACGATCGTCGTCGGCATTCTGGTCGACGACTCGACCGTCGTTCTAGAGAATATCGAGCGGCACAGTCAGATGGGCGAGCCACCCATGAAGGCGGCCATCACCGGCCGCACGGAGATCGGTGTCGCCGCGATCGTCATCACGCTCGTCGATGTCGTCGTGTTCTTGCCGATCTCATTCATTCAAAGCCAGATCGGTCACCAGCTCGCCGAATTCGCGATCGTCGTCGTCATCGCGACGCTCACCTCGCTGTTCGTATGCTTTACGATCACGCCGTCACTCGCCGGAAACTGGGCCTTGCGCTCGAGCTGGAAGCCATGGTGGATCATCCACAAGTTCACCGATGGGTTCGATGCTTTGCGCGACTGGTACGCAAACCGCGCGCTGCCGTGGGGCCTACGACACAAAGTGCTCGTTATCGGCGTGTGCTTGGTTTCGTTCGTCGGTTCGCTCGTGCTGGTGCCGCTCGGCATCGTCGGCGAGGAATTTATCCCGCCGGTGGATCGGGGCGAACTCTTCGTCCAGTTGAATTTCCCCGTCGGAACGCCGATCGCGACGACGACGCAAGCGGTTCTCGCCGTCGAGCGGCGCATCCGCTCGAGCCCGGACATCGATGCCGATACGGCCGTGGCCGGTGCCTACGCCGCGCCCTTCGGCGGCTTCGTCTTACAAGGAAACTCAGGCCAGATTCACATTTGGCTGCGGACCGACCGTGCGCGGTCGACCGACTACTGGGTTGGACAATTCCGCCGCGAGGCCAAGCAAGTCGTACCAAACATCGATCCGATCGTTGTGCCGGCGACCGGCATCGGCGGCGGCAACGCGCAACCGCTCGATGAACTGGTCACCGACGTGGCCGGTGGCGATCCGACGGACGCGTCCATCAGGATCCAAAACATTCTCGAAAACACGCCCGGAGCGCGGAACGTGATCAGTTCCTCGCAGGCGCTCGAGCCGCAGATGGACGTGATCTTCGATCGTGCTAAAGCCCAAGCGCTCAATGTGAATATCGGCACGGCGGCCACGGCCGCGCGGGCAGCGTTCGGCGGCACGATCGCAACGCAGTTCGAAACGTCTGACGGCCTCGAACAAGTGCAGGTCATCTATCCCCAGCAGCTCCAAACGAATCTGGCCGAGCTCGCGAACGTGCCGGTGCGTTCGCAAACGGGGCAGATCGTCCGGCTCGGCGACTTCTCGCACTTCCAGTCAGATCCGGTTTCGCCGCTGATCACGCGCGTCGATCGCAACACGGTCATCCATCTCAGCGCGAACATCACGGCCGATGCCTCGCTCTCGAACGTACAGAACGAGTTCCTGCGGCGCGTTGCGGCGGTCCAGCCACCACTGCCCAAGAGCATCGTGGTACGTCCGCGGCCGTTGGGTCAGCAAGACTTCATGGCTCAGACGCTGGTGGGCTTGGGTACGAGCCTCGTCCTCTCCATCATGCTGGTCTTCTTGCTGATGGTCGCGCTTTACAACAGCTACCGCTCGCCGTTCATCATCATGTTCTCGGTGCCGGTGGCGGCGGTCGGCGCGCTGGGCGCCCTTTGGATGACGCACTCGACGCTCAACTTGTACTCGCTGATCGGTACGATCTTGCTGGTGGGTATCGTCACCAAAAACGGCATCTTGCTGGTCGACTATGCCAACACGCTGCGCGAGCGGGGCGAGTCGAAGGTCGATGCGATCTGCGGCAGCGCGTTCACGCGCTTCCGGCCGATCATCATGACCAGCATCTCGGTTATCGCGGGTAACGTACCGCTTGCTCTTGCGCTCGAACCCGGTTCGCAGAGCCGCGCGTCGCTCGGCATCGTCGTGATCGGTGGCATCACGAGCTCGCTCATCCTCACGCTGATCCTGGTGCCCGTCATGTACGTTTTGCTGGCCCCGGAGAAATTCCAGGCCGCCGAGGACGCTCCCGATCCGGCGGGCTCGGGTGGCAGCAACGGCCATACCGGCACCAACGGGCACAGCCGCCCCGGCGCCTCGCACCCGGCCCATGCGTAGTTTACGAGATTTGCCAGCCTCTTGACGGTGGACCCTCATCCTAACTTAAGCACGTAGGCGAGCGTGCGGGCGTTGTCCCTTCAGAATACTTTCTGCGGGCAAGCCATCATGAATATCCTCGAACGTCCATCCAGCAACGGCCACACGAGCGGCCGCGTAGAGACCGTTCTGCTCGAGCCCAAACGCTGGTCGAAGCGCTCCTGGCGCGCGCTCGCCGCCGCCGTGCTCATCGTTGCCATCATCATCACCGGCGTGCTCGTCTTCCGGGCGCGCTCGGCCGGCGCGGTTGCGTACGTTACGACCCCCGTCGCCCAACAGGATCTGGTGCAGACTGTCTCGGCGACCGGTACCGTCAACCCGCAAAACACGATTGACGTCGGCACGCAAGTATCAGGCACGATCAGCGAGCTCGACGTCGACTACAACTCCAAAGTGAAAAAGGGTCAGGTGCTCGCGCGCCTCGATCCGACCGAGCTGCAACAGGCACTCGATTCCGCGAAGGCGGGATTAGCGCAATCGCAGGCCCAGGCCGCAGCGGCGCAAAGCACCGCTGCGGGCGCGGCCATCGGCATCGATACGGCAGCCGCCTCGGCCATGGCCGCGGCGGCAACGGCGCGTGCCGCGCAAGAAACGGCACAGTCGAGCCAACAGGCGATCGCCAGCGCCGAATCGACCGTTACCAAAGACCAGAGCGCGCTGCAAGTCGCGCAGCTCACGGTGAGCCGCGACAACGCGCTGCTCAAGTCGGGCTATATCGCGCAAGCGCAAGCCGACAACGATCAATCGAGTCTCGTGGCGGCGCAAACCGCGCTGCAAGCTGCGCAGTCGGCCGTCGGCCAGGCGCGCAGCCAAGCCGCGGCCAGCGTCGCGCAAGCTCAGGCGAGCGCCGCGCAAACGACCTCGCAAGCCGACGCCGCGCAAGCGGCCCGGATCTCGGCGCAAGGCGGCAGCGATACGGCTGCAGCCAGCAGCGCCGCGATCGGCATTCAGGCGGCCAACGTTCAGCAGGCGGAGACGAACCTCGCCCACAGCGTGATCACCTCGCCCGTCGACGGAACGGTGATCGCGCGTGACGTGTCCGTCGGTACGACGGTTGCTGCGAGCCTGCAAACGCCGACGCTGTTTGCGATCGCACAGAACCTGGCCAAGATGGAAGTCGACCTCGCCGTGGGCGAACCGGATATCGGGTCGGTACGCGCCGGCGACACGGTCAGCTTCAACGTCCTCGCGTACCCGAACCGCACCTTCACCGGCATCGTTTCGCAAGTGCGCAAGAATCCGACCACGATCTCGAACGTCGTCACCTACACGACGGTGGTGCTCGTCGACAACAACGATCAAGCACTGCTGCCGGGCATGACCGCCAACGCCACGATCGCCGTGCAAAAAGCGCCGAACGCGCTCGTTGTTCCGCTTGCCGCGCTCGCCTACGCGCCGGCTTTCAGCGGCACGCACCAGCATGGTGCGGGGGCGAAGCATACGGGATTGGGTGCAACGGCCGGTGCGGCGTCCAACGGCGCATCGCCTTGGGGCACGACGACCGGACCCGCGTCCAGCGCGATCGTGGCCGGTGCGCAATCCCGCGTGTTCGTCGAGCGCAACGGTAAGCTCGTGCGCGTCCCGGTCAGCGTGACGCTGGTCTCGGGCACCCAAGCCGCGGTCGCTCCCGCAGGCGACGCGACGCTCGTTGCCGGTGACCAGGTGGTCACCGGTGACGGCGCGGCTTCGCCGGCACGCGCACCGCGCACGCAAGCTGCGGCCAACCCGCTCACCGGCGGTGGCGGCGGCGCCGGCGCGATGCGGGGGATCCACTAATGGATAGCGTGGTCGCGGTCAAGAGCTTGCGGCGCGTGTATCCGCTGGCGGAAGAGCCGGTGATCGCGCTGGCCGGGATCGATCTCACGATCGATCCCGGGGAGTTCGTCGCCGTCATGGGGCCGTCGGGTTCGGGCAAGTCGACCTTCATGCACATCGTCGGCTTCCTCGACCGGCCCACCTCCGGCTACTACGCCTTCAACGGGCGTGACGTGACCGAACTGGCGGAAGATGCGCTGGCCGACATCCGCAGCCGCGAGATGGGCTTCGTCTTCCAAGCCTACAACTTGCTGCCGCGCACGAGCGCGGTCGAGAACGTGGAGTTGCCGATGCTCTATGCCGGCATCGCTGAGAAGCAACGCCGCACGGCAGCGCTCGAAGCGCTCGATTCCGTCGGCCTGCTGAAATACGCGCAGCACCATCCCAACCAGCTCTCCGGTGGCCAGCAGCAGCGCGTCGCCATCGCGCGCTCGCTCGTGAATGACCCACGGCTCATCCTCGCCGATGAACCGACGGGCGCACTCGATGTGCGCTCGACCAACGACGTCATGCACTTGTTACGCAAACTCAACGACGAGCGGGGTATCACGATCATGCTCGTCACCCACGAACCCGACGTTGCCGCCTACGCCAAACGCACCGTCACGTTCCGCGACGGCCACATCCTCTCGGATACGGCCGCTCCCGCGTCCCTCGACAAGCTCGGGATGACAGATGGGCTCGGGATGACAGATGGGCTCGGGGTGACGACATCATGAAACGCTCGATCATCGCGCGCATGGCGATCGTCGCCCTCTTGCGCAACCGCTCGCGCTCGCTCTTGACGATGCTCGGTGTCGTGATCGGCGTCGCCGCCGTGATCGTGACCGTGGCGATTGGCACGGGCGCGCGCATCTCCGTGAGCAACCAGATCAACGCGCTCGGCAGCAACATGATCATCGTGCTGCCGGGTAGCCTCAACCAAGGTGGCGTGCGCACCGGTAGCGGTGGCGCATCGACGCTCACGCCGGCCGACGGCATGGCGATCGCGAAGCTGCCCCACGTCTCGGCGGTCTCACCGGCCGTCACGCTGCGCTCGCAAGTGGTGGCTAACGGCAACAACTGGCAAACCACCGTCACCGGCGTCGCGCCGAGCTATACGTACATTCGTTCGTGGGCGCTGGCATCGGGGACGTTCATCTCGCAAGCTGACACCGACAGCGCGGCCAAGGTCTGCGTACTCGGGCAAACCGTTATCAGCAATCTCTTCCCGAACGGTGCGAACCCCCTCGGCCAGACCGTCTTGATCAAGAACGTGCCCTACGTCGTGATCGGAACGCTGAGCGCGAAGGGGCAGAGTGGCGTCGGCCAGGACCAAGACGATACGATCGTGATTCCGTACAGCTCGATGCTCGAACGGCTCACGGGTCAGACGACGCTCGCGTCGATGGACGTCTCGGCGGATTCCTCCGACAGCGTCGACACGGTGCAAACCGAAGTCACGCAACTGCTGGAACAACGCCACCGCATCGTCAACGGCCAGCCGGACGACTTCATGGTGCGTAATCTGCAAGACATCGCGAACGCCGCCGCATCGACGGCCGCGATCCTGCAGCTCTTGCTCGCCGGCGTCGCGACGGTATCGCTCGTCGTCGGCGGTATCGGGATCATGAACATCATGCTGGTTTCGGTCACCGAGCGCACGCGCGAGATCGGCTTGCGGTTAGCGGTGGGTGCGCGCCGCAGCGCGATCCTGTGGCAGTTCCTGATCGAAGCGGTCGCGCTCTCGACGGCTGGCGGTGCAATCGGCGTCGTGTTCGGCACACTGGGTGCGCTCGCGGTCTCGCTGGGCGCGAAGTGGCCGGCGGCCGTGCCCCTCAGCGCCGTGGTGTTCGCGGTCGGCTTCTCAGCCCTCGTCGGCGTATTCTTCGGCTACTACCCCGCCGCCAAGGCCTCCCGCCTCGACCCAATCGTGGCTCTACGGTTCGAATAACTCCCCATGTCATCCCGAGCAAAGCGCCCGCAGGCGCGTCGTCGAGGGACCGCCACCGACATGATTGCAGCGGTCCCTCGACGACGCACCAAC
>Ga0307478_10004164_pt1 | contig 10381 bp, 8 predicted proteins | sample atmos_gasesECM4C_2_FD_203713 | JGI IMG/M metagenome (GOLD analysis project Ga0307478, IMG submission 203713) | Hardwood forest soil microbial communities from Morgan-Monroe State Forest, Indiana, United States - atmos_gasesECM4C_05 | ecosystem: Environmental > Terrestrial > Soil > Temperate...
GAATGAGCGCGCAATTCTGTGGCGTAAGCAACGCTTTTGGTCCTGGATCGTACACCTTTGGCATAGCCGATGACGCACCAGCCGTTTCAGCATTCTGCTCTGCGGCGGGATCCGTAGCAGCCAGCAACGCCGGCAGCACCAAAGCGCCCGCACCAGCAACGTGGATGAACTCCCGGCGCGACGGAATCTTCGTATCCGCACTCGACGGGACATCGCGACCTTCACTCACCAGAGCGCACTCCTTGTGCTGGCCCGTCGAGAAATACATAAAGCGCCGCAATTCTTCCGCCACGCACAAGAATGAAGTCGACCCCGGTCAACCGGGATGGTTCTTCGGGGGGCCCGAAGCGCCAAAGAAGTCGACCGGAATCCTTGAGACTCTGTGCCGGGCCAAGATCCGCGATGACGTAGGTTGGCAGCTTTGCCTGGAGGCCTGCTACAGCAGCGTCCAGGGCCGCACGGCCAATGTTATGGCCAAAGTGATCTGAGAAAATGCAATCGTCGGTGTAGAGTTCGGTAATCGCGGCACGCCGTCGCTCACCATCGTGTTCACCGAATACCTCATAAAGATTACGCTTCAGCAGACCCTCGATGAGTTCCGACATCAGCAGGACTCATATCCAATTGACTTGGCGGAAGCGCTTTGCTTTGCAGACACGTGATGGCTACTTTGCGGATGCGGCATGCGACAGCTGGAACTCCCATGCTAGGTTGGTGCCGACGGCACCGCCATTTTCTCCCATGAGTTTCGAAACGGCCGGGAGTGAATCAGTACGCGCCCAGTCGCGCTGCAATTCCGCCCCGAAAGTAATCCACGTCAGCGGAACGCCGCCGGCTTGAACCATGCGTTCGACTCCGCGATTGTGAGCCTCAACGCTCACGCCACCAGATGCATCCGTGACGAAGTATGTGTCGTAACCCTCACCGATCGCCTGAATCACGGGGAATGCCAGACAAATCTCTGTCCATAAAGCCGCAAACACGACCTTTTTGCGCCCCGTCTTCTTTACCCAATCCGGCACACGCTGATCTTGCCAGGCATTGATGAAAGTTCGATCGATCGGAACTTGCTCAGGGAACACATCCTGTAACGGCTTGATCAAGTCTCCGCCACGATCTTTTATCACCGTTGTCAGTAGCGTCGGCACACTGAAGGCCTTCGCTGTCTTCGCTAGGCCAACGACGTTGTTGATCATTAGCGCCGTGTCGATGTTTGCGATCGTGCTGACCTGAAAAGGCTGATGGTCGATCAGAATTAGCGCACAATTTTGAGGCGTCAACAACGCGCCGAGGCCTGCTTTATCGGACATGTTTGGACTCCGTTGAAAAAAGGGCGAACGAATGGTACCGCGCCAATCGATCATACAGGCGCAAGCGGCCGGCTAGATTGACGATTTCGTGCACCACTTGACCAAAATTCTTAGACTATCGACGGTGGTCGCGCTGCCAAGCTCCCGGGGAAACCCCAACCGCTTTTCGGAACACTCGCGAGAAATGGCTTTGCTCCGCAAAACCTGTCACGAGCGCTACTTCCGCAATCGGTACGACTCCATCTCTTAAGAGTTCTTTTGCTTTCGCAATCCGCAAGTTGAGCTGCCACTGATACGGTGGAACGCCGGTCGATATTTTGAAAGCGCGATAGAACTGCGATTGCGATAAACCGACGGTTGTCGCAACTTCGGAAAGCAGCCCCGATGCCGTCAGATTCCTGGCCATATATTCCGTAGCTCTCCGCAATTGCCACGGCGCGAGGCCACCTTTACGATCCTCAAACTGCTCAAAGCGAAGGTCTTCGGCACGCAAGCCGATTTTTTTCAGTCCCTCGTAGATCTGCGCGCGTTCGTCGGTGGTCACATTTTTCATAACTGCCGCTATGTCGCGCTCGTGTAAGTTAAACAGCTCTTGAATTAACTCGCGACCGCTATCGGTAAGATCGAGCACAGCCGTAGTTACTTGTCCGGGGAAGCCCAGTCGACGTTGAACAAGGGCTCGCTGCTCGAGGCGTTCTACGGTCGGGATTATCGATGCGCTACTGTAATTCGTCTTCTCGCTGATTGCCGCTAGCGACAGAGGACCTTTGTGTAGCAACGCCTCCAGAACGATGAAATCGGTAAAGTATGTGCCATGTGCGGCGACGCCGGCTTCCAAAAATTCCGCGACCGCTCGGTAAGCCCGCGAGAAGACGATCCAGAAAGTCGTTATCGGGATATCGGGATACGCTTCCGTTAGCACCTGCGTTTTCAACATCTGCATTTCATGTTAATAAAGCTCGCAAGCCGGGCTACATAAATCCTGTTGTGCGCACACTGAAACTGGTTACGTCGAAAGAACTAGGGAACGTCCGCGTCCCGTTCAAATCTGGATATTTGATCGCAAGTGCGCGAGTCGGGACTACCTCACATCTGCTGCGAGCTATCGTCGTCGAGCAGCAGCGTTAGGCGTTCCAGCGCTGCCTCGACATGGGCGCCACACGCTCCGCTCCCAAGGCTGGTGATGAACTCATCGACGATCCGCGCGAGAACGCCCCAGCGCGGATCCAACGGACGCCCGGCAGCCAAGCTCAAGGCGTTTCGATAGGCGATTACTGCGCGATAGCGTAAACGATCCGCGCCGAGCGCGACGGGCGAGCCGCTCGCAGCAATGGTCAGGTCGGCTTCAAAACGTGCGACCGCGGCATTAAACTCGAGGTTTACCTCACCGCTTGATCACAAGCCGTCGACAAAGCGAATGTCAGCATGTTGCCCGTCGCAGAAAGGCTTATTGCTCGACTCACCACAGCGACATAGCGTCATCCGGTTGCGAACCTCGTATGCCCCCCCGTCGGCGGAGACAAGCCTCAGTCCACCGCGTGCCCAAATCGGGCCACTGCAATTCTGCGCGGGATCTTCAACTAGGACAATTGACGGCACAAAGTCTGGCTCGATGACCCCTTCTGTCACGCTATCGTAGACGACAAGGCGGCCCGAGGGGCAGTGTGACGCTTCGTGCGCGACGATCTCGCCGATTTCTGGATCGTGTGTGCGATGAATCAGCTCCCAGATTGATCCGGCATTGTCGCAAAAGCGCGCAAACGCGCATAAACTCGCGGCATCGTAGAGGTCCATCCTCGGTCCGGACGTGACCACCACCTGCTTGTCGAATGGCTCGCGCGATGATGTCTCAGTTCCATCGAAGCTAATCGCTTGGTGTGTCCCATCGCAAAACGGCTTTTTACTTGAGGCACCGCAGCGACAGAGTGCGCAGGGCCCTTCAACGGGTATCGACCTGATCGTCGACCAGCTCCATGAGCCCCCTTCGTCATTAGTCTCGATCTCTGCAATCTCAATTGGGACGCCAGCATCAAGCAGATATGGGCCATCCTTGATGATGATGATTTGCTGGCTGCTCATGAGTCCTCCGAGCGATAATGTCATTGGTAGTTTACGATCGGGCGAGAGCGAGGGGACGACGAAAACGTATCAGAATACCGAACGGAGCGTCAATCATCGAAATCAAACGTGAGAGATTCGGTCAATCAGTGCGAAGATTGATCAATCTGCAGTCACGTTGCCTTGATATGATGACCTTGGATTGTTACGGAGCAAGCGCGGACTCTCTAGCCTTTGTTATAGGCCCGCGCGCCTGACAGCGAGCGTCGTCAAACGTTCACGAATGCCGGCATTTTCAAGGAAGTCCTGGAACTGCTCGCGGCTCAACGTCAGAAACAGCGAATCCACGCGCGTCGTGACCGTTGCGTTGCGCGGGGAAGCGCTCAGCAGGGCCATTTCCCCAAACTCGTCACCGGAATCTAAGGTCGCGATCTCTATGTTGGCACCGGAGCTGTCGACTCGTCTGACTACGACTTGGCCACGCGCGATAACGTAGAACAGATCGCCCGGATCACCCTCACGAATGACCACCTGATCCGCTGGCATACGAACGCTCGCGAACGTTCGGGACAACGCGTCGAGCTGATCGTCGTCGAGCGAACTCAGGAGATCGATTTGCCGCAGCCTCTCGGGTGTGATCAGCGCAGCTCCGCCGTCACGGCTGATCTTGAACCCACTTTGCTTTCTCCACAGTTCGGCGTAGGTTCCGTCCGCTGCAAGGAGTTGCTCGTGGGTGCCCGATTCTTGGATTCCGCCACCGTCAACGACGAAGATCTTATCGGCATGCGCGATCGACATCAACCGATGGGTGATCGCTATGGTGGTCCGACCCGCCGCTGCCGCCAGAAGCGTTCCGTTCACCTCGGCCTCCGTTTCCGGATCGAGCGCGGAGGTTGCTTCATCCAACAAGAGTACGGCCGGGTTGCGAAACAACGCTCGAGCTATTCCGATGCGCTGGCGCTGTCCACCCGAAAGCGTTGTACCGCCTTCACCAACCATCGTGCCGTAGCCCAGCGGGAGCGTCGCGATCGTATCGTGGACTCGCGCCTGAAGCGCCGCATTCGCGACGCGTTCGTGTGAAGCGTCGTCCAAGCCGAGACTAATGTTTTCGGCGAGCGTCGCATTGAACAGCACGCTTTCTTGAAATACGAAGCCCATCTGTGCACGCCATGAAGCCGCATCGGCGAGCGCCACGTCATGTCCGTCGACCAGGATGCGGCCGGCCGAAGGCGCGTTGAAACCCGCGACAAGGTTGTAGATCGTGCTCTTCCCCGCACCACTCGGTCCGACGAAGGCGACGAAATCGCCGTGCTGGATTCGAAAGGTTAGGTTCGCGAGCACCGTTCCGCGGCCAGGGTAGGCGAAGGCAACACTCTCAAACTCGATTGCCGAATGCATTGGAGGAAGCGCTGGCTTGCCGCTTTGCTCAGAGGCATCCAATGGTTCCCGGAGCAGCTCGTCGAGTCGCCGTATAGCGACCTCGGCAAGAACGATCGTCGGCGCGGAGCGTGCGATGACGACCGTCGACCAGCCGAGATTCCAGAACGCGGTAAGAAACGCCAAGAACGACCCCACGCTCAGATGTCCACCGAATGCAAGAGCGGCTCCGAACCCAACGCTCACGACTTGTACGAGATAAATCGTGATGACGGTTGTGCGCTCGGCAAGCAGTCCATAGAAGGTTGCTTGAACCGTGCTCGTCGTTAAGGGTAGCAGTCGCTCGAGGAAGCGCGTGTAGGCAAAGTTTTGGAGGTTAAAGGCGCGCACGACGGCATGCGCCGCGAGCGACTCTTCCACCGTCGAGAGCAGAGCGCTTTCAGCGACGCGTTTGCGCGATGCGGCGGAAGCCGCGTGCGGAGCGACCAGCCGCGGGGCGATCAGAACGACGGGCCACACGATGACCGCCACGGTTGCCACTTGCCATGGCAGCAAGAAGAAAAGCAACGCAATTCCGCTCAAGATGTTCATAACCGGGAGCAGTAAGCTGTTGATCGCCCCCGATAACCAGGCATCGAGACCCGCAAGATCGATCGAGAAGCGTGCGACGATATCGGCAACCGGATGTCCGGCCCGAAAACTTGCGGACAGAAATTGGCATTGTTCGAACAGCGCTTCGCGGATCTGACGCAGGAGGCGCCCGACGGCACTTGCGTAGAGGCGATCGCGCCAGATCGACAATGCCGAGCCGATGCCCGCGCCGCCGGCGAGTATCGCGAGAATGATGGTCAGCGCTTGTGCGTTGTGGGGAACGATAGCCGTGTCGACGAGATATTTGTAGCTCAGCGTAAGTCCGGCGTCGAGGATACCATCCAGCAGAGCGAGCGGCAGCAACAGGTATAAGAGCGGCGCGTAGGATTGGGCAATCCGGCGAATACCGGCCGGCCGCGCGGAAGCTTCCAATCGCACTTAGGTGTGGCGGTGAGCCCGCAAGATCAAGCGTGAGTTCGCGGCCGGCTTCTCGGTATCCAGCGGCCGGCCGTCAAATCCCCCGAGGACGTCGACGCGGCCAAAGCCGGCTTCACCGAGAAGCCGAAGCTCCGTTGCCAAATCGATGTTGCGAAAGACAATGCGCACGATCGAACGCTGAAGAACACGCCCAATTTCATCGAGTCGATCGATGAAATCGTACCGAAGACTCACCTGTCCTCCGGAGGTATCGACGGTGTTGCTCATCAAGCGGATGCGGCCGGTTCCGTGTGGATCCTCGCGCAGCGGAGAGATCGTGAGCGTTGTTCCGTCACCGGACGTTTGCATCCAGTTCGGACAGTCATCGAAAATGAAGATCCCGCCTGGTTTGAGTTGAGCGTGAATGTTTTTAAACGCAGTGAGGCGATCGGCGTCGGTAAGTAAGTGTGCCGTCATCCCGTAAGGTGCGATCGCAAGCGCAAACGCCGCTCCCTCTCTCCTGAATTTTCGTACGTCTCCAAGCACGAGTTCGAGATGCTCCGTTGGAGCAAATCGCTCCGTCGCTAAGGCCAACATCTGCGCGCTCGTGTCGATTCCGACGATGCGGTGGCCACGCTCGATAAGATGCGCCGTCAAACGGCCGGTACCGATTCCGATTTCCAGCAACCGATCATTACTTGAAACGAGTGCATCAGCAGCTGCAAGATAAAACCGTGCATCGTCATCGAGATCGCCGTAAATCGAGTCGTAGAACTCTGCCCATCGGTCATACGCGTCGGATGCGTCGATTTCGTTCAACGACGGCCAATCGAGTGCCGTAAGAGCACGGTCCTCTGGTTGTTGCACACTCGCCCGTTCGTGCGTTGGAAGCGAAAGCTCTTTTTGCGTACGGTTGGCTCGGACGAGAAGCGAGCGGTCACGCCCCAGCATTATTGGCATACTTTTCGGCCGAGGTCGGGGATCGTGCTGAGATCAAGCGGGATCTCGAGCTCGATGCTACACGGTCCCGTCGCCGATTCCCCTACCAAGCGTAATGGGCCCAGCATCAGGCCGTAGAGATATGCGTGTCCTTCGTATCCGATCGGGAATTGACGGCCGTTCGGCGTCGTGAGATTGGTCATCGGTACGAGGGGGACGCCGTGTTCGTCGACGACGTTTAGTGAAAGGCCGCCGCGCGAGAGAACCGGTGCCGTGAGATTTACCGGCATGTTTTTCGCGGGTACGAAATGTTGTGGGTCCTGAATATTGGCGTCGATTGGCAGATCGTCGAGTGCTACGTCAACTACGTTATCACGGAATGCGGATAAATCACGTAATAATACGTCGCCGCGTCTGTCCGTTCGTCCGATCTCTCTTGAGTTTACGGACACGGGCACGTTACTCAATTCCGGAAGTTTGAGGACACCGAACGCTTCGCTATCGCCAACTGTCTTGAGCGTATAAAACTGGTCATCGATGTACGCGAGCCCTCCAGAAATCTCAGGTTCAAATACACTTTTACCGTACATCTTCTGGAAAACGAACGACGCGTTCGCCCATGGCATGGTATAGCTGGCAGCGACCCGGCGATCTTGTGAATCATTCGATGCAACCTTGAGATCATAGCTGAGCGGGTCGCTTGGATTGACTGAACCTTTCCGGTACTCAAGAGACGAGCTTGCTTGACCGGAGTTGGTAACTTCCGATCTCTCGGTCAATCGGCGGCCGGGGCTGAGTTGCCAATCAAGGCTGATGCTTCCGCTCATGCGGTGTTGCACGAAATCATAAAGCGGGCCAAAATCGATCGAAAAACCACCCCTGCGGTACGAAACCCGCCCGGAGATGATCGAGGAGTCATAGCCATTGTTAGTCCGGTTGCGATTTAAGCGAAGGCTAGTAGACCATATGTCGCTCGCCGCGATTGATAGCGAGGTGTCCTCGGAGAGTTGCGCGAGGGCGTTTTGAAAATCGAAACCGGGAAAGGGGGGTTGCGTTTCCGAGTTGACCACAAATCGTTCTTCTAAACCAAACTTTCCGGAGGAGAGCTTGTATCTTAGCTCGCTTTCGTGCCAATGGTTTCCGTTACCCGATCCGTTGCCCGAGCGAAAGCCGAACGTTTCGTTTTTCCCAAGCTGCACGTCTAAGCCGCCATCGGTGAAATCGTGGCCGTTGATGGATTCCGCATAGAGTTCTCCGGTGATAGAATCCGTCAAGCCATAACGAAAGGTTCCGGTTGCGACTGCGCCACGGTAGTAGCTCTGCGGCGTCGCTGCATACTCGTGGGCTAATCCCGCATCGAGCGAAAACGAGGAGCGCCCTTGGCCAAGGACGCTCAGGTCGTACGTAGGCCGTATAACTTGAGTCGTTTGCTGGGCGGTTCGCTCGTCGGTCAGGACGAGGACGACCTCCGAGTTCGCGGCCGATGCCGGCAAATCGCGCACCGTAAACGGGCCTTGGGGAACGAATCGCCGCAACTCTAGGAGATTATCGATATAGACTTCGAGGATGGACGGCGCCGCGGCAACCCCTGTTACCGTAGGCGGACCATGCGCAGAGTAGGTTGGATCTGCGGTAAAATCGGTCGCCCAGTGGATTCCCCCAAATGAGGTTGGCGTGCCAAGCCAACTCGCATTCGTCGTTGCATCGCCGAGCTGAAAAGCGCTGTGGGTGCTCGAGTCGAGCCAGAAGAGACGAGTGCTCCCGCGATAAAATTGCAGGCCATTCTGGGTCACGCTCAACTCGCGCCATTGAAACGTCCCGCCGAAGAGCGTTTGATAAAAATCGTAGCTGCCATATTCGCGTTTCAAATTGTAATTCAGAAACGTTCCCGAGCCCCGCGTGATCGGATGTATGTTCTCATTCGGTTGTCCGATGAAGGAGCTCTGACCCGCGACAATATCGAGCTCGTTCGCATTCTTGTGGTAAGCCGCAGCCAGCTTTAGATCCGTTTGGAGTCCGAAGTAGTCCAAACCACCTCGACTGAACGCCGGCTTAAGCGGATATTTGAGATGCCACGCATCGAGATCGGTTTCGGAAACATAGATCGTCGCGTCATCGGCCAAATAAACGACCGTGTTTTCGGCAACGGTCACTCCATCTAAACGAATCGCAACGTGCACGCCCTCTAACGCATCGTTGAAGTCAGTGAGTCTCTCCTGAGCGGAGGATGCGGTTGCGCACAGCGCCACGAGCATGCATACGAGGAGCGCTCGAGCGATCAAGGGACGATTTCAGCGCGCTGCGAGTGGGATCCGCGATCATCCTTGATCGTTAGTTCGGCGTCCGTACCCAGCAACGGTGCTTTGAGCTGCAGCGGAAGTATGCGCGTTTGTCCGCTGAGAACAAATGCCTTTGGAGCACCGTCGTAGAGGTCGTGCCCGGCGCTCGAAATCCGCAGGCTTTCGATATAGATGTGGCTGCTGCCCGTATTGTTGACCACGAGATCGGCTTGCGTGGTTGCTTGCGGTTTGAGAGAATACGTCACCGTACCCGCCAATGTGTGCGTCGGCACAAACAACGGTATCGAAAACGTCGTTACCGGAGTGGATGCATCCCGTACGACTTCGCGTACCTGCACCTTAAAGCTCAGCTCGCGTTCGGAAGACGGTGTCGCTCCTCTAAACGTAACACGCACAGGGACCGTGCCATAAGGGTTGACCGTGAAAACCGATGGAACGATTATGACATCCGGCGCCGGATCGAAGATGTCGTGCCCCTGCTCCTGGGTCCATCGCTGAACGGTGACGTCGAAAACAGCGGGAAGCGCGTATAAGCTCGAGAGCGAAATCTCTACGATCCGATGCTTGTTGTCGATCGTTACCTGAGTAGGCTGAAAGCCGAACGTCCCCGAGACGGCTCGACTAGCCAGCGCAACGAGAAATAATAGAGCTACTGCAAGCCGAAGAATCACGACAGCGGAACTTTCACACTGGCTAAATCCTTGCTTCCTCGTCCGAACGAAACGTCAAGGACGCGCGAGATTTTCGGTAACCAAGACTGACCCGCCTACTAAAATGACGACAAGCGGCTGTCTAGCACATAAAAAGACCTCGCAATTTGCGAGATCTTTTTTTGCTTTAGTGATCCGTCAACCGGCTGACGTGAGGACGCTGAGCACTCAGATGACTACGGACCATGCCGCATGATGTATACGCCCTCTGACTGCTTGTGCATCGAGAGTTCCGAGGTCCCGTTAAACGGTATGTAGTCGTACCTGTCGGGTTTGATTCGATCGTGCGTTCCTTGGCAGTGTTCGAATTGGGCAAGAATCTTGTAGTTGAAACCGGGGTTTTCAGTCCAGTGAATGTCGTTCACTCGCCCCGAATAAGACTCGCCAGGTGCTAGAAAGCCATGCGTTTGGGCCCCGCGTACATGAATCGTGGGCTCAATATACCATCGAACGCACCGGTCAGATTTGTTGCGAAGATCGTAATTTAAGTGTCCAGCAGACGCTGCGGTCGGTACGAGGATCGCTGCCGCAATTAGGGCGAACATGAATTTTCGCAATGGTTTCACCTTTCGGAATGCCAGGGCTCCTGGCATTTGCGGTGGGGGAGGTCTGACCTGCCCCGCTCTACGCTTTGCGGGCGAGCGGAGTCAACGTGAAGGCCGACGGCGAAATGGCGGTG
>Ga0307478_10004165_pt1 | contig 10381 bp, 9 predicted proteins | sample atmos_gasesECM4C_2_FD_203713 | JGI IMG/M metagenome (GOLD analysis project Ga0307478, IMG submission 203713) | Hardwood forest soil microbial communities from Morgan-Monroe State Forest, Indiana, United States - atmos_gasesECM4C_05 | ecosystem: Environmental > Terrestrial > Soil > Temperate...
GTCGACGAAAGTCATCGGCGTTTCGTTCCAGCGGATTCCACCGACAAGACGCCACCTCAAAACCGCGGCGACAACGTCGTGCCCATCCTTGAATACGTCCGCCTCGACCACTAAATCTTCTCCGACAACGCGTTTGATCGAGTAACGTCCGCCGTCAATTAGCGGTTGTAGATCCTCGATGACGGCGCTGGGGAAGGCCCGAATCATGGGCCTTGAATCAACCGAGATTCGCGGAACGCGAAAGCAGAAATCTCCGTGGGCAGACCAAGGCCGGCGAGGCTCAGAGTGCGAAATAAAACGCGCACTCGTAAAGTCCCGAATTGCGGGTTTCTTCCCGCCTGACGCGCGTTTGGAGAACGGCCTCGAACATGTCCTGCTCGAGCCGGCCGATGATGGGATAACGCTCGAGCAAATTCAGGATCGGCGAATGACATTCCAAAATCTGTGGACCGCCCTCCTTCTCCCCGCTTAGAAATTGCGCCATGTAACCTTCATTGTCCCGCGACTTGGCGAGCCACTTCCCGCGCTCGGCCACGGTCTCTCCTTTCGCCTTCGCTTTAAGTGTGGCGCGTTTCTTCTCAAAAACGTTATAAAGAAGTTTCTCGGGAGCATTTGGCCCATGAATCTCATGGATCGACTTTAGCAGCTCGAGCGTAAACCCGTTGCTTTCACTTGGGAAAAGATCGTGGCTGCGGCGTGTGAGCCGGTAAACCATTTCTGGCCGGCCCATCTTTTGCGGGCGACGCCAAGTGTCGAGATAGCCATCGCGTTGCAGGGTGAGACAATGCTGCTTGATGCCCATGTAACTCATCTTCATTTTTTCGACGAGTTCGTTCACGGACATGCCGCGGGTACGCTTGAGTGAGTTCAGGATCTCCAAACGCTGGGTGCGGCCTATCTCGACGAGCAGTTTTTGGTTCATTGTTAGCGAAAGGGACGAGCGCGGACTTTACACGATGGTCGCTTCAAAAAGCAATGCGAAAAATCTGCAAGTCACCGGTGCAAAGCAAATTAGGCTTCTCATCAGTCGGATTAGCCGCGTGAAACACCGGCAGCCAGATTGCCCGCGTCAGGTGAATTGAATGGAAGATCCACGATCTCCACGCGAATACTCCCAGCCCGATGAGCTGGCGCGACGGCCTCCAACCGCGTCGCGGGTGGGTTGAATCCTCGTTTCACGAATCCAAGGGCAATCTCCTTGCCAAGCCTTTCGCTCCGACACGCGCTGGTGATCCAACCGACGTCTTTTTCTGTTCCGCCCGCGGGAAAAAGTTTCATTCCAACCAAAAGTGGCGAATCGTGCAGCGAAACCAAGCCGCAAAGTCGTTTGTTGGTTTGCCCCGACATCTTCATGCGCGAGATAACTTCCTGGCCGATGTAACAACCCTTCTCGTAATCTATCGTCCCCTCCTCAAGATTCGCCTCAACTGGAATAATTTCTTCCGTTAGCTCGCGCCCCCAGCGCGGGATTCCTTTTTCAATTCGAAACACTTCCGTGCAATCGTTATCGCAAAAGGCGAACTTTTCCGACAACTGTCGAAGTAATTCGTCGCGCTGCTCGGCATCGCTCCAGACATCGTAACCCGACGCAGCAAAACGAATTATCGATCTAATCTTAAATTCGTTAGGCAAGACGGGGGCCCGCGGGCACAAAACGTGGAAAATCGATAACCGATCACTCGCATCCTCGACCCGCACGTCGTCAGCAATGATGTAGCGCTCGAGTCGATTCGGAAGCGATTCCCGCAATTCGGAATCGGCATCTACAAGGAAGCTTTCGCCCTCCTGGCCAACAAAGACGTAAGCGTTCAGTTTACCTCTCGCATTCAAAATGCAGGCTTCGATTGCGCTCACATTACTCGCTTTGCGCACATCGTTGGTCAGTTGTCCGTTCAGAAAGCGCTCGCGATCAGATCCGGTAACGCGGAGCTTCGCGCGCGCTGAAAGATCGAAAAAAGTATTATTCAACGGATGAAGGCGACGCCGTCATTCCAGGAGCACGCAACCTTCCCTTCAATACTCGCTATCGCGGCGGAGAAATCGATCAAAGAGCCCGCGACGCGGGGCTATTTCGCTCGCCGCTTCGTCGGTCTCGGCCGGAGTTGCCGGAGGCGTCTCGCTCTCGCTTTGAAAATCCGGCTTTTCCTTTTCAGTTTCATCAGTGGCATCACCCGCACCAACAAGCGTATCAACCTTCGGAGCGGCCTCTTCTTCCACCGATTGCGTCATTTCCTGAGTTGTCTCCTCGATCGCTGTCATGGTTTCACTGTCTCCAACAGGAATAACTGGCTCTTGAATTTCAGGCTGACTCGCCGGTTGCTCGACCCCCATGGGTTGCTCGACCGCCATGGATTGCTCCATCGCCTTGGATTGCTCAACTGTCATCGGTTGCTCGACCACCATGGGTTGATCAAATAGCTCAAGATAAGCTTCCTCCTGAGTCATTGCACCGATCTCATGAAAATACTTCCGCACGACTGCGGAAAAATCTTCGTCGCCGAACCCTCGTTGCATTAGTTCGAGAAGTCGGTCGCGCGCCGCTGCCGTCACACTCAATTCAAGATGATTCAACAATCCCAGACGAATGGCGATCTGCATGTCTTTCAGCATGTGCTTGACCGAAAAGTGAGGCTCGAAATTGCCTTCGATCATCTTTGGCAACTTCATCGACAATGTTCCGGAGTTGCTGGCGTTGCTTTGCATTGCAGCAATGAATTTCTCCGGTGAGATACCCGTGTTTTGGATTAGGGCCAATGCCTCGGCGGCGGCCTGCACCGTTGCGGCCGTAACAATGTTAGTCGCCACTTTGACCGCCGTAGCTTGGCCGATCTCACCGATTACGACGATTTCCTTGCTACTCGCCTCGAGAACCGCACGCGCCTCCTTTAGGGCTGCCTCGTCGCCGGCTACGTAATAAACAAGCTCGCCTTTCTCCGCTCCGATCTTGCTGCCGGTGAATGGGGCTTCGAGAAAGCGTGCCCCGCGCCGCTCCACCATGTCAGCAGCAGAGCGCACCGAATGCGGCGCCACCGTAGGATGCGCCATTACGATGTGGCGCGGTGCCAGTACTGGCGCCAATTGCCTTATGGTTTCCAGGAGTGCATCGTCATCCGACACAAAAATCTGGATGTAATCACACATCTCGGCGACTTCCGCCGGCGCGCCGACGAAATTTGGCACTGGTCGGGGGCTCCGGTTCCAAACGAAAACATGGAAACCCTTTTGGCGAAGATTTTCCGCAACCCGGCTGCCGATGATACCGAGGCCTATGACTCCAACATTCTTTTGCAAGCGGCGGGGCATATCAAATTGAGGCCATCTTTAGGCGACGAATGGGTAATCAGAGTGAGATGAAATGACCGGTCACGCAACCGATAAGTTCGCAATCCATTGCTTGCTAAAGCCTCTAAGCGACACTACTGCGCTCCGCCGGTCAGATCGGCAGTTCGTTTCCCGATCGAACCCAGGGGTTTCTCATTTTCCAGCGTCTTCACTTGAGACCAAGCTCGGATAAGTAATAGGCCGCGACTGACCCAACAATTTGAAGGCTTTGGGCGCTGAGTTTATCGATCGTGTCATCGGCCGTATGCCAAGGTGGATAGTTGAAATCGATGATGTCGATAGTGGGAATACCGACGTCATTCAGCGGCGTGTGATCGTCGGTAATATTCTGAGGGAAATAGGTAAAGTAATTGCGCATCTTTAACTCGTCGGCCGATGCAAAAATATCGTGCGCGATTTGCGCGGGCGAGTCTGGCGGAAGCGTAATATCGAGCGAGCGAGCGCCCACCATGTCAAACAAGATTCCGCCGCGGAATTGCTTGACCCTGTTGTTCTCGGCAATCTGCTTTGCATAATAGCGGCTGCCATAAAGCCCGTCACTTTCAGAAAAGGTCTGGTAGGCCTCTTCACCATCGAAGAATACAAGTTCAATCTTTGCCGCAAGACTTGGCTGCTGCCCGAGGACTCTGGCCATCTCGAGCAGCAAACCAGTGCTCGAGCCTCCGTCATTCGCGCCCACGAAGCGAATCGTTTCGAACGTCTTGGTATCGTAATGCGAGCACAACAGGAACGAAGGCACGGTACGGGCTTTGTTTCCTTGGAAGTGAGCGATGAGATTTACAAAACGAACTTTTCCGCGCGGTGTATCATCGGAAAAAGCTTGGGCCGTGACCTGCCAGCCAAACGACTTGAGCTGATCGTCGATGTAGGTCCGCGCCTTCTCGATTGCCTCGGATGCAGGCGGACGCGGTCCCAGGTCGACAAGGCGCTGCACATGGGCCAAAGCCTTTTCGCCGGAAAACTGCTCCCAAATCCTCTCTCGCGTCGCGGCTGGTGTCTCAGCGCAGACAACTAACGCGAGCGGCAAAACAAGAAGCAACGCAGTAGTGGAATAGTGGAGCGATGAATTCACCTCAAGCAATGCTTCAACACTTCATCACTCTATTTCTGCAGGGCCGGACTGCTTCAGGTTTCGCTCATCTTCAAGCCCAAAGCTGTGACGACACGCTGAAGATCGTCATTGCCGTAATATTCGATCTCGATTCGGCCGCGTTTGTCACTGTGATGAATCGTCACACGAGTGCCGATCTGTTGTTGCAACCGATTTTGCAGATCCTCGATTGCTCCCGATGTGGCAGCTAACTCGCCGGGGCGCCGCTTTCGACGGCCCAGGCCAACCCCAAGTTGTCGCGCGACCAATCGTTCTGTGCCCCGCACGGTGGCACTCCGCCGTAGCACCGTTTCGCCAACGAACAATTGGTCCTCCTGGGCTTTCAACGCCAGCAGAACCTTGGCGTGGCCGACCGAAAGTAAGTTTTGGGTAAGCCAGACTTGAATTTGCGGATGCAAATCCAGCAACCGTATCGAATTTGCCACCGCAGCCCGGCTTCGCCCTACTTTCAGCGCAATCTCTTCCTGGCGCATCCCAAATTCACTGGCAAGCCTGGCGTAACCTTGCGCTTCCTCGATCGGATTAAGATCGCTGCGCTGCAGATTCTCAATAAGAGAAACCTCGAGCAGCTCAAGATCAGTCGCGGCGCGAATGATGACAGGCACTTGGGTGAGGCCCACTTCCTGGGCCGCACGCCAGCGCCGTTCCCCAGCGATCAGTTCATACCGACCATTCGCCCGTCGAACGATAAGCGGTTGAATGATCCCGTGCTGACGGATCGAATCGATTAGCTCTTGCAAAGCTTCACGCCCGAAATCTTTCCGCGGTTGTAACAGACTGGGAACGACGCTGTCCAAACTGACCTGATGAATCTTTTCTCCAGGGTCGACATCCAGTGGCGCGGCTAGCGGCCGAGCGCCGATAAGTGCCTCCAGACCTTTGCCGAGACCAGTTTTCGCCATGCGCTTCAGGCTATCGGAACAGCTTGGATAACGCAAATAAACAACAGAACTTGCGGCATCGGTTGCGCGCGGTCCCCGGCAAAGATAGCGTGCCGCGATGTCGTCTCAACCGGACGTTTTGACGCTCGGGCACTCACCCGACCCGGACGATGCTTTCATGTTTTACGCCATAGCGAAGAACAAGATCGATCTCCGCGGATACCGCTTCGAACATCGACTAGAAGACATTCAAACGCTGAACGAACGCGCGGTTCGAGGCGAGCTGCACATTTCCGCGATCTCGATCCACGCCTATGCCTATGTCGCGGATAAGTACGCACTGTTGTCATGTGGCGCGAGCATGGGGGATGGGTACGGACCGATTGTTGTTGGGAAACATCAAACGCCGAACGCCGAACATCGAACATCGAATTCAGAAGCGGACGCGCGTGAGTTTCTAAGAGACAGGATTATTGCTGTGCCGGGGCGAATGACGAGCGCTTTTCTCACGTTGCAACTCTTCCTCAAACGCAGCTTCAAACACATCGTCGTCCCGTTCGATCAAATTTTTGACGCGATTAAAGAGGGTCGAGCGGACGCGGGCTTGATCATCCACGAAGGCCAATTGACTTATGCGCGGTCTGGCCTTCAAAAGATCGTCGATCTTGGCGAGTGGTGGAAATGCGAAACCAGTCTGCCACTTCCACTCGGTGGTAACGTTGTGCGCAAAGATATTCCGCGAAACGTGCGGCACGACCTGCTTAAAATCATTCGGCAGAGCATAGATTACGGCCTCGCCCATCGCGATGAGGCCGTGGAGCACTCAATGCCGTATGCGCGGGATATGAACACCGAGTTAACCGGCAAGTTTATCGGAATGTACGTGAACGGTTACACACGCAATTATGGAGAAGTCGGTCGCGCGGCAATTCGCAAATTTCTGGGCGAAGCCCAAGGCGCGGGGCACATCGGCCATCGATTCGAAATCGAGTTCGTCGAGTGAACGCCTCTACTTCTTCGGCTTCTCAGCTTTTTCGGTGTGCTTAACGACGAAAGATTTGACTCGCGCAAACTCTGTTTGAAACCCGTTCGCGAAGTCGGCGGTTCCATATTGGAAAAGAACGACGAAGCAGAAAGTGAAGAAAACAAAGAGTGCGAACCAAAAGAGTCCGCGCAGAAGAGCCATGACGGGAACCGTAACTTAGGCAAAGTCTCGGGTCAATCGCTCCCCGGTTGGCGTAAGCGACACCGGAAATAACTGCGCTTAACCCTCCAGGCCAAATTACTTGCGACGCGCAGAGCGCGAGTTATATGAACGCTCGCAGCAAACGGGTAGGTTCCGGAGTGGCCAAACGGGGCAGACTGTAAATCTGCTGGCTTTACGCCTTCGCTGGTTCGAATCCAGCCCTGCCCAAATTCCCGGGAGGCAGCCAATGGCCATCCCATTGCCGAGCAGCGACGACACTCAACGCGTAAAAAATGTCGATCCTGGCCCGTTTCTTGGCTTTCTTCGGGATCCTCGGTGTAGCCGAGTTCTCGACCCCTTTTTTTTGCCCCTTGCGTGCGCGAACTTAACGGCCGCGACGTTGCCCGCCATTCCTGCGGCCGCCGCCGTATCCTCCGCCGCCACCGCCATATCCGCCGCCGCCGCCGCCGCCCGGCCGAGGCTCCCGAGGTCTGGCCTCGTTCACAGTGAGAGCCCGACCTTCAATCGTCTTGCCATTCAATTGGGAGATGGCGTTCTGAGCTTCCTGCTCAGAGCTCATCGTAACGAAGGCGAAGCCACGCGATTTACCCGTGAATTTGTCCTGCATCAACATCACTTCCTGCACGGCGCCAGCCTGCGAGAAAAGTTCCTGCAGTTCGTTCTCGGTCGTGTTAAAGGGAAGGTTCCCCACGTATAATTTAGTTGCCATTTGAGTCTATTCTGGAAAACGCTGCTTGGTCACTGTTCCCGCTTATCGGATTTCAAATCGCCGCTGAATAAACTCAACTGACAATCCACCAACTACCGAGCTGCTGTTTTCCCCTTTCGGCTCCTTAGTAAAATGCTTCGTTTGAGAAAGCAATAAGAAATCGAGCGATGGTGGCAGTGAAAATCCCGACATCTAACGTTGTAAGCGTAGAAAATGCGAGGGTTGCCATCGTGGCCGCGGGAATTGTCAGCCCGCTCGGGTTTGGCCTGGATGAGACAGTTGAATCTCTACGAGGGGCGCGCGACTGCGTTACGCCAGTGACCCAATTCAATGTCGATCAATGTCGATGTAAGACCGCAGGCCAAGTCGGCGACGAGCGTCTCCTTGCCGGCCGCAGAAATGGGCGGCAAACGCGCCGCCTCCATCGCGCGTCGCATATGATGATTCGCGCACTGGAGGAAGCGCTCTCGCAAGATTCGCAGTTTGAGCCAGATTTAACTGTCATCGGCACGACCAGCGGCGGGATGTCTTTCGGCCAAGACTATTATCGTTTACTGCGTCAACATCGTGATTTGCGGCATTCGGCGAGCCTGATTGCTAACTACCCGCCACAAAAGGCGGTGATCGACGCGCAGGATGCTTTTGGCATTTCAGCGCCCTGTCAGATCATTGCCAACGCTTGCGCCTCCGGTACCAACGCCATCGGCCACGCGTTTGAGTGCGTCCGTTCCGGCCGATACGAACGCGTTTTGACTGGGGGTTACGATGCGCTCTCCGAGCTCGTTTTCGTCGGCTTCGATTCGCTGCAGGCGTCGACGCCGGAAAAATGCCGTCCGTTCGACCGGGATCGCAGTGGAATGGTGGTTGGCGAAGGCGCCGCCATCCTCGCCTTGGAGAATCTAGAAAGAGCCCGATCCCGCGGCGCGCGCGTTCTAGCGGAGATAACTGGCTACGGAATCTCGACTGACAATCATCACCTCACTCAACCGGACCCGTCGGGAAGCGGGCCTCGCCAAGCGATGGAACAAGCATTGAACAGCGCTCGAATCTCTGCAAAAACGATTGATTATATTAACGCACACGGCACAGCTACGCCATTCAATGACGCTGCCGAAGGCAAGGCTATCGTCCAATTATTTGATCAAGTGTCCGTGAGCTCGACCAAAGGGATGATGGGGCATGCCTTAGGTGCGGCGGGCGCAATCGAAGCAATTTTCTGCTTACTTGCGCTGCGGCACCAGTTTCTACTGCCTAACATCAACTATCGAACTCCGGATGTCGATGTCGATCTTAACATTGTGGCGAATGAGTCGCGCCCGGCGAGGATCAACGTGGTGCTCTCAAACTCGTTTGGGTTCGGCGGGACAAACGCCTCCATCGTGATCCAAAAATTCGCAGCATGAGCCTGCGGATTGCAGGCATGGGCTGGGTGACGCCGCTGGGCCGCGGCATCGAAGCTGTCTGGAGGCGATTGCTGGCCGGAGAAGAGGCATGCGCGCAACCAATTTCGAGCGGACCGGGAGAAAGAGAATATATGATCTTTCGGGTGCCAAATGCGGCACTGAAAGATTTGCTACCACACCCGCGGCTGCGGCGTGCGAGTGCGATCTCGCGCTTCGCAGCCGCTGCCGCTTTGGACGCTCTGGAAGAGGCCAAGACGGCAATCGGGCAGATCGATATGGCGCGAACTGCGGTCGTGTTTGCGGTTTCGAACGGCGGCGTAGCTTACACAAAGCGCTTTTACCACGACGTGGCGGAGTCGGGTGCGCAATCAGCCAGCCCGTTGCTCTTTCCGGAAACCGTCTTTAACGCGCCAGCAAGCCACCTCACTGCGATTCTCGGAATTGTTGGAGCCAGTTACACGCTGGTCGGAGATGGCGCCGTTGGAATCCTGGCAATGAAAATGGCGGAGGACTTGATGATGAGCGAGGCGCTTGATTACTGCGTGATCGTCGGCGCCGAAGAAGCCGACTGGCTGCTTTGCGACGCTTATCATAAATGGCGGCTCCTCAAGACGCGGCCCCCCGTAGAACCGTTTCACCAACCGCCGCGGGGAATGATTTTAACTGAAGGGGCGGGCGCACTGGTTCTCGCACGCGAGGGCGCAATCGCGGTCGACACAATTCACGCCGGCACAAATTTCTCCCGACAAAAAGGAGCAGGCAACTCGATTGCTGACGTTCTTCGTGGCCTAGGAGCTCAGCACACCGAAGTGCTGATCTCGAGTGCAAATGGGACATTCGTTGATCAGGCGGAGCACGCGGCTGCGGAGCGCGAGATGCCTGAAGCGGTGATTTACTCGCCGAAGCCTGCCTTGGGCGAAAGCGTGGGAGCAAGTGCGATTTGGCAAATTATCGTCGGGGCGCAATCCCTAGGCAGTAAAAAGCTCGCCCCCTTTCTTCATGTCGATCCAAAGGTTGAAGGCCATTTCTCGCGCGATTTGCCAATGGACATATCGGCCAATACCGCGATTGTCTTGAATTGCGGTCTAAACCAACAGGTAGCCGGCCTAAAATTGTCGATCTGAGATTGCGGGTCCGCAGCTCGTGCTTGTATTTGGCGTTGCAAGAGAGGGCTCGTTCGGTACGTTCGGCGTCCGCCATGCGAACGCCGGTCTGGCTGGTCTTTAACTTTCTTGCCGGAATCAGCGTCGCCGTTGCAACGATAAACACGCCGGAAAATCAGCCGGTCGAGATCACCTCCAGCGGAGAAACGACTTACCAAAATGGCCTGGCGACCGCGCGAGACAACGTGGCCATTCATGTCGGCGACACGGACATCTACGCCGATTTTGCCCAATATAATTCGCGCGCACATGAGATCTTCGCAGAGGGTCACGTCCGGATTTATCGCGACGTCAATCTCTACTTGGCGGAGCGCGGCACCTACAACATCGACACCAAGCAAATCCGCACCAACAATATGCGGACAGAGTATAATCCCTATTTTTTGAGCGGGGGGAACGTTACCCAAACGTCCGAGAACGCGTATCGGGTGGAAAATGCGACCTTCACAACAGATGATAATCCGAACCCCGATTTTCACCTGCATGCGCGAACGATGCGCATCTACGAGAACGATCATGCCGTGTTTAGGGATGTGACCTTTTACATTGGGGACGTGCCAGTGTT
>Ga0307478_10004168_pt1 | contig 10380 bp, 6 predicted proteins | sample atmos_gasesECM4C_2_FD_203713 | JGI IMG/M metagenome (GOLD analysis project Ga0307478, IMG submission 203713) | Hardwood forest soil microbial communities from Morgan-Monroe State Forest, Indiana, United States - atmos_gasesECM4C_05 | ecosystem: Environmental > Terrestrial > Soil > Temperate...
CATATTCACCAGCGTGACGGGGATATCCTGCGGGCTGGGCGTAGGTCTCTCCAGAACGGAATACCACCAGTCCCGACAGTCGCCCGCCGCCGGAGGACAGTTGACTGCGCCGACCGATTCAACTCCCGGCTGGGCGCGAAGCGCTGCTTCAAGGCGCCCATAGAAGTCAAGAATGGCAGCCTCGCTTTTGTAGGGTAACGGCGGCAATTGCAATTCGAGTGCAAGCAAGTGTCTGGGCTCGAATCCGGGATTCAGGATCTCCGCGGCCCACAAGCTCCGCAGCAGAATCCCCGAGGTAAAGAGCAAGATGACAGCCACCGCGATCTCCGCGATGACAAGGCCTCCACGCAGCGTGTGCCCAATCCGGCTGGTGCCCGCGCCGGTGCTGCTCTCTTTCAGCAGAATCGTCAGATTCACCTTGTCTGAACTGACCAAGGGCACCGCGGAACACACCAGTGCCGCTGCCAACGTCAGCGTCGCAGCGAAGATCAACACCGGAAGGTTCAGGCTGGCTTCTGAGAGCCGCGGAATATCGTGTGGACCGAGCACCTCCAAGGCCTGTAGTCCGAAGCCCGCGAGATAGATGCCGAAGGCAGCGCCTATCACTGTAATCAGTACGGTCTCCGTCAGGAGCTGCCTTGCAAGCCGACTGCGCCCCGCGCCAATGGCAGTCCGAATTGCCATCTCGCGTGCGCGGGTAGTCATGCGAATCAGCAATAAGCCACCGATGTTCGCACACGCTAGAACCAGGACCAGGCAAACCGAAGCCATCAAAAGGATGAAGACGTGCCTTAGGTCCCCGGTTCGGTGCTCCGTCAAAGAATCGGCATACACGCGATGGTCGCCTTCAGGCCCCGGATCTGCCGTCGCGAGCCGCTGCATGATCGTATCTAGGTCCAAGCGCGCCTGCGAGAGCGTTACTCCGGGCTTCAGCAGTCCCAGCACGCGCATCCATTCATGTGTGTCGCGTTTCGAAGCTTCTGCAACTGAAGGGTGGAGTGGAAGATAGTAATCAACGGGCGGGAGAAAGAAGCCGGGATCTCGGGCAAGAACGCCGATCACGACGTATGCAGTTCCATTCAGGGTCACTGTCTTGCCGATGATCTGCGGATCGGCTGAAAGAGTTTCGGCCCAGAAAGCCCTGGTCACCACGACTGTCGCAGCGGACTGCGGTTCATCATCGCTGGCGTTAAACAGCCGGCCCATTATCGGACGGGAGCCAGTCAGCCGGAAGAATTCGTTCGTGACGACGCCGGCGTGGGTGAGCACTGCCTGACCGCGGCCAGTGAGCGTCAGATCGGTCTTCTGGAAGGCGGCCATCGATTCGAAGGACTGATTCTCCGTCCGCCAGTGTTTGAAATTGATCCAGGTTACGCTGATGCCGCTGGCCTTTGCGGAGGACTCGCCGAGCCACACCAGACGTTCGCCCGAAGGGAAAGGCAGCGGCTTGAGAAGAACGGCATACACCGCGCTGAAGATGGCCGTGTTTGCGCCGATTCCGACAGCCAGCGTCAGAATCACGATGAGCGAGAAGGCGCGCGCCCTCCAGATACCTCGCGCCGCGTGGCGAAGGTCCTGAAGGAGCGATTCAAACGTAGGGAATTGCCACGATTGATAGCTTCCCTCGCGCACTCTGGTCGTATTACCGAAGTGGCGCTGCGCCGCGAAACGCGCCTCCTCCAGCGGCATGCCCCGCTCCAGATTCTCATCGATCAGGAACTGAAGATGGGCCTCCATCTCCGTTTGCAGTTCGTTGGCGAGATCCCGCCTTCTTCCGAGCGCACGTGCCACCTTCGACCACCATTGGCGCATGAGATCAACCCTCCGGTGCGAGAATCCTTGCCATCGCCAGAGCAAATCGCTGCCACTTCGAAGTTGCCTTGACCAGTTGCTTGCGTCCGGCCGGCGTCAGGCTGTAATACCGGGCGCGGCGCCCGTTGGGCGAAGTCTTCCACTGGGCGGAAATCCATTCGCGCTGAAGAAGACGTTGGAGTGCGGGGTACAGGGAGCCGTTGTCGACGAGAAACTCGCTGTCGGATTGTTGTTGCAGGAACTGCGAGATTCCATAGGCGTGGTTGGGCTGCAACTTCAGGCTACGGAGGATTAGAACTTCAAGAGTTCCTTGGAGCAGCTCGAGTTTGTTGTCAGATAGGCCATCTACGGTAGACATGCTACCTATATAAAATAGAAATGAGGGTCTGTCAAGCGCCCCTGCCAGCGACCAACTTCAACGATTCTTGAGGCCGTCGCGCCATTCCTCGGCGAGAATCGCGTAAAGATAGGTGTCGCGCCACTCGCCTTTCTCCATGGCGTTTTTCACGAACAGCGCCTCGCGGCGCATGCCCAGCTTTTCCATCACACGGTAGGAAGCGCGATTTTGGGTGTGGCAGGTGGCCCAGACGCGGTGCAAGTTGAGCTGGTTGAAAGCGACGTTGAGAATGGCGCGAGCGCTTTCCGTCATGTAACCATGGCCCCAGTAATTGCGATTCAGCACGTAGCCAAAGTCGGCGGTATGATTTCCGCCGTCTTTCATGCGCAGCCCGATCGAACCGATCATGCGGCGCTCGCTCTTCAGTTCAATCGCCAATCCAACATCCGCGCGCGGCCATTGCGTTTGCGCTTCCAGCGCGCGAGCGAGAAAATCGCGGGTCGCCTCGCGTGTGTTTGGGCCCCAAATCATCAGCTGGACGACTTCCGGGTCGGAAGCATACTCGTGGATGTCATCCTCGTCCGTCGCGCGCAATTCGCGAAGCATCAGCCGCTCGGTCACGATAGGAAACCACGGGCCCATAATCCCTATGATAGCGGACACGAACGATGGACAACAGGACGCGCGTTGCGCAACTTTCGCCTTCTGTTCGCCTGTGGCATTATCTGCTAAGATAGGCGTGGCCACCTCCAACCATGAACCGAAGAGAAACCACTGCACAGAATTTCGGACTGAACGCCGAGCAACGCGCGGCGGTCGAGCATGGTGACGGTCCCCTGCTCGTAGTAGCGGGCGCCGGCACTGGCAAGACGCGCGTGATCATCGAGCGTATTCGCAATCTGCTGGAAATGAATCCCGAACTCGCAGGCGAAAACATTCTGGGGCTTACATTCACCGACAAAGCCGCGGGGCAGATGAAGTATCGCGTGGTGAAGGCGATTGGCGAGCGCGCCGAAGGCGTATGGCTCAGCACCTTCCATTCATTTTGCATCGAGCAGGTTTTGCGCTCGGTGAATCCCGAAATTCAGCCGCTGGACGACATTGACCACAAAATTCTGCTGCGCCGCCACATCGGCGAGCTCGACCTGAAACATTTCCGCCGTCTGCAGGATCCCGGGGAATTCATCAGCGACTTCGTGAAGTTTTTTTCGCGCTGCCAGGATGAGCTGGTGACTCCCGACGATTACCTGCGCTATGTGGACGGGCTGCGCCGAAAACATGAAGCGCAGAAAAAATCGCTGGAAGCCGATGCATTGCAAATTGCCGAGGAGGAAATTGCGCGGCAGGAAGAACTCGCGCGCGTCTATCGTATCAGCGAGCGGCTCTTGCGCGAGCGCAACTTGCTGACGTTCGGCGCGCAATTGATGCACACGGTGCAACTGCTGCGCGAAGACGAAGCGCTGCGCCAACGCATGCACGAGCAATATCGCTACATTCTGGTGGACGAATTTCAGGACACAAACATCGCGCAACTCGAACTGCTGTGGCTGCTGGCGGGCGAGCGGCGGAACATCGTCGCCGTGGGCGACGACGATCAGGCGATTTACCGTTTCCGCGGCGCCTCGTTCGGCAGCTTCACGATTTTTCTGAAGCGCTTTTGCGGCGTCAGCGATGCGAAGCTAGGGCCCGCAGCGAAGAAATTCCTTGTTTCGCTTTCGCAGAATTACCGCTCGACCCACCGGATTCTACGCGTCGCAGGCGAGGTGATCTCGCACAACGAAAAATCCCCGTTGCTGCCGCCGAAAGAATTAACCACCGAAAATCGCGAGGGCGAAAAAATTCGCGTCGCGGAATTCGGCATGCCAGAGGAAGAAGCCCACTGGATAACTTCCGAGATCGAGCGCCTGCATGACGCCGGAGCGCGCTGGCGCGATTTCGCGGTGCTCTACCGCAAGCACACTCATCGCGAGAAGCTCGTGGACGCGTTGCGCCGCCGCGAAATTCCTTTCGTCATTCGCAAGCTTTCAATTTTGGAAAGCACGCTGGTGCGCGATCTCTTCGCGTGGCTGCATCTGATCGTCGCGCCCGCGGACAACGTGGCTTGTGCGCGCGTTCTGGCCGCGCCTTACTGGGGTCTCGAACCGCGCGACCTGGTGCGCCTCGCCGAGCGCGCCGACAAGAATCACCGGCGTCCTCTCAGCGACGAGCTCGAAACCGCTCAGACCGAAGCTCCATTCAACCGCCCCGGCGTAAAGCTTAACGAACTGGTTGCGCTGCTTTCCCGCTTGCGGCAGAGCGCGCGACGCAGTTCCGCAACAGAAGTTGTGGACGAATTGCTCGCCGGCCTGGGTGTGATGCCGTTGCCTTCCGACCAGGATCGCTACTACCTCGACCGCTTCATCGCTTTCGTGAAGGAGTGGGAGCGCAAGAGCGAGAAAAAACAGCTCCGGGACTTTATCGAGTATCTCGCCTATTTCCACGAAGCGGGCGGCGACATTTGCCTGGAAGAAGAAATTGCGGACGACGCCGTGCAATTAATGACGGTGCACGCGGCGAAGGGCCTGGAATTCCCGCACGTATTTATTCTGCGGCTTTCCCGCAATGATTTCCCTTCCGGCGTTCGCAAAGTGGTCTTTGAATTTCCCCCAGAAATGATGAAGGAAGAAAAACCGCAGGGTGACTTTCAGATTCAAGAAGAGCGCCGTCTTTTTTATGTAGCGCTCACGCGCGCACGCCAGCAATTGACGCTTTCAACGCTCGTCAACAAGCGCAAGAAGCCTTCGCCATTCCTCGACGATTTCCTGGCGAATCCGAAGATCAATAAATTCGATACGAAGCAGCTCGAGCCCAAGGTGCAAGTTCCCGCGCTTGTGGAAACCACGGGACCGCAGCCCGATTCCGCCGAGCCGTCACAATTATTTCCAGCGGGCAGCGAGCCGACGCGCGCGTATTCCCGCGTCGCGCTATGGGCCAAAGCGTTTCATCCTCCGCGTCCGGAGCCGCTGCAGCTCAGTGCTTCCGCGATTGACGCCTATGATCGCTGTCCGATGCGTTACATGTTTCAGTACGTTTGGAGCATTCGCGGCGGCCCGCACGCGATGGCTACCTTCGGCAACGTGATGCACACTACGATAAAAGAATTCGTCGGCGAAGTGAGCAAGCGCAGAAAAATTCCGTTCGCCGAGCTCTCGGCAATCTACGACCGCGAGTGGTCCGCCGCCGGATACATTGACGACTATCACGAAGAGGAATATCGCAAAGCTGGCCGTGAACAGCTCGAAACATTCCATCAGACGTACACGGCCGCGCCGGCCGATGTCCTCTACCAGGAAAAAACATTCGAGTTGCCGCTCGAGCACGATGTGATCGTCACCGGACGCATGGATCAGGTGAATCGCATCGCCGGCGACAAGGTCGAGATCATTGACTACAAGACCGGGAAGCCCAAGGACGAAAAAGCCGCCGCGAAAGATTTGCAGCTCGGCGTGTATGCGCTGGCGGCGCGCGAAGTCCTGGACCTCGATCCCGTGCGGCTGGTGTTTTACAACTTGATGACCAACGAGGCTGTCGCCTCCACGCGCGACGCCAAAGCCTTGCAAGAAACCAAAAACAAAATCGCAGAAGTTGCGGGCCAGATTCGTGCGCGCGAATTTTCTGCGAAGCCAGGATTTGGCTGCGGCTTTTGTGACTACAAGCCGCTCTGTCCCGCGCACGAGCAATTAGTTTCGATTAAGCCGCGGCGAGGCGTGAGCACACTGGATTCGCAGGAAGAAGTGGAGTAGCAGCACGAAACTCTTGATATTTCAATAGAGGCAGTGGCCACAAAAAAAGGGCGTCCAGCGAACCGGACGCCCCGTTTTATTTCCGTAGCGGGCTTCGCTGTGAATCGAAACCCGGGATGGTTCCGCGCAGAACTACTGTGGAACATTCTCCCCACGATTCAGCAGCGCCGTGAATTCAAAACGCGCTCGAACCGCTTCGTCAATCTATAAAGGCGCGCGCCGGTGAAGTCAAGAAGAAAAACTTTTTGCTGCGCGCGTTTTGCAAAACATTTTGCGCCACACATTACGTGCGCTGCGTAAAATTTAATGCAGACCGCTCTGGTAATAGCCTTGCCGCGCCGTCACGTCGAGATCCGGACGGCGCACGCGCACTTCGATGGTGTGATAATCCTTGCCGCGATCGGTGTCCTGCGGCTGAAACGTGAGCGTGTACTGATTGCGCGCTTGTTCGGTGACGGAAGCGTAAAGTCCTTCGAGGCCGCGATCGCTGCTGGAGTAAAAAGTATCTCCGCCGGTGGCCGTGGCGTATCGTTCGAGGCGCGTGCTTTCTTTCTGCAGCAGCGCATGGCCGACTGAAATCGAATAGACCGAGATGTCGTACTTCAGCAAGAGCTGCATGGTCTGGTCCAGGCTGTGCTCGTTGTCGTGAGAGTTATTTCCGTCGGAAATCAGGAAAATAATTTTGCGGCGATCGCGGCCGCGGCCCTTGAGCATCTCGCCTGCGGCGTACACGGCGTCGTCCAGATCCGTTGTTTCCTTTTCTTGCTGCACACCGCCGGTGGTCGGCGCACCGGTTTCCAGCGATCGTCCGTTGGCAGTCGCGCCGGAAGTCAAAGGACCGCCTAGCGGAGAGCCAGGATAGCGGTACGCGAGTTCCATGCGCTTCAATTTGGTATAGAGCTGATCGTTGTTGAACGAAAAATCGGCGACGGTATTCGGAAATTGATCGTAGGTTACGAGCGCCACTTCATCGTTCGGCCCGAATCCACTGGAAATCGCGGTGAGGCTTTTTTGCACTTGCTCGGCGGACTTGATCGAAAGGTGATTGTCTATCAACACCACAGCCGAAAGCGGAAAAGGGTCCGAAGTGAAATAAACAACCTGCTGTTCCACGTTGTCGCAAAATACGCGAAACTCAGTCTGTTGCAGGTCGCCGATCAACGCGCCTTCGCGATTTTTCACCGTGACGGGAACGATTACCAACGAAGTGCGGCTGACGATCCTGGAGCGTGTATTCTGCCCCTGCGACTGTCCGGTCTGCGGCTGCGGCGTTTGCGTCGCCGGAACTTGCGAATTCGGCGCCGGCGTTCCGGGCTGCGCCGGCGGAAGTTGCCCTGGCTGGACGGGAGGCTTATTTTGTTGCTGCGGGTTCGGAGAGGCTGGCAACTGAGCCCACGTGGGATTGCCGGCAAAAAGTAATACAATGCTCAGCGTTAGGATGGATCGCGTCATCGAGATTTCTCGTTTCGTGCCCAACGGCACGGTTGCCTTTTTTTGCGCTCGTACTGCGAACCCGGCTGCCATCGTCAAACATCCGCTGGCGCGCCTGACGCATCGTACCAAACGCGTTCGACCTCAGGGAGATTATACAATGCGGCTGACCAGCCTCGCGGCGGGCATTTTTGCGGTGGCGATAACGGGATATGTAGGCGTGGCCACGGTGGCGCCCGCAAAAGGAGCGGGACCGCAGAATCCGCGATGGTCGCACGCGCTGCTTTCCTCGGAGCACGCCGCTCAGCCCGCCGTCCACCCGGCGAATGAGTCTGGGCAGCCGAACCTGCAATCGCAGTCCGATCAGCAGCAATCGCCCCCGCAGGCCCAACAGCCGCTGCAAGTGCAGACGACGATCGTCAACGTCTTCGCCACGGCCCGCGATAAGCGTCACGCCATTGTGACCGACCTGACTAAGGACGACTTCAAAGTCTCCGAAGACGGCGTCGAACAGAAAATTGCTTTCTTTTCCAAGGAAGTAGACATGCCGATCACGCTGGGACTGCTGATTGATACTAGTGCCAGCATGGATCGCATGATTGAGGCTGAACAAGACGCCGCTTCGCGATTCCTGAGGGAGGTGATGCGCCCGAAGGACGAAGCGATGGTCATCACATTTGATTTCGACGTGGACTTGCTGGCGGATTTCACGCAGGACACTTCCGTGTTGTCCAGCGCGATTCGCCGCGCGCGCGTCAATTCGGTCGGCGGCGGCGGCGTGGTCACGCCCGGCACGATTCCACAAGGCCAGAGCGGCGGGACCAATTTGTACGACGCGATCTATCTGGCGTGCCACGACGAACTGGCGAACGAAGCCGGACGCAAGGGCGTGATTATCCTTACGGACGCCGAAGATACCGGCAGCAAATTGAGAATGCAGGATGCCATTGAAGCAGCGCAGCGCGCCGACGCCGTAATCCACGTCCTGCTGATTTCAGACCGCATGGCCACGTTCGGCACGGGTCCGGGAGTCGCGCGAAAGATGGCGGAGGATACCGGCGGCCGCGTGATAGACGTCCACAACGAAAAGTCCCTCGAAAAAGCGTTCGACGAAATTTCAGAGGAGCTCCGCTCGCAATACGTGCTGGGCTACTATCCCACCAACCTCAAACGGGACGGAACCTTCCGCAAAATTCAAGTGACGGTAAGCCGGCCCGATGTGAAACTGCTCGCCCGACGCGGCTACTACGCGCCTTACAGATAGCCGCGAAATTAGCCGGTGTAGCTGAACGATGTCATATCCGTGGACGGGCTGCCGCGGCGACACCGTTACTCTCCGCGCCCTCCGTCTTCACCCGGTGTCCTCTGTGTTAACTCTTTTGACGCGTTGTCGTTTGGCGAGAATACTTCACTTGCTAGGCGCGAGGGGTGATGACGGTGAGGTAGCGTAATAGCCTTTGCGCGTGCGAACGTTAAGTCCCTTGCGGTCCGTCTGCACTTCGATCTTGTGATATTGCCCGGTGGATTGCGCGCTCGCCGGCGAATACGCGATGAAATACTGACTGCGCAGTTCGGTTCCAATGTCCACGAAAGACTGGGCGAGGTCGTCCACCTTGTACGGATAAAAAACGCGTCCGCCACTCTGGTCCGCAAATTCCTCCAGAACTTTGTCGCCGCCCTCGATGTGCATTTTGTGCGGCGTGTCGCCATCAATCGCGAGCCAGTCGGTGTTGGTGCTGATGCAATAGATGGCCGCTTCGGCGCGGATCGCTGCTTCCACCGATTCACTCAACGCGTGATCGCTCAAGTTGTCGTCGCCGTCGCTGATTACTACCAGCACGCGCCGCACTTCGGGATTCGGCCCTTTGGGCAAGGGAGGATTCGAAAGTTTCTCCGCGGCCAGGTAAATCGCGTCGTTCAGCGCAGTGCCGCCGCCAGCACGCTGTTTGCGTATGGCATCGGTGAGCAGCGCGAGGTCTCCGGTGTAATCCTGGATAACTTCCGGCTCATTGTCGAAAGTCATCAAGAAGGCTTCGTCCTTGTATCTGCGGATGACGTGCTGCAGGAAATCCATCGCTGCGTCTTTTTCGAATTCCAACCGCGGCCGAATGCTGTTGGAAGTATCCAGCAGGATACCGATGCGCAAAGGCAAATCTGTGTCGCGTCCGAAGTAGCGAATTTGCTGCGGCGCGCCGTCTTCCAGGATTTTGAAATCGCTCTGATCGAGATCAGTGACGAAATTGCGGTGGCGATCCATCACCGTCGCGACTAGATGGACAAGGCCGGTGGTGGAAACGATGGTAGGCGTCTTACTCTGCTGGGTCCCGTGAGCCGCCGCGTCCGGAGCTTCGTTCTGAGCCGGTTCGCCGCCGGGCTCCGTGGGAACGGGCGCCGGAGGAGGCGGGTTCTGCTGAGCTTGCACGCGGCCGCCGAAAACGAAGGCCAGTGCGGCCACCACAACGACGAAGCGCAACGCTTTCACGCCAACCATCATAGGTAATCCTTCAAGGCAGCGTCAATTGAACTATCATTCGCCGCTGTAGCGCCGCCCGCGGCCGATTTCGTCAATTCGCCGAGCCCACGGATGTAAGTCACCAGCTCTTCCGGAAGTGGCGCGCGAAATTCCATTCGCTGGCCCGTTCGGGGGTGTGTAAGTGCGATGCGCGCCGCGTGTAGGAAGTTGCGCCCCAGTGCTGGCAGCAATTCACGCCCGATTCGCTCCAGATGCGGCGCGCCATAAAGCGTGTCGCCCACCACCGGAAATCCCAGCGCGGAAAAATGCACGCGGATCTGGTGCGTGCGTCCAGTGTGCAGGTCTGCTTCGATGAACGAGAAATTGCCGAGGCGCAAACGCAATCGCCAATCCGTGCGCGCTTCGCGCCCTTCGCTGCGGCGGCTGGTCATGCGTGAACGGCGCTTCAGGTCCCGCGCGACGGGCAACTCGATTGTTCCCTTGTTTCCTTTCACCGCGCCGTGCAGGAGCGCGACGTACGTCTTTTGCACGCGACGCTCGCGAAA
>Ga0307478_10004169_pt1 | contig 10378 bp, 5 predicted proteins | sample atmos_gasesECM4C_2_FD_203713 | JGI IMG/M metagenome (GOLD analysis project Ga0307478, IMG submission 203713) | Hardwood forest soil microbial communities from Morgan-Monroe State Forest, Indiana, United States - atmos_gasesECM4C_05 | ecosystem: Environmental > Terrestrial > Soil > Temperate...
GAGCGCAAACTGGTCCAGCTCAATCTCGACGGGGCTGAACTGCCCATGCCGTTCGATCAGACTCAGTGCGCGGACCTTTCGGCCTGGTCGGGAGAGGCCGACCATCCGGGCTGGCGCAAGGTGGTGGCCAGCATCGCCGAGCTGATCGGCCAACGCTCGGGCGCGTCCCCAGCCCACAAGGCCGGGCCGCGCAAGCTTTCCATCTGCGTCCTGCCGTTCATCAACATCAGTGGCGATCCGGAGCAGGAGTATTTCTCCGACGGCATCAGCGAGGACATCATCACGGACCTCAGCAAGGTCTCGGCCCTCAGCGTGACGGCGCGCAATAACGCCTTCACCTTCAAGGGCAAGACCGTCGAGGTGCAGCAAGTGGCTCGCCAGTTCGGTGTCTCCCATGTGCTCGAGGGCAGCGTGCGCAAGGCCGGCGGGCGCGTGCGCATCACCGCCCAGCTGATCGACGGTCTGGCCGGCGACCACCTGTGGGCTGAGCGCTGGGACCGTGACCTGACCGATATCTTCGCCCTGCAGGACGAGATCAGCCAAGCCATCGTCTCCGCTCTGAAGCTGAAGCTGCTGCCGGAAGAGAAGAAGGCCATCGAGAAGCGGGGCACGACCAGCTCCGAGGCCTACAATCATTATCTGATGGCCCGCCAGTACTTGGACTCGGGCTCCCGCGGCGATGGCATGCGCGAGGAGGCCATCGTGCGCCTGTGCCGCCGCGCCGTGGAGATCGACCCGGACTATGCGCGGGCCTGGGCGTTGCTCGCCTATGCACAGGCCGACCTGTCCAGAAACCGGCCCGGCGTGGCGGAAGATGGGCTCGCCGAGGCCGAGCGGGCTCTGGAGCTGGACAACACCTTGGCCGAACCGCACGCCACCAAAGCCAAGGTGCTCTTCTATGGGGGACGCCTCGACGAGGCGCTCGCCGAGGTCACGCTGGCTCTGACGCTCGATCCCGAGTCGCATGAGGTTAATGCCGCCGCCGGGACCATCTTCTACCGCGAGCGGCGACTAGAAGAAGCCGCGGTTTGCTTCCGCAAGCTCGCGGCTCTGACCGAGGGGGACTTCACTTCGTCCGGCATGCTGGCCAGCTGCCTCACGGCCCTCGGCGACCACGAGGGCGCGCGCCGGGCGGCCCAGGTGACCCTCTCTCGGGTCGAAAAGATTGTCGCGCTCGATCGGATCAACGGCCACGCCATGGCCTATGGGGCCGACGCGCTGGCGGTGCTGGGCGAGGGCGAACGAGCCAGGGAATGGATGAATCGGGCCGTGCTGATTGATCCCGACAACTGGCTGATGCGCTACAATTTCGCCTGTGCCCTTAGCATCCACTTGCGTGACACCGAGGGCGCCTTGGATTTGCTCGGGCCGGTGATGTCCGACGCGCGTCCGCGGCTCGTGGGCGCCGCGGCTACCGACCCGGACCTTGATCCTCTACGCAACGATCCCAGGTTCCAGGCCATGCTGTCAGACGCCGAGGCGCGCGTCGCCGCGGCCGCCGCGCCGGCCGAGTGACGGCCTCAGCTGTGGTCCTGCAGGGGCCTGACCTCCAGCGTGCCGTCCAGGAGGGCTATGATCGCCTGCGCCGCGGCCAGGGCGCCGGCAGTGGTCGTGTAATAGGGGATCTTCGACATCAGGGCGGCGCGGCGCAGGGAAAAGCTGTCTTCCAGGGACTGACGCCCTTCGGTGGTGTTGAACAGCAGTTGCACCTCGCCGTTTTTCATGGCGTCGACGATGTGCGGCCGGCCTTCCAGCACCTTCCTGACCAGGCTCGCCTCCAGGCCGATGTCAGTGAGGAACCGGTGTGTGCCGCCCGTGGCCAAGATGTGGAACCCGCGCTCAAGCAGCAGCCGCGCCGGCTCAACGATGCGCGGCTTGTCGGAGTCCTTCACCGAAATGAACACGCCGCCGGCGGTGGGCAGCACAACGCCGCCGGCCAGCTGGCTCTTGGCGAAGGCGCGGGCGAAGGCCGGGCCGGGACCCTCGCCTGGGCGGCGCCAGTCCAGGCCCATGACCTCGCCGGTGGAGCGCATCTCCGGTCCCAGCACCGTGTCGACGCCCGGAAAGCGAGCGAACGGGAACACAGCCTCCTTGACCGCCACATGATCATAGGCCGCGTCGACAAGGCCGAAGTCGGCCAGGCGCGCGCCGGCCATGATCTTGGCGGCGATGCCGGCCACCGGCTGGCCGATGGTCTTGGCCACGAACGGGACCGTCCGGCTGGCGCGTGGATTGACCTCGAGCACGAAGATGCGCGGCGCGTCCGATAGCGGGGCCTCGATGGCGAACTGGACGTTCATCAGACCACGAACTTCCAAGGCGCGCGCCATGGCTTCGGTCTGGCGTTTGAGCTCAGCCACCGTCTCGGGCCGCAGGGAGAACGGCGGCATCGAGCACGCGCTGTCGCCCGAATGCACGCCGGCCTCCTCGATGTGCTCGAGCACCCCCGCCACGAACACGGTCTCGCCGTCGCACAGGGCGTCGACGTCAACCTCGGTCGCCTGCGACAGATATTGATCGATGAGCACTGGCGCGTCGCCCGACACGCTCACCGCCTGGCGGATGTAGCGAGCGAAATGCTCCTCGTCGCGCACGATCTCCATGGCCCGCCCGCCGAGCACATGCGAGGGCCGCAACACGACCGGAAAGCCGACTCGCCTGGCCCCGGCGAGCGCTTCCTCGGCATTGCGGGCGATGGCGTTGTCGGGCTGTGCGATTCCCAGCCGTTGCAGCAATTGCTGGAAGCGTTCGCGATCCTCGGCCAGGTCGATGGCGTCCGGCGAGGTGCCCAGGATCGGCACGCCGGCGGCCTCCAGCGCGGGAGCTAGGCCGAGCGGGGTCTGGCCGCCGAACTGGACGATGGCGCCCATGAGTTCGCCGCGCGAGGCTTCGACCTCGATCAGTTCGAGCACGTCCTCGGCGGTCAGCGGCTCGAAATACAGTCGGTCGGAGGTGTCATAGTCAGTGGAGACGGTCTCCGGATTGCAGTTGACCATGATCGACTCGATGCCCAGGTCGGCGAGAGCGAAGGCGGCGTGGCAGCAGCAGTAGTCGAACTCGATCCCCTGTCCGATCCGGTTGGGTCCGCCGCCGAGGATGATGGCTTTACGCCTGTCCGTCGGATCGGCTTCGCATTGCGCGGGCATGCCAAGCGCGCCGGTCTCATAGGTCGAGTACATGTAGGGCGTGGCCGCGGCGAATTCGGCCGCACAGCTGTCGATGCGCTTGAACACCGGGCGTACGCCCAGTTCGTGGCGCGCCGCGCGGACCTGGGCTTCAGTCTGGTTTGTCAGGGTGGCCAGGCGCGCATCGGAAAAGCCGAGGGATTTCAAGTGGGTGAGCGCCCCCGGCTCGGCCGGCAAGCCATGAGCCCGCACGCGCGCCTCTTCGCCTACCAGGGCCTCGATCTGGCGCAGGAACCAGGGTTCGTAGGCGCAGGCCTGGGCGATCTCCTCGACGGTGAGGCCATGGCGGAAGGCTTGGGCGATCACCCGCAGGCGGTCGGGGGCCGGGACGCCCAGGGCGCGCAGGACGGCGCCGCGACCGGCGACCGCGTCGGTCGCGCCGGGAATCTCGATCTCGTCGAGGCCGGTGAGTCCGGTTTCCAGGCCGCGGAGCGCCTTCTGCAGACTCTCGGCGAAGGTGCGCCCAATGGCCATGACCTCGCCGACCGACTTCATCTGGGTGGTCAGATAGGGTTCGGCGCCCGGAAACTTCTCGAACGCGAACCGGGGGATCTTGGTCACCACATAGTCGAGCGTGGGCTCGAATGAGGCCGGCGTCGCGCCGGTGATGTCGTTGGTCAGTTCGTCCAGGGTGTAGCCCACCGCCAGGCGCGCGGCGACCTTGGCGATGGGAAAGCCGGTGGCTTTGGAGGCCAGGGCCGACGAGCGCGAAACGCGCGGATTCATCTCGATCACCACCATCCGCCCGTCGGCCGGATTGATCGCGAACTGGACGTTGGAGCCGCCGGTCTCCACCCCGATCTCGCGCAGCACCGCGATCGAGGCGTCGCGCATGCGCTGATATTCCTTATCGGTCAGGGTCAGGGCCGGCGCCACCGTCACCGAGTCACCGGTGTGGACACCCATGGGATCGATGTTCTCGATCGAGCAGACGATGATGCAGTTGTCCGCGACGTCGCGGATCACCTCCATCTCGAACTCCTTCCAGCCGAGCACGCTCTCCTCGATCAGCACCTCCCCGGCGGGGGAGAGGTCGAGGCCACGCTCGACGATGTCGCGAAACTCTTCGAGGTTGTAGGCGATGCCGCCGCCGGTGCCCGCCAGGGTGAACGACGGCCTGATGATCGCCGGCAGGCCGACCTCGGCCTGGGCCTCCAGGGCGTCTTCCAGCGAACGCACGGCGCGCGACATCGGGCTCTCCAGCCCGATGGCGTCCATGGCGTCGCGGAACTTCTGCCGGTCCTCCGCCTTGTCGATGACCTCGGCGCGCGCGCCGATGAGCTCGACCCCGTACGCGGCCAGAACGCCGGAGCGTTCCAGGGCCAGGGCGACGTTGAGCGCCGTTTGCCCGCCCATGGTCGGCAGCAAGGCGTCGGGCTTTTCCTTAGCGATGATCGCCTCGACCATGGCCGGGGTAATCGGCTCGATGTAGGTGGCGTCGGCGATGTTGGGATCGGTCATGATCGTCGCCGGGTTGGAATTCACCAGGACGATCCGATAGCCCTCGGCCCGCAGCGCCTTGCACGCCTGAACGCCTGAGTAGTCGAATTCGCATGCCTGGCCGATCACGATCGGTCCCGCGCCGATGATCAGGATCGAGGCGATATCGGTGCGTTTGGGCATCTTGGGACTCGCGCGCGATGGACGCGCGGGCGGCGCGTGTTTGGACTTAAGACTTCAGGCTAAGTCGCGCGTGTAGCGGGCGCCCCTGCCGCACGCAAGTGAGGGGCGAAGCAAGTCGGGCGCCGCTCGCGCTCATCCCCGCGTGGGGGATGAGCGGAACTAAGGTGGTCAGCCTTTGAGTTGGCCGGCGGCCATCTTGCCGTTCTTGGGGTCGCGCTCGAGTTCGTAGGTGAGCTTCTGGCCTTCGCTGAGGGCGCCAAGGCCTGCGCGCTCGACGGCCGAAACGTGGACGAACACATCCTGGCCGCCAGCGTCAGGCTGAATGAAGCCGTAGCCTTTCTGGCCGTTGAACCATTTTACTGTGCCGGTTGGCATATCGATCATATCCTTGCAGAGGTTCCGGCCCCGCCGAGAATGTCGGGGTGGATCAAAGACGGTGAGGATCGGAAGGCGGGTCCGAGGGCCCCATGCGGGGCTGGGAAGAGCGGCCGAACCCAAACGAATTCGATGGGCGCGTGTCTATCCGCGATCAGACCGGCCTGGCAAGGGCTTCGTTCGTGCGCTGCATCATCGCCGCGAAGCGGCCGAACAGGTGCAACGCGTCGCCGGGACCCGGCGAGGCCTCGGGGTGGTGCTGCACCGAGAACACCGGCCGGCCGGCCAGAGCCAGGCCGGCGTTGCTGCCATCGAACAGCGAGACGTGGGTCTCGGTCAGGCCGTCGGGGAGGCTCTCGCGCGCGACGGTGAAGCCGTGGTTCATCGACACGATCTCAACCTGACCGGTGGCAAGATCCTTGACCGGGTGGTTGGCCCCGTGGTGGCCCTGGTCCATCTTGCGCGTCGCCCCGCCCATGGCCAGGGCCAGGAGCTGATGGCCGAGGCAGATGCCAAAGACGGGCGTCCCGGACTCGATCAGATGTCTGATCACGGGGGCCGCGTATTCCGCCGTGGCCGCAGGGTCGCCCGGCCCGTTGGAAAGGACGACGCCGTCTGGCGCCAGAGCCAGAATCTGCTCCGCGCTGGCTGTCGCTGGCGCCACGGTCACGCGCGCGCCGATCGAGACCAGCGAGCGCAGGATGTTGCGCTTGGTCCCGTAGTCGATGACCACGACATGGAAGCGCGCCCCATCGGGATGGCTGTGGCCGGTCGGCCACCGCCAGTCGCCCTCCGACCAGTCGAACCGCTGCTCGCTGGAAGCGTCCATGGCTAGGTCGACACCGACCAGGCCGCCCCACGCTCGGGCGCGGGCCCGCATGGCGTCAATGTCGAACCGGCCGTCGGGCGCGTGCGCAACGACGCCTAGGGGCATACCCTGCTCGCGGATGCGGCGCGTCAGGGCTCGGGTGTCGATGCCTGAGAGGCCCACGACGCCGCGCCGCGCCAGCCAGCCGTCGAGATCGGAATTGGAGCGCCAGTTGGCCGGCGGGGTCGGCGGCGTTCGAAATACCGCTCCGCGCGCGGCGGTCGCCGCCCCACCGGCGATTTGCTCCACGTCCTCGTCATTGGTCCCCACATTGCCCACGTGCGGGAAGGTGAAGACAACGATCTGATCCATGTACGACGGATCGGTCAGGATCTCCTGGTAGCCGGTCATGGCGGTGTTGAAACAGACTTCGCCGAGCGCCTCGCCCACGGCGCCGCAGCCGGCGCCGGGCAGCACCGTTCCGTCGGCCAGGACAAGCAGTCCGGTGGCGCCGGTTGGGAGTTCGATGGGCAATGGTATTCCTGATGAGCTCGCCGGGGGGTAGCGAGCGCCGCCGGTGACGTCAACGCGAATTGCCCGCCGCGCAGGCGTGGCTTACGCTCGCGTCAATGCTCGAGCTGCGCCCAAGCTGTGAATGCTGCGATCGCGATTTGCCGCCCGAGAGCGAGCAAGCGCGCATCTGCAGCTACGAGTGCACGTTCTGCGCCCCGTGCGCCGACCAGCGATTCGGGGGGATCTGCCCAAACTGCGGCGGCAATTTCGTTCCCCGCCCGATCCGGCCGCCTGCGATGCTCAAGAGGCATCCGGCTTCGGCCCGGCGCGTGGTCAAGGCGCATCCGCAATGCGCCTCCGCTCCATAGAGCGCTTGCGACTCGCGCCGGGCGAGGCGCAATCATCGCCCCCGTGCGCTACGACGAACGTTTCCTGGATGAGGTCAAGGGACGGCTCCGGCTGTCCGACATCATCGGCAAGACCGTCAAGCTGCGCCGCCAGGGCCGGGAATACGTCGGCCTGTCGCCGTTCACCAAGGAGCGCACGCCGTCGTTCTTCGTCAATGACGACAAAGGCTTCTTCCACGATTTCTCCTCGGGCAAGCATGGCGACCTGATCACCTTTCTCCAGGAGACCGAGCGCCTGTCGTTTACCGAGGCGGTCGAACGCCTGGCGTCCGAAGCTGGCGTGCCGTTGCCAGCGCTGGATCCGCGCGCCGAAGCCGAGGACAAGGCGCGCCAGGGGCTCGCCCATTGGCTGGACCTGGCCGCGGCCTGGTTCGAAGCTGAGCTTCGCCGGCCCAACGGTCTGGCGACGCGAGACTATCTGATCGCCCGCGGACTGCCCGAGAGCGAGTGGGCGCGGTTCCGTGTCGGCTATGCGCCGGCCGGACGATGCTCAAGGACTACCTTATCGCCAAGGGCGCCCGGGCTCCGGACCTGGCCGCGGCCGGCCTGCTGGTGGCGCCCGAAGATGGCGCCTCGTCCTTCGACCGCTTCCGCGACCGCATCATCTTTCCGATCGCCGACGGACGCGGACGGGTGGTGTCCTTTGGCGGCCGGGCCATGGACGCTAATGTCCCGGCGAAATACCTGAATGGGCCCGACAGCCCGCTATTCGACAAAGGCCGCACCCTTTACGGCCTGGCAGAGGCCAGACGGCTCCTCCACACCGGGGGGGCCGACGCCGCCCTGGTGGTGGTCGAAGGTTATATGGACGTCATCGCCTGCCAGAGGGCGGGGGCGGCGGCGGTCGCCGCCATGGGCACGTCCCTGACCGAAAGTCAGATGGATGTCCTGTGGCGTCTCCATCCGGAGCCGACCCTGTGCTTCGACGGCGACCGGGCCGGCGTCCTGGCGGCCTCGCGGGCCATCGATCGGGCGCTCCCCAGGCTCAAGGCCGGGCGCAGCTTCCGCTTCGCCATGGTCGTCGGCGGCAAGGATCCGGACGACATTCTGCGTGAACAAGGCGAGGCCGCCCTACGGAGCCAGCTGGCCGCCACGACGCCGTTCGTTGACGCCCTGTTCAAGCGGGAGCGCGACGCCGCCGCGCTCGACACGCCGGAGCGACGGGCCGATTTGAAGCGGCGCCTGCGCGAGGCCGCCAGGGCGATCGCCGACGCCGATCTTGCCGACGAGTATCGAACCGCGCTCAACGCGCGCTACGGGCAGCTGTTCGCGGAGGCCCGGCCGGCTCAGGCTCAGCCGCGACGGGCGGGCGCCTGGCGGGACAGACCCGGCGACCCGCGCTTCATTCCCCCCCTGACGCCCGAGGCCAGGGCCGGCGCCAGACGGCTCGCCAAGGCGCTCAGTCCGACTGCCGCCGCCCTCGCGCGCTGGGCGATTCATGATCCGCCGATCCTCGACAACCACCTCGAGGCTTTCGAGACCCATGGATTTGGCGATCCGGCCCTCGCCGAACTCGCCGGCCAGATCATCCGTCTGCGTCTCGAAGCCGAGCGCCTTGACAGCGAGGTGCTGCAACGCCATCTGGCAGAGTGCGGATTTAGCGCGCTGCTGATTGACATCGACCGGGCCGCCAGCCTTGCCGGCGCGCCCTTCATGAAACCGGATGTCACCCTCGCCGCCGCCAGGTCCCAGTGGTCGCGCGCCTTCGAGGCCTTGAGCCGTCTGGCCGCGCTGGATGAAGCGTTGACCGCCGCCCGGGAGGATTGGGTCGGCGGCAAGGGGTCGTCCGCGCACCTGGAACTCACGAAGAAGCGCGACGGACTGAGACGGGCGATCGAAGCGGGGACAATTTGGACCGAGGACCCAACGGTATGATGGCGTGACCCTTGGGCCCGCCGACAAGAGACCATTTCGACCGGCGCCGAGGCGCGGTCACCGGAGAGACGAATGACCACTACCACCACCGTCGAGGCTCCCGAAGTCCCGGCCGCGCCCGACGGGCCGCTGCTCGACCTCACCGACGCCGGCGTCAAGAAATTCATCAAGCAGGCCAAGACCCGCGGCTACGTCACCATGGACGAGCTCAACAAGGTCCTGCCCTCCGATGAAGTGACCTCCGAGGCGATCGAAGACACCCTGGCCATGCTCTCCGAGATGGGCGTGAACGTGGTCGAGGCGGAGGAAGAACCCGCCGAAGGCAGCGAAGTTGCGGTGCGCGAGGAGACCGTGGTCGCCGAAACCGCCGACAAGCAGAGCGCCTTCGACCGAACCGACGATCCGGTGCGCATGTATCTGCGCGAGATGGGCTCGGTGGAGCTGCTCTCCCGCGAAGGCGAAATCGCCATCGCCAAGCGCATTGAGGCCGGCCGCGACACCATGATCCGCGGCCTGTGCGAAAGCGCCCTGACCTTCGAGGCGATCATGGTCTGGCGCGAGGAGCTGGCCCAGGGCCGCATCCTGCTGCGCGAGGTGATCGATCTCGAACAGACCTATGGCGGTCAGGTCGCTCAGGCCCTGTCCGACGCCGCTACGGCGGGCGAGGCGCTCGATGACGCGTCCGCCACCGGCGACGAGACCGATGAAGACGGCCTTAAGCCTCCCACGGGCGAGGGCGAGAGCGATGACGATGACTTCGACGATGGCGCCGGCCCGACGATCAGCGCCATGGAGGGCGAGCTCCGCGAAGGGGTGATGGCCACCCTCGACGCCATCGCCGCCGAGTTCGAAGCCTTCCGACGTCTGCAGGAGCGGCTGGTGGAGTATCGCCTAAAGGGCGAGAACCTGCAGGATCAGGATCGCTTGGCCTATGAGGCGGCGACCATCACCATCGTCCACCACCTCAAGACGCTCAAGCTCAACAACAACCGTATCGAAGCCCTGGTCGACCAGCTGTACGCCATCAACAAGCGGCTCATGGGCCTTGAAGGTCGGCTGATGCGCTGCGCCGACAGCTACGGCATTTCCCGCGGCGAATTCATCAAGGCCTATTTCGGCTCGGAGATGGACCCGACCTGGTGCGAGCAGGTGGCGCAATTGGGCGTCCGCTGGACCAAATTCACCGAAAACGACGCTCGCCAGATCACCGCCATCCGCCAGGAGATCGCCGCGCTGGCCACCGAATCGGGCGTGCCGATCGACGACTATCGCCGCATCGTCCACACCGTTCAGAAGGGCGAGCGCGAGGCGCGCCAGGCCAAGAAGGAAATGGTCGAGGCCAATCTGCGCCTGGTGATCTCCATCGCTAAGAAATACACTAACCGCGGCCTGCAGTTCCTGGATCTGATTCAGGAAGGCAACATCGGCCTGATGAAGGCGGTGGATAAGTTCGAATACCGCCGCGGCTACAAGTTCTCCACCTACGCGACCTGGTGGATCCGTCAGGCGATCACCCGCTCGATCGCCGACCAGGCCCGCACCATCCGCATTCCCGTGCACATGATCGAGACCATCAACAAGATCGTGCGCAC